>Ga0209517_10001033_pt1 | contig 44308 bp, 43 predicted proteins | sample PeaSoiMetSII2010_FD_187695 | JGI IMG/M metagenome (GOLD analysis project Ga0209517, IMG submission 187695) | Peat soil microbial communities from Weissenstadt, Germany - SII-2010 (SPAdes) (version 2) | ecosystem: Environmental > Terrestrial > Soil > Wetlands > Peat | place: Germany...
CGTCGAGTTCACCAGGCTCGGATGACAAGGCATTGAAGACGCCCTCGTACGGAATTCGGACAGAGTGCAACGCTGCCACATGTGCGCTCGGCGCGATACGCGCCGCCGCCTCCAACGCGCGCCGGCCGACGCTCATCAGGTCGATGCCGACGATCACGTTGGCGTAAGCTTGCCGGCCCTCCGTTTTGACGACCAGCGACGGACACACGGCTCGCTGCGCCAGCGCAAACGCAGTCGACCCAAGCAGCAGGTCTCGCAGGAAGCCTTCACCGTGCGCGCCTACCACAAGGAGGCCTGCCGGCAATGTGCGCACAAACGCGTCGACTTCGGAAGCTGCGTTGCCGACCAGCGCCTGTTCATGGACAGCGATGCCGAACTGTGCCGATGCGGACTCCGCCAGCGTATGCAACTGCGCCCGCGCAGCGTCGACCCAACGGGTTTTGTCCTCAACGCGAATTTGGTACGGCCGGTACGACTCCGACATTTCTTTCAATGAAAATTGCGGAATCACGTGTACCAAATGCAACTCTGCGCTGTGCTGCTGCGCAAGTATTACCCCGCGACCGAGCGGTCGCCAGGTGCGTGCGGAAAGATCGGTCGCAACAACAATCTGCCTAAGTCCATTCATTGATCTGCCTCCCACGGCAGCCGCGGAGGTCAAAACGAAAATAATTCTGGGCCAGCATCGTCTCGTCCAATTTGCGCCAAGTCAATGGCCAGTGACCGGCTTCGAAAAAACCAAGGATCTGTGGTGAAGGACTGCATGTGGCCAATTCTGTTGAAAACCCCAAAAAGTCGGTACGTCGATTTGTTGCCCGATGTGAATGCATTCTTAAAATCAACGCGCGAGTAACGCAGGAACGCGATTAGAGCCGCACCATCGGAATGCGAGGGTTGTCGCGTCGTCTCCCAGCTCAAAATAATATGCGCGTCCCATAGAGCCTAAACTTTTCCTCCTTGTGGCGATGAAAAGGAAGTTTTTCAACAGAATCGGCTGCGTCGGTAGTCGTTACATTTCAATCGAAAGGTGCCATGTTCGCTTCCGCTCCCGTCGAAATTCCGTGATCGGCCCGATACGGTCAAGTGCAGAGCCTCCCAAATCGCGCTGCCGCCATCTGCCATCCTCCGCCCTTGATTAAGTTCGTCGGTGATTTCTGGAGCCGGTCTAACGGTAATGCAAATCGATCAGACTGTCACAAGGCAGGGCTTCAAGCTCGCTCGAAAGCAACTTGCGGGAAGCTCCCATGTATGTCGATGATGTTTGATCTATGACGTTATCCGACACTTCCCGCGGCGTACTGTGTAGGTAGTTTAGGGCAACGTTTTGCTGTCATCCCGCCGCAATCCGGCGGGGTAGGCCGTAGTCGGCGGGCGTAGTGTTTGAGGTGGCGAGCTCGTGACCCTTGTCGAGGCGCCTGAATTGAAACTGCTCTCGGCAAGGCGATTGGCCTAGAGCGTGCGTGGAGGGGTGTCTTGCCGACACCAAGCGAGATGACAATCCTAGCCCAGATTCTCAAATCGAAGCCTGACCACACGGTCTATACGATCACGCCTAGCGCGTTGGTGTTCGACGCCGTCAAGCTGATGGCAGAGAAAAACATCGGCGCATTGGTGGTCCTGGAAGGCGAAGAAGTCGTCGGAATGATCACCGAACGCGAATACGCACGGACAATCGTGCTGATGGCGCGGTCATCGAAAACAACGGCCGTGCGCGACATCATGACGACCCCGGTGATGTATGTGCTTCCCAATCAGACAAGCGAGGAATGCATGGCGCTGATGACGGAACACCGGCTGCGGCACTTCCCCGTGATCGACAAGGGCAAGCTCATCGGCCTCATTTCCATCGGCGACCTGATCAAAGACGTTAACTCCGAGCACAAATTCATCATCGAACAGCTCGAGCACTACATCACCGGTGAGCGCGGTTGAGTGCCATTTGCGGTTGACGATTATTCCGGTTCCACTGCAGGCCGTTTAATCGGCGGCTGCACGCTCGCCACAATCGTGAGGCCATTTCCTTTCGTTGCCATCGATTGCTCCCCACGTTGTTGAATCAAACAAATCGTTAGGGTAAGGGTTCAACGAGCGATGGGCAACGTGCAAGTTTTCGTTTTTCGGACCGTCCGCGCCCAGTTCTCGCTCCCAGAACGCGGGCCGTTGCGCGGGGTGGCGAATCAACGTCCCCGATTTGACTGAATCGGTAAGCGTCGCCCTGAGACCGTCTTGACGATCAGAGGTTTGTGATCTCTTTCAGCTGAAGGCTGACATCGGTCAGATCGAAGTCGCTTGGATCGAAGTGGTCCGGGCAGATGTACCGGAATTCGGCATGCCGATCATGCTTGGGGTTGGCGATGGCCTCCAAGAACTCCTCATACTCGCCAACTCCGTGGACGCCGGTCGGGGGACAGGCATTTGCGCCGCCAAGGCAAATGGGGAAGGAGAGCTTGGGACCTTCCTGGTTGAGCTTGTTCACGGTGATCTTGTGCCACCAGGCGCTTGAGTAGTCGTACAGGTACTCGAAGGAATTCTTGCTGCCGAGCGCCTTTTGAAGGGTCACGTCGGTCTCGTCGAGCAGATCGTCAGGCATCGGATCGATCGGGTGCGGCTGGCCGTAATGGACGCCGCCGAAGACGAACTCGTGAGGTTCGCCGCTCTCCCAGCCCATCGCAGTCCGGATCACGCCGTGCAACACCGGCAGACGGATCGAGCTGGGAACGACAACGCGACGCCAGACGGTCGGTTGCAGATCCTCGAGCTCGATGTGCAGTGCGCAATCGTGCGTCGATGCGGGTACGAGCCGCAGGGGCGTCTTACGCGCTTTGCTCATCCTGCTTCGGCAGCTAGGCCGCCCGCGCCAGAGCGACGGCGTTCGGCACGTCGAGGTTCCACGGCAGCAGCTCGTCGATCCGGTTGATCGGGTGATCGGCAATCCGCTCCAAGACCGCGCGCAGATATGCAAATGGCTCGACGCCGTTGAGCATCGCGGTGCCGATCAGGCTGTAGATGTTGGCTGCCGACCTGCCGCCATTGTCGGAGCCGGCGAATAGGTAATTGCGTCTTCCCAAGACCAGGGGGCGGATTGAACGCTCGGCCGAATTGTTATCGATCTCGATGCGCCCGTCGCCAACGTAGCGCGTCAGCGCGTCCCAGCGCACCAAGCCGTACTTGAACGCCCCCGCAACCCGCGACTTGGCAGATACCTGGCGCAGCGTCTCGTTCATCCACTGGTGCAGCTGCGCTAGCAGCGGTGCACTGCGCTCTAGCCGTACCTGGCTGCGCTGCGCCGGCAATTGCCCGCGGATGGTTCGTTCGATGGCGTAGAGCGCACCAATGCGCCGGATCGCCTCGGCGGCAATCGGCGAGCGGTGTTCCACCCACTCGTCATAGAACTTGCGTCGAAGGTGCGCCATGCAAGCGGCCTCGACGACGCTGCCGTCAGCATAGATCGGCCCGTAGCCCGTATAGGCATCGGCCTGCAAGATGCCACGAAAGCCCCGAAGGTGCGTCTGCGGGTGAATCGACTTGCGATCGGGCGAGTACCAATACCGCACCGCCGGTGGCGCCCGCGATCCTGCCGGTCGATCATCTCGAACGTATGTCCATAATCGCCCGGTCTTGGTCTTGCCTCGCCCAGGATCCAGAACCGGCACCGGCGTGTCGTCGGTATGCACCTTCTCGGCCTGCAACACGTACCGGCCGATTGCGTCAACCAGGGGATCCACGAGTTGTGCCGCCGAGCCAACCCACCCAGTCAGCGTGGCTCGTTCAAGCTCCACGCCCACGCGCCGGAAGATCACCGACTGGCGGTACAGCGGCTGATGATCGCCAAACTTGGACATCAACACATGTGCCAGCAGTGACGGTGTTGGCAGCCCGCGCTCGATCGGCCGCGATGGTGCGGGCAACTGAACGATCTTGGCGCAATTGCCACAGGAGAGTTTGGGCCGAACGTGGCGCAGCACCCGCAAATAACCAGGCACCCAATCGAGTTGTTCGGATACGTCCTCGCCCAAAGGGCGCATGCCGCGGCCGCATGCTGGGCACGAGCAACTTCCCGGCGCGTGCACGATCGTCTCGCGCTGCAGGTGATCGGGTAGTGCGCCGCGGGGCACCTCGCCGTGGCGGCGGCCAGCTCCAGGACTCTTGCCGCGCTTGCTCGGCAGTCCTTGCGCACTGTCTTGTGCCGCAGGCGAATCCTCGAGCTTAGGGGTCGCGGCTTGCACCTTGTGCTCGCCCAGGGCCAAGCCCAGTTGCGGCAAGGATGAGTCGAGCTTCTCGGAAGAGCGACCAAAACGCCAGCGGCGCAGCCTGCTGATCTCGGCCTTGAGCTGCTCGATCAACTCGTCGCGCCCGAAGACGATACGCTTGAGTGCATCTACGTCATCGGGGAGTTGATCTGCATCGCGCGCCATGCCGCGATTATAAAGTGGCCACCTCGAATACGGCGCAATCTCGAGTGAAAATATCTACGCAGCGTGTTGTGGTCGCCACGTCCGCACGGGTCTTCGCCAATCGATCCCCTCGAGCAGCATCGAGAGCTGCGCGTTCGTGAGCGACACACATCCGCTCGTGGCTTGCGGCCAAACAAACTTGCCCTGCTCAAGGCGCTTGGCAAACAGGCACATCCCATCACCCGACCACCATAGGATCTTGATGCGATCTCCCTTGCGCCCTCGGAAGACGAACACGTGTCCAGAGAATGCATCCTCGGTCAGCTTGAGCTGTACCAGCGCTGCCAAGCCGTCGAAGCTCTTTCTCATGTCGGTGGCGCCCGCCGCAAGCCAGATCCGCGTTCCCGCCGGCAGTCCGATCATTTGCGCGCCAGCGCGCGCAGCACAGCGCCCAGGTTCGCCCCCGAGACCGCGCCGTGCAAGATGATCCTTGCGCCGCTCATCTCAATCTCGATCGCACCCGCTGGTGGGGCCGCCCGGGCGCGGGTACCGGCGGCCAACTTGTTCGGCCGCTCCCGCTTCTTCACCAATCGCACCGGGACCAACGCAGCCGTCGCCGACGGCGCGGGCAGCAGCCCGCACTCGCGCTTCTTCTTCCACTTGAACAGCAGGTTCGAATTGACTCGATTGCGCTGCGCAACCTGCGCAACCGACACCCCGGGCGTTTCGCACTCGAGCACCATCGCCAGGCGCTCGGCCGCACTAAACCGCCGCCTTGGCTTGTTGCGCCAATTCAGCCCACCCGCCGCAGGGATCTCCTTGCCTTTGGTGTCCAGCATCCGTAGGTGGACACCAAAATAAGTGTCCGTCTGCGGATTCTTGCCCGCACCTCACCCCTACGTACAGGCGGTGCTGGCTAGACGCTTACCTGAATCGCGCCCCACGCGCCGACAAGGACGACGGCGAGCAAGATGGTGCCGACCGCGATCGCTTGGCGTCGAGGTTGAGAGTCGCCGCCGTATCGGTGCGCGACGTAGATGCCCACCGCCAGCGCGATCAGCGGGGCGATGATAAATCCGATCAGCGTCGGGCCAACAATCTGCATCAGGGGCGCTACCTGCGTCTACCCATCATTTGTACCCGGCGCCCGCTCCCCAGCAGGCGCAACCATTCCCTCCCCTGAAAATGAAACGGCGCAGTGATTGGCTACGCCGTTGCAACCCTGGCGGGCTCTGACCCGTCAAACCCACTTTCCGCCAACCCAGCGGTCGAGAAGTATCTCGTTGGGGGTTTCGTTGCAGGTGTCACTCTACGCGCACGCCTCTCTGCGTCAAGCCCTGGATCCTGCCGGCTATGACGTGCATCAAACATCATCCGCCCCCGGTTCCCGCTCGCGGAACGCGCAGCCCATTTTTGGCGATCCGATGACCTGGGTGCCGCCCCCGCTGTTCGCAGACTAAATGGTTGGCGTAGCAGCGGCCGTGGAAGTGCGTGCAGGTGTAGCAGCCCCGCGCTGGCGTGCTGGCCGTGTACGGGGCAAAGGCATGGGGGCTCACGGAAGCCACACGTTCGCTTGCGATTTGTCAAACCTCATTGGTTGGCCCATTTGGCCACGCCACGGTGGAGCGAGCAAGTTCCACTTCGATGTTGGCTGAACGAGTACCTGCCACCCCGGCACTGCGCACTCGCTCCTTGGCACTTCGTCAGTCTTGGCGCGTGCGGGGAACGAACTGTATCGCCGCTTTTGTTCGTGTAGTGACCGTGCTCAAGTAGCTTTGATTCATCGGGCTGCGGTGCCGTCTGTGTCGCGTCTTGCTCCGGTGCTTCGTCCTTTGCTCCGCCGATGTACGGTGCGAGCGCCAGAGAAAAAGCGCAAAGCAGTCCCCACAAAAGGCGGACCACCGGCTTTATGCCGCGCGCGCGGTGGATAAGGGAAATGGCGGCGTTGGTTGGGGAACTTGCATGAACCCGCTATTTGACTTTGCAGGCGATCAGTATCGTGCGTTCGTTCGTTTTGACGGCCGATCCGCCGTGGCCGCTTGAGTTACGGCCTGCGGCGGCCAGCACGACATCCTCGCCCGATCGGTCGAGAACGTTATATCCGGCTGCGCCACAAGCCTCACCCGACGTGTAGCACATATTCCAATCTCGGTCGGTTCCGCTGCAATTGAGCGCATACGACCTGCCTTCATCAGGTGCATACCTTTGTTGCACGGCGGTACAAGCTGCGAGCGCCACCACGCAACTCGCGGCGACGGCGACTGAAGGGTTCATGGCTGATTCTCCGGTCAACTCGCGCCAGCGGACACTCTCCCGCGACGGGCGTGTTTTGCACAATATTCCCAATGTCGGCGAGGCTTATAGACGCAAGTCAATGCGATGTCGCTTTTTCGCGGTCGGTCAGACCAAGGGTGAATCATGGCGCAACACGCTTACTTCACGATCTTGCGGGCCGGCACGCGGGTCGTCTTGCCAGGCCTAGTGCGAGCAACTTTGGATAGCGCGTTGGCAAACTCCTTCTCTGCCTCCAACCAATGCTCCGTCTAGCGACCGTGTTCTCGTCCCCCTTTGCTCCCAAAGCTCGTAGGCACGGAGCCGGATCCAAACCTCGATTTCCTCGGAGAAGATTGTGTTTGTTTGGTCCGACAAGTCGACCTCGGGTCTGCTCGGCCTCGCTGCCGCCTTCTTCTTGCCTACCGTCCCGCCCATCGCCGCTTCCCGTCTGGCCGGCTTTGTCACAAACTTCGAGACCGGGCTGGAGACTGGCATTTTGACTGTGGCCGATACCGATTGCTTGGCGGCCATCTTGCTTGCTATCTTTGTTGCCGCCTTCGCCTTCGTCGCCTTTTTCGTCGTGGGCGCGCCCACCTTTTCCGACTTGGGCCGCCCCGCTCCTTTACTCATCGTTGTCCCTCCTCCTTTGAAATGTCAAGTCTCGGTTCAATGCCACGCGAAACGTAACACAGACGAACGAGTGGACCGCATTCCGACAAACGCTCAGATCGTCATCCATCAGGAGCTTGATTCCACCGATGGTCGGCGAAGCGAAGAAGGTGGTTTCGGCGACTTGATGCTCGCCATCGAACTATTGATAACGGCCTTTATCAATAGTACCCTCCTCCAATGGCGTCCCTCGAGATTTCGTCTGCACAACAGATCCACAAACTCTCCTTAATGGTTCGCACTCTTCGACTATGAGGACGAGCGTACATTCGCAATGCATCGTATTCTGGCAGCCGAGATGCTTGAGGACCGCACCCAGTACCCTCCCCGGTTTTCGCTAGATGAAGAGGTCGATCTGGGAATCTGGGGCTTCGGGTCGGGCGAGAAGATCAAGCTGGACGTCAAGTTTCAAGCCGGCTTCGGCGATCACCTATACGAGACACGGCTGAGCAAGAATCAGGAGATCAAGGAGCTTGCGGACGGCACCTTGCATGTCACAGCAACCGTCGCGGACACGCCGCAGCTCCAATGGTGACTCCTTGGATTTGGAGACGGGGTGGAAGTGCTAAAGCCTGCCGCCTTGCGAGCGCGGATGGCCAGCAAAGCGGTGGGCCTTACGGCCGTATACAAGCGTGCCCGATGCTGCTTCCCGCATGCAGTCCTATGATCAGCAAACAGACAAAACACATCGCCGAAGCCCCATGAAGCCTGGCCTATCTAAGTCGCGTATCATCAACTGGCGCCAGTGTCCAAAGCGTCTTTGGCTCGAAACCCATCGCCCGGATTTGCTGGAGGTCTCCGCGCAGACCGAACGCGCATACCAGGTCGGTCACGAGATTGGCAGCGTCGCCCGTCAGCTTTTCCCCAGTGGGATTCTGATTGAAGGATCCGACATGCGGGACGCGCTGCGACGAACCAAGGAACAGGTTTTCGCGAATCGGCGCGTTCCCCTCTTCGAAGCGACATTTGAGCGCGACGGCGTACTTGTTAAAACTGACCTCCTATTGCCGGATTCGGATGGGTACCGATTGGTTGAGGTAAAAGCAGCAACTTCCGTTAAGGACTATTACCTTGAGGACGTTGCCATCCAACGCTGGGTGCTCGTCGATTCGGTCAGGCTCACCAGCGTCGAACTCGCCCATGTGGACAACACTTTTACGTATCCGGGCGGCGGCAACTACCAGGGCCTATTCAGACACGTGCCGCTCCACTCCGAAACCGAGGCCCTATCAAGGGTGGTGCCCACCTGGGTCGACGGGGCTCGGAAGACGCTCGCCGGCGGCAAGCCCTCTATTGAAACTGGTGACCAGTGCGCAAATCCCTTCGAATGTCCGTTCCTTGCTTACTGTAATGCGGGAAAATCCCGGGTCGATTTCCCCGTTGAAAGCCTGCCGTATCTTTCTCAAAACAAATATCAGCTACTGCAGGCACAAGGAATTATGGACATTCGGCAAGTTCCCCCGGACTTCCCCCTAAGCGAGACGCAGGAACGAGTGCGACGAGTCACAATCGATGCGAAACCTGAGTTGCTCCCGGGGGCCGCCTGCATCCTTTCCGACTTGCCGTACCCCCGCTACTACCTGGATTTCGAGACGGTAAGCATGGCCGTACCTATTTGGCCGGGTACTCACCCCTATCAAAAAGTGCCGGTACAGTGGTCGTGCCACGTTGAACGCGAACCTGGTCGGCTCGAACACCGCTCATTCCTCGCCGATGGCCTTCGAGATCCTCGGGCAGCGTTTGCGGCCAGCTTGCTTGAGGCCGTCGAATCCGATGGTCCGATCTTCGTTTACAACCAGGCATTCGAGGTTGGACGGATTAGGGAGCTTGCGGATGATTTGCCTCACTTGGCTCCAAACCTAACCGCGATCGCAGAGCGTGTTGTAGACCTTCTCCCCATCGCTCGAGAAAGCTACTACCACCCTGCAATGCAAGGGTCTTGGTCCATCAAGAGCATCCTGCCTACGATCAAAACAGATATCTCCTACGATGGGATGGAGGTAGCCGATGGCGGTGCCGCAGACGAAGCCTGGCAGGAGATTCTAAATCCCCGAACACCCACTGGGCGACGCGACTGTTTGCGCAAATCGCTGGCGGAGTACTGTGCGCTGGATACCATGGCGATGGTGCAGTTAGCCTGGTTTCTCGTTGGCAATTTCGCCGAATCTACCAAGAGTCCCGAAACCAGTGTCACACCCGCTATAAAGCAAGCAAATTAAATCTACGGTCGAGTCATATCCGAAAATATGTATCGCGAAGATCCAAAAGAAGCGACCTTATGAACGAACAAACTTTGCAACCACCCATTTTTGACCAACTAAAGGCAGCGCTTAACCGTGGTGTGGCGTCAGGGGATCTCATGACGCCAGCACAAATCGAACAACAAACGACACTCTTTCGTGAACGCTTTGGTCCCGCCCTTTTGAGCCAACAAGATGGCGAAGCATTGCTACGTCTGATGCACGGGCGCCAAGCTGGCGAAGCCAAATCACTAGTCTATTGGCTGGAGTTTAAGAACGACGAGGAATTCGCAGGCAAACGCTTCGGTGGAATTGGCGGTGGATCGTCCCTTAAATTTGGAATCTACCAGCGACAAAGCGATGGGGCTTGGATCACGGGTTCATCGCAAGCGCAGAAACCCCTCTCACTCGATGATGCCGTCGCGATAGCGCGAGGCCAGCGCGACGAACTAATTGCCGGTGTAAATGTTTTGGCAGCCTTTAACGCCTCTGACGCATCAGATGAAAACTATGGGACGCTGCAACTTGCAATGGAGAAGGCGGCTCCGAACCTATTTAGTATTGGCTGGGCGCATAAGTACTGGTTTCTCCTCGCCCCTGACCGGCTTGACGATTATCATAGCCCGCAGTTGCAACGCTTTCACCTTATCAAGCTTCTCCAAATGCCTCCCGACCGGATTGGCATTTTGGATGGAAGCGCCGCTCGCTTCAACTGCGCCGGACGATACATAACCGCGGCTCGTGAACTTGAGGTTCCTGTCGCAACGTTGAACCGTGTCTTGAATCTGCGTGACGGTGCGTTCCAGCGCTATTGGCGAATCGGCACAACTGAGGGAACTAGGGGAGAGAGTCATTGGGAGGAAATGCGTCTTGGACGCTTCGTTTCCATTGGTTGGTCGGACCACATTCCGGATTTGTCGGATGTAATCCGCCAGGACTGGTCGCTCGCAAAGAGCAAAATTCGCGACATGTTGCTGCCCTGCTATCCCGGTAACGCCGCCATGTCATCGCGAAAAGCAGGCGAAATCCTGAATTTCGCGCAAGAGATCTCGGAAAAGGACTTGGCAATCGCCTGCGATGGTCAAACCGTTCTTGGCGTAGGTCGCATCCGAGGGCCATACGAATATGATCCCAACCAGCCTTTCCCGCATAAGAGATCGGTTGATTGGTTGTTACTCGATGAATGGAAGCTTCCGGATCCGGAGGGTCCACGCACAACCGTTTACGAACTGGGCAAGAGCGCTCCTAATCTTCTCGAAATAGAAGAGCACCTCTTCCGAGGTCCGGCTACGTCCGTACACTTGTCAAGGGGAAGCGCTCCCGAAAGCAAATCTTCGAACCTCCCCCCACTAGATTCGACTGCGGATCGAATCCAGGCGATTTTGCGGCGAAAGGGACAAGTGGTCCTTTACGGTCCCCCCGGCACCGGAAAAACGTACAAGGCATTTACAGTAGCCAAGGAGCTCGCTTCCCGCAACGTATACCAAAGGCAATTTGCAGACCTTACCGACTCAGAGAAGGCGTTGATAGAAGCTGCCGACGGACAAGTGCGTGTCTGCACATTCCATCCTGGATGGGGCTACGAAGATTTCATAGAAGGATTGCGACCAAAAACAATCAGCGGGCAGATGGTATTTGAGCCAAGCGACGGTCTCTTTAAGCGCCTGTGCACGGACGCCGCTAAGCAACCAGATCGCCACTTCTTTTTAATTATCGATGAAATCAATCGAGGTGATCTGCCTCGCATATTTGGCGAGCTGATCACTACGATTGAGAGCGATAAGCGTGACCGAAAAATCAAATTGCCAGTCACGGGTCTGTCATTCTGCGTTCCGCGGAATGTCTTCATAATCGGCACTATGAACACGGCCGATCGCTCGATTTCAATTATGGACACGGCGCTTCGACGCCGGTTTGGCTTCGTCGAACTATTACCAGACAGTTCCCTTCTATCCGGAAAACAAGCAGGCGACCTCCATCTTGGTCCATGGCTTGACGCACTAAACACGCGCCTCAGGCAGCATCTTAAGCGCGACGCCCGTAACCTTCAAATCGGGCATGCTTATCTAATGCCGCCCCAGCCAATTAATTCCGTGACCGATTTCGCGCGGGTGCTTCGGGACGACATAATTCCTCTCTTGGAGGAATACTGTTACGACGATTTCAACACGCTTAAGGAGATTCTAGGCAGTGAAATTGTCGATTCAGAATCTGGAAGGATTCGGGAGGAAATATTCAACCCCAATAGGGAAGCTGACCTAATTCAGGCTGTGTTATTTGAGGAAATGCAGCCCCTGGTGGTCGATCAAGAACTGGCCGAGACGGGCTCCACCAGTGATTTGCCCGAATTGGCAATCGATGGCGGCGAGAGTGGGAATGGCAATCTTTAGTCCGACGAGCGCGACCCGATTGTCGATCGAGTTAACAGAGTGGGACCAGGTCGGGCCAGGGCGCGATATCCGATTGAAGGGCCTATCACTTGGCGATTCTCGGCAAGCACATCTATTGGCCGAATCACTGCACGGGCGCGTGAATGTGCGGGAAGGGCTCGATGGTCTGGAAATTTGTACTACGTCTTTTGTCGGCTATGTTGACGTTGGACCTTTACGAATCGCCATTAAGCCAAAGCTTCCGACGATGCCGCTCAGCCAACTGCTCTCCTATGCCTACGGATTACGCGATATCACGACTATTTATCGGAGCCGCTCCCCAACTACACGCGACGGGTTACACGACATTTTGATTGAATTGCTAGCCGAGGAAGTCGAGGAGTTGCTTCACCGTGGCCTATGGCGCCGTTATGTGCCTTCATCCGATAGGCTTGAGAGCCCTCGCGGCCAAATCCTGATAGACGAAATCATTTACCGAGGCGGCGTGCGAGAAGCTAGGCTCCCCTGCCGATACTTTGACTTACGAAAGAATTGGCACCTAAACCAACTGCTTCGATCGGGCCTCTTGCTCGCGGCCCAACTGACCGAGGACCGAGAACTCCACCGACGGGTGCAGCAACTCTCGAGCATGTTTGGCGAAGTCCAAACTTTGGCGCATCTCAATAAAGACGACATTGACCGAGCAGAACACGATTTGACCCGGCAGACTGACGCGGCAAAGCCTGCTTTGACATTAATTCGGCTGCTTCGCGACTCTCAGGGGATCGATTTTGCTACCGCTGGCCCGTCGGCTCAAATCCCGGGTTTTCTGTTCGACATGAATGCTTTTTTTCAACGCCTTCTATCACGCTTTCTGCGTGACAATGTCACGACCCTTCGAATTGAAGATGAAGTTCCAATCCGAGGGCTTTTTGCTTACCCTGGAGATGCAAACCCGAAGCACCGTCGCGCCCCAGCGCCCCGACCAGACTTCGCTCTTTACAGCGCCACGGGCCTTGTCGGATTCCTTGACGCAAAGTATCGGGACATTTGGGATTGCGGGTTTCCGCCGGAGTGGCTTTATCAACTTTCAATTTACGCGCTCGCGTCGCCTTCCGCAGTAAGCATCCTGCTTTATGCATCCATGTCCGAAGATGCATGCGACGAACGCGTGGAAATCCGCCAACCGATATCTTGGGGTAGTAAGACACCAGCGTCCGTAATCATGCGTGCAGTTTCATTGACGCGTTTAGCGGCACTTCTTGTCCGCAACCGAGGACCCATCTTTGTAGCTGGACGCCGAGAATTGGCAACCGAGCTCGTCGCCCGCTGCTCCAAGCCGCGCACACAAATGTGGTCACCATGTACTGCGTCGTCGACAACACTGCCAGCATCATCGTCAGTACGCGTGATAAGCGAGGCCACAGCGTTGCAAAGCTAATGGGAAGGTCAAATGAACGTTAATACCGACACATGGGAAGAGGTGTTCCGCCGCGACAATGGATTCTGCCGCTACTGTGGCGTCGATCTTTTGCAAACATACTCCACGTTCTCTTCGGCCACTGTTGACCACCTTATTGCGAGGAGCGTTGGCGGCAACGACGAACCCACGAATCTTGTACTAGCCTGTCCTGGCTGCAATCAAATGCTTGCCCGCGCTGAGCAGCACCGAACATTCGAAGATCGAAAGGCTCTATTAACAAAACGGTGGAAAGAGCACGACAATTGGTATCGACCAATCTTAAACGATCTTCGAAATAAAGCTTGAAGATAGCCACGCCAGAGGCCGTCTATTCAAATGACGCAACAATATTTCTGTTCCTAAGTTTTTCTGAAAAGGCCGATTTTCAGCACCCTCTCTTGGTTCAATTTAAGCTTTCATTCATTCCAGCGAATATCTCCGCCTGGACTCTAACTCTTACAGCGCTCCTGAACTTCAATAAGTTTTCGTCGCCTCCGACGAGGCACCCGTTTGCCACCAAGCCGCCTTCTCGACATTATGCAGTCCTTTCTACTTCGAGCTGGGCCGAAAGTGCCTTCGCTTTGTCAATCAAAGAAAGCGGGTCCACTGCCCCGTAATCGGTCGGCGTTGACAATCTTCCCAATGCTTGGGGTGGCTCGACCGAAATCAATTCTAGCTGCCGCGCTGTATACAGGGAAAGTCGGACCCCGCTCGTGTGGATATTTATCCGTTGGTTCTTTAGAAATGCCTCGACCAACTGCGCGTTTTTCAATTTAGACGTCTCGTAGATCGTCAGATGTGGATTGAAGCCGAACTCCCTTTGCGGAAAATCCGGTTTCCACCAAATTTCTCGAAATGCAGAAGATTCCGCGCGCATAAAGACAACGTGGCCCTTCGATGTATCAAAGCGCCCGCTCCCTGTAAGTCGCACCCCGAGGCCAAGCAGCGCCTCCTGAAGTCTTTCAAATTCCTTTGCTCGCGGTGGATTACCCCGGTACGGGCCGCGCACTGTGATATGCAGCGGCTTTGTGGAACCCCTTCCCAGTAACGCCTCCCGCAGATCGCTAAGAAATCTGCGAAGCGTCTCGTCCGTAAACTCTACGAACACGAAATGCTCCATTTGCGCCCCAGAATTCAAATTGACACAAACCGCACGAGACTCTGATCAAGATGTTCGCTTCGCAAAGTACAATGAAGAAATTCATCAAAGCGTTGCGCCTTTACGCTGAATCTCGCAAGTAGCTCTGCTTCCTTTCCCTCCAACTCCGCATGGGATTTTGCCGCGAGAAAATCCTCATACAGCACCAATATTTCGCTGAATTCGGATAGCAGGCTTCCATCATCCATCGTATCAAGAGCAAGAGCCAACCTTTGAAGCGGTACTAGCTCCGAAATTGGCCTGAACGCCTCAGGCTGCGATACTTTGCAGGCGATGATCGCAAGCACCGAAGAAAACACGGTCAGCTTGCGAGAAAACTTCAGATTTAAGTTACGCTTCCACCAAGGCTTTCCTGGCTCCGCACGGCTTCTTTCGTAATTGAGACACAGTGTGCGCCAATAGCGAAGAATGTCATTTAGCAGGAAGAGAGGCCGAAAGTTCTTTTTCCCGCGCCCGTCTCGGAAGTACATCTCCAGCACCCGGGTAATGGCGGTGTTGTAAAGCCCTTCGTTGCAAATCGGCTGGCTCTCAAGAAGCAACAGGAGCCGCGTTGTAAAGCGATTCTCGCTGTCGTCGTTTGAATCACCAGTCGCTGAAATAATGTCCGCGACTTCATGCACTTTTAGGTATTGTCCGTCCCCACTGAAAGCTGGCAATTCCAGATCGCGATTAACCTTGATAACGTCCGCGAACGATTGAATCTCGGCAAGGCGGGTTAAGCTTCGCTCGTTCGGGCCGCGTCCCTCACGCTCAGCCAAAAAGAATAGGTCCAGATCTGAGATTCGGCCTGTCTCAAATCGACCGAGGGATCCAGCCGCAAAGATACAGAATTCCAATCGTCGCCCTGCATCGCAGCAGGTCATCGCCGCTTGAACCCTTTCGAGCAGCTCGCGACTATAGGCCAGCCGCTCTCGCAAAGGCGCGTAGTCGTTAAGCGAATCTGTGAAGGCACCCACCTCATGTTCCCTTTAATTCCAAGCCCCGCCGCCAACCCGCCCTACGTCGAAACTGTTTAACGTCTGCTGCGCCGCGATCCTTCTCAAGGCTCGATTCTGCCGTTTCCTTTGCTCGGCGACTATTAGAAAGGTCGGTGCGGCACTATTTTCTAGAAATGCCGCTTTCCAGAAGCGGCCTGCTCGGAACTGCCTCTGGCCGTTGTGATCGCTGAGGTACCGTTGTTAGACGGAACCGTATTCACTTGGCCAACCAAGGAATGAATAATCGAGAGCCAAATATCCCGACGCCACCAACTATCGCATCAGCGTTACGAGCCGATGTACCGCCTCGGCGCAGCGGTCTAACACGTTGCTCGTTGGCAACGCAACCGCGACAACAGCCCAACAAACAGCTCGGACGTTGAGCGCTCGGCGCCGCTCGCGATCGTCTTTGAACCCGTTGTACGGGTTCGTTCTATTTGCACGGAGCATGACGGTTCCCCGTAGCAGCTAAAAATCGTGGCATGGGAGTCTCAACTTTAAGTGCGTTTACAACCCTTCAACTGGATAGAGGTACATTAAATTCATCTCAGAACCGGCGGTAGCCGTTCAAGCCTCGCACGGCCGTCCTCAAATATCACCTGAACCGCGAGGCCTAGTAAGCCCGTATCGGGTGAGCCGGGTTTGACGTCCCGAATGTCGCGAATATGAACGCGGTGCAAGATCAAAAAATGGTCCGTCCGGAAATTGATGATGACGATGCGACCCTGCTCTGGATCCACCCGGTCAACCCTCCAGTTGTCATTGATAGATTCTTGCCGTTTGCCGCGCCAGATACGCAGGGGAACGGGATCTAGTTGAACCACCATTCCCACTCGAACATCTTCGAGACGGTAGCCGCGGGCTGGGGGCACGTCAAAAACGTCTTTGCTTCGCACGTACAGGCGCCCTCGTTCGTCGAGATTACTTGGATCGGTAATGGCCCTAGCCACGGCATTCAAAATTCGGGCCTCATGGTTTTTGAAAGACTGCAGAAGCATCTCGTCGGTAAGGACGCCGACGAGATGGTCCAGGTCCTCAAGGACTTCGCTCGAAACGAGCACAGTCGTCACCGTTCCCTGCCATGCCACATCGAACGTAAGACCCTGCCAGCGGCTGACAATGGCAGGTCGTCGCACGAGACCAGGAAGGTCTTCGGCGAGGCGAACACCCGGTCCGCCAGTAGCCCCACCAGGGATAAAGACGACCCCCTGCTCTTGTAGTGCCTTGCCAAGCGCATTTGCCGCAAGAGATTCGGCCGACCGCTTCTGCGCCTCCAGGTCACGCACAGTGCTGAGCGAGACTTTGGCCGTAACTGCAAGATCTTCTTGCGACAAGCCGAGCAGGGCACGTCCGGCACGGATTTGGGCTGGTGTAATCGGGGCATCCATAAGAATAGCCTATTTTCACTTTCTAATTTACAGCTTATTTTACACTATTTCTTAAGTAGCTTTTTAATCCTGGAAACGTCTGTTGCACGGTCCCGAACTGAGCCTTTCCGACCACGGAACAACAAGAAAATGACAGTTTTTGCCATTTCATGCCATTTCCGTTATTATGATAAAAAAGGAACCTCCATGCAGAGCATGAACATTTCACTACCCGATCCTCTGAAACAGTTCGTGGACGGGCAAATTGCTCAAGGCCGCTACAGCAGCGCTAGCGAGTATGTGCGCGAGTTGATCCGGGCCGACGAAAAACGCAAGGCCGAAGAGCAGCTCGAAACCAAACTCCTCGAAGGTCTGAACAGCACCGAGATTGAACTGACGCCGGCAGACTGGCGCGCCATCCGAATAGAGGCCCTGGCCAAGGTCGAAGCGCGAAAGAAAACGCGCTGATGTCCAAGATTTACCCGCGCGCGTCGGCTCGGCGCGATTTGGTGGAGCATTTTGTCTATCTGGCAGAAAATGCCGGCCTAGACACCGCCGAACGCTTTCTGGCCAATGCCGAGGTGAGCTTCAACGTTCTGGCAGGCAAGCCCATGATCGGCGCCCCGCTCACACTAGAAAATCCTCTCCTGGCCGACTTGCGCAAATGGGCAGTCAAAGATTTTGAGAATTATTTGATTTTCTATCTGCCGTGCCCTGATGGAGTATCAATCGTGCGCGTGCTTCACGGCGCGCGGGACTGGTGGGGCTTGTTGGGCATCGAAATTGAGTAGGGGGCCGGGGTCAAGTTGTGGAACCTTTCACAGCGCGGTCGCCTGCATATTTACCCTTGACGACCTCAAACGCTTTCTGATCATTTATTTGTCGTGTCCCATCGGTATTGCTATCGTCCACGAATGCCACGACCCGCGCGACCCGTCGAGCCTGCTCGGTATGACCGCATAAGTTCATCCATGAACAGTAACTCTCCAGGAGGGACCTGTGAACGAATACTTCTTCGGCTTCGGTCTTATGCTCGCGGGAGTTGTGCTCTTTTTCATCGGGCGAGCACGGTCCAAACGCGCAACTGTGCAAGCGAGCGGCGGGTCTGTCGCGGTCGGTGGCAATAACACTGGCTCCATCACAAATACGAATATCAACCAACCAAGCAAAAAAGACTCTTTCGCGGAGCACGGCATCACGCTGCTTGCCATTTTCGTTGAAGTGGCGGGCATTGCCGTTACCGTTTGGCACGCTTTGCACTTGGCAACGAAATGATCCGACCGAAGGTTTCCGCTGAAGACGGAAGCGTCGCCATCGGCGGGGACAATAGTGCTCCTATCATCAACGTCGCCGCTAGCGATGGCTCGACGGTAAACGTAAACGTTGAACGGCAGATCGCGCGAGAACTACCATCCTTTTTAGCAAATGTAATCGTACTGTTTTCACAACAGAGTCTCTCCGAATACGGGGTAGGAGCAAGAAGAGAATTGCCTCCCGAGGTCGTAAAGAAAGTTGAATACAACAATCTGCCAAACGATCATCACGTCCTCCGCGACTACAGACGGCATTGCCTTGTATTGGAGATGGCCTATCGCGGTGCCGAACAACAAAACGACGACTCCCGTTACCTTGTTCGGAGAAGAGCAGCCATCGCATATCAGTCCAAGTTGGACACAACATCTAAATCCGCTTCAATACCAATCACGGAGAAGTCAACGTTCGCCAGAAACAATGCCACCATGCTAGTGGAAGCGGTAATAGATCAACTTCTGCTCGACTACAAATCCTCAAAAGCCATACTCGTCGAGCAGGAAACAGCGCACCTGGCCATTTCCCTGGTTGTCGCTGACGCGGTGGTCGAGTGCGAAGTTCTAGAAAGGCCGCAAAATGCTATTACCTCGTGAACAAAGCCCGTGGAATTGCGGCTATTTCCTAGGAGCAATTGCACTGCAAGCCTTAAATCAATCCCGTGGTCGCAAATCTGATTTGCCGGATTTGCAGCGACGCATGAGTTCGCTGATAAATCGCCCAATTTCACCTACCCAAGTAGTGGCAGCCGCCGCATGGCTCTACCTCATTGACGCCATAAGGCTAGATGACAATGGGATGATCGAAAAATGCAGTTGATCCAGCTCTCAATTAAACGCGTCGACTCCGTGGTGCGGGACATTGTCTTTAAGCGAGGCTTGAATCTAATTCTCGACAAACCGACCGCGAAACATACGCACTCCGGAAACAATGTCGGTAAGACAACGGTTCTCCGCCTGATCGACTTTTGCCTCGGATCGGACGGTGACGACATTTGGCAGGATTCCGAGTTTAAAAAAAGCATCAATCAGGAGGTATACGACTACCTGCACGGACCAGTGCCTGTTTCAATCGAACTTGCCATTGGACGAACCCACAGGGGAACGCATAACCTCCGCCGCATCTTCTCTGTCAAAAGGCGACCTGGTCCAACGTTCTTCATAGACGATACCGTTTACCGAAGCATCGGCGACTACAGAACGGCGGTGAAGTACCTGCTCTTTGGTTCTGAAGGGACAAAACCCTCTTTACGTCAGCTCGCGCCGAAGTTCATTAGATCGTCCCAGTTTTTGATGAGCAAAACGCTCAAGTTTCTCGGCGACTACGGTAGTGAAGTTGACTACGAGGCTCTGCATCTATTTCTTTTTGGCTTCTTCGCGGTCGATGTCTTGGAGGAACGTCCACGATTGATGACCGAAAAGAAAAGGCTTGATAGAGACCTTCAAGCACTCAGCCGATTGCGCAATGAAGGCGCGATCGAACAGTTGCTGCTTCATCTTCGGCGCGAAATCGAGGAAATCGGGCTTTCGAATAAGTTGCGGGGCGAAGTTCCAGAAATTGCCGCGCACGCGAACGAGGTCTCCTTGATTAGAGCTAATGCCGTGAATGTTGCAAGCAGGCTCGCGAGACTAGAAGCCGAAATAGCTTCAATAAATACGACGATCTCCGAATTGGAAAGCGAATACTCCGATATAGATCGCCATGTCATTGAATCAATCTACAAAGAGGCAGATAGGTATGTTCCAAAACTTCACCATGATTGGAATGACCTTACGGACTTCGTTCAGAGCCTTCGTGGTCGGAAGCAGCGGTTCCTGCAATCTCAAGCCGATGTATTGCAAGAAAAAGCAAATGGAATTCGACAGGAACTAGCGACGCTACAGGCACGCGAAGGTTCCGAAATCGGATCGCTTGTGCAATCGCGCGCGTTTGCTCATGCCCTTGAAATACGCTCTGACCTTCAGGAAAAGCTCAAACAGCTTGGTAGCTTGGAGCAAGATTTGAGCGACCTTCGCGATTTGAAGTCACGGCTTGCGCACGTTGAAGAACGATTGCAGAAGACAAAAGAGCAGATAGAAGAAGGGAAGACGCGTTTGCGCCATCACGTTGCCATTTTCAACAAGTACTTCTCGGAGCTGTCTAAAGCCCTCTACGGCGAGCAATATTTGTTGCATTTCGACGAGACCGATCGCGGTTCCTTATCTTTTCAGCTAATGGCCGTTGGCTCCAATGTTGGTGCGGGGAAAAAGGTATCGCAGACAGCCGCATTCGATCTTGCCTATATCGAGTTTTTGCGGGAGGCAGGCATCGGATTTCCGAGGTTCGTTTGTCATGATGGTGTGGAAAGCATCCACGGAAACCAGCTATCGGCACTACTGAATGCCGCAAACCAGCTGGACGGGCAGCTTGTTCTTGCGACTTTGCGCGACAAGCTACCGACCATGCCTGGCGAGTTTATAAGAGAAAATACGATCTTGGAATTATCGCAGGACGATAAGCTATTTCGTCTCAAACCTAGCGCAGACTAACAACTGGTGGCGGTGAATTCAGCTACCAATTAAAAGTCAACAAGGCCAACGAATATTCTCTGAACGGTTGCCCGCGCAATCAAGACCCGCGGCAAGCACCGTCGGGATGACGATCCCGGTAGCAACGTGATACACAAGCATAAGAAGCAGGCACCGGAAAGGGTCGCCGAGGTATGACCAACGAAGCCTTTTCGCGCGTCAAGATTGACGCCCAGCTCCGCGACCAGCATTGGGAAATCGAGAACCCCAACGCTGTGCGGTTCGAATACGTGCTTCCCGACGGAAAGCGCGCGGACTACGTACTCTGTGACCGCCACGGCCGCTCCCTTGCGGTCATCGAGGCAAAGAGGGCAGCGATCAACCCGGCAGAAGCCGAAGCCCAAGCCAAGGCCTACGCGGAGCAGCTCAAGGTCCCGTACATCTTCCTGGCCAATGGTACGGACATTCGATTCTGGGAATGGGAGACCGAAGCCTTCCCGCGCGCGGTCAAGACCTTTTACAGCCAAAGCGACCTCGAACGACGGAGCGCCACGCAGCAAGTCCGGCGCGATCTGAATAGCGTCGCAACCGACCCCAAAATCGTCGAGCGCGATTACCAACGTGATTGCATCGATACCCTGTGCCGCGAGATTACCGCCGGGCGGCGCAAGCTCCTGGTGGAAATGGCGACGGGAACCGGCAAGACCCGCACCGCGGCCGCCCTTATCAAGCGTTTATTCGAGGCGGGGGCGATAACGCGGGTGCTTTTTCTTGTCGATCGGATTCCGCTCGCCAAGCAGACCGAGGACGCCTTCGCAGAGCATTTGCCGACCTTACCCGGCTACGTGCTCCGCGCCGGTCGGCGCTTTCAGGATGAAAAGCGCATCACCATCACCACGCTACAGAGCATGGTAAATATCTACCGGGACTACTCGGCGGGATATTTCGACTTGGTCATTAGCGACGAGTGCCACCGCAGCATCTACGGCCAGTGGAGTGGTGTGCTGAAACACTTCGATGGCATTCAAATTGGCCTGACGGCGACACCATGCATCGCGAACCCGGAGAATTTTGGCGACGAGGACGACAAGCTTGCCATTCGGGACACCCTGCGCTTCTTCGAGGTCGAAAAACCAACCTTCAGCTACAAGATGAAGGACGCGATCCGCGACGGCTACCTTGTCCCATACCAAATCTACAAGGCAAAGACCGTCAAGACAGCGGCGGAAGGCGGATTTCCCGTGCGCCGCGATGAGCTGGACTGGGTGGCCATGAATGCCGACACACGTCAAGACCTCGACAAGCTCTTCGGCACCGATGACACCATCACAGTTGATCCATCGGCGCTGGAGCGCAGATTCACAATCCCTGAACGCAATCGAGCGATCGTGCGTGAATTTCGCGAGGTTCTCGAACAGGGCTATACCGACACAAAGGGCGTCAAACGAAAGCCTTTGCTCGGCAAAGTGATCGTCTTTGCGGTTACAAAACGCCACGCCGAGACATTGGCGCAGCTCCTCGATGCGGCCTTCGCCGACAAAAAACCATCGCAACAAGTTCGCTATGCCGACTACGTTGTCTCGGGCATGGGCACCGAAGATACGGTCGACGGCCTGACCAAGATCAAGCGCTTCAAAAAAGAGCGATTCCCGCAGATACTCGTCTCGGTCAACATGCTCGACACCGGCTTCGACTGCCCCGAGGTCGTGAGCCTCGTCTTCGCTCGCTTCACGAAGTCCGCGATTCTTTACCAACAAATGCGCGGGCGCGGCACGCGCAAGGCCACAGGCAAGCCAGTCTTTACAATGTTCGATTTCGTCGGCGTCACCGACTACCATGGGGACGAAGACGATAGCGGCGAGGGGGGCATCGTCGTTGCACGACAGAAGGCCAAGAAGTACGAGGCCCGCAAGCTGCTGTCTCTCGACATCGACGACCACATTGACCCGACCACGCGCGAGTGGGTCACGGTTGATGAGGATGGCAATATGGTCCTCCCCGAGGCCTCGGAGCAGAAGCAGGCCGAAGTCGGAGCCAAATTCGAAGCCTGGCTATTGGGGCAGGACAACCTCAGCCCCGATCAAGAGCGCTGGCTAGGCCTAGTCGGCGGGCAGCTGCGCGCCAATGCCGACACCTGGACAGAATTTACGGCGGACTATTTCGCCTTTCCGCCCTTCACACTTCTCGGCGGCAAGCCGGAGGCGGTACGCGTGTTCGGCGGAGTAGAGGTACTCGACGCGCGCCTTGACTCGTTGAACGGCGCAGTGTTTGGTAAGAATGAAAACGACGCACCGGCCGGCGAAAAACGCCCGGGCGCGGTCTCCTAGAAGGAAGCCAACGAATGCCAATGACCCCGGAGATGCGCAGGTCCGTCGACCAAATCCGCGATTACCTGTTCGGCGGCGGGTATCCGGATCCCGTAAGCAACGCGGAGCAACTTGCGTTCCTGTTCTTTTTCTACCTGGTCGAAGGCATAGACGCTGAAAATGCTGCGCGCGCGAAGGTGTTGAAGCAGAAGCACGAAAGCATTTTTACCGGTGACTGGACGCTCAAGAACCCGCTAAACGCCCCCAGCCAAGGGGTCATCGCCATTCCAAAGGATCGTCTACGCTGGTCCGTCTGGGCGAGGGGGCTGTCGGGGGAATCCCTCGTCCGCTTCGTCCGCGACGAGGTTTTCGCCTTTTTCAGCGAGGTCGCTGACCGCTCCGCCATGAATTTCATGAGTGGGGCGCGCCTGGTCATCGACGAGCCGACCGTGCTTACGCAAGTGGTGACCCTCGTGGATGGCCTCGGTCTCGACCGTGCCGATGCCGACACCAAGGGCGACTTATTCGAGCATGTACTGCGACAGATAAAACAGGCGGGTGAGCTAGGACAATTCCGCACCCCGCGTCACATAATTCGCGCAATCGTCGCCATGATTGATCCCAAAATCGGGGAGACGATCTACGATCCAGCGGCCGGAACGGCCGGCTTCCTCGTCGCGGCCTACAACCATATCCGGCTTGCCCATTCGTCGCCGGCGACGATCCAGGAAGTCGACATAGACGGCAAGCGGCAGCGAAGGGGTCTCGGCGACAGGCTTTCGACCGCGCAGGTCGCCGTACTGCAGAGCAAGACCTTCTACGGAAACGACGTGGATCCGAAGATGGTGCGTTTGGCCACGATGAATCTAACCCTGCGTGGGCTATCCAATGTGCGAGTGCTGTTGCGAAACGTCCTGACGACGACACTCGACAACGAACGCAAGGCCGAGCTGGGCCTGCCGCAGGAGGGCTTCCACGTCGTCCTCGCAAACCCGCCCTTCGCCGGGCGGGTCGACAAGGATCGCATTGTTGACGACGTGAAGGTCGGAACCTCGACTGCCACCGAGCTTTTGTTCCTGAAATACATGATGGACAGCCTACGCCCTGGCGGCCGTTGCGGCGTCATCGTGCCCGAGGGGGTCCTGTTCGGTTCAACCGGTGCCCACAAGGAGCTACGCCGCCAGCTCGTCGAGAATAATCGCGTTGAAGCCGTCATGAGCCTGCCAGGTGGCGTTTTTCAACCCTATTCGGGCGTCAAAACCTCGGTCCTACTGTTTAAGAAGGGCGGCACTACCGAGCATGTGCTTTTCCTGCATGCCGACAATGACGGCTACAGGATCGACGCCAACCATGACACACCGATCCAGGACGATGATCTTCCGCTACTTACGGCGGCTTTTGCGGATCGCGTCAACAAGCTGTCGGTTTGGTCAGCTCGCGACGACAAAACGGACTGGTCAGAAAAATGGTGGTTCGCCGACCAGGTGGCGCTGCGCGCGAACGACTTCAATCTTTCCGCGGGTCGCTACCGCCCGATGAACCAAACTCAGGTCGAACATCAGGACCCGCGCTTGCTGCTGGATGAATTGGCAGCGATTGAGTCGGAAATTACGGAAGAAGTGGAGGCGCTGCGTGCTGCTCTTGCGGAGCGAGTCGAATGACCAATGTGGTCTCATTGAATGAGATTGCCGACGTCTTCAACGGCAAGACCCCGGCCAAAGCCGAGCAGCGACGCGTTGGCCACCCGGTCCTCAAGATCCGCGACGTCGACGACCACGGCCGGTACCGAGGAATGTTCGAGAGCTTTATTGATCCCGAACTCGCGGCCAGGTTTCCAGCCAAGTGGATTCGCGAAGGCGACACACTGATCTTGAATGCAGCGCACAACGCGGATTACGTAGCAAGCAAGACATACTTCGCAGAGGATGCCGTCACGGGTGCGCTGGCCACGGGCGAATGGCTGGTCGTGCGACCCAAGGCCGAAGTTGTGCACCCTACTTTCCTCAATTATTGGCTTCGATCACAGGCCGCAAAAGACGCAATTCGGTTCCTCGTTAAAGGCATTCATCTCTATCCCAAGGATGTTGCCGGACTGAAGCTCGGCCTTCCAGGTCCTGACGAGCAGCAGCGCATCGTCGATCTACTTTCGCGCTCTGAAGGCATCGTCCATCTCCGCCGCGAGGCGCAGAAGAAGACCGCCGAAATTATCCCCGCGCTCTTCCTCGATATGTTCGGTGATCCTGCGACAAATCCGAAGGAGTGGCCCGTTCAGCCCTTTGGTGCCACGGGCACGGTTGATCGAGGCCGCTCGCGGCACCGCCCTCGCGATGCAGTCCAGTTATACGGCGGTCCGTACCCATTCATCCAAACGGGCGATGTGACTGCGTCCAGAGGCCGCATTACCCGTTATTCCGCAACCTACTCGCAAGAAGGCCTGGCGCAAAGCAAGCTTTGGCCAACCGGCACCTTGTGCATCACAATCGCGGCGAATATCGCTAAAACGGGCGTCTTGTCTTTCGATGCGTGTTTTCCCGATAGCGTTGTCGGATTTTTACCAGGCTCCGACGTCACGGTCGAATACGTCCAAGCATGGCTCGATTTTCTTCAGCCAACATTAGAGGCAGCGGCCCCACAAGCTGCTCAAAAGAATATAAATCTCGAAATCTTGCGCAAACTTCCGCTCGCCTTACCGCCGATTTTGAAACAACGAGAATTCGCGCGCCACTGTCAATCAGTGATCTCAATTAGCTTGCAACAGCAAGAGGCGATAACGAAAGCCGCAGAGGCCTTCAATGCTTTGCTGACAAGGCTGTTTTCACAAGGCAAACCGGAGCCTGTTGAACAGAAGGAAGATCGCGTGGCCGTAGCATGCTTGAGCTCTTCGGCAATGACAGGATGACGCGGCCGCCATAAGAATCACGTCCCTGCAGATAGAAAATTTCCGCTCGATAAAGAAGCTAACCATTGAGCTGGGAGAGATCACCGTATTTATCGGCTCGAACAATGCCGGAAAGACCGCCATACTTGACGCCGTGCGCATCGCTCTCACGCGCCGATGGGGGAATGTCCATCTTGGAGGAGAAAATGACGATCCAAAAATATCGCCAGGAGTCTCGATCGAGCTGCGCGCCGAAGAAGCCGCGGAAGGAGAGTGGCCAGACGAGGTAGTGCAAGCTCTCGATGAGATCGTTCAATCAGACCCGGTATCGGTACTGCCGATTTCCGGGATCACTTTGCGGCAGGTTAGCTGATTTAGCAGTGCCAAATCTATTTTGACATCGCTGAACATGCTTTCTTTCTCCGCAAAGCTGTGGTTTGTTGCGATCGTGACGCTCGTGTGCTGAAGGCGGGAGAGCAATTGGAAGTGCCACCCTCCGCCCTATTCCAAGTCTCCAAGCACCTCTCGCGACGTCTGGGTTCTAAATCCACCCTTTGATCCGCCATTTCGCACAGGGTCCAGTGATATGCCCCTATTTCCCTCAACAGCGGCCAGTCGCCCGCTGGACCTCAAAATCCCGGAAGACTGATCCTGTCCCAGGCGAAGGCCTGTTCGACGGCGTCGGCAAGGCGCTCGATATCGGCTTCGCGGCGAGCGGCGAAATCGACTTTCGCGCGTCGGGTCGGGCAGGAATAGCCTTGCTGCGTGAAATCGGCGTATACTGTTATTTTATCCAGTATCGCCTGCCGAGATCGAACCCGGACGGTCAGTCCTTGCCATGTACAGCCGCGACTCGTTCCCTGATGGCGCCGCGGTGGGCGCTTCCCCAGGCGTTGAACCTGTAGCCCGCAAGAACCCAGTGTCCGCTGGCTTCGGCTCCCCAGGAGAAGACGCGACCGTTAAACGCATTGATTTGAATGATGCTGATCCGGCACCCCCAGGCAACTTTCGCGATGCGTGCCGCCGGCTCGACCATGCAGGCCGCCGGCATCAACGACGGCGATGTTCTCCTGGTCGACCGCGCAATCCAGCCGTCGAACGGTAGCGTCGTCATCGCCGTATTCGAGGGCGAGTTGATCTGCAGGCGGCTCTGGCAGCAGCCGGGCGAAACTAAGCTGCAGGCGGCAAGTCCCGAGCATGGCGACATCGTGATCGGCGACGGTGTACCGCTGGAAGTGTGGGGCGTCGTCACCACAGTGATCAAGTCGCTGACGGTCTGAATTGCCACACTTGCCACGCGCTCGGTGATTCCCATGTTCGCTCTGGTCGACGCCAACAACATGTACGTCAGCTGCGAGCGCGTTTTCCAGCCGCGCCTTGTCGGCCGACCCGTCGTTGTACTGTCCTCGAACGACGGGGCATGCATCGCCCGTAGCAACGAGGCCAAAGCGCTCGGCGTCCAAATGGCGCAACCCTGGTTTCAGGTCAAACACCTGGTGCGCTCGGCGGGGCTCGTCGCGGTGTCCGCAAATTTCGAGCTGTACAACGATCTCTCCTCTCGCATGATGGCGGTTGCGGCGCGCTTTGCCCCGGAGCAGATGATCTACAGCATCGACGAGTCGTTCCTATCTTTCGAAGGCGTCGGAGGCGACCTGGTAGACATCGGCAAGGAATTGCGGGCGACTGTGCTGCGTGAGACCGGTCTGCCCACCTCTGTCGGATTTGGTCCGACAATGACATTGGCCAAGCTGGCCAACCACGTCGCCAAGACGGCGGACCGCAAACCTGGGTCCTACCCTGGTCACCTCGCGAAGGTCTGCAATTTGGGCACCCTGCGCCAGGCGGAACTCGAGCGCATTTTTGCGGCCACCGAGGTCGGCGAGGTCTGGGGAGTCGGGCGCAAGATCGACGCCAAGCTCAAAGAGTCCGGCGTACGGACGGTTCTTGACCTGGTGCGCACAGATACCGCCGCTCTGCGCAAGAAATTCAGCGTTGTGCTGGAGAAAACGCTCCGCGAGTTGCGCGGCACGGCATGCATGACGATGGACGATGCGCCGGTGGCCAAGAAGCAAATTCTGGTGTCTCGCTCTTTCGGGAAATCCGTCACCGACATTTGCGGTATTGTGGAGGCGGTCAGCGAATTCGCGTCGCGTGCCGCAGAAAAGCTGAGGCAGCAAAACAGCGTGGCTTCCTCCATCGGGGTCTTCTTCATGACCAGCCCGTTCCGCCAGAACGACCGGCAACACAGCGTGAACATTTCCGTGCCGCTGGTACGACCGAGCGCCGACACGAGACTTCTGGTCAGCGCGGCGGTGGACGCGGTTCGCTGTCAGTGTCGGTCAGGCTTCAACTACGCGAAGGCAGGCGTCATGCTGATCGACCTCCGCCCCGCGGGGCAGCAGCAAGGCGAGTTGAATCTGTTCTCCGAAGCGCCCGGTTCGCAGGCGAGCGGCGCTGGCCAGGATCGTACTGGACTGATGCAGGCGATCGACAAGCTGAACAGGCGCTTCGGTCGCGGTTCCGTGCAGATCGGCAGCGCGTCCCTTGCCAGCAATGACGACGACGAACGCAGCTGGTCGACTAAGCAGGAGCGGCGCTCGCCCCGGTATACGACGCGCTGGGAGGAAATGCCTGTGGTGCGCGCATGAATCCGTGCCCAAATGCGATGAGCCTAAACATAAGCCGCAGCGAACATCGCGCCAACTGGTGAACCGGTCGCCCTGCCGGTGATCCACCCATCGCGACGATCCCGCTGAACCGCCGTCTACTCGTTTCGTCCGGCCCCAAAGCGATATTGCTGAAACTCCCCATTATCAGAAGTTCAAAAGCACCTTCCTTCGCGATTAACGTCGTCGTTATGGAAGGTTCTGCGGTTCGCAATGACACGACTGCGGGCTCGCGTCCTGGCCAGAGTAACGTCACGATTGCGCGGGTACAACCCTAGCGGAGCTCGATTCAAAATGACGCTTGACCAGCGCCGAGAATACTACGTGCACAGGCGATAATCCATCACGCCGCCGCGCCTGGGCGTCCTGATGTGCACCGTAGGCTAATCATGAGCAGATCGACAATCCTCTTCGAAGACAGCTCCCCGCCCGACGTCCTGGAAGCTCAGGTACCGGTTGCCGGACGGCCGCCGGTCCTGAGGCATGAAGAACACTTGGACGTCTTGATGGCAAAGGCGTTGGTGATGGCTCAGCTACTTGCAACAGACGAAGCACTGCGATTGGACGTGCAAAAGCGGCTCGTTTAGCGCATGAGACTGTGCGTCCATCTGAGCGCAGAAGCAAGCCCTTCTTGTCCCTTTTCTTACTCGCATATTGAGCGAAAGGAGAAACGAAGGCTACATCACTCGATATTTGATTGTTAGATATTTCTCTTTGGACGGATCAAACGGCCAGCAGGCTTGCTTCTCGGCCAGCCAATCATCGCTGCCGTGCGCGACAATTAATGCATAGGCGTAGGGTTGCAATTTCGAGAGTAAGCGATACCACTCCGTTATAACGTCTGTGAAGGACGCATGCCAGCGGTCATCCAAGTTTTGCAGGTCGTTTCGGATCACCGCGACGGCGCCACCTCGCGCCGCATCATCCATACATTCGCAAGCGTAGCCCACGAGCGCGTAATCCAAATCACACCAACCGATCCAGAACATATGCTGGTTGGGGTCTGACTTGCCAAAATTCCACGCGAGCCATCGGTTGTGGGCCGCGGCCCAGACCGCTTGGCGGCGCTGCTGCAAGGCATGTCTGCGAAACACTCGCAGACATTCGGCAACGCACTGGCGGCCGGGGTCTGGCTTGGCCGGTTTCACGTAGAGCCAGATCGATTGGACATAGGATTCGATGGCCTCGTCCGGCACCTTTGCTAAGGCGAGGCCTAACGGCGCTTGAAGGCGCGGGAAACGGATCGGATACGTGTTGAAAATCTTCATCCATGCTGCCCAGCGCGGATTGTCGGCCGCGACTTTGAGCAGCAATGCGGATAAGAGCTGCTCATCTGCTGAAGTGAGATTTTGGGAGATGCGCGGCGCAGACGCAGTCTGGTAAGCGCTGGCGAGTTGAACGTAAGGATTGGTGGTGGCAAGCGCAAGGCGAAGTCTTTGCTCGGCGCTCAAAGCGGCAGTGATCTGCATCGCAATCACGGTTTGGCGCAGGTTTGCCAAAGCCTGAACAAGGCCATCTCTCGAATAGCGATACAGGCATCGGACCGTCTGGGTTTGAAGCGTGTTGGTGAAGAAAGGCTGGTGCTCGAACATTGCCCAGCCCTCGATAATGGCGGGCCAATCGCCCTGCGCGTCGGCCTGCCTAAATTTGGCGAGAGCTTCGGCTGTGCGAACCGGCATCCGTCTGTCGCCGAGCGCAGGGAATTCGACGGCGAACGCCGCAACAAGACCTTTCAGACGCTCAATCAGTTCGCTGTTGTCGCCGATATCGTCGGGCAATAGAGCCCAAAGCCCGTTTTCCGAATCGCAGACCTGAGCTGCAACTAGGGCAGCGACAAGCCGTGCCGAAGCGTCATCGGCGGGAGTCCGCCATTGGCGTAATTCGCGAATCAGCCAGCGGATCAACGAGGTGTATTGGGAAAGCTCCGTCGCCTGCATTGGCAGTTTTGTGCTACGGGCGCGGTTAATAAAACCAAACTCGTTGTCGAAGGCCGCGAACAATTCGTTGGCACGATCCCAGTCGATAAGGGCATTGATTGGGTCTTCGAAGCCGGCGATGACCGCAAAGAATTTCAATGGAGCGCCGACGTTACCGTCCGTCTCAGCTTCCTGAACCGCCTCCGCCAACTGGTCGCTTGCAATGCTCATGGCGCATTCCAAATCAAGTGTTCTGGTTTGTCGAGTTGCTCCCACAGGTCAAGAAACGCTTGCATGATGAGCTGACCGTCATCGGCCCGCTGAAGAATATGATGCTGCTTACCGAGGCTATTGACCGATGTGCCGAGCGACCAGGCGAGCGCCCCGCGACCGGTTATCGGAAAGATGAGGAAACGGTCATGAAAGGCCCATCCGGCCGGCCCGCTTTTCACACGAAACTCGAGCTTAAGATCCAATAGGTTGGACGTCATACCTTCGAAGATTGCGCGCTGCTTCCCGGCAAATGTCGTGCTCGGCGCGGGCTGGCCCTTGCCGGTCAGCCACGTGGGCAAAAAGGTCCAGACACAACCCGAACGGGGTGCCGTTTTCTGCGGCTCTTTCGTATCCGCGGGTGGATCGTAGCCCGCCGTCAAGCCTCGCAAATCGGAATTGGGATGCGGACAATGAAAGAGTGTGTTGAGTACGTCATCGGCACTTAGATACGGATCCCAAAGCCACGCGCCTTCTTGGCCATATTGGTGCATGAGGAGCCGCAGGTCGGCCAGCGCCTTTTCGTGTTCGGCAATTTGATGCCCAGGTGCCGGTCGGTATTGAACGAACCTTTTCTCGCGCGCTAACCGAGCGGACTCCTCTCGGTAGATGCGCCGTTCTGTCCAATCGCCCGCCGGGTTTTTCCTAGGTTCGCCGACAATATTCTCAGGGCCGGGTACGACGAGTCCAACTTTGATTTCCTTCGCGACACCGTTCTCGTCCCGAATCGTAAAGACGCGCGTCGGCGCACCGAGGCCGAGCGCGTGCATGCGAAGCGCTATGGACGAAATAAAACCCAACTCACCGCTTGCAGCAAGCAGCACATGATTTTGGTCATCCCATACGGCGCCGCGATGCAATCCCTCTCCGCCGTGCATCGGCAACAGTGTTTCGGGCGCTTGCGCATCGGCGGACATAAACTCCGAGATTGTGTGGTCGTGCTGTTTCTCGCAGGTCGCCCGTAATGAACGCGGGGTCGCTTTCGGGTGCCATGCGATCGTCACGGTGAAATCGCCTGACGTCCGCGCCTGACCGAACTTCGTCATGAGCACGGTGACCGGCAATTGCACGACAATATTGCCGCAACGATCCGAAAGGCCGTCGAGACCGATCGGCACGTAGGGGCGAATGGCGTCGGAGACTTGTTGCAAAGTTGCCGGATTATCGAAGAAGGGCTTGAACAATGTCTTTGCGGGGTCTGCCCATTCGAATACATGCGAGCCATTCCAGAAATTGTTCTTGAGAATGCGATTCAAAGGAACCGTTCCGGTCGAGTCCGGTGGCACGAACTGCGGCGGAATTGGCGCAAGGTCGGCGACCTGCAGCGGCAACCCCGAGAGCCGCCATTCTTTGGAATCGCAAAGCTGGTCGAAGGCCGGCACAAGCTCCGTAATCGGCTTGAGATAGCGCTTTACTCCGAAAATCCACTCGTTCAGGAGCTTTGGCCTGATCCGATCCGGATTGAGAAGCACTGGCGCCTCGACTCCACCGGCAACTCGCTCCTCGGCAACCAAAATGGAGAAGATGTTGACCGGTGCGCCGCCGACGCTCGGAACAGCAAACACCTCTGTGACTTCGAAATGCGTATAGAAACCGAGCACGCCCGGCACTATAAGCCGAACCATTTCCTCTCGAGCGCGTTGCGAATCCCATTTAGGGCCTGCCATGCGGTGCCTCCAGGAAAACGGGCCACCATGCGCAGCTCTTCCATGATATCGGGGGGTGATCGTCCTTTTCGTGCAAATTGATACGGTTCACCAAAAGCACCCATGGCGATTCAATAGGTTGAGCGATGCTACCGGCACAGTCATGGCGGCGCCCGCAACGTATTGTCACGATTAGCCCTTTCGCGTGGCAGCGCACCGATCTGCATGCAAAGGACCATCACCCCGAGTACCATCGCGCCGCGCGGACGTGACCCGAACAAGTTCCTCAAAGAATAGGTACTTCGGCGAGTCTGCCAGTTTCCTTGGTGGATTTTCCCGAAGTCCCGCGTCCGGGTCGAGAAGCAGATTGCCAACAGATGCCGCGCATGACAGGTACGGCTCTCGATCGGTTTCGGTCGTCAACACGTCCGTCGAGATGACGCGAGCGCCGGGGAATCGCTCGAACGCTTCAACTTCTTCAAGCGTCGCACCTTCGGTCAGCATCGGATGAACTGATCAATCGCCGAAGGAATGAAGCCATCCCATAAGCGACAACTTCACGATGTCATAAGAGTCGCCGAACCATTTGATGTGCATCCGTGCGCCCCTTTTTTGGTCAACGTCAGAACTCGTTCGTCGTGCGCGATCGTCGGTGCATTACTCAGGATCCGTCCCCGAATCCCGTTGCCAGAGCACGCAGCCGTTTCGACGTGCGCCGATTGCACAACGAACGGCTAGTGCCTAACGCAGTTCTCAACAATGAAGCCGCACTGCTCGCCCTTTGAAAAAACGCCGCCAGTACGACCTTGATACGTAACTTTCTGGATGGTTTCGTCTTTGAGCGCGAAAGTCGCTTCGCAGTATCGGTGATGCGAAGCGCCTGCGGCGACGGCTGTGTTAGGACTCGTGCCCACCGCAGCGGCACCCCCAACGCTATCGCCGCCCCCGATGTACGTCAGGAATTCAATGTCTTCCGCATGCGCCTCCCTTACTGGAACACCGGCACAAAGCAAAAGTTCCTTCTTCGACATTCCAATCATTTCGGTCTGCGCCCGATTCGCAGTCTCGACGCGCTCGGCTCGTTCCGAGGTGCAGCCGCTCATCAGCGCAATGAGACAGAACGCAAGTGCAAGTTCTACGGAAGTCTTCAAGATCATTCCCTTCTTGGGGCGTAGCCAAAGCATTGTGTGCAGATTAGCGTGATCGGTTTGGCTTCCGTCATGTGATTGGCGCAGGTTCCACGCCAAAAGTATATAACTCGCCCAGCGCCCGAGGGCGGCGCCGACGGTTTGGACAGGGGTGACGGCATGAGCTGGCTCAAAACACCGTGGTCGATACAGAGCGTAGTCCGCCGTGAAGAGGCCGATTGGCGCGCATTCAACCACTACCGGAAGGGATTCGCGTTCTCGCGCCTTGACCGTCAACTGCTATTTGCGAGCGAGCACCCTATTCGATTTTCGCTGTCGCTGCTAGCTCTTCTTCTGGTGGTGCTAGCTCTGGGAGACCTCCTACCCCCAGACTGGCTGACGGCAAATTGGTCGACGTGGAAGGAATCGGAACAACTCGCCTACTTCACAACATTGTGGGCCGTACAGGCGACACTCGCTGCGCTTGTCTACCCAATTGTCATTGCCTTTGTAACCGTTTTTCTCCAGCGACGGCCTGGAGCGGAGGCGTTCCTTCAGCTGTATTTGCTAGATTCCGGAGCGCTGGTTGCCGGACTGTCTTGCTTGGCCTTGGTCGTCGTCATGGCCTTTCAGTATGTCTTGGTGCCCAAGTATGGGACCGCTGCGCTCCCGGCTTGGAGCGCTCTGGATGCGGTCTGGTTCTTGTTGAATTCAGCCCTCACAACACGCTTTCTCTATCGAACGGTTGCCTTTCTTCGTCCAGAGGTGCAGCTGAATGTTGTTCGACGGTACGTCGTTAACGTTGCCCTACCCCGGGACGTGATGCGACTCAATTCATTTCAGGTTCTAGCGCAGGCGCAGACAAAGGGATGGATTCCGGCACCGGGCTACGGTGACGACAAGGCCCCAGATGGTCCGAGAGTCCTTCTAAGCAAGCTTACGTTTCGTGAAGGCGAAGCCCAAGGCACGTTGTCATTGAAAGAACCGTCTAGACTCTTTGACGTTCGCCTCTGGCCTTTACGAATTGTGGTGGCGTTCTGGATGCGTGCAGCACACGCGTGGCCCCGCCCGGAGGGAAACCACCCGCGTCGACTGAAGGAATGGCCGCTTCTCACGGTGCCGCTGACTCCAGGCATGGAATACTGCGACTCGATTCCATTGGCTCGCGTGAGCGCGGGCCCTCGGCTAACGGCATGGCAACGGATGTTGCTGCGCTTGGCGTTCGTTTTCAGGCCAGTCAGGCAAGAACGTTACGGAATCCAAGTAAAGGCAATTGTCGAGGAGTTCGAAGCCGACGCCCGCGAAGCCGCATCGAATGCCAATGTCCCGACTTTCGAGCGTTCGTACGAGGCACTCCTCGGCCTCCACAAGTTGTGGCTAGGGGCGTGCTTGGTGAAGAATGATGACGGCTCCGTCAGTAGCTGGGCATTGCTTCCCGACATCCAAGGATTCTTCGATCAGGCCCTCTATATCGGCTGGGCAAACACGTACCGGTCCATCTTCCTTGCAGCAATTGATGCGATGGCGCAGGACACTCGACCGGTACGCCGCCTGTGTCATCTGGTTCAGCACCTGGAAGGCGAAGAGCTGCGGGCGTCGCCGGTGGAGATTCGAGAAAACGTGCTTCAACTTCCACCCTTGATGTTGTTCCAGCTGGGAGGGTGGTGGACGCATCGGGTAGAAGAGCAAGGCATTATGGACCATGGACATCATCGTATGGTCGTGCTTCGACCGCCTCTCGGTCGTGTCTACGACGAGGTCTTGTCAAGCTTTGTCGCCGGATGGGAAAACGCACGAATCGCGGTTGCCAGAGTGCCCGATGCATCGGCAAGCTTTGAGTGGCCGTCCGGAGCCACTATTTCCCGGCTGAGCGCCACTCATGTTCAGGAGACCGCGCGGATGTTGCTGGCCGCTGTCGCGAGGGGTGATCGAAGTGCTGCCGAATGGCTCGCTGACGTTTTGAGCAAATGGTGGGGTGGTCTGGATCATGAACATGAATCCATTGCCTTGTATGGGAAGACAAAATTCCTGACTCTTGAGCATGTCAAGCTTACTTGGCCGCAACTATCCAGCTCATTGGGGCTCACTGATAAAGACATTCAATGGAGCGGGGGACGGAATGAAGTCCTTCAGCGGGGCGTGCTCGTGGCCGCACTCCAGAATTTCTGGACGGATATTCGGCTCCTGACCGTCGAGCTATTGCTCTCTTGGGCCGCTCAGGACGAAGCTGAAACGTTCGACAATTCCCTGGCGATGGAGATCAGCGCGGGGCTTCTGGCCGGGACGCAGTGGAGAGGCGGCGGAATTTTGTCGGTGCCCCTGAGTCGCTTTTCTGCAGCCGGGTATCTCGACGCGAAGGTGCGGCAGTACGCGGCGGAGGGCGAACATCGGGGAGGTTACATTGCGGTCCTGAGCCGTTTCGTCGAGCGCGTCAAGGATATGCAGCGACCGGACATGATTGGTTCGCGTGTTTACTCCTTTTTCGGCGCTGATGATGTGGCGTCGCTTCAGGAGCCGCAACTCGCCTTGCTGGCGGTGCTTTCCGCTTCAGACTGGTCGGTAGGCGAGTCGCTGCGCCGCCAGGTCGACATTTGGATGCCCCAGCATTACGAAAGCGTCGAGGTCCTTCGCAACCAAATGCGCGATTGGCTTCAGCGCCTCGACCAGGCTGCAGATCTTTCGCCTAAGGTCGTTTCAGAGTTGCTTGCACGTACAGGCAAATCGCATGACGCCGCAGTTGGGCGGGAGCGCGCAAAGCGCGGCATCGAATCTTTGAGGGACTTCGTAGAAGCAAGACGGGCGGAGGTTTTGGAATCGGAACCTGTCGACCCTGCGAGGCTGAAGGAACTTGCAAGGTTTTCGTCTAGCAAGGGATTCAGCGCCGTTTCAGGTGTATTCCCGCTTCAGCTATTTGGCGGCATTGAATCCACTTCTGCCGAACTGCAGGATTTCACGATGACAATGAATCAGGTTCGAAAGGGCGAGCTAACGCATGTCGAAATTGACCAACGGGCCGCAAATGAGGCAGAGTTTTGGGCCGAGACGATGGCGCGCCAAGTCGGCGCAATATTACTGTTCGACGTGCTAGAGGGCACCCAGTTCCATGACGTGTTTGTACCTGATGCCGAGGCCTATTGGTTGGCGTTAAGGACCGAGGCAGCGCGAGTCATCGCGCAAGGATATCGCCCCATTTTGATTCTTGACAATGCAGCACGACCGGAGTGGGTCTGGCAGTGGCAACACGCGGACTACGATCGCGAATATACGAGACCCGAGGACTTGCGTGTGCGGCGGCTTGAGGGGCGTGGTGACGGATATGTCTGTGATTTTAACGACATCGAGGTCTATGTTGCGCCGCTTCCTCCCGGTCAGTCCATCCTGCTTGCTCGAGAGTCGTTTCGCAGCGTCGCGTTCACGGCCTTTGAGAGGGGGCGCTGCGTGGATGTCTCCTTCAGTGAGCGCAGCGATAGCAAGCACCTTGTCGACCTTAAGTTGAGATTTTCTCGTCGAGTGCTGATTGGCGACGTTCATGCAACTCGACTACAGTATGTGACCCAGTCGAATCCTGCGGAATGAGCCCCACAGCAGCCTGGTTAGGCCGGCGGCCGCAGCGACAGTGCACGCTGATTTGCATCTACTGCAAGAGGCATTGGGTGAAATGCAATCAGATTCACCTGAACGGTGAGATCGCTGGGTCCGGACCGCGTAGGTGAAACTCAAGTCAGTCGGCGCGGAATGATAGGACTCCACCCTACAGCGTCCGTCAGGTCGAATTCTGGTCTCGACAATTCAGATGCAGCATCCCATGCAGGGATTGGTCTGCTTCAAAAATCAACCCACGTGCCTGCGCCTGGCGTAGCGACCAGCGAAGAGAATTGGTCAAATTTAGGAATGGGGCATCGTCTGGGTGAGCGTCACCATCGTCGTAGCGCGACCAGAACATAAACATAGCGAGCCGAAAAATCGAGGAGATCCATCTAGCGCCGCAGATCCGCGCGAGATGAGACCATCGCCTTGAGCGTCTTTGTGGTGCGCCGCGGGATGCGATCTTTCGAAAGGACCTTTCCCTGAAGTGATGCGAGTGCACCGAAAGAAACAGAATGCAGATTTGTCTTTGGTGTTGCACGGCCTTTGACTGCCTCCCACGCAATAGTTCCAGGCCCGTTGAAGATTTCAATAAAGGTACCGTTAGAACGAACTTGAATGCCGATGTAATAATTCGGGACGTGGTCCGCCGGAAACGTAAGGTTTTTCTTCATTGTCGCCTTGATCTGAACGAGACGGCCGTCCGAGCTCTGAGCGTCATGATGCTTCTTGATGTCGGCATAAAGCGTCACGTCGTATGCTTCCTCGACAAGCACCTCCCCAATATCGCCGACCAAGCGCCCGTCGAGCGTAAATTTCTTCTTCGGGTAGGCTTTGCTGAGCCGCTTGACGATGGCAAGCATCTGCTTAACAGCCTCCGGAATGGTGATGTCCATTTCGCCAATCCCCGACTTGATGTTCTTTGGGTCGCGAATCCTCATTCGCGCGCCGCTAGGCGGTACCCGCCTCCTGAAAGGCCCCTGCGCGCCGCACCGGCACTTTTCCACCACGTCAGCTTATTCGGGACCGCTGAGTTTACCGACGCGGAAGCCGTCGTTGATCACAACTTGTTTGCCATCAAACGATACATCTGCTGCATTGGGCCCGTGTAATGTAGGAGGGCCCGACTGCCCGTGGACGCGTGTCGTGCGCGTTGATTGTCAAACGCTCTCGCGGCTATTCGTCGATCACCGTCAAACACTCGAGATGTCGCTCGAGGCAGGTAAGCGGTCGACCAGAAACTGGGTCCAATGAACGCCGAAATCAGCCCTGCTCGATGCCTCGAGAAGGAACGCGGGCGAAGCGACCGGGTGGGGCGGATTACGCCCTCTCTCCCCGATCATGCTCGTCCATTTCGGCGGCGACGATTTTAGAGACTTCGTCTGCGTCAGCCTCCGTGAAAATGCTGTGGTCAACCGGCAGCCTATCTAGCATCTTTCTCGCAGAGTCGTACGCCGCTCTGGCCTCTTTATGGATTGGTTCGCCAAGCAAAAGATAGACCTTGAACGGTTCAAGAGTGTCACTTACTAATTGGATCTGGCCGATAAAGCGCCGAGCCTTGTTCTTGATCGACTCTGGCTCGACGAGATCAAACGACAATGGCTCAAGACAATGCCACACGCCATTCTTCCATGCGTGAGAGAATCGAACTTCGTCGACGGCTCCCGTGATCCGCTTCTCGCCGAGCCGTTCCAGGACATGACGAGATTCGAGCGACCTGCTGAAAACATTCCAAACGTCCTGGTCGTCGCGGTGGTTGGGTTCGTGACGCTCGTCGTATTGCATGACAAGCTTGCGGAAGAGATCCTCAAGTGTCTTTGCCGGGTCCGACGTCTTTCCGCTACCAACAGGAGACCATTGCAAGCTCGAATCGTCTTGCGGGACAACCATCCGCGCAATATCGAGGATATCCATTGTGGAGACCGAAAGGAGTCCAGCTTCTTGCGCCGCAAGCACTTCAACTTGGCGCATTACATGATGCATTTGGCGCTTAAAATATTCGCCATTGGCTCCTGGAAAAACGCGGGTTATGCGTCCGAACGTTGACCGTGTCTTGGCCCCAACAAAACGCGCTCCTGGGCATTTCAGGACCACACCTACATTGACGAATTCACCGGAGGTAATATCGTGCACGTAGCGAAGCACCGTATACGTGTATGGATTCGTGAGCCGATTCATTGAAGTGCCCTCCTAACTTCATTCAGCAATTGCGGGAGATGTTGACGAACATTCCGCAGGTGCATCAGCGCGCCATCGACCGTGCCTTCTTGCTGCAGCCATTCAACTGGCAATGAATCCTTGTAGGTCGCGAGGCGCCCGTCCGTGATTGAACCCCACGCGGCCTCAAATCGATCGAAGTCTACTGTACGTCCCTTAAGCGCTGAATGCAATGCATGCTTTCCCGGACCCCTCTCCATTGGTGCCAACGCGCCTGGCACCCATGGAAAGGGTTGAACAAACGTGCCGAGGACATCAAGACCCGTGAGAGCACCCTCGTGGTCAAAGATTGCAAAGCTATATCCATCGCATTGGCAGTTCGGGTTCGTCACGCGGCGGTCGGCATTAAGTATCGCTCCGTCGAAAGCGAAAATTTCGGCGCCCTGGTTGAGAAGAGAACTTTCAAAGCGCGCACCCTCCGTAACGACGGAAAATCCGCTCGCAATCTTGCACGAACCGAAGGACGGGTTACAACTTGCAAGCACGTCGGCCCTGATGGTGGCAAACGAATCTTCGTCGATGACATCTGGGTCTACGAGAACCGCTAACGGTTCCGGAATCGGCATCCCGAGATCCTGCGCAAGTAGCGCGACGATCGCTTCAATAGCTAGTGCCGTCGGGCCACGTTCGCATTTCACCGACAACTTGACTACTGCCTCGAGTTCGGTCCCGTCAAGCCTCTCGCAGCCCATTAGCAAGGGCTGCGTTTTCCCGACGCGCATGCCTTGATAAAAGCGAGTAGCGGTTACAGTGTTCAGCATTACATGCGTGGTTCCGAAAGCCTCGTCTGGCCACTCTTTTGGCGGCGAGTCTCGAACTGGCTCTTGATCGCGCCTGAAACCTTCAGGCCTTTCTTCAATTGAAAGCCCGTGCCCTGGAAGTAATCCGATCGAGATCACGCCACGCAGAGGATTCCATTTCCAGGATTGTTTGACACCAAAGACAGCGCATCACTTCGATCCACAGATAACCCCACGATGGCGTCGCATCCTCGCGAAGGGCACCCAGTCTGCCAGCGCCAATTCATTCCCAGAGCTATTAGCCGCGTCCAGGAATTTCGCTTCAAGCTGTCCGCGAAGCACGCAACGATACACGGCTTCGCCGATTCGGCGTCGGGTCGGAACACCTCGACACGCCAGCTTGGATCTCTGTGGGAGCCTGTTTGACATTTGTTCCGCAAGGACTAATCCACCGACGCGGCACCAATAACCGAGCCCGGCGTGCCCAGCGCGCCCCGCCCGCCTTTGACCGTCTGGCCGACGCACCGCATTGAATCTCGGCAGCGCGGGGCCCGTCCGTTTACGGATCTCGACGCCGAATGAGGCGGGTACGCCAGGACAAATCCAGCAAGCCTTTTTTCTCCCTTGTTGCTGCGCACCTTATGCACCATTTGGTCGTGCTGCGATGCGAAATCGCGACGTTTTATCGGCCCCGAGGGTCCTAGTTTTGAATTTCAAGTAGACGATAAGTATTGTTATCGACGCCTGAAAAATGAGCGGAACATGCGCGCCAATGCGCACGGACGGCGCGAGGTTCTTGCGGGCGTCGCGGCATCCGGGCCACCCGCTTCCGCTAACGTCCTCTGACGAAAGGACCAGGTCAGCGGCACCGGCCTTGCCCGTGCCGGATTTAGAAGGGCACGGCTGCGCCCTGCCCTCTTTCAAGTCTTCCTAAGGGCTCTGCCCTCGCGCGGTGCAAGGGTAAAGCTTCGCCGCCCGGCGGGGTGTCCCCAACCTTCCGCGCTCTCTTCGTTCGCTTGTGCAGGCCGGGTGATCCCCCTCCCCCGCCTGGCGCCCTTGCACCTTGCTACCCCAGGTCTCGCCGACGGGCGTCGGGTGCATGTGCATTGCACAGCACCCAAAGCCCTAGAGGAAAACCAAATCATGACCACAAGCACAACCCCAGCCCGTATTGATGTCTATAGCCGCGTGACCAACAAGATTCTTGCCGATCTCGAAAATGGCGTACGCACTTGGCAAAAGCCTTGGAACGCAAGCCACACCGCCGGCGGTATCACGCTGCCCCTTCGGCACAACGGCACCCCTTACCGTGGCGTCAATGTTCTGCTGCTTTGGTGCGAAGCCATGGAGAAGGGCTTTAACTCGCCAATCTGGATGACCTACAAGCAAGCCAGCGAAATCGGCGCGCAGGTGCGCAAAGGCGAACAAGGAAGCTTGGTTGTCTATGCCGACCGGTTCACGAAAAAGGAGACCGACGACCAAGGCGCCGAAAGCGAACGCGAGATTCCCTTCATGAAGGGTTACACGGTCTTCAATGTCGAACAGATCGATGGACTGCCGGCGCAGTATGTGGCGAAGACCCAGGAATCCCCCGTAGCGATGCCTCGCATTGAGAACGCCGAGCGGTTCTTTGCCGCCACTGGCGCCACCATCAGGCACGGCGGCAATCAGGCGTTTTATTCACCTACCGTCGACTTCGTGCAAATGCCGCCGCGTGAGACCTTCAAGGACGCTGAGGCGTACAGCGCGACCCTTGCGCACGAACTCACGCACTGGACTGCGCACCCTTCCCGCCTGGCGCGCGAGCTGGGCAACCGCTTTGGCAACGAAGCCTATGCCGCCGAGGAGCTGATTGCCGAAATGGGTTCCGCCTTCCTCTGCGCAGACCTTGGCATCACCCTCGAAGTTCGAGAGGATCATGCCGCCTACCTGGCGAGCTGGCTCAAAGTGCTAAAGGCCGACAGCCGCGCCATCTTCACCGCTGCCGCCCAGGCCCAGCGCGCTGCGGATTACCTGCACACTCTGCAGACGCACGCCGAGGCTATGGCCGCATAGCATGACGCGCAGCTACGAAAGCGGGGGCCGAGCCCCCACTTTTTCGTTACTTCAACAAAATGATGTGATGAAACAGACCCGTAGCGATGAGGACTGCGTTTGCGTTGTTCCGGAATGGGATGCCGTAGTGTCGTATTACGATTATCTTCATGTTCTTGCTCCTATTAGGAGCTGTGGATCGGGATTGATCCACACCGGTATTTATTAAGGTCGGCAAGAAAAGCTCGATAAAATTGGTGCCGACCGGCGACCGCTGAAGCTCGCAGACGGCTCGCATTTTTATCGCTACTGGCGCCGGTAGTACCGGGCGGCCAACTGTTCTCCCTCGCAATTGGTGAATATTCACACTGACCTTCACAAACAAAAAAAAATCGGCAACACTGCCACTCTGCCGAACTGCCCTCACAAAGACGAGTACGACGCGATTCACGATCGGACCCGGGACCTAGTTATGAACGCAGGGAGCGAGTTCTTGAATTCACGGGGCGAATCGATTGTTCTAGACGCCCGCGAACTAGTCTTCCTCACCGGAAGAAAGCGACGGGACGCGCAGGTACGCGCGCTTCGAGCCATGGGCATCGAGCACCGAGCCCGCCCGGACGGGTCCGTCGTCGTGCTCCGCGCGCACGCCGAGACCGTCTTGTCGGGTTTGCCAACCAGGGGTAAGGTCGAGAGTCCGCAACCAGACTGGAGCTCGGTCTGATGGTTCGCAAGAGGAATGCCGAAAACAAGGGGCTGCCAGGTCGCTGGCGCCACTATCACAGCGCCTACTACTACCTGGTACCTAAAGGGCTTGAGGCGCAATGGGACGGCAAGAAGCAGTTCAAGCTTGGCACCACCCTGCCTGAAGCCCACAGAATATGGGCCGCGAGGATGGAGGCACCGGCCAATGTGCGCACTATTGGCGAATTGCTTGACCGCTACGCTCACGAAGTTGTGCCCGAGAAGGCTGCGAGCACCCACCAACAGCAGGGTATTTGGATCAGGCAATTGCGCGGCGTGTTCGGGGCGATGCCCATCGATGCCTTGGAGCCCCAACACATCTATCAGTACGTAGACCGGCGCAAAAGGAAGAAAATCGAAGAAAGCGGAAAGACAACAGGTGGTAAGGTCAGCGCGCACCGGGAGATGGAGTTATTGAGACACGCGTTCACCAAAGCAGTGGAATGGGGTTACATTAAGGCCCACCCCTTTAAGGGGGAGGTCCGCCTCGAAGGTGAAGCACCGCGTGACCGCTACGTCGAGGACTGGGAGGTAATCGAAGCGCTCTCCTTGCCCAACATGCGCAAGCAGGGGTCGGTTCTTGCCATTCAGTCCTACATTCGTATCAAGCTGCTCACAGGCCTCAGGAAAGGCGATCTGCTCCGCCTGCAGGTTGCCGATTGCCGTGAGGACGGAATCCACGTAAGAACCAACAAGACCGGCAAACGGGTCATTTACGCCTGGACACCGGAGCTAAAGGCCGCGGTCAACAGTGCCAAGGCTGCGCGGCCCGTGCATATCGCACCCTTCCTTTTCTGTAATCGCCGGGGAGAGTGCTACCTCGACGAAGGAAAAGGGCGACCATCGGGCTGGAAATCGATGTGGCAGCGCTTTATGGCTCGCGTGCTCAAGGAGACGAAGGTCACCGAGCACTTCACAGACCACGACCTGCGGGCCAAGTGCGCAAGCGACGCCAATACGCTCGCACACGCCTGCGCGTTGCTGGCCCACGCCGACGCGAGAACGACTGAAGCGATATACCGGCGACGCCCAGAACGGGTCATTCCCGGACGTTGAATGATTGATCCGCCTGAATTCGGGCTTCGTTTAAAGCCCTCTTTACGACTGGCGGGATTCATCTACGAACTATCCGTACGCAGCAGGAAGAAGAGGCTCGCCCCGACCCTGCGCGCATATCCGACGTCGTACGTTCTAGATATGAACTGACCGCTTTAGTGCGCCAAAACGAAGCCCTTGTGCCATTTCAATTGCACAATTCGGCTTCAATTGCACAGGCAAGGAAAATGGCTTGAGAGGATGCCTCTCAAGCCATTAATTTTGCTGCGGATTTGGCGCGCCCGGCAGGATTCGAACCCACGACCCCTTGGTTCGTAGCCAAGTACTCTATCCAACTGAGCTACGGGCGCAGAGAGCGAATTTTACACGAAGGCCCTAATGCGGCTCTCGGCACGCC
>Ga0209517_10001034_pt1 | contig 44288 bp, 28 predicted proteins | sample PeaSoiMetSII2010_FD_187695 | JGI IMG/M metagenome (GOLD analysis project Ga0209517, IMG submission 187695) | Peat soil microbial communities from Weissenstadt, Germany - SII-2010 (SPAdes) (version 2) | ecosystem: Environmental > Terrestrial > Soil > Wetlands > Peat | place: Germany...
CGCGAATGGCTGCAAGCGCGGCCGCTGTTGGCCGCAGCCGCTTAATCTTCCAGAACCTTCCAGAATCGGCCTTCACCGCCTGCTCTGTTGGCGAAGCCATGCCCGTGCTCGGCCCACCCTACGACTCGCAGGCGCAAACTTGCCTTCCCCTCGCATTCCCACCCCTCGCTTTGCCAGCCACCACCGGAAAATCGTTCTATCGACGGGCGCAGGTGATGACAGCGGTTCCCTACAGGCGGATTACGGACCAGGTAGTGAGGTCATAGGCTAAGACCACACTATCGTTGGACGTGCTGCTCGATCGGCACCCTCATGTGGAGGCAAGTGCAGTGGCTTGGGCCGCTGCCGAAACCGGCATCGCGGAAGGGATGCTGGCCACCCGCGCGGTGACCACCATCCACGACCTGGTTCAAAAAGACGTGGGCAACAGCAAGGCTCGGCGGATCATCTCGGCGATCCTGAGAGTCTTCCGCGTGGCCGCTGTCGACGGCGCGGCTGTTCAAGAAGCACTGCAGCTCACAATTCCCGATTTTGAAGACGAGGTGACCGTGGCCGCCGCGCGATCGGCGGGTTGTGAGTGCATTGTGAGTCGAGACCCGAAAGGATTTCGTGGATCTCCGGTCCGCGCGCTTACGCCGGAGGCGGTCACCCCGCTATTAGGGAAGGAATAGGCGAGCAATGAGCAGGCCGCTTCCGCCAGTGCTCCGGCGCTGGGTCGGCTCTAAGCAGCGTCACTCGCAGCCGTTGAGACCCTTGGTCAGGCAGATCGAATTGGTGATGTCGGGAGGAATCGTCAAACCCCGGTCCTGCATCAATTTCTTGATGTACGCCGCGGTCTCCGGATGCGCGATGGCGGATTGCACGCCCACGCGAACCAGACCTTGCGCGTAGTGCAGCGGAATCCAGGTCCACCCCTTCATGGCGCCGTTGACGGTGTCGCGGCTGCCCATGTCGTGGGCTTCGAGATTGGCGCCATGGTCGACCAGCATCTGAATAACGGCGTTGCGTCCCTTGTGAGCCGCGCCGTGCAGCGCCGTGCGGCCTTGATCGTCGGCCAGGTTGGGGTCGATTCCTAAATCCAGGCACAGCTTGACGGCTTGGAGGTTATCTTCCGGCGACCATTCGTAAGTAACGCCCTCCACCCAGCCGAGTCCCGAAGCGACGTCCAGAGCGGTGATTTTGTTCGACGTCATGATTTTGGGATCGGCGCCGTGCTCCAGTAATAGCTTCATCAAGGCGACATCGCTCGATTGCGCGGCCCGCAGGAACGGCGTCGCGCCGTCCTCGTACAGCCACTGCATGGTGAAATTGGTGCGCGTTTCGGTACTGTCGCCTACGCAATTGGTGGGCGTCGACTTCACTCCGCAGACGCGGGCGTTCACATTGGCGCCCCGGTCGATCAGGAGCTTGATGTATTCCAAATGATCCATGTCGGGCTTGCGTACGGGGTAATCGCCGCCTTCGATATTGCGGTTGTCGGTGGCGATGTACAGCGGACTCCAGCCGCCGTTGTTCAAGATGTTGGGGTTGGCGCCTTTCTCCAGCAGATACGCCGCGAGTTTGTAATGGCGATTCTGCGTGGCGGTGAGCAGGGGAGTCCAGCCGTAGTGCGAGACCTGGTTCACGTCCGCACCCGCGTCGATCAACACCTTCACGCACTCCAGGCAATCCTGGCGGGCGGCCAGCACCATGGCGGTAAGACCTCCGCCGTCCTTATCGTTCTGGCGGCCGAAAGAAAACTCCGCGGCAGCCGCATCGGCTAGGGCCACGATATCGGTTTCGTCGCCTCCTGCCCCCGGAGCAGCCCCACGTCCGCCGCGTGCGCCAGTCGGAGCAGCGGGGCCGCGGCCGCCAGTGGCCGGAGCAGCATTCCTGCCTCCGTTTGCGCGCCCACCCGCTCCCTGCGCCGAAGCCGCGCGCGCCTGCACGCTGGGCGCGAGATACGCCTTGTTGCCTTTGGTATCGGGATTGGTGGCGGCCTTCACGTCGGCGCCGTGTTCGATCAATACCTTGGCCGCTTCCGGATGCGATTGCTCGACGGCCCACATCAAAGCGGTGGTCCCGCGCAGGGTTTCTTTGGCGTTGACATCGGCCTTGCTGTCGAGCAGCGCCTTGACCGCGGCCACGTTTCCATTGCGCGACGCAAACATCAGCGCCGTTTCTCCATGCGGGCTCTTTTCGTTGGGGTCCGCGCCGGCCTTGATGAGCTTGGCGATCATCGGCGCGCTGCCGTTGATCGAGGCCAGCGATAGCGGTGTAGCGCCGTCGCTATTCGGCGTCTTCACGTTCGCGCCCGCGGCGATCAGTACGTCCGCCATGTCGAGGTCGTTGCGGTAGGAGGCCCACTGAATCGCGGTGGCTCCGTCGGCCTGCTGCGCGTTCACGTCCGCTCTTTGCTTGATCAGCGACTGTACGCTCGCCCTGTCGCCCGCCAAGGCCGCATCGGCGACCGCGCTGACCGGCGCGCCAAGTACCGTCAGAGACACCGTCAGATACAGCCCAAAAACTGTCGCAAACGCCGCGATTTAAGATATCGAATTCGCATGGTTTTTGTACCTCTTTTACACCAAACCCGTCAGCCGGCCGGTGCTGTCGCCGATCGATTCCTGACGAACTCCGTACAAATCCAGAATGCTCAGCAGCAGATTGCCCGTGGTGATCGTTTTCGTGGGGAACGACAAATGCCGCCCGCCCTTGAGCTGGCCTCCGGCACCGCCTACCAGAATGTGCGGTACGTCGTAGTGCAAGTGCTGATTGGAGTCGCCCATGTTGGTGCCGTACAGGATCAGCGAATGATCCAGCAGCGTGCCGTCGCCGTCCTGAGTGTTCTTAAGCTTCTGCGCGAAGTACGACATGCACTTCACGTGATACTGGTTGAGCTTGGAGTATTCGGCGATACGATCGGGATTCTCCGCGTGATGCGACCCACCGTGGAAGCTGAGGCGCGGGACGTCGCTCGCCGGATACGCCCGGCCGGTCAGGTCGCGCGCGTAGAGCAGCGTCGAAACGCGCGTGATATCGGCGCGGAACGCCAGCGCGGTCAGATCGAACTGCAGCTTCACGTGCTCGTCGAAGGCCTCCGGGATGCCGCTCGGAACTTCGACGCCTTCAGTTGAGATGGTGCCGCTGGCTTTCTTGGCTACTTCGAGACGCCGCTCTAGCTCGCGGATGTCATCGGTGTACTCGTCCAGGCGCGCGCGGTCGTCCGCGGGCAGATCCTTCTTGAAGCGGATCAGATTCTGCATCACCGAATCGAGGATGCTGTGGTCGTCTTCGCGGCGCGCGGCGCGCTCCTCGGGTGTCCTGGCCTGCGCGTCGCCGAACAGGCGCTCGAACACCACTTGCGGATTCAGCTCCATGGGCAACGGCTGCGAAGGCGAGGCCCACGAAATGGAGTTGGTGTAGGCACAGCTATAGCCCTCGCCGCAGTTGCTCGAATTGGCGCCGGGATCTTCGATGGCCAGTTGCAGCGATGGCACCAGCGATTCCTGGCCGATTTTCTGTGCTATGAGCTGATCGATAGTTGTCCCGTCCTGGATATCCGAGCCGGTGGTCTTCTTGGGTTTGTTGGCGCACATGTAGGCGGCGGCTACCCAGTGGTCGGCGCCGGTGACGCCCGGAGGCGGCTCGGCCGACTTGGACCATAGTCCGCTCAGGATCACGGTGCGGTCCACCACCGGTTCCAAGGGCTTCATGATGAAGGAAAGATTGGCGGGATCGAGCGTCGCTTTTTCTGGGATCCAATAACCGGGCGCCATGCCGTGCGGGCAGAAGATGCCCATGAATCGCGGCTTGGGTGTGGCTGAGGTTTTGCTCAGCGGCGTTTGCGCTGGAACCATGGAGTCCAGCAACGGCAACGCTAATGCGACACCCGCGCCTTGCAATACCGCCCGCCGGGAAATGTGTTTTTTGGTGATGAACATGAGTTGGATTCCTTAGCGGCTGGCTTTTATCGGCTCGCGACCTGCCCCGAACCATTAGACGTCATCAGCTTTTGATTCATCTGGAACTGTTCGCTTTTTACCACGCCCAGCACCAGCGACGAAAATTTGTAGTTGCCGCGCTCCGCGTCGCGCACGATGGACCGCACCGCGGGCATATCGGAAGGCTCGGTTCCGCGGCCCATGGCGTAGATCAGGAGCTTCTCCGTGATCACGCGGACAAATTGCGGGGAGTAACGCAGCAGCGCCTCGCGCAGCCCTTTCACTCCGTCGAGCTTACTGCCGTCCACCAGGGTGCCGGCGGGATTGATGACGCTTCCGTCGTCGGTGGTGCGCCACTGCCCGACGGCATCGAAATTTTCGAGCGAGAACCCGATGGGGTCCATGATCTTGTGGCAGCTCGCGCACGGCTCAACCGAGCGGTGCATCTCCATCTGCTGGCGCATGGTCGGCTTGGCCCCGCCATGGACCGTGCTTTCGGTCTTGGGCAAATCCGGCACGTTGGGCGGCGGCGGAGGCGGTTCGACGCCCAGGAACACCTGCATCACCGTTTTTCCGCGCTGCACCGGAGACGTTCGGCCCGGCTGCGAGGACACCGTCAACAGAAAGCCCTTGCCCAGCAGGCCGCGGCGCATGTCCATGTCCGGCCCTAGCGTGATGCGCCGGAAGTTGCTGCCGTAGATATTCGGAATTCCGTAGTGGTTCGCCAACCGCTCGTTTACGAATGTGTAGTTGGCTTTGAGCAGATCCACCACGCTGCGGTCTTCGCGCACGATGCTGTTGACGAACATCTCGGCTTCCGTGCGCATGGCTTGGCGCAGATTGTCGTCGAAGTCGGGGAATTCGGAGGTCACCGGCACCTGGGTCTGCAACGCGCGCAGGCTCAGCCACTGGCCGGCGAAATTGGTCACCAGTTGATTGGCGCGCGGGTCCGACAGCATGCGCTTCACTTGCGCCTCCAGCACCGCCGACTCGTGCAGCTTGTTCTGGCCCGCCAGATCCAACAGCTCATCGTCGGGAATGCTCGACCACAAGAAGAACGACAGGCGCGAGGCCAGTTCCAGATCCCGGATGCGGTATTTCTGGCCGGGCTTGACGGTGGCGGGCTCGATCTCCTTGCGGAACACAAATTCGGGGTCGGCCAGGATGCGGCGCAGGGCCATCTCGATGCCGTGATCGAAGTCGCCGCCTTCATTGCGGCCGCGTTGGTAAAAGCCAAGTAGCAGCTCAGTATCCTGAGTAGTGGATGGGCGGCGGAAGGCGTGCTTCGCGAGCGCGCTCACGATCTGTTTGGCGCAGGCGGTTTCCTGAGTGGCGGCTTCCTTAGGTGGCATCGGGCCGGCACACGAAGATCTTGCGGCGGCTCTCGGTGTCGGTCGCTCCTTTTGCGTCAAAAGGTCCGTCGATTCTGAGCTTGCCTACGTGGGGGTAAAACCGGAAGCCCGGCAGTCCGCCGGTTTCGATGGTGCTGCGCAGGAAGTGCTCGTCGAGGTCGTTGCTGGGCGGCAAGTTGGTGGCTTGAAAGGTGACCACCACGGTGTGCATGCCGGCTTTGGCGGGAAACTTGAAGTTAAACGTGCCGTCTTCGCGGGCCCGCTCCCGGTCCCAGTCGAAGACCTTCAGGCGCGCTCCGTCTAAGCGGAATTCGAGTTTTTCATTGGGGATGTCGCCGAAGGGATTGGTGTTGCCCATGTTCCCGTGGCTGATGGGCGTCACCTTGATGGCATAGTCGCCGTCGGCTGGGAACTGATACTTCACGAGCATTCCGCCGCGGGTTCCGAAGGGCATGCCTTCGATGTGATAATCCTGCGAAGTGTCCTCGGGCACGCGGAAGACCTTTTGCACCGGTTGCGAGACGTCGCCCACGGCCAGGCGGCTGATCTTGCCTGCGGCGGCCGTGTAGCCTTCGAGCAGCGCGGGCGAAAGCGTCAGCGCTCCGGCGATGTTGTCGAAGCCGCGCGTCGAATCGTCAGGCGGGAGATATTGCGCGGGGTCGATGTCGACGGCCAGCAGGTCCCGGATTGCGTTCGAGTATTCGACACGGTTCATGCGGTGCAGGCCCGGACGCGGCAGGGTGACGGTGGTGGTGCGGTCGAGTTCCTTTTCGATCGCCGATGCCAGCGCTTCGCGCGTAGCCAGATCCGGTTTGGCCGCGCTGGCTTCCGGCATCATGCCGGAGCGGATCTCGCGGACGACTTTCTCCCAGATGTCGGGATTCTTCTCCACGTGCGCGGGATCGAGCTTATCGAGTTCCATGTTCGCTGGAGCGCCCCGGCCCCAGAAGCCCTTGGCCTGCGCGTTGTGGCATCCCAGGCAATACTGCCGCATCAGCTTGCCGTGCGGGGTGGTGGTGAAGCCCGCGCTCAACAGACGGGCGGCGGCCTGCTTGGTGGCTTGCGTGGTGGCTTGCGTGGTAACGAGGCCCTCGATTTTTGCGCCCTGATCTACCCACGTCGCAATCGTCGCGATCTGTCGCTTCGAAAGTGGTGCGGCGGGCGGCATGGAGCCTTCGACGAGACGCTGCACCAGCACGCTGTCCTTTGAATTTCCTGGAACGACCACTTTGCCGGATGTGCCGCCGGCCATCACGCCCTCGGGCGTGTCCAGTTCGAGGCCTGCTGGAGCCGAAGTCCCTGCATGGCATAGCTTGCAATTCTGGGTGAGAATCGGCTGCACATCTTTACGGAAATCGACGCTGGCGGGCGGCTGCTGGGAAGGTGTCCGAGTCGCTACGGTGAGCAGGAGAGCAAGGAGCGAGCAGTAACGTAGCCTCATGAGATTATGCGCTTGAGTTTATTACACTTTTCGGCCTCCCGCAATGGGCCGGACGGCGGGCAAACCGGGCTTCAGGGCGCTCGATCCGGCTCCGCGCTGGTGTATTCGACTTAGTGCGTGGCGCGGCCGTTTTCACCGGTCAAAGCGTGCAGCTCCTTAGTGGGGCCGTTGACCCATTGCGTAAAAAGTTTCAGATGTCCCGCTGCCAGCGACAAGCCCACGTTTTTGTCCCAGGGAAGGATGCTCGAAGGCGTGGGCCGGTCCTGGTTCAGGTAGTTTTTGGGTTCATGTGGCCCGCTCGCTGGTAGGCTTGCCCGTGGGCTTCGATCAGTAGCGGGTCGACATCCGGTAGTCGGCAATGAAATCGTTGAGATTGTTGCGTTCGGCTTCGAAAATTTACTTCGCCCGTTGGAGCTTGCCGTCCGCGAACCTGTACATCAAGCGGCAATCGAGGCCGCCCAGCTTGACGGAATCGTACTCGATGATGGTTTCCGCGTTGCGTTCGCGAACCTCGCGCGGCTTGGTCGACTCGGCCGCCATGACCTGCGCCTGGCTCATGCCCCAGACGGCCTAGCGGAAGTCCGCCGGAACCGGCGACGATGCTGCGGACCGGGCCTGCCGGTCCATCCATTGCCGGAGCAACGCTGCGGTGGACCCTCGAACCGTGGATTCGCCTCCCAGGCGCGCCCGCACCCCGACGCCCATGGCTATGTCGAGCGCTGTGCGCCCCTGCTTGTCCTTCGTATCCAGGTTGGCTCCGTGGGCCGCCAGGTAGTCGACGATGCCGTCGGAGGCTTGCGCGGCAATGTGCAGCGCGGTCTGGCCGGTGTCGTTGACGGCATTGACGTCGGCGCCGTGCTCCACCAGAAATTGCACCGCGCTCAGTAGCTCGGCCTCGGTCGCGTAATCCTTCGCGAACACTCCCTGGCCGCGACCGACTCCGGACGCCAGCATCAGAGCCGTGGTCCCGTTCTTTTGCACGCGCGCGGAATCGGCGCCGCTCTCGAGCAGTACGCGCAGGGTGGAGACATCGCCATTTTTCGCCGCCCGCAGGAAGGGGGTGGTCCCTTCACCCAGCGTGGTTTCGCCCGGCGTGTGGGCCCGATAGAGCGTCGCGGATTTGAGCGCCGCGTTGGGGTCGGCTCCATGCTGGAGCAGAATCCGAATCAGATCGAGCACGCTCACTCTGCTGGTGGAGGGGCGCGCCGGCCGGCCGTAGATCTCGCCCAGCGTGCTCATGTCGGCGGCGGCATACAACGCGGCCATTCCGGTCGAGTCCGCAAGATTCGGATCGGCGCCCTTTTCGGCTAGCAAGGCAGCCGTGTCGAAGTGGCCGTTGATGATGGCGAGCACCATGGCGGTGGTTCCGTCGGGATCGGCCAGGTCCAGGTTGGCTCCGGCTTCGGCCAGCGCTCGCGCGGCTTCGAGCGACCCTTGCCGGGCCGCGTACATCAGCGCGGTCCAGCCGCCCCGCGGCAGAACGGTGACGACACCCTCCAGGCCGAAGCGGTCCTTGGGAAACGTCAGCGTGGTGGATCGAGCGTTCGGGTCCACACCGTGCTCGATCAGCACCTGGATTGCTTCGGGATGATTTTCCGACGCCGCCCACATCAGAGCGGTCTCGCCGCGGGTTGGTTCGGTCTGGTTTACATTGGCTCCACGGGCGGCTAGTAGTCGCACTACATCGGGGTTTCCGGCGTGTGCCGCGGTCATTAGGATCGTTGGGCCCTTGGGATCGGCTCCGGCGTTGAGCAGGGTTTCGACCAGGGTTTTTGAATTGGGCGCGCTCGAATTTTCCGCGGCCAGAGACAGGGGGGTGACGCCGTAGCGGTTGGCGGCATTCGGATCGGCTCCGGCGGTCAGCAGGAGCTTGACCATTGCGAGGTCGCCGGCTCGCACGGCCCAATGCAGCGCGCTAGTGCCATCTGGCCCAGGCGTGTTCACTAGCGCGGGTTGCTGCGCCAGTCTGCGGACGGCCGCGCGATCGCCGGACTTGACAGCGTCGATGAGACTGCTTCCGGTTTCAGCGGCAAAGCCGATAACACTGAAGACACAAACCAAAGCAGGCCATTGTGGAGCACGCACTCGTGCGTGCCACGCCGGCACTCGTGCCGGCGCTTGGCCTTGGTGCGTAGAGCAAGTGTCGAGACGAGTCTCGACATGGCTCGCACGAGTGCGCGCTCCACGCCCTTGGCTAGAACAGGTCATCGACCAATCCTGTGCTGTCGCCGAACTGCTCTACCGGCGTGTCAAACCGCTCCGCGACGGCGCGCCACAGATTGCCCACCGGCGTACGTTTGGGCAATTCGATGTGGCGATGTCCCTGCAGGCTTCCGCTGATCAGAGCTACCGGAAGCGGGTCGGTGGCGTGGCCGTTTGAATCGCCCATGCCTGCACCATAGATCAGTAGCGAGTGGTCCAGCAGCGACCCGGGCCCATCCTCGGTCGCGCGCAACTTTTCCAGGAATCGTGCGAACAGTTGCACGTGGTACGTGTTGATCTTTGCTACCTTGGCCATCTTGTCGGCGTTGCCCTGGTGATGCGAGACCGAATGGTGCTGCTCGGTGAGCCCCAACTGCGGGTAGGTCCGCTGGCTGATTTCGCGCGAGACCATGAACGTGAACACGCGCGTCACGTTGGCCTGGTAAGCGGCGGCCAGCAGATCGAACATCAGCCCGACGTGCTCTTCGAAAGAATCCGGAACGCCCATCGGTTGATCGAGCGCCACCTCCGCGGTATCTTTGCGAGCCTCGCTTTGTTGAATGCGCCGCTCGATTTCGCGGAGGTTGTCAAGGTAATCGCCAACTCGCGCGCGATCCCGGGGGCCCAGCACGCGTTGTAATTCGTGCGCGTCTTCCGCGATGGAATCGAGAATGCTTCGCTCCGTGCGCAGCCGAGCCTCGCGTTCGGCTGCTGTGCCCGCCTGTCCGAACAGGCGTTCGAACACCGTGCGAGGATCGGTTTCCATGGGGAGAGGCGACGTGGGCGTGCGCCACGAAATCGTGTTCATGTAAGCGCAGCTAAATCCTGGCGAACATGCACCCACGTATCCGGTGAAATCCTCGGTAGCCACTTCGAGCGAAGGCAGCGGAGTGTCCTGGCCGATTTTGCTCGCGACCACTTGATCGATGGTCTTGTTCGCCAGCACGTCCTCGGCTTCGGTTCGCTTGGGCCAGACTCCGGTGAGAAATCCAGCGGCGCTGACGGCATGATCGCCGATCACGCTGCCGGGGTGGGAGCGCGTGAGGTTGTTCACCAGAACAACAGAATCTTTGAAGGGCTCGAGCGGCTTCAGAATCGGCGTGAATTCGAAGCCCTCGCCTACGGTCTTCGGAATCCACTGCTGCATGATCTCGCCGTTGGGGACGTAGACCACCCCGAAGCGCAGCGCCAGCATGGCCGCGGCTCGGGCTTGGGGGATGAACGCGGGAACCATCGCGTCCAAGAACGGCAGCGCGACGGCCGCACCCGTGCCCCGCAACACCGTGCGGCGAGACATGGCTTTCTTTGTTAGCAACATCATCACCTTTTCTCCGCGGTTTCGAGAGCTTTCACCGGCGTCGTCCGCATCTGAAACGGCGTGCTGTGGACCACGCCCAGAATCAACGCCGAGAACCGGTAGTTGTCGCGCCCGGCGGTCGACACGATCCGGCGCACCGCCGGCATGTCGCGATAGTCCAGCCCGCGACCTAGAGCGTAGGTCAGCAGCTTCTCGGTTACAGTGCCGAGAAAAACCTCGGGCCGGTTCAGGATCGCCTGGCGCAGGCCAACCACGCCGTCCACCGTGGTTCCGTCGGCCAGCACGCCCGAAGCGTCGATGGGCGCACCGGCGTCCTGCGCGCGCCACGCTCCCACGGCGTCGAAATTCTCCAGCGCAAAGCCCAGCGGGTCCATCGCCTTGTGGCAACTCGCGCAGACCGGGTTGGCGCGATGCTGCTCCATCTGCTCGCGCATAGTGCGAGGCTTGTCGCCGGGCTTGGCGTCCGGCAGCGGCGGAACGTTCGGGGGCGGAGGAGCCACAGCTAACCCAAGTATATTCTCCATGATCCATTTGCCGCGCACCACCGGCGAGGTGCGCTCGGCATGCGAGGTCACCGCCAGAATGCTGCCTTGACCCAGTAACCCGCGCCGCGCGTCGTCCTCGATGTGGACCCGCCGGAACTGGCTGCCGTAAATCCCGGCAATCCCGTAGTGGCGGGCGAGGCGTTCATTTAGGAACGTGTAATCCGCCGTTATCAGATCGAGCGCATCGTGGTCTTCCCGCAGGATGCTCGAAAAGAACAGCTCGGTTTCCCGGAGCAACGCCCTGCGCAGGTTGTCGTCGAAATCCGGGAACTCGTCGGAGTTGGGCAGGACGTTGCGCACGTTCCGCAGTTGCAACCATTGCCCGGCGAAGTTCGTCACTAGGGCTTGCGACTTCGGATCGGCCAGCATGCGCCGGACTTGCGCGTCGAGTACCGCCGGATTCTTCAGCTTGCCCTGGCCCGCCAAGCGGAGCAGTTCGTCGTCCGGGATGCTGCTCCATAGGAAGAAGGCCAGGCGGGATGCCAGTTCCAGATCGCTGATCGGGTGCACCGAGCCCGGCGCCGCATTGGGAGGATCGATCTCGGTGCGGAACACGAATTTGGGGCTGGCAAGAATCCGGCGCAGCGCCAGTTCGATCCCGGCGTCAAACCCGCCGTCTCCATGATTCGCGTAGCGGCCGGACTCGTAAAAGCCGAGGACGCGCTGGAGATCCGCCTCACTCACCGATTGACGATACGCTCGGCGCGCTAAAGACGATAGAATCTCGCGGGCGCAGGCGGTCTCCGCAGCGGCGTCCTTGGGACGGCACACGAAGATCTTGCGGCGGCTGGGAGTGTCGCCGGGGCCGGTCGGATTTAGCGGGCCGGTAATGGAGAACGTCTGCATATGCGGCCACCCGCTCCAATCGAAATTGTCGGCGGAACTACGCTCAAAGGGCTGCAGACGATCCGGACTCACCACCTTGGGATCTTCAAGGAACGCGGCAGTCACGTCGCTCGGCCCGGCTTTGACCTTGACGCGAACCCGCAGGCGCGCATCGACGGCATCGCCGGTTTCCGTGGGTTTCTCGAACAGCGACGCCAGATCTTCCGTACCCCCGAGATTCGCCACGTGGATGCGTTGGCCGTTCACTGTGAATTCCACCTGGCTGGGGAATTCGAGACCGCGCATGATGTTCAGATTGGTTCGATACAGCTTGGCTTGAAAGATGTACTCGGCGTCCAGCGGGAAGTTGTGACGTACCAGGATTCCGCCGGTGGTCCCCAGCGGCAGGCCTTCGATGTGCTGGTTCTGCGAGAGGTCCTGGCGAATCCGGTAGGTTGTCGTTCCCGCGTGGACGTTCGTGTCGCCCACCGCTAGCGCGCTGACGGTGGCCGCGGCGGAGAGATAACGCTCCTACAACGATGGCGAAACTCCGAGAACGTCCGAGATGTTGTCGAAGCCGTAAGCGGAATCGTCTGGCGGCAGCAGCGATGCGGCGTCTACGTCGAGGCCGAGCAGATCGCGAATGGCGTTGGCGTACTCGGCGCGGTTCATGCGGTGTAGCAGGGGACGCCCTGCGTAGGGGTTGGCTTGCGCGGCACCGTCGATCTGCGACTCCAGCCACAACTCGAATCCCTTATAGGTGGCCGGATCGGGGCGGGTCACTCCGGGGGGCGGCATAGCGCCCGCACGCAGCTTGTGGATCACTTTCTCCCAAGTTTCGGCGTCCGAAGGCACCTTACCGACGTCAGCTGAATCAAGCCGAAGCCCGCCGGAGGTCAAGCGTTGATTGTGGCAACCCACACAGTGCTGGTCGATGAGCTTGCGGTAGTTTCCCGCTGCGGTCCTGTTCACAGGGTCGCCGGCCTGGAGCGCCAGCCCCAAACAGAACGCCCATGCCAGACTCGCAACTGCGAAACTTTTGTTCACGACCGGTGTTAGTTACCCATGCTATCTCAGGCGAGCGTTCGTTGAAAGGGTTCGTTGAAAGGGAGAGGCGGCTAGCCGTACCAGCCGTAAACCTCCCTTGACAACCTGGGGCATAAGGTGTAGTTTTGATTGCACGCCAGGAAGAGGGGTCTTCTTCGCTGCCGTAAATCTTGGGTAACCGATTAGGGCAGATTGGGGTCTGCGATGACTAAGTGTGGGACGAGCACAACTGCGCACGTTGGCGTGCATTCCTTTCAGCTTCACAATCCCGCTTCACAATCCCGCTTTACAAACCATAGTCAGGTTCCATGGATGTTCTTGGCGAAGTCCAATCGAGGAGAGGGGTAATCATGCGTTTAGGATTGCGTTTTGTATTGTTGTTGCTGGCTGCAGTGGCCCTGTTCGGACAGTCCGATCGCGGCACGATCACCGGCACGATTACGGACCCGGGCGGCGCCGTGATCTCCGGGGCGGCCGTCGAGGCCAGAAACGTCGCCACGGGCGCGGTGTACCAAGCGGCCAGTTCCGCCACGGGCAATTACACTATCGCGCAATTGCCGGCCGGGGCGTACGAAGTGGACGTCACCGTGATGGGCTTCAAGAAGTTCGTCCGCGCCGGTCTGCAGGTGGAGGTGGCTGGAACGTTGCGCATCGATGCGGCGCTGGAAGTCGGCGCGGCCTCCGAAAGCGTGACGGTTACCGAGGCGGCGGCTCAGCTCAAGACCGAAGGCGGGGAGGTGAGCCACAACATTTCCACGCAAACGTTGGACGACCTGCCCGTCCTCAATATGTTCGGCGCGGCCGCCGGCTTCGGATCGGCCAACACTCTGGGCAATATCCGGAACCCTCTGTCCGCGGTCCAACTGCTGCCCGGCGCGCGCATTACAACGGATACCATCTTGCGTGTGAATGGGATGCCGTCCAACTCGCAATCCATCAACATCGAGGGCCAGGACGCCACCAACGGCTTCGTAAAGCAGGCGAACCAGATCAACCAGGCGGGCGTGGAAGCGATCCAGGAAGTGGCCATCCAGACCAGCAATTTCTCCGCCGAGTATGGCCAGGCGGGCGGCGGTTATTTCAACTACACGATGAAGTCCGGCACCAACCAGCTTCACGGGAGCGCATACGATTATTTCGTGAACGAAGCCCTGAACGCCGGCCTGCCTTTCACCAACAATGGGAACAACCTACCCATCCGGAACCCTCTCCGGCAAAACGATTACGGGTTCACCTTGGGCGGGCCGATCACCATTCCCAAGCTCTACCATGGTCACGACAGAACCTTCTTTTTCTTTAGTTTTGAGCAGTTTCGCCAAACGCAGGTTACCAGCAGTTCGTACAGCGCCGTTCCTACCGCGGCCCAACGCAGTGGTAATTTCAGCGCAGCGCTGAGTCCCACCTGCAACACCGATCCGGCCGGCCGCCAGGTGTGCCTCAATGAGGTGTTCGATCCCAACACCACGACGACCGTGAATGGCGTTCAGGAGCGCACTCCCTTCCCCGGTAACATCGTTCCGCTGAGCCGCATGGATCCCACCGCCGCGATCATTCAGAACATGATTCCGATGCCCAACGCGCCCGGCCTGTTCAACTACGACGTGCCCGCCTACTCGAATTTCCGGCACACCACGATCCCTTCCATCAAGATCGATCACATTATTAGCGCCAAAATGAAACTGTCCGGATACTATTCGGCCAACAAGACTTTGTCGCCCCAGAACAACGGCTTCACCGAACCGTTCTCCGCCGTGCAGTCCCAGAACGCCTTGGCGCAGACCATACGCCTTAACCTGGATACGACGCTCACTCCCACGCTGCTGTTCCACATCGGCGCGGGTTATCTGCACACGTCCAATCCTCAGCCCGGCGTACCGTACGACCAAAAGCAACTGTTTCCCGATGGGGTTCCCTTCACGGCGAGCAATTATTTCCCCTATCTGGCGGGTATGTTCAGCACCAACGGAGGCGGGTGGTCCGGCGGCGCTCCGTTCCCATCCACCAGCACGGGCCTGGCGTTCACTCTCACGCCCATCGCGAACGATTACAAGCCCACGTTTAACACCAGTTTGACCTGGGTCAAGGGTAACCATACGTTCAAGATGGGGGCCACCGCGCTGTTTGAGGGCATACAAAGCCTGAACGAGAGCCGTGCCGACGGGCAATTTGGAATCTCAGCCGTATCGACCGCCGATCCCTCGCAAAACGGTCAACCGTTTGCGAACGTCGCGAGTAGCGGATTCGGATATGCCAGCTTCTTTCTCGGTGTGAACAACACCGTGTCGACCGCCGCGCCCGCGGATGTGCGGCTGGGTATGCATACCTTTGGATTCTACGCTCAGGATAGTTGGAAAATCACGCGCAAGCTGACCTTCGATTACGGGATTCGCTACGATTACTCCACCGAGTGGACGGAGCAATATGGCCGCATGCAAAACGCCGCCTTCAACCTTCCCAACCCGACGATCGGCGGACGGATTGGCTCGGTGGAATACGGGGCTACTTGCAATTGCCAATTCCAACACAACTACCCGCTGGCCTTCGGACCGCACCTCGGGGTCGCCTACCAGATCACGCCTAAGACAGTGTTCCGCGCTGGCGGCGCCATCTCCTATGCGGCGACTTCGGATCAAGCCGGACTGAACAGCAGCGCCGGCGACTTTTACACTATACCCGCGCCGGCCTACGGTGCCAACGCGGGGAGTCTGATGTACGGCGACCCCGAGGGGCCCGGGAACCATTTGGGGAACCCGGTGGTCCACTGGCCGAATTTCAGTCCCAACTACCCGGTTCCCGCGGCGCCGGGCGTGATCCCTCCCGCCTCGCCGTTCGTATCGCTAGCTCCCAACACTGGCCGCCTGCCCCGCACCTTCCAGTGGAGCCTGGGCTTCCAGCGGGAGCTCACGCGCAACCTGGTGGTGGATGCCTCCTATGTGGGCAACCGCGGCGCATGGTGGGCGGGACCCCTGCTCTCTGGCCTGAACTACAATGCGCTTACGCCCCAGCAGATGCTCTCCCAGTATGGGATCAACGTGCAAAATCCGGCCGACACCACCCTTCTCAGCACCCAAATCAATTCGCCCAACGTCCTCGCCCGCTTCCCGAATCTGATCAATCCGGCCAGCGTTTACCCGGGTTTCCCGAACACGCAGACCCTGCTTCAGACGCTGCGGCCGTATCCGCAGTGGATCGGTATCCCGCCTTTCCTTGGACCTCCAGATGGGAACACCTGGTACGACTCGCTGCAGATCAAGGGAACCCAACGCTTACAGCATGGACTCAGCATGCAGGTGGCGTATACATTCCAGAAGGAGCTTACCAATGGAACCAACTCCAACACGTCCTACGTCACGCCTTCCCCGCCGCTGATCAACGACGTGTTCAACAAGGCGTTGGATAAGCAGATTTCCGGCTTCAGCATTCCCCAGGAGCTGGTAATGTCGTGGACCTACCAAACGCCCAAGCTGCATGGCGACTCGAGCGCCATGAAGGCGGCGTCCTGGCTGGCGCGCGACTGGACCTATAGCGCAGTACTCCGCTATCAGAGCGGCTTGATCCTGCAAAGCCCGTTCTCCGCCAACAACCTGCTCAATAACCTGGGACGGGGACCGTCGAACAATCCCGCCCTCTGGGGCGGCGGCTACACGTTCTTGAACCGGGTGCCCGGACAGCCTCTGTTCGTGGTGGATCCGAACTCCAAGTTCGATCCGACCAACACTTTGGTGCTGAATACCAAGGCCTGGGTGGAGCCGGCATACGGTACCTTTGGAACTTCCGCGGCCTACTTCAACGACTTCCGTTGGCAGCGGCAGCCCTCCGAAAATATGGGCTTCGGGCGAATCTTCCGCATCAAGGAACGAGCGTCCTTCCAGCTTCGCGCGGAATTCACGAACATTTTCAACCGTTTGTTCTATTCCGCGCCCGCCGATGGCTCACCTTTCGGTGGGTCGTTTACTTCGATCAACTCGGCCACCGTTCACGGGAACAGCTTGAGTGGGACAACCGGCCTGTTGTCCTCCGGCTACGGGTATGTGAACTGGTTGGGCGGCGCCGGTGCTCTGCCGCGAAGCGGTCAAATCATCGCGAAGTTCGTGTTCTAGGTTCCTGCGCTAAGTTCGTGGCGCCGGCGGCTCATCCCGCCGGCGCTTTCCTTGTTTGAGCAAAGTTGTCAAGTACAGTAGTCTAAGGAAATGGCCCGACGCTCTTCAGTATTGCGGCGCGCCCCGGCGGCGCCCGCAGTCGAAGCGAAAGCGGTTCAGGCTGAAACTCCGGCCGCTCCCGGCGACTCCCGTTTTCTCGCGGTTTGGCTGCTGTTGTTTGCCGGCAGCGGTTGCGCCGCGCTGATCTACGAGATCGTCTGGTTCCAGTTACTTCAATCCGTCATCGGCTCCTCTGCCGTATCCCTAGGTTTGTTGTTGGCCGCCTACATGGGAGGCTTGTGCCTCGGTAGCGCCGCTCTGCCGAGGCTGGTTTCCGCCCGGTACGACCCCCTGCGCGTCTACGCATATCTGGAGTTGGGCATCGCCGCATTCGGAGTCATCGCGCTATTCGGGGTTCCCGTGATCGGGCGCATTTATGTCGCGGGCGCGACCTCCGGGCCGGGCGGCCTGATCTTGCGAGGCGTCGTCGCGGCCGTGTGCCTGCTGCCGCCGACCGTGCTCATGGGCGCGTCCCTTCCAGCAATCTCGCGGTCCGTCGAGACCACACCCAAGGGCATCTCGTGGCTTGGCCTGCTGTATGGCTCGAACGTCGCCGGCGCCGTGATCGGCTGCGTCCTGGCGGGTTTCTACCTGCTGCGCGTCCACGACATGGGCGTGGCCACTTATACCGCCGCTGCGATCAACGTGGCTGTAGCAGGAGTAGCCCTAGCGCTCTGCCAGACCGACCGTGTGGCGCAGGCACTCATGCCTGCCGTGTCGAGACTCGTCTCGACACCGCCGCCCGGCGCGTGGCTGGTTTACGCAGCCATCGCTCTATCGGGCCTGACGGCTCTAGGCGCGGAAGTCGTATGGACCCGCCTGCTCTCGCTGCTATTAGGCGCAACCGTCTACACCTTCTCGATCATTCTGGCCGTGTTCCTGTTCGGTCTCTGGGCCGGCAGCAGCGCCGGTTCATTCCTCGCCCGCCGCGTGAGCCAGCCGCGGCTCGCGCTGGCCGCCTGCCAGATCCTGCTCGCCGCAGCCATAGCCTGGACCGCCTTTACCCTGGCCTACGTCCTGCCCTACTGGCCGGTCGATCCTTTGCTGTCCGTCAGCCCCTGGTTTAATTTCGATCTGGATGTGACCCGCTGCCTGCGCGCGATTTTCCCGGCGACGCTGCTGTGGGGCGCGAGCTTCCCCTTGGCCTTGGCCAGCGCGGCTACCGAGGGCGAGGACCCGGCGCGCGTCTCCGGGGAAGTCTACGCCGCCAATACCGCTGGTTCCATCGTGGGCGCACTGGTATTCACGCTGCTGCTGATCCCCGGCATCGGAACGCGAAGCTCCCAACGGGTCTTGATCTGGCTCGCCGCTTTGAGCGCGGCGCTGGGTCTCGCCGCCGCCGTCAAGTCCATGCGTCCCATCCGCGCCGTCACCGCCGGACTGGCGCTGGCCGCCACAGCGTTGCTCGCGTGGGGCCTGGCGGCCTCCGTGGGCGGCGTTCCCTGGCAGGTGATCGCGTACGGCCGGCGCATCGCGCCGATTCTCCGCGGCCTGGCTACCGCGTTCGACACCCAAGCGCAGACGCTGTTCGTAGGCGAGGGAATGAACGCCTCGGTGGTGATCACCCAGCGCGGAGACCAACGCTTCTTCTACGTCAGCGGCAAGTCGGAAGCTTCCTCGGTGGCAGTCGACATGCGGCTCCAGCGCATGATGGGGCATGTGCCCGCCCTGATTCATCCCGCGCCGCGGTCGGTGCTGGTAGTCGGATTCGGCGCCGGCGTTACCGCCGGTTCGTTCACCCCGTACCCCGAAGTGCAAAGCATCGCCATTTGCGAACTCGAACCCATCATTCCCCCGGCCTCCGACGAATTCTTCGCCAAGGAAAATTACCATGTGCTGCGCGACGGCCGGACCCGCGTGGTGTACGACGACGCCCGGCATTTCATCCTGACCACGCCCAGCAAATTCGACGTCATCACAACCGACCCCATTCATCCCTGGGTGAAAGGCACGGTCGCGCTGTACTCGAAGGAATATTACGAGTTAGTCAAGAGCCATCTGAATCCGGGCGGTGTCGTGGCGCAATGGCTGCCGATCTACGAAAGCGACGAGGAAACCGTGAAGAGCGAACTGGCGACGTTTTTCAACGTCTTTCCCAACGCCACCGTGTGGAGCAACTACGCCAACGGCGACGGATACGACCTGGTGCTGCTCGGTCGAGAGGACTCCTCGCCGATCAACATCGACGCGATGCAGCGGCGGTTGGATCAACCCGGATACGCGGGCGTCTCCGCGTCGCTGGCCGATGCCGGATTTCATAATGCGGTCGAGCTGCTCTCGACGTATGCTGGCAGAGCCCAGGACTTAGGACCGATGCTGGCCAACGCCCCCATCACCGACGATTTGAACCTGCGCCTGCAGTACCTGGCGGGGTTGGGGCTGAACTCCCGCGCATCCGAGCAGATCTTCGGCGACCTTCTGGCGTATCGAACTTTTCCGGAAGGGTTGCTGACCGGCTCGGGCGAACGTCTCGAAGCCCTGCGCGCGGCGCTGGGGCGTCCGCACCGCACGTTCTGACGGCGTTCTAACATGGGAAACGCCATGTGGAGACGATTCGGGGTACTGCTGACGTGCGTTCCCATCGCTTGGAGCGCCGGGCCTCAAGTCGTGTGCGCGCTGGGTCCCGGCGCGGCGTCTTACAAAGCCTCCGAGGATCAGCGCCCCACCGCCGACGCAATGCAACTGGCGGGCCGCGTCAATGCGGCCGCAAAGGCCATTTGCGCAACAAACTGTCCGGAGGTGATGATGCTCCGCAATACCAGCGCAGCGAACGCCATGCTGGTCGCGAATGGCGCAGAAGCCAAGCTGGTCTACTCGCCGCAGTTCTTCGCGACAGTCCACGACGGCTTCGGAGATGCCGGGATCGTCGCCATCGTCGCCCACGAGTTCGGCCATGCCCTCGACGACACAATGGGCGCCGCGTGGATTCAGAGCGGCTGGCCCCCCGAGCTGCGCGCCGATTCGTGGGCCGGTTGTGTGCTCGCGAAAAGCGGTTTGAGCGCCAAGGAAACGGAAGCGGCTTTCGGCGCACTGGCGAAATATCCATCTCCCGCGCACCCCAGTTGGAACCAGCGCGTGCCGGCCATCCGCGCTGGTTACACCAAATGCGGCGGCGACGGCGCAACATTCGATTCCGGGAATCACGGAGGTAAACGCAAGTGACGCTGAAGATCGCGGCCGGGATCGCGGTTGTCTGTGCGATGGCTTCGTCAGCTGATGCCCAGGCGGTTTCTGGCGAGGCGGTCTATCAGGCGCACTGTGCGTCTTGCCACGACACGACGGCTCCCCGGGTTCCCCCCAAGAGCGCTCTACAGAAGATCGCGGCCGCGAACATCTTGCGGGAACTGGAATCCGGCGCGATGTTTCCCATGGCCCGCGACCTTCAACCCGCGGAGAGGCAAGCCGTGGCGGCGTATCTTGGCGTGGCCGCGAACGGCGCGGCTACAGCGGCAGATTCTTTCTGCTCGCAGCGCGCGGTGACCATTCCCAATTCGCCACAGCCGATGTGGAACGGATGGAGTCCGTCGGCGAGCAACACCCGCTTTCAACCCGCCGGTGCAGCCGGGCTGACAGTCGAACGGACGCGGAATCTGAAGCTCAAATGGGCCTTCGGATTCGAGGGCGATAACATCGTCTTCTCGCTGCCGACGGTGATCGGGAACAACATCTTTGTAGGGAGCGCGTCGGGCAAAGTCCACGCGCTGGACACGCAAACCGGCTGCACGCGGTGGATGTTCCAGGCCGACGCCGGGGTCCGATCGGCGATCGTGATGGTTCCGGCGGGCTCGGCGCACGCGCTTCTGTTCGGCGACCGCGGTGGATGGTTCTATTCCGTCGAAGCGGAAACCGGACGCCTGCTGTGGAAGAAGAAAGTCGACGATCACGAGGCCGCGCGCATCACCGGCGCCGCCGTGGTGAATGACGGGATCGCCTATATCCCGGTGGCGTCCGTAGAGGAAACCTCGGCTCGCCGTGCGAACTATATCTGTTGCACGTTCCGCGGAAGCGTCGTGGCGTTGCGCATTCAGGATGGTTCGCAGGTCTGGAAGACGTTCATGATCGCCGAGGAAGCACGCAAGAGCGGAACGGATTCCACGGGCGCTGAAGTGCGCGGGCCCTCGGGAGTGGCCGTGTGGTCCACGCCGACCATCGATCTGAAGCGAGGCATGTTGTACGTCGGCACGGGAAACAACTACTCCGATCCCGCATCGGAGATGAGCGACTCCGTGGTGGCTCTGGAGATGAAGACGGGCCGCATCGCATGGCATCGACAAACGCTGGCCGGCGACATCCTAAACGGAAATTGCCAGGTGAAGAACGACTGCCCCGGGCCGGATTACGATTTCGGATCGTCGGCCATCCTGGAGCGCGTGCCGAACGGCGGCGCGAATGGGCGTGACCTGGTGCTGGCGGGGCAGAAGTCGGGTGTGGTGTACGCGCTAGATCCCGACGCGAAGGGACGCATCGTGTGGCAGGTGCGCGTGGGGAAGGGCGGCGTCAACGGCGGTGTGCAGTGGGGCATGGCGAGCGATGGAAAGAATGTCTACGCGGCCACCTCCGACGTGGTACGGCGCGGGGCGGCGGGGTACGATCCAGCGCAGGGCGGAGGGCTGACGGCGCTGCGCATCAGCGACGGCGCGAAGGTCTGGTACGCGGCTCCGCCGGCGTGCGACGCGAAGAAGGGCTGCAGTCCCGCGCAATCGGCGGCGGTGACCGCGATACCCGGTGTGGTGTTCGCGGGTTCGCTCGACGGTCACGTGCGCGGTTACTCGGCCGAGGACGGCAAGGTGCTGTGGGACTTCGACACCGCGCGCGAATTCCAGACGGTGAACGGAGTGAAGGCGAGCGGCGGCGGCGTGGACGGTCCCGGCCCAGTGGTTGTGAATCACATGCTGCTGGTGGGTTCGGGGTACGCGCGAACCGGCGGGATGGGCGGCAACGTTTTGCTGGCGTTCTCGGCCGAATAAGGCGCGTAATTTGACGCGCACCGGCGGTGCCGATCGTGCCGCACCGCCTATCCGTCCAACGCCGAAAAGCTTCCTCTGGGTCGATGCGAGCGCGTTCGTGCCTCGTTGGCGTTAGCCGGAGACACCCGATTCCGCGACCGGCATCGCCGTTCGCCAGGCGGGCCGTTTCGTGAAGCGGCCTTCCGTTTTCATCCGCCGCATCGAGGTCGCGCGCGATATGAACCTCCGGGACGGACTTCCATGTACGCGCATCACGCCCGGTTGGTTATAATCTCTTGCGCCAATCACCGGCTGTCACAGCACATCAAGCTGGCACTCCCAGCGGGCCAGGCCAGGGCGAATCCCTAGCGAAGATTCCATACTGTCTATAAATGCGGTATATACTTTCCACATTGCCATATGCCCGAGCCTGAGCGCGAACCGCAGCGCCCCCAAATCCCAACGTAAGTCTCTGATTCTTATCCAGTCGTGCTCACAACAAAACGAACCCAAGTGGGGCCAGGCTTTATAGCCTGCCGCCGCCTTTTGAGGCGGCGCCGATTCGAAGCCCTCCTCAACTACAAAACGAACCCACGCCCCTGAACCGCCTTTACCCGCGGTGCTTCAAGGGATTTGCATCCCAAGATTTCTTGGAGCGCCGTGCTAGCATCAGGGCGGGCAGAAGACTGTAATTCGTCACGATGAGGGAAATAGGATCTTGTTTTCTTGAGCCATACACGATTAGCGCAGCCCTCTCGCTAGCTCCTCGAACGCCTGGGGGAGTTGTTGCTGCGTGTTGGTCACCATTCGGGCCTACCCTGCGCACCCGCGCGAACCAATCCACCGCGCCGTTCATGGCGCGATCGTGCGTTCGATATTGCTTCCGGGCAGCTCCGAAGCCCGCTGCGGCCCAAAAGCCGGTATCGCATGTGAAACTTCCTCCGTCCTATTGCCAACCACCACCGAGAGCCTTGTAGAGTTGCACGACCGTGTCCAGTTCGTTCAACCTGATCTGGGAGAGCGTCAGCTCGGCCTGAAACAAGTCGCGGTCCGAATCCAGCGCATTCAGGAGTGTATCCACGCCCCCGCGATAGCGAACGTAGGCCAGACGGGTCCGATCCTGCAGCGCGGCAACCAGCAACTCCTGTTGCACGCGGCTTTCTCTTACTCGCTGATGAGCGATAAGCGCGTCCGAGACTTCGCTAAAAGCAGTTTGAATCGCCTTCTCATATTGGATCAAGGCGCTGTCGCGCAAAGCCTGCGAGAGCTGCACATTCGATTTGAGGCGTCCCGCGGTAAAGATCGGCTGCGTCACTTGCGGCGTAAAATTCCAGGCGGCACTCGGCCCGCTGAACAAGCTCGACAGTTGCGTGCCCTGCCCACCCAGGAATCCGCTCAGGCTGATTTGCGGAAAGTACGCCGCCTTCGCGACGCCGATCTCGGCATTGGCGGCGATCAGGGTTTGCTCGGCCGCACGAATGTCCGGCCTGCGTTCCAGTAGCGCGGAGGGCAATCCGGCGGGCACTTCCGGGGGCATCTCCTGTTCGGTAAGACCTCGTCCCCGTAGCACTTCGCCGGGATTCTTCCCCAGCAGGAGGCTAATTTGGTTCTCGGTCTGCTCGATCTGCAGCTGCAGGTCGGGGATCGTCTCCGCGGCGGTGTAAACGAGCTGCTCGCCTTGGCGCAGGTCGAGCAACGTGGCGACGCCTCCGCCTTGGCGGTTCCGGATGAGCTCCAGAGATTCCTGCCGCGTGGCTAGCGTGCGCTGCGAAATATCCAGTTGGTAGTCCAACGCGCGCAGGCTGAAGTAGTCGGCCGCGACTTCGCTCACCAGCGTGGTCGTCACCGCCTTGCGATTTTCTTCGGCCGCGAGCAGATTGGCGCGCGCCGCCTCAGTAGCGCGGCGCAAGCGGCCCCAGATGTCGAGTTCGAAGGAAAGCAGGCCGAGCGTGGCGCTCCCGAAGGTGCGGTTCTGTTCGGGCACCAACAATTTGGGAAGAGGGGTTGCTCCGTCGCGGGAAACGCGAATGGTGGAAATGTCCGCGTTGGCGCCAAAGTTCGGGAACTGATTGGATCGGGTGACGCCGAGACTGGCGCGCGACGCCTCGACACGAGCGGCGGCATCCCGCAAATCGTAGTTCTGTGTCAGGGCCGTGCGTTCCAAATCCTGCAGCTTCTCGTCTTTGAAGACCTCAAACCATTTGAGGTCGGCCAGGGAAGCCGGATCGCCGGCGGCAGTGGGAGACGCGGCGCGAAACGAATTCGGTATCTGTACGGAGGGCCGCTGATAGTTAGGTCCCACGACGCAGCCGGAGAGGAGCACCGCGGCTGAAAGTGGCGCGATTAGTGATTTCCGCATTGTCAAATCCCCCCTTGGTCAATCCCCTTGAGCAGGCGCGGGGGCGGGCGTCGCCACGACCGGCGCTTCTCTGGTTGCGCCCGAGACCTTCTCCACCATGTAGAAAATCGCGGGGATGAAGAATATGCCGATGATGCTGGCGGCGAGCATGCCTCCAATCACGGTGGTCCCCATGATCTGGCGGGCGACCGATCCCGCGCCGGAGGCCGTCCATAGCGGCACGCAGCCTAGGATAAACGCGAAGGAAGTCATCAGAATCGGCCGCAACCGGAGCCGGGCTCCTTCGAGCGCGGCGTCCATCAGGTCCTTGCCCTTGTCAAACTCGTCCTTGGCGAACTCGACGATCAAAATGGCGTTCTTCGCGGCCAGCCCAATGAGCATGACCAGACCGATTTGCGAGTACACGTCGCTCTCGATCTGCACCTGGTATGCCGGAAGGAACATTCCCAGCACCGTACGGCGCAACCACAGAACCGCGAAGGCGCCGAATAGGGCGACGGGCGTGCTCAACAAAACACTGAACGGCAGAGTCCAACTTTCATAGAGAGCCGCAAGGATGAGGAAGACGAACAACAGTGAGAATCCAAAGATCACAGCGGGCGGGACGCCCTGCTGAGCTTTCTTCTCCTGGAACGACATGTCCTTGTAGTCGTAGCCCATTTCGCGCGGCATGGTTTGATCGAAGACTTCTTCGAGCGCCTTCATCGCCTGCGCGGAACTGTACCCCGGCGCGGCGGACCCGTTAAGCTGAGCAGCCCGATACATGTTGAAGCGCATGGTGAACTCCGGACCACTGCGCGCCTGGAACGTGGTCAGCGCGGAGAGCGGCACCATCTCGCCGTTCTTGTTTCGCACATAGAACTGCCCGACATTTTCCGCCTTGTTCCGAAATTCGCCTTCCGCCTCGACGTACACCTGCCATTGGCGGCCAAACTGGTTGAAGTAGTTCACGAACAACCCGCCCATGAAGGCCTGGATGGTTTTGTAAACGTCGCCGATGGGGACGCCTTGCTTGAGGACTTTGTCTTCGTCGACATCGACGAACTCTTGCGGCACGCTGGGAAGAAACGTCGTGCTCAAGCCCGCGATCTCGGGACGTTTGCGGGCGGCCTCCACGAAGGTGTTCAGGTTGGCGGCCAAAAACGGCACGTCTTTGCCGGCCCGGTCCTCCAAAACGAAGGTGAATCCGCCGGCCGTACCGACTCCAGGAATCGCCGGTGGCGAGAAGTCGAAGGCAACTCCTTCCGGAAGCTTGCTGAGCCCCTCATTCAGGCGCTGCTTGATCACTTGAAACTGTTCCTCCCTGGACTTACGATCGCCCCAGTCGTTCAAGGTGACGAAGAAGAAGGAGTTGTAACTCGTCCGCACCAGGCTAAGCAGGCTGAAGCCAACGACGCTGGTGGCGTACTTAACGCCCGGCGTTTGAGCCAGGATGTTTTCGACCTTCCTGGCGACTTCGTCGGTGCGCTGCAGGGACGATGCATTGGGGAGCTGAAGATTGACGTAGACGAAGCCTTGATCTTCATCGGGCAGGAAGCTGGAAGGCACCTTGCTGCTGAAGAATCCCGCGGCTACGCCGAAAATCACCAACATCACCAAGGCGACTCCGCTCTTCCGGATGAGTGCGCCGGACCAGTGAACATACCCATCGGTGGCGCGGCCAAAGACGCGGTTAAACAAGTTGAAAGACCTTCTCAGCAGCCCGCGGCTCTCGGTCTTGGGTTTGAGCAGCAGCGCTGACAGCGCGGGGCTGAGGGTAAGGGCGTTGAACGCCGAAAGGATCACGGAAATCGCAATAGTCACGGCGAATTGCTGGTACAACCGGCCGGTGATGCCCGGAATGAACGCCGTGGGAACAAACACCGCCGACAGAACCAGCGCGATCCCGATGACGGGACCCGAAATCTCCTCCATGGCTTTGAAAGCCGCGGCCTTGGGAGTAAGACCATTTTCAATGTGACGTTCCACGGCCTCCACAACGACGATGGCATCGTCAACCACCAGCCCGATCGCCAAAACCAGTCCGAAGAGAGAGAGCGTGTTGATGGAAAAACCGAACAGCGGGAAGAAAAGGAATGTGCCGATCAGCGAGACAGGGACCGCGAGCAAAGGAATCAGCGTCGCGCGCCAGCCTTGCAGAAAGATGTACACGACAACAATCACCAAGCCGATTGCGATGAGCAGCGTTTCGACGATTTCCTTCATTCCCTCTGTCACAGCTCGCGTCGTGTCTAGCGCTACCGCGTAGTCCATGCCCTCCGGAAAGCGCTTCTTGGCTTCTGTCAGGAGTTTGTTCACACCTTCGGCGGCCTGTACGGCGTTGGAACCGGGTAACTGGTACACCGCGATTACAGCGCTTGGTTTTCCGTTGAAACGGCCGATCAAGGAGTAATCCTGGGACCCTAACTCAGCGCGCGCCACATCCTTCACGCGCACGATGCCGCCGTCCGGGGTTTCGCGGACCACGATTTGACCAAAGTCTTCCGGGGAAATGCGCCGCCCGCGAGCCCGGACGGAGTAGGTATATTCTTGACCCTTGGGAGCCGGCTCGCCGCCCACTTGACCCGCGGGATTCACCGTGTTTTGGGTCTGGATGGCGCTGACGATCTCGGGCACGGTGATGCCGAGCTTGGCCAACTGATCGGGCTTGACCCACAGCCGCATCGCGTATTGACCGGCGCCAAACACCTGGACGCTGCCGATGCCAGGCACCCGCGTGAGCTGATCGTTGAGGTTGATGTAGGCGTAATTGGCAAGGAACTGGGCGTCGAAGGCGCCGTTGGGCGAATTGAGGCCAATCAGCATCAGCGGCGCGGTCAACGTTTTCTGCACCGTAAGGCCATAGCTGTTGACTTCGGCGGGAAGCTGCGATTGCGCCAGCGTCGCTCGCGCCTGGGAGAGAATCAGATCGGTGTTGGGATCCGTGGCCACGTCAAAATCCACGATCAGTCTCATGTCGCCCTTCGAGGTGGCGTTCAACGAGTACATGTAATTCATGTTGTCCACGCCGCTCATTTGCTGCTCGATGGGAGTGGCAACCGCCTGCTCGATGGTTTGCGCGTCCGCACCCGTGTAGACCCCGTAGACCTGCACTTCCGGCGGAGCAATGGGAGGAAACAGAGCGATGGGCAGTCCTGCGATGGTGACCGCACCACCGATCACCATCAGGATCGCGATGACCATCGCAACAATCGGGCGGCGGATGAAGAATTTGGACATGGGAGTTACTTTCCTGCCGCTTCCACCGCGGCGGCATAGGGCTTGGGATTCACAACCATCCCTGGGCGAACTTTCTGGACGCCCTCGGCAACTACACGTTCGCCCGGTCTCAACCCTTCGTCGATGATCCACAATGCGCCGACCCGGTCGCTGGGTTTCACGTTCCGGATGGCGATCTTGTTCCCGTCATCCACGACGGCGACCTGATAGGTCCCTTGCATCTCCGTCACCGCGCGTTGAGGAATGAGTAATGCGCCTTCCTTGGTCCGGAGGGAAGTGCGGATGCGGCCATATTGTCCCGGACGCAGCAGGTTTTCGCGATTCGGGAACAGGCCCGCGATGCGAATCGTACCGGTGCCTAGACTGAATTCGCGATCGGGGAAGTAAAAGCTTCCACGCTGCGGGTAGATGCTGCCATCGGCCAAAATGAGCTCCAGCACAAGGCTTTTCCGCGCTGCGTCCAGAGTGGCCGGCGTCGAATAGCGCCGGTGGAAGTCGAGATATTCCTGCTCGCTGGCGGTGAAATAGACCTTGATCGGGTCCACCGTCGACACCGTGGTCACAGGTCCGCTGGCGGGACTGACCAGGGCGCCCACTTGTTGCTGCGCCATGCCGGCAAAACCGTCAATGGGCGCCGTGAGCCGGGTGAAGCCGAGGTTGAGTCTTGCAGTTTCTACGGAGGCCGTGACCGCTTGAACCGCGGCGTTGGCCGCTTGAATCTGAGCTCGGGCGGTCTCGATCTGCGCCCGGGCGGCCTGCACTTGCGCCTTGGCCGCCACGTTGTTCTGTGTGGCGTTGTCCATGTCCTGCTGCGTGATGGCCTGCTGTTTCATCAGCGGGACGTAACGGTCTTCATCAAGCTGGGTCCTGACTTGATTTGCCTCCATCACGGCGAGTTGCGCCTCGGCTTGAGTAAGCTGTGCCTTGGCTTGGGCCAGTTGGCCGTTGGCCTGTGCGAGCTGACCTTCGCCCTGATCGACCACCGCTTGGAACGGCCGCGGATCTATTTCGAAGAGCAACTGACCAGTCCGGACGAAGGAACCTTCGGTGTAATCCTGCTTCAACAGATACCCGGACACTTGCGCCTTGATGTCGGCGTTAACGAAGCCGTCCGTCGTCCCGATCCATTCGCTGTAAATCGGAACGTCCTTTTTCTCGACTTGTACCACTTCAACGACGAGCGGCTCGGGAGTCCTCGCCGTTTGGGCGCTGGTCGAGCAGCCAACCGAAACAGCGATGCTTATGACGCTCAGACACATCGTCATCCCTTTCACAATCCGCGGTATTGGACAGTGTGTTGTCATGTTCTTCTCCGGCGACCCAGCCTTAACCAAGGACGCAGTCATATCAAATATGATGCCTCGGCTGGATGAATCGATTCGATTGTCTCCAGCGCCCGAACCGGCTGGAAGTGCGCGTCTCTTTCTCAGTCCCGACTCTGCGGTATCTTCCACGGCCTGGGAGAGCGAAGATAAGTCGAAAGGCCCATCGTGGCGCATCCCGTTGATGAAGCAGGTAGGTGTACCGTTCACGCCGCTTCGGGCCCCACTCGCGAAGTCCTCGGTCGGCTGATCGCATACCTCGATTTGGGTATCCGGCTCTCGGCCCACAAGGGTACCGGAGAATCATTCCTTGTCGTGATAGCTTGCCCCCGGGCCGGTGCGGCATATTGCTAAGTAACGAGACCAGCGTTGGACGGCGGGCTTCCCTAGAGACAAGGAGACATAACGAGGGCCGCACCAGCCCGAAATTCTCGCGACCGTCATCAAGCGAGCGGCGTCAAAAGACTACAATCGCGGAAAGAGCCTCATGACGCTGCGGGACTGAGTATCAAAGGAACTTATGGCAACAAGAAACGTGAGCGAACCGACGATGGCGAGCGCAACGGCGGATGCGTCGTCACCACTTCACAAATACGGCAGCGGGGCTGCGCCCTTCTCCGGGATGGACCGCTCACTGTATGAGCACCATCTGTTCTTCGACAAGGTGACCAATTTGGCCGATGCCGACGCGCGAGACCGGTTTGAGGCCTTCGCCCGTTCCGTCCGGGACGTCCTTTCGCAGCGCTGGGTGCTAACTCAGAACACCTATGACCGCCTGAACCCGAAGCGTGTCTATTACCTCTCGATGGAGTTTCTTATCGGGCGGTCCCTGGCAAATAACGTCATGAACCTTCTGCTCGATCCCATCGTGAAGGATGCGGTTCGGCAGGAAAACCTCGATTGGGTCGAGTTGCTGGAACAGGAACCCGACGCCGGGCTGGGGAACGGCGGCCTCGGCCGGCTGGCGGCTTGCTTCCTGGACTCCATGGCGACGATGGAGTATCCGGCAATGGGATATGGCCTGCGCTACGAATACGGGTTGTTTAAGCAAGCGATCCAGGACGGCTGGCAACGGGAGCAGCCGGACAACTGGCTCCGCCGGCAGGACCCGTGGGAGGTCGCTCGCCCTCAGGACAAGGTGGAGATCAAACTGAACTGCTCCTTTGAAACCCGGGCCGGGGCTTTGTATGCGCTTCCGGGCAGGCCGAGCAGCCTGATCGGAATTCCGTTCGACCGGCCGGTCGTCGGCTACGGGGGCAAGACTGTCAACACGCTCCGTCTTTGGGCCGCAGCCGCTCCCGACTACTTCGACTTCCAGGCCTTCAGTCACGGCGAGTTCGTGGGAGCCGTCGCCGAGACCCTGGAAGCCGAGTCGCTCACGCGCGTACTGTATCCCGACGATTCCACGAGTATGGGGCAAGGGCTGCGTTTTCTGCAGGAGTATTTTCTTGTTGCCTGTTCCTTGAGCGACCTTCTGCGGCGTTTTCGGAGGAGCAACAGCGATTGGAGTACACTTCCCGAGAAGGTCGCCATTCAGCTTAACGATACGCACCCGTCGATGGCCGTTCCCGAGCTCATGCGTGTGCTTCTCGACGATGCTGGACTTGAGTGGGACCAGGCATGGGAGATCACACGAAGATCCCTGGCTTACACCAATCACACGCTGCTCCCCGAAGCATTGGAAAGATGGCCGCTCGCCTGGTTTGAATCGATGCTCCCACGCCACCTCCAGATCATCTTCGAAATCAACCGTCACTTGATCGATTCGGTCCGGGGCCGGTTCCCAGGCGATGAGGGACGCGTGCAGCGCGTTAGTCTCGTAGAAGAGGGCGGCGAGCGCAAAATCCGCATGGCGAATCTGGCGATTGTCGGCAGCCATAGCACCAACGGAGTATCCGGGATTCACTCCGAGCTGCTGCGCAAGACCACAGTCAAAGATCTGGCCGATATGTTTCCGGAACGCTTCAACAATAAAACCAATGGCGTTACGCCACGGCGATGGCTGCTGCTATCGAACCCGGCGCTTTCGCATGCGATTGCAGAGGCCATCGGAGATCGCTGGATCACGGATCTTAGCGAACTTGCGAGGCTCAGGCCATTTGCCGGAGACAAGAGCTTTCGAGATGCCTGTCGCGACGCCAAGCGCCAAGCGAAATCGCAATTCAGCAACTGGCTCGGATCGGCATCGGGGATCACCGTCGACCCCGACACTATCTTCGATTGCCAGATCAAGCGCATCCACGAATACAAGCGGCAGTTGCTGAATGTGTTGCGCATCGTGGTGCTGTACAATCGCCTGCGCGAGAATCCGAAGCTCGACATGCCGCCGCGGACGTTCTTTTTCGCAGGGAAAGCGGCGCCCGCGTACCATTTTGCCAAGCTCATTATTAAGCTGATCAACAACCTGGCCGGGACGATCGACGGAGATCCGGTGGCGCGTGGCCGCATCAACGTGGCATTTCTGCCCGAGTATGACGCATCATTGGCAGAGAGGCTCATTCCCGCTAGCGATGTCTCTCAGCAGATTTCAACGGCGGGGTATGAGGCCAGCGGCACAAGCAACATGAAATTCATGATGAACGGTGCGCTAACGGTCGGCACGCGCGATGGCGCTACCATCGAGATGGCGGCCGCAGCGGGCGAGGAAAACTTCTTCCTGTTCGGTCTCGCGGCGCAGCAGGTCGCCGATAGCCGCGGCTGGTACGATCCGCATTGGCATTATGCCCACGAGCCCGAGACGCGCGCGGCATTGGACTTGATCCGTTCAGATTTTTTCAGCCGCAATGAGCCGGGAGTCTTTACCCCGCTTCTGGACGCTTTGCTGACCTTTGGGGATCACTACATGCATTTGGCGGATCTGAAATCTTATCTGGAAGCGGACCGGCGGGTGACCGACTTGTACGCCGACCCGGATGCCTGGACTCACAAGGCAATCTTGAATGTGGCGGCTTCGGGGAGATTCTCGAGTGACCGAACCATCGCTGAGTATGCAACCGAAATCTGGAATGTGAAGCCATGTCCAGTCCCGTAGCTACCGGTTCAGGCGCGGGAATCTCTCCGCTCGCGGGGCGGCCCGCCCCAAGGGAGATGTTGGTGGACCTGGTCCGTTTGGAGCGCGAGTATTTCGAGCGCCGTCCGGATTTGGGCGACCCCAATCAGATGGTCAGCTTTGGAACCAGCGGCCACCGGGGATCCTCGCTGCGGGGCAGCTTTACCGAGACACACATTCAGGCCATCTCCCAGGCGATTTGCGACTACAGGGCGGCTAACGGAATCGACGGTCCCCTGTACATGGGCAAGGACACGCACGCCCTGTCGTCACCGGCCCAACGGACCGCGCTGGAGGTGCTGGCTGGCAACGGGGTGGAAACGATCATCCAGCGAGACGATGGCGTGACTCCAACGCCAGTGATCTCGTGGCTGATCCTGACCTATAACCGCGAGCGCCAGGAGCACTTTGCGGACGGCATCGTGATTACGCCTTCTCACAATCCGCCCGAAGATGGTGGTCTCAAATACAATCCGACCAATGGCGGCCCGGCCGATACGGGCGTGACCCGCTGGATCGAGGACCGCGCCAACGAGCTGCTCAGGAGCGGGAACGCCGGCGTGAAGCGCCTTCCCTACGCATCCGCGCTCAGCGCCGGGACTACGCATCAGGAGGATTTCGTACTTCCCTATGTGCGCGACCTGCGGAACGTGGTGGACATGGACGCGATCCGCGACGCCGGTCTCAAACTGGGCGTGGACCCTTTGGGGGGCTCTTCCAAGCCGTACTGGGAACCAATCAATTCGGTTTATCAACTGAACATCACCGTTGTAAACCCGGTGATCGACCCGACCTTCTCGTTCATGACCGTCGACCATGACGGAAAAATCCGCATGGATTGTTCGAGTCCTTACGCGATGGCTCGCCTTGTGGACCTTAAAGACGACTACCGAGTTGCATTCGCCAACGACCCTGACTCCGACCGTCACGGAATCGTCACGCCCTCACTCGGACTGATGAACCCGAACCAGTATCTTGCCGTGGCCATCGGATATCTGCTCACGCAGCGTCCTCGGTGGGGAACGCACGCTGCCGTGGGAAAGACACTAGTCAGCAGCAGTATGATCGATCGCGTCGTGCAAAAGCTGGGACGCCGTCTGAGCGAAGTGCCGGTGGGATTCAAGTGGTTCGCGCCGGGTCTCTTCGACGGATCGTACTGCTTTGGGGGAGAAGAAAGCGCGGGGGCGAGCTTCCTGCGGATTAACGGCACCGTCTGGACCACCGATAAGGACGGCATCATCATGGATCTGCTTGCCGCCGAGATCACGGGCCGCACGGGCAAGGACCCGGGCGAGCATTATCGCGATCTGACGGCTGAATTCGGCACCCCGCACTATGCCCGGATCGATGCGGCGGCGACGACTGAGCAGAAGGCAAGGCTGGGGCAACTTTCGCCCGAGGCTGTGCGAAGCAAGCAACTTGCCGGCGAGCCCATTACGGCGAAACTGACGCGAGCCCCGGGAAACGATGCTCCGATCGGCGGTCTGAAGGTGGTGGCGCCAAGCGGGTGGTTCGCCGCGCGGCCTTCCGGAACCGAGAATCTGTATAAAATTTACGCGGAGAGCTTCCAGAGCGAGGCTCACTTGAACGCGATCCTGAGCGAAGCTCAGCAGATTGTGGACGATGCGCTCAACGACTCGAAAGGATGAATATCATGAAGGCGACGGAACTGCTGCACGGCCTCGGGCAAAGCCTGTGGCTCGATAACATCACGCGCGATCTGTTGGACACTGGAACGCTCGGCCGGTATATCGGCGAGCTGTCGGTGACCGGGCTCACCTCCAACCCGACGATTTTCGACCAAGCCATCAAGAACAGTGCATCTTATGACGGCGCGATCGCGAGGAGGCTCAGTGCGGGTATGTCGGGCGAAGAACTTTTCTTTGAGCTCGCCTTGGAGGATCTTACGCGCGCTGCCGATCTGTTTCGTCCGATTCACGAACGAACCGGCGGCGTGGACGGGTGGGTGTCGCTGGAGGTATCGCCGTTGCTGGCCCATGACAGCGAGAGCACCCTGCGCGCGGCCAGAGATTTATCTGCGCGAGCGGCGCGGCCGAACGTGTTCATCAAGATTCCGGGCACCACCGAAGGCCTGCCGGCCATCGAGAACGCGATCTTTGCGGGCGTTCCGGTAAACGTGACTCTGCTGTTCTCGCGGGAGCAATATCTTGCGGCGGCCGGCGCGTACTTGCGCGGTGTCGAGCGGCGCATCGACGCGGGGCTCAATCCCAACGTCGCCTCTGTCGCTTCGGTGTTCATCAGCCGTTGGGACGCCGCGGTTGCGGACAAGGCGCCGGATTCGCTCCGCAACCAGCTTGGCATTGCGATCGCGAAGCGCACCTACAAGGCGTACAGCGAACTGATTGGTTCCGAGCGCTGGCGGCGGGCTTACAACTTCGGCGCGCGTCCGCAGCGTTTGTTGTGGGCCAGTACAGGAACCAAGGATCCCAAAGCCTCCTCGACTCTTTATATCGACGCGCTGGCGGCTCCGTTTACCGTGAACACGATGCCGGAGGCGACCTTGAAAGCATTGGCAACGCATACACAGCCGGGCCCGTTGATGGCGGCCGACGGAGGCGATTGCGAAGAAGTGTTGGCGCAATTCACCAAAGCGGGGTTCGATGTCGATGCGCTGGCCGCCCGGCTCCAGGACGAAGGTGCGAAATCGTTTGTCAAATCCTGGAACGATTTGATGGACGTGATCGCATCCAAGGGCGCGGCCCTTACCGGGGCACGGTGAAATGACGCCAACCGAAAAACCACCCGCGATGCAGCTGGTCGCGGAACGTCCGGCATGGAAGGCCCTCAAGGCGCACCATGCGAAAACCCGCAGAACCCATCTGCGGAAGCTGTTCACTGAGGACCCGGAACGGGGTATTCGTCTGACCGCCGAGACGTTGGGCATTTATTTGGATTATTCGAAGAATCGCATTACTGCTGAGACGCTGCAGCTGCTCCTGCAACTCGCCGGGGAATCCGGTCTGCGGGCGAGAATCGATGCGATGTTCCGCGGCGAGAAGATCAACATCACGGAGAATCGCTCGGTTCTGCACGTGGCTCTTCGCGCGCCCAGAGGTTCATCCATTTTCGTAGACGGCGAGAATGTGGTTCCGAAAGTCCACGCGGTGCTCGACAAGATGGCCGATTTCTCCGAGCGAGTCCGTAGCGGCGAATGGAAAGGCCAGACGGGCAAGCGTATACGCAATGTCGTCAATATCGGGATCGGCGGCTCGGACCTCGGACCCGTCATGGCCTACGAGGCCCTGAAGCACTACAGCCGGCGCGACATGACCTTTCGCTTCGTCTCCAACGTCGACGGAACGGACTTTGCCGAGGCGGTCCAGGATCTCGACCCGGCAGAAACGCTGTTCCTGGTCTCGTCGAAAACCTTCACCACGCTCGAGACCATGACCAACGCTCACACGGCCCGCGCGTGGTCGGTCGCCGGCTTAAGCGGCGACGAAGCGTCGGTAGCGAAGCACTTTGTCGCGGTCTCCACCAACGCGAAGGAAGTGGCCAAGTTTGGAATCGATACCGCCAACATGTTCGAGTTCTGGGATTGGGTCGGAGGGCGCTATTCGATGGATTCGGCGATCGGTCTCTCGACCATGATCGCGGTAGGTCCGGAGAACTTCCGCTCCATGCTGGCGGGATTCCACCAGATGGATGAACACTTCCGTACGGCTCCTTTTGAGCGCAACTTGCCCGTGCTTCTGGGGCTGTTGACGGTCTGGTACACGGACTTCTTCGGCGCGCAGACCATGGCAATCCTGCCGTATGACCAGTATCTGAAGCGGTTCCCAGCGTACCTGCAGCAGTTGACGATGGAGAGCAACGGCAAGCACGTGACACTGGATGGCGTTGAGGTCGCGTGCGACACCAGCCCTATTTATTGGGGCGAACCGGGGACCAACGGACAACATTCGTTTTACCAGTTGATCCACCAGGGAACCCACCTAATTCCTTGCGACTTCATCGCGTTTGGGCAGCCGTTGAATCCACTTGGCCGCCATCATGACATTCTGCTCGCGAACGTGTTTGCGCAATCGGAGGCGCTGGCGTTCGGAAAGACGCGCAAGCAGGTTCAGGCCGAGGGCACTCCGGATTGGCTCGCGCCGCACCGGGTTTTTGAAGGCAACCGCCCGTCCAACACGATCCTTGCGGAGCGGCTCACGCCGGAAACGCTGGGTAAGCTGATCGCTCTCTACGAGCACAGCGTGTTCACCCAGGGCGCGATTTGGAACATCGATTCCTTCGACCAATGGGGAGTGGAGCTCGGCAAGGTCCTGGCCCAGCGGATCGTTCCGGAGTTGGAGAGCCAGGAGGAACCCAAGCTGGCCCACGATAGCTCCACCAACAATCTGATCCGCCGCTACCGGATGGTCAAAAGCACATCGCTGAAGGGCGCCGAATAGGAGTTTTATGCAAGTTGGAATGGTGGGACTCGGCAGAATGGGCGCCAACATGGCGCGACGGCTTCTCAAGGGTGGCCATCGATGTGTGGTTGCGGATCGATCGCCGCAGCCAGTAGGAGAACTCGTCAAAGAGAACGCTGTCGGAGCTTCCAGCCTCCGCGACCTTCTGGAAAAGCTGGAAAGGCCGCGAGCAGTATGGTTGATGGTCCCGGCCGCTGGCGTGGAGGCCACAATTACCGATCTTCTGCCGGGCCTCGAGGCCGGAGACACGCTCATCGACGGCGGCAATTCCTATTATGTCGACGATATCCGCCGGGCCAAGGAGCTGGCGGCGAAGGGCATTCGCTACGTGGATGTGGGAACCAGCGGCGGGGTGTGGGGTCTGGAACGAGGCTACTGCATGATGATCGGAGGCGATCCGGAAGCTGTCCAGTTTCTGGATCCGATCTTCGCTACTCTTGCCCCCGGTATCGGGGACATCCCGCGTACTCCCGGCCGCGAGAAACTCGGCGGGACCGCCGAGAACGGGTATTTGCACTGCGGGCCGAGCGGGGCCGGCCACTTTGTAAAGATGGTGCACAACGGAATCGAGTACGGGATCATGGCCGCGTACGCCGAGGGATTGGGGGTACTGCGCTCCGCGAACATCGGCAAGCAGCACCACAGCGCCGACGCCGAGACCACGCCGCTACGGGATCCCGAACACTATCAGTACGACCTCGATCTCGGCGACGTTGCGGAAGTGTGGCGCCGCGGCAGCGTAATCGCTTCATGGCTGCTGGACCTCACCGCTTCGGCTTTGGTTCACGATCCGGCTCTGTCGAATTTCGCCGGCCGCGTGTCGGACTCGGGTGAAGGGCGCTGGACGATCAAAGCGGCCATCGATGAGGCAGTGCCCACACCGGTTCTGACCACCGCTTTGTACGAGCGATTCAGTTCGCGGGGCGAAGCCGATTTTGCCAACAAGGTGTTGTCCGCGATGCGCTACGAATTCGGGGGACACCTGGAGAAAGCCGCCGAGTCACGATCATGAGCGGTTTGAAGTCGGATGCACTGGTTTTTTTGGGCGCCACTGGAGACTTGGCCTACAAGAAAATCTTCCCGGCTCTGCAGGCGATGGTGATGCGCGGGCATCTGAATGTTCCCGTTATTGGCGTAGCCAAAGCCGGCTGGAATCTCGAACAGTTTCGGGCTCGGGCGCAAGACAGCGTTACCAAGCACGGCGGGCTCGATCCCGCAGCTTTCAACCAACTGTCCGGTTTACTGCGCTACATCGATGGGGATTACCAGGATCCCGCGACGTGGAACGCTCTTTGCCGGGAGTTGAATGGAGCACAGCGGCCGGCGTATTATCTCGCAATCCCGCCGGTGCTGTTCGAAACGGTGGTGGAACAGCTCGCGGCGTCGGGATGCGCTCGCGACGCCCGCGTGATTCTAGAAAAACCGTTCGGACGCGACCTCGCATCGGCCCGTGAACTCAACGCCATACTCCACGCTAGATTTGACGAATCTGCCATCTTCCGCATCGACCATTACCTCGGAAAACGTCCGGTGAACAACATGGTGGTGTTTCGGTTCGCGAACACCTTCGTCGAATCGTTCTGGAACCGCCACCACATCGAGAGCGTGCAGATCACGATGGCGGAGGACTTCGGCGTGCAAGGCCGTGGCGCATTTTACGAACAGACGGGCACGGTTCGAGACGTGGTTCAGAACCACCTGTTTCAGATTCTTTCCATTGTCGCCATGGAGCCGCCGGTGAGGACGGATAGCGAATCGTTACGCGATGAGAAGGTCAAGGTGCTGAAGGCGATTCCGTCCATTGCGGAGCCAGATCTGGTGCGGGGGCAGTTTCGCGGCTATCGCGACGAGAACGGTGTAGCGAAAGATTCCAAAGTGGAAACGTTTGCCGCTTTGCGGCTGGAGATCAACTCCTGGCGTTGGACAGGCGTCCCTTTCTATATCCGGGCCGGGAAACGGTTGCCGGTGACGTGCACGGAGGTGGTGGGGCGATTCCGCAAACCTCCCACGGTCATCCCGGACCACGTTCTCACGGAAAACCATTTGCGGCTGCGAATCAACCCCGACGTAACCATCGCCATGGGCATAACCATCATGGCTCCGCGTGAGGAACTCGCCGGCCAGGCCGCCGAGATGGTGGCGAGCCGCTATCCGGGCGCGGGAGAGATGGATGCCTACGAACGTGTTTTGGGAGCGGCGATGGAAGGCGATGCCACTCTGTTTGCCCGGCAGGATTATGTCGAGGAAGCGTGGCGGATCGTCGATCCGGCGCTGGCGATGAGCACGCCGGTCTATTCGTACGAGCCGAATACCTGGGGTCCCAACGAGGTAGCTAATGTGACCCCTCCGGGGGGCTGGCACGATCCGGCCGTCGACCAGGAGACGCTGGCCGATCATCGCGCCGCTTGAGACACCTGAACAACAGGGAGGACGGATCATGCGTGTCGGAATCTGCACCGATCATGGCGGGTTCGAGTTGAAGCAGAAACTGGCCGGGCAACTGGAGACCGCTGGACATCAAGTCGTCGACTTCGGGGCTTTTTCCTTCAACCCGCAGGACGACTATCCGGATTTCGTGACCCCGCTCGCTCTGGCGGTTGCCGCACGGAAGGTGGAGCGCGGTATCGCGGTCTGCGGCAGCGGCGTGGGAGCGGCGGTTTGCGCCAACAAGATTGCGGGTGTTCGCGCGGCGTTAATCGGCGATCATTTCTCGGCGCGGCAAGGCGTGGAAGACGATCACATGAACGTGCTTTGTTTGGGTGGCCGAACGACCGGCCCGAGCCTCGCGTGGGATCTCGTCGAGGCGTTCCTGGCGGCCGAATTCAGCAGCGCCGAGCGGCATTTGCGCCGGCTGAACAAAGTCGCTTTGCTGGAAGCTCAGGAGACCCGGGAGGGGGTATGAGTGGTCCGCAAGCCATCCCATTGAGAGTCCGTTCACAATCGCTCCCGTCGCGTGCTCTCGACTCCCGAAATGCACGCACAGCAACACCGCGAAAGCGTTCTACCGCCGGGCGTCAAAGCACGGGTCACCGTTGAGCAGGCCTCGGCATTCGGGTGGGAGCGATACGTCGGGGAATCCGGACGGATTATCGGTATGAAGACGTTCGGGACTTCGGCGACGTTGAAGGAGCTGCTTCGGCTTCCAGCCGGACAGGGTCGCGGCCGCCGCCAAGGAGTTGCGTACCCGAGCCTAATCCTTGGCATTTGGACAGGACGAATCCTCAGCCACGCGCGTTGCATCTGATTGACAGACGCACTTGGAAAGGATTCAGGGATGATTCAAATCCGTAAGAGTGAAGAGCGCGGGCATGCGAACCATGGCTGGCTCGACTCCCATCACACATTCTCGTTTGCCGACTATTACGATCCGCAACACATGGGGTTCCGGAGTCTTCGTGTCATCAACGAAGACCGAGTGACTCCCGGCCGCGGATTCGGCTCACACGGACATCGCGACATGGAGATTCTCAGTTACGTTCTGGAGGGCTCATTGGCTCATAAGGATAATATGGGCCACCAAGAAGTGCTCGGCCCGAATGAGATTCAACGCATGTCGGCCGGAACCGGAGTGATGTACAGTGAATTCAATCCGTCCAGCACCGAACCGGTCCACTTCCTTCAAATCTGGATTGAGCCGGCGACAAGAGGCACTCCATCGAGCTATGAACAGATCCGTTTTGATCCGCAAGAGAAACAAGGCAAGCTCAGGTTATTGGCTGCGCCGGAGGGCGGTACTGGCGTAGCTAGGATCAATCAGGACGCGCAAGTCTTCGTCGCCGAGTTGGCAAAGGGCGATGAGATCGCGTACCCGCTTGGCTCGCAGCGTCATGCCTGGCTTCAGGTCATCCGAGGCACGGTGACGCTCAATGGGACTTCCCTTCAGAAGGGCGACGCGGCAGCCGTGAACCGCGAGGAAAAAATTGCGCTTGCCGGCGTGAGCGCCGAGCCAAGCGAAGTATTGCTGTTTAATCTCGCGTAAAGGTTTGTTCCAGTCAAGTGATCTCGTCTTCCCCAGAAAGCAGTGGGAGTGTATGCTGCGTGATCACACCGGGCCGTCGCGTCTTAACTCGGCCCAAGCAGTGTTGTCTCATACCACGATGCCGGTACTTGAGTTTGCGGCCGATCGGGTAGCACAAAACCATTCGATTGCGCGATGGTTTCTAAGCTCAGATCGAGCATAGTTTGCTTAACGGTCGACACGAAGCCGACCCGCGAGAGTGAGGCGGTAAGAGGAGCTATGAAGATCTATGAAGATCTCAACCCAACAGAGACACGAACTGCACCGCTCCTGCGCGGCCGGCGAAAGTGGCCGGATCAACCAACTCAGTGATCCGGCCAACATCCTTACGACCGGGCAAGCATCGCTCAACCGATGGGAGGGTCGAGGAGTCCAGCCCGTGAACCTCCCTCCAGCGTCTCGGACGACACTGCTTCGGATCGCGGCTTTCCTTGTGTTCCTGTTTCCGGCTCATGGGGCCAACCTGAGTAGTGAAACAGTGAAAGCCTGGGAAGACTACATTCAGACGGTAAATACCGTTCCCGTCAACGCCAGAAAAGCGTTCCTGTGGATGGATGGATCGCCCGATCGAATCGCGAAGGTCCGGGCAGGAGAAACGGTTGTATCAGCTGCTGCGGCCAACAACCCCAAGGAGGTTCCCTCCGGCCTGATTCATGATTGGATCGGCGCCGTCTTTATCGCCGGTGCGACGATCGACCAAGTCCTGCCGGTCGTGCGCGATTACGGGCGATACAAGGACTTCTACCGGCCCAGCGTGATCATTTCCGAGCCCGTCGCCCTGGGCGATACCGAAGACCGGTTTACGGTCCTGCTGGTGAACAAGTCGCTGTTTCGGAAAAGTGCGCTGGACACAGATTACCTGGCTTCGCAGTTTCGAGTGGACGATCAACGCAGGTATACGATCACCCGCACAACTCGCATCCAGGAAATCGCCGAGTATGGCGGAACGACCCAGCACGCTTTGCCTGAGGATCAAGGCACTGGTCTCATCTGGCGGCTATTCGGTGTGACGCGCTTCGAGGAACGGGACGGCGGCGTATACGTCGAAGTCGAAGCTATCGCGCTCAGTCGTGATATTCCGGCATCCCTACGCTGGCTCGTCGAGCCGATCGTTCGGCGCACGGCAAGGGCCGCGCTCCGGAACTCTCTTCAACAAACTCGCGAAGCCGTGCATTCTAGCTGTGCTCTCGCGAATCGCACGGTCGCAGTCCGGCGCTGATTATCGGACGCACATGAGAGAGATGTCAGCGACATCAACGCCGGAGCCCACGATAATACGAGGCGGAGAACGAGCATGCAATCCCGTCAGTGAATGTGAACCGCGCGGCTTCCGAAGGCCAACGCTGCCACGCGACATCCTGTCTTGCTCCCACGGAACCCAAGCCTGCCGCTTGTTTTGGCCGTTAATCCAATAGAAAGCCAAGCAATGAACGTCACGGACTTCCTTATCAAGCATGGCTACACCACTCTGTTTGTGGGAGTCCTCGCCGAACAAATTGGGCTGCCCGTACCCGCGGCGCCGCTACTTCTTGCGGCGGGCGCTCTGGTGGGGCTACACCGCCTAAACCTGGCGACGGTTCTTTTACTGGCGATCATTGCCTCCCTGGCAAGCGACTCTCTCTGGTTCTTCCTCGGGAGACGACGAGGCTCGACGGTTTTGGACCATCTTTGTAGACTTTCCCTCGAGCCAGAAACCTGTGTCTCAAAGACCAACTTGGCCTATACCCGCTATGGCCCCAAGTCCCTACTGGTCTCCAAGTTTGCGCCCGGCTTGGGTACGCTGGGACCTGCCATGGCCGGCATGTTCGGACTAGCGCCCTGGAAGTTCATCCTCTTTGATGCAGGCGGCGCGCTGACGTGGTCCGGCTCCATCGTCGCGCTGGGCTGGGTGTTTCGGCAGCAATTGGAGATCCTCGCGTCCGCCTTGGCTAAATTCGGTGTTTGGGCGGGGATCGCCTTAGGCGTCGGGCTAGCGCTTTATGGTGCCTTCAAATATGTCCGCCGGCGACGCATCTTTCGCGCACTGCGAACTGCGCGGGTCACGCCTGGCGAGCTCAAACGGCTCATCGATGCTGGCGAGAAGCCGACGATTGTGGATCTTCGAACCGAGTTTGAAAGACGCGGCGGCGCAATACCCGGAGCGATCGCGCTCACCTACGAGAGCATCGAGCTATTACCCGCCCCTCTCGCCAGCGGCGAGGTCATCCTTTATTGCTCGTGTCCAAACGAGATCACAAGTGTTCGAGCAGCTCTTCGCTTGAAGCGGCGGGGCGTGCAGCGAGTTCGCCCTCTGGAGGGGGGATTCCCCAGCTGGCGTGATCTAGGCTTTCCCGTGGAAGCCCCCATGGCGGACGCACCCGGTTAACTGTCGGGATGACCAAAGTCCAGGAGGTTAAAGTGCCGGAAAAACAGCGCTACGAGATTCCCATGATCGGTAGCGGCGAAGCAGGCAAGTCTCTGGCTTGGCGTACGGCCCTACTATGGCTGGCTCACCAACAGCCCCGTTGCCGGGTCCAGAAAAACCGGCGGCGCAAGCGGGCCCTTGAAGTTGAACATGTTCATGATCGAGCCGGCGATGGCATCGAACGACTGGTCTCCAAGGCGTCCCAGATTCCAATTGTCCTCGATGAAGCGCAGGATCGAAGTAAGATCCGTGAGCGTTGAATCCACGAAGTTCTGTTTGGAAAAGGGCGAAATCAACAGGAACGGCAAACGCGTTCCGTAGCCGCACCGGTCCAAGTAGGCGTTGGGCGCCGGTGTCCCGCAGAGGGCGCTGGCGCCCAACAACGAATCATTCGCCGAATCGTTGGATTGGCTGACGATCGGCGGCATCACGTGGTCATACCAGCCATCTGAATCGTCGTACGTGATCAGAATCGCCATGCTCTGCCACTGGGGCAACTGCTCCAGTGCGTTTATGGTATCCACCAGGTAGCGCTGCTCGGCCAGCGCTGTCGAGTCGCTGGGGTGACCCGTGTTGGCCGACGAAAACTTGAGAAAGCTCACCGCGGGAAGCGTGCCATACACGGCCGCATTCCAGAAGTCGGTCAGGTCGTACTGATAGTTCGCCTGGTCCGCCGCCTGTCCGATCACGTCCACCGAACTCGGCGGCAAGTGATGCGGATTGGACGTGGAGCCGTAATACATGAACGGATCGTAGTGGCTATTGTAGGCGGGGTTGCAGATGGCCGTGCCGTCCGCGTTGCTGCCGATGCGCGCGAAGGAGTCGTAAAACCAGCCCCAAGTGACCCCGGCCTGGGTCAGCAAGTCGCCCACATTCTTGCTGGTCATTTTGATCGTGCCGGTGCCGCCGCAATCGTCGAATCCGGCATTGATATTGGCGATCACCGACCCATTGGCTACTTTGCCGGCGCTGGAACTTACGCTGGTCTGGTGGGTTTGGCCCGAAATCAAATTCAGATGGCCCATTACCGTCGTGCCGAATTCGGTATCGAAGAAATTGTCGCTCATGGCGAAGCGCTGCGCATAGTTCCAGAGCGCCGTTACAGTATTTCCGTCGTAGTAGCCCATATTGGAACCCGCCGGGCAGCCCGTCCCGTTGGTGCTCTCTGGAAACTTATCCAGCAGTCCGGCATGGTAAGCATTCTGCTCGTCGGTATAGTGGTTGTCGTTGTCGCAGAGAGCTTCCTGGCCGCGGTCCAGCCGGAACGGTTTGGTGGAGTTGGGATTGTTGGCGATCAGCGAAGGCGTCAGGCCGTTGACCGTGGGGGTATTCGGTAGGGGCGTGAACTGGGGCTCGCCAGGCGGATTGGTAGCATTCGGGTAGGTGGCAAAGTAATGGTCAAACGAGTTGTTCTCGTCGAAAATCACCACCACGTGCTGGATCGGCGTGGCGGGGTCCGCGCCGCGAATCACCAGAGGCGAGGCGAGCGTCGCGGCCAGCGCCGTAACCATTCCGAAATGGGAAGTGTGCTTCGGTTTCATAGCAGTTTCGTTATAAGCTACACGCCAATTGTTAAAATTGAATGAGGTGGGGTATTTACTTCACTCAGGTGACCCCTACCGGTTGTGGTCGGCGTCTGAGCCGACGGCGGCACACCTGACCAGAGATTTGTATGGCACTGGA
>Ga0209517_10001036_pt1 | contig 44242 bp, 39 predicted proteins | sample PeaSoiMetSII2010_FD_187695 | JGI IMG/M metagenome (GOLD analysis project Ga0209517, IMG submission 187695) | Peat soil microbial communities from Weissenstadt, Germany - SII-2010 (SPAdes) (version 2) | ecosystem: Environmental > Terrestrial > Soil > Wetlands > Peat | place: Germany...
CGCGAGCGGGAGGGGTCGCGACACATTTATGGGTTCAAAACGCACATTCCGGGCCACACTCGGAAACGGCCTCAACTCATCCAGAGCGAAGAGGGCCTTCACAATTCCACGCCGACCCTATCGTACAACGGCCGGCCACTCGCGCGAATTTTCATCCCTTTGGGTGGGCCGCAGGCCCATGACCACTCGGAATGACATCCATATTAGGAAACTGGCTAAATTATGACACTAGCCAGGAAAGGAACGATCGTTTGGAGGGAAGCTCCGAAGCGATGGAATTTCGGAGGTCAGGAGGAGAAGCTTGAGAGCAGACGCACGTTCCACAACCAGCTCGATAGCCTCCTCGACAGCGGCCGAGCGGGGAGCGCCATCGGCGACCGTGGCTGCCTCAACCCCCACGAGGAAAAGACGCGGCACTGGACGTCTGAGCGCATCAGCCAGTTTAAGAACCTCGCCAATTCCCCAACCGTGGCTCGACAAAGACCCTAAGGCTCGCGGCTCGAGTTCCTTCGTAGGTAGCGGAGTCAGGTAGAGAGTACCCGGTGCGCCCCCGCTCAGTACTGCGTCCACAAACACGATCACTTCGGCGAGGGGGAAGAGTTCCAACAGATCAACGCCAGGCGCGGGTTCCGCGCGCAGGTCGCAGCCGCAGTCGTCGCGCTCGCGCAGCCGGCGCACGATTTCCAAGCCCGCGCCGTCATCGCTGGCGTCGGGATTGCCACAACCCACAATCATCAGTCGGTTGGTACTCTCAACCACGTCTACATCCCCTGGGATTCACTTCGTGGCTCATCAGGGCAGGCGAACTGGAGAACCCGCTCAACCACCTTGGGGAGGGCTGCGGCAACGACTGGCGAAAGTGAATCTCCAAATTCGAACGACTGGGCGGTGACGGTGACCGCAACCGCCTGCGGGCAGCGGCCATAGAGCCTTGCGGCGCTCGAGAGGAGCCCGGCAGGTGAACAAGTGTGTGTGAGCGCCGAGGAAGAGGGAGCTTCGGGCCGGACCTCCCGCCAGTGGATCTGGCCCGGCTCACCTTCAGCATCGGCATCAATAAACACCACGTGGCTCGACTGGCTGAGTGGTTCGGCGAGTTCCGGGGTGAGTTGATGGCAGGTGATGACGTCAGCGATGTGGCCGGTAAGTTCCCGCGCAATCATGCGGCTGGCCTGCCAGCCGAATCCGTCGTCGCTGCGCAGCGGATTTCCGTAGCCGATGATCAGAACCTTGCTCATGCACGTGGAGCGGCGGCCCTTGGGGCAAAACCGGGGTACACCTGGCGTGTCATTCCGAGGAGCCGAAGGCGGCGAGGAATGTCGCTCTGCCTTGAAAACAAACTAGAGCGAGATCCTTCGCTTCGCTCAGGATGACAGCGAAGGGCTCAGAATGACAGGGAAACGGGTTTTCCGCAGGCCGTAAATCCCCGCCCTCTCAGACTTGGTGAGAAACCCAGGCCAAGGCCGCCCCTACGAAGTTAAGCACTTTTCAGCTCATCGAGCAAGGACCCTTCAGGTCCAAACAACTGAATGTGCATAGCGATTTGGCCGGAAGCGTGGGTGGAGCAACTGAAGCAAGGGTCGTAGGCACGCACGACTGCGGAAACACGGTTCAGCATCCCCTCCTGGAGGTGATTGCCGTCCACGAAGTGCTGAGCCACCTGGTGGATGCTGCGGTTGATGGCCAGGTTGTTGTGCCCGGTCGCGACAATCAGGTTCGCCCAGGTGATGGCCCCGGCTTCATTGACCTTATAGTGGTGAATCAAGATGCCGCGCGGCGCCTCGATCATCCCGACGCCTTCCAGGCAATTGACGCCGGCGTGAGCCCGAATCTGCTTGCCCAGCACTGCCGGATCATTCAACAGGGCTTCCATCCGTTCCAACCCGTAGAGCGCTTCAATCAACCGGGCATAATGGAAATGGAAGGAGCCAGGGACGATCTTTCCCAAACGTTGATGAAATTCCGTGAACTCAGCATCGGCCAGGGAGGTGCCGCAGTTCTTGGCAACGTTCAGTCGAGCCAAAGGCCCCACGCGATATACTCCGTCCGGAAACCCCACGGGCTTGAAGTACGGCGCCTTCAAATAAGAATTCGGCAGCGCCGCCTCGCCAATGAAATTGCGGTAATCGCGCGCTGCAACGTGATCTGCCACGATCTTGCCATCGGCATCCTTGAACCGGATTCCGCCGTCGTAAAGCTGGAGTCTCCCCGCCGCGTCCACCAAGCCCGCGTACATGCTGGGGGCATTCCCAAAGTGTTCGATTTCCTCTTTAAACTGGTCCAACATGCCCTTGAAGAACTTTAGTGTGCGCCGCACGGTAGCCTTGGCGTCGGGCAAACCGGAGAGGATCTTATCGCGGACCGCAGGATCGAGCGGTGCATTCACTCCTCCAGGAACTACCCAGGAGGGGTGAATGCGCTCCTTGGCAAGACCCTCGATCACCTGCTGCCCAAACTTGCGCAAGGCGATACCGTCGCGAGCGATGTCAGGGAACTTCTCCAGCAGCCCCAGCACGTTGCGACGGGCGGGGTCCGAGTCCATGCCCAGCAAAAGGTCGGGGGCGGAAAGGTGGAAGAAGCTCAAGGCGTGCGACTGCACCACCTGCCCGCAATGCAGGATCTCGCGCAGCAGTGTCGCCGTTTCAGGAATGCGTACGCTCATGATGGCGTCACAGGCCTTGGAAGCAGCCAGAAGATGGCTGATCGGGCAGATTCCGCAGATGCGCGCCGTGATGGACGGCATCTCGTAGTACGGCCGCCCCTCCGTAAACTTCTCAAAGCCGCGGATCTGCGTCACATGAAGCTGAGTATTCGCCACCTTGCCATTATCATCGAGCTGAATCGAGACCTTCGCATGACCCTCAATACGCGTGACGGAGTCGATCGTGATTTTTCGCATCAGCACCTCTCATCAAAACAGTAGGCAGAAGGCAGAAAGCAGAAGGCAGAAAACATGCTATGCCACCTTTTGCAAAGCTGGGGCAAACCGTTCGGGACGTTCCATCATAGCCTGCAACATCATTCCGATTTCCGCATAGCGGGCTACAAGATTCTCATGTTGTTCCGTCGACAAATACTCGCAGTCCCGCGCGAAGTCCAACCAAACCTGGGTTTCGGTGGCCTCCGCGTCAGAATCCGCCAGCTTGCTCACAAACATGTTTGGATACTGTCGCTTCCTAAATCCTTCGGCAATGTTCGCCGCAACGCTCCTGGAGGACCGCCGAATCTGGCTGGTGAGGGAGTAACGCTCGTCCTGCGGGAAGGCCTTCGACAATTTGAAAATCTGCATTGCCAAGTGATATGAGAGATTGAAGACCTTCAAGTCCCGATGACCGCGAAGCGACCTCAGTTGCATCTTTTGGGTTCTCCCCTCATCCCCTAGGAGAAGGCAGTAGGCGGGGCGCACTAAGATGGCGAACTTGTGACGAAATACTCTATCCTCAGAGAGTCAGGACTTTGCTTGGTGTCGAAGCTCTCGTCCATGTACGAATCGCCCATCACAAACCCTCGAAACCTCTCGCTTTCTGCTTTTCGCCTTCTGCCTACTGCTTCCTGCCTACTGCCTACTTCTCGGCCTTCACTAGCCAAATTTGACCTTCGAGTTCAGGTCCGGCATTCGCCCGTCAAGCAACTCCCCCAGGACGTAGCCGATGGCCGCCGCAGGCGGTGGACAGCCGGGCACGAACAGGTCCACCTTCACCACCTCCTGCAAAGGCAACGCCCGCTTCAACAGGGGCGGGACTCCTTCGGTGGGAATGCGGGGCTTCTCGTCGACTCCCTGGATGTAAACTCGCTCCAGGAGCTTCTTGACCGGAATGGAATTGCGCATGGCCGGCACGTTGCTGGTGACCGCGCAATCTCCCAAGGCGACCAGCAGACGAGCCCGCTCGCGAAGATGTTGGATTTTCTCATAGTCTTCCTGGCTGCTGACTGCACCCTCAACGATTGCCACGTCTACGTCTTCAGGCATCTCCTGAGCGTCGACGAGGGGGCCGTATACCAAGTCGATCTTGGGAGCAATCGAGGCCAGGGCCTCATCAATATCCAGGATCGACATGTGGCAGCCGGAACACCCGTCCAGCCACATCGTTGCCACTCTCGCTTTTTTCATGAGCTAGCTCCATTCTGGGGGAAGTAGGCAGGTCGGCAGATGGGCAGGTAGGCAGGTCGCGCTGCCAGCGGAGACTGATTCAAGATTTGAAATTCCAGATTCAAGACCGGGCCCCGTTCGTTCCGCCTTCTGAATCCTGCCTTCTGCATTCTGCTTTCCGCCTTCTGCTTTCTGCTTTGTGCCTACTGCCTTCTCATCGTGTCTTGCTGCTTACTGCCGACCGCCTATCTGCCCATCTGCCCACCTCACACGTGCACATCCCGCCGCGCGGCGAGGAACTTGATGTTCTCAGTGTTCTTGGTCATTTCTTCCACGGCACGGCCTTTTTCCGCCAGCGCTCCGGTTGGGCATACCTGCACGCATTTGCCGCAACTCGTGCAGGCTTCCGATTCACCCCAAGTGGCGTTAAGGTCTGAAACCAAGCGGGAGTTGATGCCTCGGGCGCTGATTTCCCAGACGTTCGCGCCCTCTACCTCGGCGCACACACGCACACAGCGCGTGCACAGGATGCAGCGGTTCTGGTCAAGCACGTAGCGCTGGTGTGAAACATCCACCGGCAAGCGCGGATAGTTGTACGGGAAACGCACGTGCGTGATACCCAAACGCATCGCCATGGCTTGCAATTCGCAGTGATTGTTGCTGACACAGACTGCGCAGTAGTGGTTGCGCTCGAGCAGCAGAAACTCAATCGCCATCTGGCGATGCCGCAAGAGCTTTTCGGAATTCGTGTTAACCGACATGCCGTTCTGGATCGGTGTGGTGCAGGCCGGCAGGAGGCGCCCAACCCCGGCCACTTCCACCAGGCACAGGCGACAGGAACCCGAGGGGCTCAGCCCTTCCAGGAAGCAAAGTGTAGGGATGTACTTCTTGTTCGCCCGCGCAACGTCCAGGATCGTTTGACCTTCCGTGGCCCGGCACAACTCGCCGTCGATCCGGACAGATATCTCTTGCGCCATGTCAAATCTCCTTTAATTTAATCGGGTGATCGCCTTAGTGATTTGTGATTTCTGATTTGCGATTGAGCTTTTCAATCACCCATCAGAAACTGTTCACCCGATCACCGGATCACCCGATCACCCGATCATCAGATCTCCCGATCTTAGCGTTGGGCTCCCACGGGGTTCGAATCGCGAACGTCGCAGCGCAAGCAACGGCTCGCCTCTTCAACAGCTTCCTCAGCGGTCAGCGCCAGCACCGCTTCCTGGAAATCCTTCACGCGCTGCTTCGCAGGCAGCGGGTGGGAATGATGCCGGCCGCTCTCATTGACGTGCTCCGGCGGCTCCTGATCGTAATCCACATGGAGCACCAACCTTTCCATCCGCGACTCGCCCATCAGCCGCTGGTCGATCCTCCGCGCTGCCTTCTTCCCATAACCCATGGCATTGGAAACGTTCGAGGCGCCGGAAATCAAATCCCCGCCCGCATAGAATTTGTCGCGGCTGGTTTCCAGAGTGTACCGGTCAAACTGCAGCGTACCGTTCTCCTTAATGACTAGACCGGAAGCTTTGCAGAAGTCGCGGTCCACCGCCTCGCCCACGGCCAGAATCACCGTATCGCACTTGAAGCTCTGGATTTCCTCACTGGAAATGGGGCGGCGGCGGCCCGATTGATCGAACTCACCGAGGCGCGTCTTAACCACCTCGATGCCTTTCACGGCTCCATTCTCTCCCACGATACGATGGGGGGCCGACAGAAAAACAAAGTGAGCGCCTTCCTGCTCCGCGGCCTCAACTTCTTCGTGGATGGCTGGCATGTCTTTGCGCTCGCGGCGGTAGATCACCGTGACTGTCGCCCCCATGCGCAAGGCGGTGCGGGCTGAATCGATCGCCGCGTTGCCTCCCCCGATCACGGCCACCCTCCGGCCGAGAGGGACCGATTCGTTCTTGGCCACGCTCTCCAGGAACAGAAGCGCCGGCATCACTCCCTTCAACTCAGTTCCCGGCAAGTAAACCCAGGCCTCTTTCCACGTTCCGATAGAGAGAAAGACGGCGTCGAAATCAGCTCCCAAAGTGTTCAGAAATACATCGGTCCCAACGCTCTTGTTGAACTCAAACTTGACGCCCAACCGCTGAATCAACTCGATTTCCTTGGCGAGAACCGACTTGGGCAAACGGTATTCAGGCAGCGCGTAGCGCAACATTCCGCCCGCCTCGGCGTGTGAATCAAAAACGCTGACTTCATGACCAAAGAGGGCAAGGTAGTATGCCGCGGTCAGGCCGGTAGGCCCAGCGCCCACCACCGCAACTTTCTTGCCCGTGCCCGTCATCTTGTGTGCAGCGACTCGCCGCGCCATTTCGTCGAAGCGGTCCGAAAGCAGGACAGCGTCCGCGATCAACCGGTGAACCTCGCGCATGTTCACCGATTCATCAATAGTCTGCCTGCGGCAGCGGTTGTCGCAGGGATGTTGGCAAACGCGGCCTGTGGAGGCCGGGAGAGGATTATCCAGGATGACAGACTCGAAGGCATCGTCCACCCGCCCCTCCTTGTAAAGCTCGAGGAAGCGGGGGATGTTCATGTGCAATGGGCAACTGTTCTCGCAGGGCGAGAGCGCCAGGTCCTGGCACACGCCGGCGCGGCAGCGGTGGGCGCGCAGATGGTCTTCGAACTCGTGGCGGAAATGCCGCATGGTGGTGAGCACCGGATTGGGCGCGGTCTGTCCCAAACCACACAACGAAGTGTCGCGGATCATTCGCCCCAACTCGTCCAGGGTGTTCAGGTCTTCTTCTGTGCCCTTCCCTTCGCTGAAGCTGTTGAGAAGCCGCAAGCCCTTATCGAGTCCGACGCGGCAGGGAACGCACTTGCCGCAGGATTCGGCGTGAGTGAACTCGATGAAGTAGCGAGCCACATCCACCATGCAGTTATCGTCGTCCATCACCACCATGCCGCCGGAGCCCATAATCGAACCGAGCTTCGAGAGCGTCTCGTAGTCTACCGGTGTATCGAACATCTCATGGGGAATACATCCGCCGGAAGGCCCGCCGGTTTGAACCGCTTTGATCGAGTGCCCGTTGATCGCGCCCCCGCCCACATCGTAGACAAAAGTCTTGAGCTCCGTTCCCAGAGGCATTTCCACTAACCCGGTGTTCTTTACCTTGCCGACCAGGGAAAAAACCTTGGTTCCAGGACTCTTGGCGCTTCCGGTTTCAGTGAACCATGCAGGCCCTTTGGCAATGATGGGCGCCACGTTGTACCAGGTTTCGACGTTGTTGATATTGGTCGGGCATCCCCACAGGCCCTTTTGCGCGGGGAAGGGCGGCCTCGGACGAGGGCGCCCGGCGTGGCCTTCGAGCGAGGCGATCAGCGCCGTTTCCTCGCCGCACACGAAGGCGCCCGCGCCTTCCACGAGCTCGATGTTGAAATCAAAACCGCGCCCGAGAATGTTTTCGCCCAGGAAACCATACTCCTTCGCCTGCTCGATGGCCCGTGTCAGGCGGTGCACAGCCAGCGGATACTCCGCGCGCACGTAAATGATGCCCATGGTGGCGCCGGTGAGGAAACCGGCGATCGTCATGCCTTCCAGGAGCGAATGCGGGTCGCTCTCGATCTCGTTGCGATTCATGTATGCGCCGGGATCACCTTCGTCGGCGTTACAGATGATGTACTTCGTATCCGCCACGGCCTTACGGAGAAAGTCCCACTTCTGGCCGGTGGAGAATCCCGCGCCTCCGCGCCCACGCAGCTTGGCGGCTTTAATCTGCTCGATGACCACTTCGGGCCGGTTCTCGATCAGCACGTTGTAGAGCGAAAGATAGCCGCCGGCCGCCGCAAACTCTTCCACGTCGTCAGGGTTGATGAGCCCGCAATTGCGCAAAACGATCTTCTTTTGGCCTTTGAAGAACGGCACGTCTTGCCAGGAAGGGATGCTTCCGTAGCCGGCTCCGTATTTGACTTGGGCCGTGATATGGTCCCACTCCTCGATTTTGCAGAGGGCCAGGTTCGTGGGGATATTGCCCATCATGACTTCATCAAGGATCTCGTCCACGTGGTTGCTCTGTACGCGGTGGAGAATCACGAGCGGCCTGCCGGGAAGTCGAACATTGACCAGCGGTTCCTGCGCACAGAATCCGAAACAGCCGACGCGCGCCAGATGAACATCCAGGCCGCGTTTATCGATCATGTCTGCGAAGGCATGGAAAACCGCTTCCGCTCCGTTGCCTGCGCCGCAGGTCCCCATTCCGACGGCGATGCGAGGACGGAAAGGCAGCAGCTTTGCCATTCCTGTCCCGCGAAGGGCGCTATAGGTGCTCAAATCACGAATGGGCTTCATTTCTTTGCAGTCTCCCTTTCCAGATGCTCTAATTCGCGTTCCAGCGTCTGCTCGTTCATGTGACCGTACACTTCGTGATTCACTTCGACGACTGGTGCAAGGGCGCATTGTCCAAAGCAGGCCACAGTGCGAATCGTGTACTTGCCGTCGCTCGTGCTGAGCGCGATCTTCTCCGCCGACTCTTCATCGAGATCGTGAAGTCCCAGATTAAGCATGACCTGCTCCAGAAGAGCGCGCGAGCCACGCGTGTGACAAGCCGTGCCGCGGCACACGCAAATGGTGTTCTTACCTTGCGGCTCGAGGTTGAAAAGGCCGTAGAACGTGACCACGCTGTAAACCCGCGCCAAGGGCGCGCCGGTTTTCGCCGCCACGTATTCAAGCGTCTCACGCGACAAAAACTTCTTTGGCTGGTGATCCTGGGCTTTTTCGAGAATGCCCAGCAGGGCGCCCGGCCGCCCCAACTGTTCGGCAATCGCCTTATCCAGGAATTCCTGTTCCGATTCCACCAGCGGAACTGAGATCATTGTCGCCATACACACACTCCTCCATCTTCACAAGACAACTCAACCCAAGACCCGTGGGAGCCCCGTGGTCTACTTAAGTTTTACATGTTGCATGCAGTTTGCCATTTGAGATTAGGCGTAACTTATTGATTTACGTTGACTTGTTGGAAGGGCGAAAAAAAGAAGTCACAAGGAATGCGTGGAATGGCGCAGTACTTGCTGGACCCAAAGGCAGTTCGACCGCGTGCACTGCGACATTTGGTCGCAATCAGGAAAGCATTTCTATCGAGGTCTCAGGGTTGGCAGAGGATTCACCAGACATTTTATCTGAGCGGCCTCTCAGGATATGTTGCGAAGTTCTATGCTTTGTAGCGCTATGATGCCGCTTCCGGCTCAATTGCGCCGGATTTCGTCCACGATCGTGCCATCCGGAGCCATCAATTGAATTTGCAGAGCCATATGACCCACGGCGTGTGTGGAACAACTTAGGCACGGGTCAAAGGCGCGAACCACGGCCTCGACGCGGTTCAGCATTCCCTCTGAAAGCTTGGCGCCGTTGACGAAATGCTTCGCCACTTGAAACACGCCGCGATTGAGCGCCAGATTATTGTGGCCGGTCGCGATGATGAGATTGGCCCAAGTGATCAAGCCATTGTCGTCAATCTTGTAGTGGTGAATGAGCGTGCCGCGCGGCGCTTCCGCAACGCCGATCCCTTCCATGTTGTTGGGTCCGGCAAAGGCGCGCACGTGCTTCGAGAGGATTTCAGGATCGTTCAAGAGCTGCTCCATGCGCTCGATGCCAAAGAGCGCTTCCAGGAGGCGAGCGTAATGATAATAGAAAGAACTCAGCACTGCGCCGCGATCGAGCTCCCGGAATTCCGCCCATTCCTGATCGGCGAGAGGCGTTCCGCAGCGGTCGATGATATTCAAGCGCGCCAGAGGGCCGACGCGATAGATTCCCTCCGGGTAGCCGAGGGGCTTGTAATAAGGCGACTTCAGGTAAGTGAAGGGCTCGACGGCCTCGCCGATGTAGTCCTGATAGTTGAGCACATCCAGCTTATCCGCAATGATAGAGCCGCGCGAATCGACGATGCGAAGGACGCCGTTGTAAGTTTCGAGTTCACCGCCCGGGGTGACCAGGCCCAGAAAAAGCGTGGGGAAGTTTGCGAAGGTCCGGATTTCTTCGCGAAATTGGTCCAATAAACCTTTAAACCATTCCAGAGTGCTCTGGGTGATCTTCAGAGCTTCCGGGAGCATGGCCAGAATCTTGTCGCGCACTTCGACTGGAAGCGGTTCGCTCACACCGCCCGCCACCACCCAGGCGGGATGCACTCTTTTCCCTGCCATCCACTCAATAATCTGTTGCCCGATTTGACGCAGGCGGATTCCGTTCCGGGCGAGCTCTTGATTTGCCTCAAAGACCCCAAAGATATTCCGCTTGGCAGGATCGCTGTCCATTCCCAGAAGGAAATCAGGCGATGAGAGATGGAAGAAGCTCAGTGCGTGAGATTGAACAATCTGCGCGAGGTTCAAGATGCTGCGTAACTTTGCCGCAACCGGCGGAATGCGAGTGGCCAGGATCGAATCGCACGCCTTGGCGGAAGCTACCAGATGGCTGACAGGACAGATACCGCAGATTCGCGCCATCAGCGAAGGCATTTCATAAAAAGGCCGTCCTTCGCAGAGCTTCTCGAATCCGCGAAACTGCGTGACGTGAAAATGCGCGTCCTCGACTTTGCCATTTTCGTCCAGATAGATCGTGATCTTGCCATGCCCTTCGATGCGCGTCACCGGGCTGATTACGATCTCTCTCCGGGTTGTGGAATTGGTGTTCTCCATTCGTTCCTCGGCCCCGGTTGGGGCGAAAGATAATAGCCCAGGGCGTAAGCCCTGGGAATACGCATACCCTCTCCCCTATTTCCCCCTCTCCCGCTCCGCGGGAGAGGGGGAAGCGGGTGAGGGAAGGTCCAGCGGACCCACGGCTAACGCCGTGGGCTACCCGCTTGCGCCCGCTTCGCGGGCTGACTCAATCGACATACACGATGCTACCCGAAATTTGATTTATCGCGCAGGTCAGGGCATCTCCCTTCGAGCAGTTCGTTCAGCACGTAATAAATTGTATCGGCGGAGGGCGGACACCCGGGCACAAAAACATCGATCGTAACCACTTCATGCAGGGGGCGGGAAGCCGGCAAGAGGAGGGGCACGCCTTCCGTCGGTGGCCCTGTCCGCAGCGTGGCGTTCTCCGTGTACGCCCTCTCGAGGACCTTTTTGAGGCCAAAAGAGTTTCGCATCGAAGGCACGTTCGCCGTCACCGCACAGTCCCCCAACGAAACCAGCAGACGGGACTTCTCGCGGGCGATTCGCAGCTTGTGCAAATCCTCCTCGTTCCCGACGGCCCCTTCCACGAGAGTGATGTCGACATTGTCGGGGAACTCCTTCATGTCGACGATGGGACTGTAGACGAGATCCATCTTCCCCGCCAATTCGAGCAGCCGCTCGTCCATATCCAGAAGAGACATATGACAACCTGAACAGCCGTCCAACCACATTGTCGCCACGCGAGGCCTGCTCACCAGCGTCCCTCCCGCATTAATGTCAAATAGGGCAGGAATTGCCGCCGCTTCGCCATTTCCGTAACCGACTTTCCTTTCTCTGCCAGTGCGCCGGTGGGGCACACGTGGATGCATTTGCCGCAACCCGTACATGTGTCGGAATTGCCCCAGGGCTGATTCAAGTCCGTAATGACCTTTAAATCCACGCCCCGGCCCATGATGTCCCAGGTGTGGGCGCCTTCAATCTCATCGCAAACCCGCACGCAGCGCGTGCAGGAGATACACCGGTTGGGATCATAGACGAACCTGTTGTGGGAACTGTCGAGTTCGAGTTTCGGGTAGCGATACGGAAAGTGCACGTGCGTCATCTGCTGGTTCTGGGCGAGGTTTTGCAGTTCGCAGTGTCCGTTCGAGACGCACACCGAACAGATGTGGTTTCGTTCCGAGAACAACAGTTCGAGAATCATCCTTCGATACTTGGAGAGGCGCTCCGAGTTGATCGACACTTCCATGTTCTCTTCTACGCGAGTGACGCAGGCCGGTTGAAGTTTCGGAGAGCCTTTGACCTCCACCAGGCACAATCGGCAGGCGCCCACCAGCGACAATCCGTTGAGATAACAAAGTGTGGGAATGAACATGCTATTCTCGCGCGCAACCTGCAGTATAGTCTGGTCACCGCGAGCGCTTACTTCCTTCCCGTCAACCTGCAGCGTAATGACTCGCACTTGAGGACTCAAGCCGGCACCTCCCTGGCACTGTGAATCTGACAGACATTCGCGGGGCACGCCTTGTCCTCAATGTGGACACGGTACTCTTCGCGAAAATAGCGCAGCGTGCTGAGGACCGGGTTGGGGGCGGACTGGCCGAGCCCGCACAAGCTGGTGTTCTGCACCAGGTCGCAAAGCTCCACGAGCGTCGCCAGGTCCTGCGCGCTGGCGCTGCCGTCCGTGATCCGCTCCAGAAGACCGTGCATCTGGTAAGTACCCACGCGGCACGGCACGCACTTCCCGCAGGACTCCGTTTTGCAAAACTCCATGAAGTACTTGGCGACATCCACCATGCAGGAGGAGTCGTCCATAACGATCATGCCGCCGGAACCCATAATCGAGCCCAGCTTCTTCAGAGATTCATAGTCTACCGGCATGTCCAGGGACTCTTCCGGAATGCAGCCGCCGGAGGGGCCGCCGGTCTGGACCGCCTTGAACCGCCTTCCCTCCGGTATGCCGCCGCCGATTTCAAAAATGATGTCCCGGAGAGTGATCCCCATGGGCACTTCGATCAGGCCCGTGTTGGCCACCCGTCCGGCGAGCGCAAAGACCTTTGTCCCCTTGCTCTTTTCGGTGCCCATGCGCGCGAACCAGTCGGCGCCGTTGCGGATGATGGGTGCGATGTTGGCGAAGGTCTCCACGTTGTTAATGAGAGTCGGCTCGCCCCAAACGCCCTCCTGGGAAGGATAAGGCGGACGCGTTCGCGGCATGCCCCGCTTGCCTTCGATCGAAGCGATCAGGGCCGTCTCTTCTCCGCAAACAAATGCTCCGGCGCCCAAGCGCAGATCGATATTAAAGCTGAAGGTCGTCCCAAAAATGTTGGTGCCCAGCAAACCGTGATGCTGAGCCTGGCGGATCGCCGTCTTCAGGTTCTTGATGGCCAGCGGGTATTCGGCTCGCACGTAGATGTAGCCCTGCGCGGCGCCCACCGCATAACCGGCGATGGCCATGCCCTCGAGCACTCGATGCGGGTCGCCCTCGAGCACGCTGCGGTCCATGAAGGCGCCCGGGTCGCCCTCGTCGCCGTTGCAGATGACGTACTTGCGATCGCTGTCGGCCTTTGAAACCATGCTCCATTTGAGGCCGGTCGAAAAGCCTGCACCGCCCCGGCCGCGCAGGCCGCTGCGCAGCACCTGCTCGATGACCTCGCCGGGAGAGAACTCGGTGAGAACCTTTAGCAGTCCTTCGTAACCGTGGGCGGCGATGTAGTCCCCAATTTTCTCCGGATCGACGCGGCCCGAATTCTCGAGCACAATCTTTACCTGGCGTCTGAAGAACGGCTGGTCGGTCGCGCACTCCAGGCGGCCCACAGGAGACGCGTCCATCGATTTGATGATGTCCGCGGCATCCTGGGGCGTCACATTCTGGTACATCACGTTGTCCGGCTTTACCGACACCAGCGGGCCTTTCACACAAAGACCCATGCAGCCGACGCCTTTAACCTGGCATTGCTTGTCCCGGCCTTGACTGACGACCTCTTTCGATAGTTCCTGCTTCACCCGATCACTTCCGGAGGAGAGGCAGCTCGCCGCCGTACAGACGTGAATCCGGTGCTTGAAGCGCAAGACCGCCTCTTGCTGGGTTGCGGCGATTTCGCCGAGTTCTTCAGGCGTCATGTTTCTCGATCCTTTCGAGTTTTGACAACAACGCTTCCTGGGTCACCAACCCGGAAATCTGCTGGTCGAAAACGGCGACAGGCGCAAGTCCGCAGGAACCAAGGCAGCGCGCCGTCACCAAGGAAAGCTGACCGTCCTCGGTCGTCTCCCCCGGCCGAATTCCGAACTTCTGCTCGATGGATTGCAAAAGCTTCGCGGACCCTTTGATGTAGCACGCCGTTCCCGTGCAGACCACACAGGTATGTGCGCCAGGCGGCTTGAGGCTGAAATAGTGATAAAATGTCGCTACGCCGTATGCCTGGCTTAAAGGTACACGTAGGCTGTTGGCGACATACCGAAGCGAATCGGTGTCGAGAAATCCAAAGGACTCCTGTACGGTATGCAGCGCCTCGATGAGCGCATGCGACTCGTTTCCGAGCCGACGCATGGTGGCCTCGACAATTCGCCACCTTTTGTCCGCATTTGGTGCAACCGGCTTGCGAAAACTGGTTCCCATGTCTGCTCCCGAAAAACGAAGACAGCAAGTCTAACGCATGTTCTGCCATACGTCAAATTAGTACATAACATGCGTTACACGCTGTCTTCCCCGTTCTCTTTAGAAATGCCCCGACCTAACCAAAGCAAACGCCTCATGGTTCGGACTCCTCGCTAGTGCTTGGTTGGTTTAATGAGCGCAATTTCAAGTGGCCGTCGGAAGGGCGGGGCTGAAGCCCCGCCCTTCCGCTTCCGACGAATAAGTTCGCTTACGAATTCAGCCAAGCGCTGGTCAGGCCACAAGCCACTTTCTGATCGGCCCAACGTTTGTCCACTCGGCGGTGATTTGGGATCAGAGTTGAGAAGGAGATCTGCGCGGATTCTTCGGCCCCAGGAAGAAGGGCCTCAGAATGACAAGGCAGCCGGCCATGCCCGCCGGGTGACGGGCAGCCCGAAACCATGAAAAGACGATCGTAGGGGGACGGCTTGCCGTCCCCTGGCTGGATGGATCTCACGCCATCCGGGGTAGGGCAAGCCCTACCCCTACACCTTTTCAAAGCAGGAAAGCTGAGGGCTGAAAGCTGACGGCTACCTTCGATCCAGCCTGAGTTTCACGAAGTGCGTCGAGCAGGAGATGCAAGGATCGTAGGTGCGGATCAGCTTTTCGCAGACCTGGGCGATCTCCGCTTCGGACTGATTGAGTACGCCGGGGAGAATCGCCTTGAGGTCATCCTCCATGCGATGGTAGTTCTGTGCGGTGGGAGGAACGATTCTCGCGAATTCCACGAGGCCCTGATCGTTAATGCGATAGCGATGATAGAGCAGGCCGCGCGGGGCTTCGGTGGCGGCGCAGCCTTCACCGGCGCGGACTTTCAACTCCACCCGGCTTTGGGCGGGCTCACGATAGGCTCCGATGATCGCGATCGCCTCTTCGCAAGCGTGAATCAGTTCGATGGCGCGCGCGATGATGCCCTTGTAAGGATTCAGGCAGGGCCACGAGACTCCGCAAGTGCGGGCAGCCTTGAGTGCCGTGGGCATCAGCTTATCCATGTTCAGATTGATCCTGGCCAGAGGTCCGACGAAGTAGCTCGAGCCGCTGTCCGCGCGGGAAGAATGCAGCGCGGTCGAGTGCGCAATGTGCTCCTCGAGATAGACATGCTCGAAGTCCTGCGGTTCGATATCCACTCCCTTTGAGGATACGATCCGCCGTTCATTCATGGGGTATTCGCTGGGGTGCGACACCGACACGAATTCGTAGTCGGGTGCATAGTCCGGATATGAAAGGGTGAGGACGAATTTCAGTGTCTCTTGCGACGCTTCCACCGCCCAGCGCAACTCCGAAAGCAGGCACTCGAGTTCCTTGCGCCGCGGAACCTTATAGAAACCGCCCACACAAACGGAAACGGGATGAACCGAACGCCCGCCAAGCAGGGCGAGGAGTTGATTGCCGATTTTCTTCAGGCGCAGGGCTCGCTCTACCTCTCGAGGATGATCGGCCGCCAGCGTTATGACGCTCTCGTAGCCGAGAAAGTCAGGGGCGTTCAACATGTAGATGTGCAGCGCGTGGCTCTCAATCCATTCAGCGCAATAGAGCAGGCGGCGCAAGGCGCGAATCTCGGGCGGCAGCGTTACCCCCAGGGCGGCCTCGAGCGCGTGCGCGGCGCTCATCTGGTAGGCTACTGGGCAAATGCCGCAAATCCGGGCGGTGATGTCAGGAACCTCCTGGAAATGGCGCCCTCGCAGGAACGCCTCGAAGAAGCGCGGCGGCTCGAAGATGTTGATCTTCACTTCGCGCAGCTCCCCGCCCTCCGACCTGACGTAAACTCCGCCTTCGCCCTCAACGCGGGTCAGGTAGTCGATCTTGACGGCCTTTTCCCCGTTCGTTTTCCCATTCGCCATTTCGGTACCTCGTAGGGGGACGGCTTGCCGTCCCCTTGTGAACAGACTCGTAGGGGGACGGCTTGCCGTCCCCTGATGAACAGGGTAGGGCAAGCCCTACCCCTACACGTTTCAGGTTGCCACGAACTCTACGCCGCCTTTTCTATCTTGTCGCTCGCGGACCGGAAGACCTCCGCGTATCCCGTGAACCCCCGAAGCAACCGCACCAAGTCGGGCCGGTGCATGCCCTCCTTCAGCAACTGATTGCTCAGTGAATCCGCGTTGGCGGCCGGCAAAGGCCCGAAACAGCCGTAACAACCGCGATTGTAAGCGGGGCAGATGGCGCCGCATCCGGTTTGGGTCAGCGGCCCCAGGCAAGGCGTGCCATGCGCCACCATGACGCACACGGTGCCTCTCCTTTTGCACTCGACGCATACGGTGTGCCACGGCACATGCGGTACTCGCCCCACCAGCAACTGGGTAATCACCTCCAGAAGTTGCAGCTTGTTGATGGGGCAGCCGTTCAACTCGTAATCCACGGGTATGTGCGTCGAGATAGGCGTGGATTGATCCAGCGTGTGGATGTAATCCGGCGTGGCGTAAACTGCCCTGGTGAATTCCTTCACATCCCCCCAGTTCCGCAAGGCCTGAATTCCCCCTGCGGTGGCGCAGGCGCCAATACTAACCAGGAACTTCGATTCCTGGCGTACTGCCTGGATACGCTCCTCATCCTCGGCGGTGGTAATCGATCCTTCCACCAAGGTCACGTCGTAGGGACCGCGCACAATCTGCGACCGGGCTTCCAGGAAGTATGCGACTTCGACTTCACCCACGAGGGCTAGCAAATCATCCTCGAGGTTCAGCAGGCCCAACTGGCAGCCGTCGCAGGAGGAAAACTTGTAGACTGCAACCTTAGGAAGGGTACTGGCAGGCATCTTAAAAGTCCTCCTTGCCGAAGAAAGCTTCGATAGCCGCAAAGTTCAGCACAGGGCCCTCTTTACAGATAAACGTGGGGCCGAACTGGCAGTGGCCGCAGAACCCGATGGCGCATTTCATATTCCTCTCCATGGAGAGGAATATGGACTCCTTCGGGATGCGTCGGGCCAGGGCCTCATAGATGACGAACCGCATCATGATCTCCGGGCCGCAGGTCATAACCACGGTCTGCTTGGGGTCAACCCGGATGCGGTAAAACAGGGCGGGAACCACGCCCACCAGCCCGTGCCAGGTCTCGTCGGCCAAGTCGACGGTGGTGTGGACCTCGATGCCGCCGGCCTGCCAGCGTTCGAACTCCGCGGTGTAGAGGAGATCGGCAGGCGTGCGCGCGCCGTAGAGCAACACCACTCTGCCGAAGTCTTCACGGTGGCGCAAGATCGAGAGCGCCACGGGGCGCAGCGGCGCGAGACCGATCCCGCCGGAGACCATCACCAAGTTCTTGCCGAGCGCTTTCTCGAGCGGCCACGAACTGCCATACGGTCCCCGAAGGCCGACCATATCACCTGCCCTGAGACGCCCAATGGCGCGCGTCACACTGCCCGCATAACGAATAGTGTGGCCGATCACTTGGGGCGTACCGGGATCGGAACTGATCGAGATAGCGACTTCTCCGAATCCCGGCAGGTAGATCATGTTGAACTGGCCGGGCCCGAAGTGATACGTGGCGGACTGCGCCGTGTTCGTAAAGACCACGGAAAAAGTTGATATACCGTAGGCCTCGGGTTGGATCTCCTCGATCACAGCCGAAAGAGGCAGCATCGGATCCGGCATCATGCGCAATTCTACTGAGGTTGGGGCTAAGCTCATCGTTGAACCTTCTCGCGGATAGCTTTAACTTCTTCGGTCAAGTCGATTCCCACGGGGCACCAGGTGATGCATCGGCCGCATCCCACGCACCCTGAGATCCCGAACTGGTCAACCCAGGAAGCCAGTTTATGGGTCAACCACTGGCGGTAACGCGCCCGGATGGTGGGGCGGATGTTGCCGCCGTGCACGTGCGAAAACTCGCGTATGAAACACGAATCCCAAAGGCGGGTCCGCTGCGCGGCCGTGGCCTTCAAATTACAAGTGTCTTCCACGGTGACGCAGAAGCAGGTGGGGCACACGCTCGTGCAGTTCGTACAGCTCAAGCAACGCGCTCCCACCTTGTCCCACTGCGAGTGTTCGAGGTTGTCGTACAGCAACTTGGGCAAGTCTTCGGTTCTAAGCTGTTTCTCAATGGATCGTTCGGCTTTTTGAAGCGCTTGCGCGGCGCGGCCCAGATCGAACGCGGAGGCGCGCTCCCAGGAGGTGTCGCGCAACATCTCCGAGCCCATTTCGGAACCCACTTCAATGACGAAAGCGTCCGCCAATTCCGTCAACGCCAGGTCAAAGCCCTCGGTCGCTTTGGGACCGGTCTTCATCGAACTGCAGAAGCAGGTGGAGTAGGCGCGTCCGCAGTGGGCCGCTAGTATAAAAATGCGCTCCCGCTGGCGAGCGTAGTGCGGGTCACGGAATTCACCGCTCAGGAAAACACGATCTTGAATAGCAATCGCACTCAACTCGCAGGCGCGAACGCCAATGAAAGCTCGCAGCGGAACGGTTTCGTCCGCCGGTTTGAATACCCACTTCCCGTCCGTTTTCTCCGCCGAGAAGAGCTTCAAATTAGGCTGATGGAGAAACCTTTTCCAACTCTGCGGCGTCACGCCGTAACCGAAATATTCCTGCGACTGGGTCTGCTTCAGGCGGTACTTGCCCGGCTCTTGTTCCGCTGTCCAACCGATCGGAAGGTCGTCGATCGCCGCGATCTCGTCGAGCACCACAGCCCCGTCACGCAAAGTTGGGCCGACCAGGCTGAAGCCGGAAGCGCGCAGGTTGTCAAAGACCTTCTGTAAAGACAGCTTCGAGATGATGACGTTCGCCGAAATTCGGGGAAGGTCTTGTGCCATGTGAATCGAGCCTCCTGGAGGCAAGAAATTCTGATAGTCCGGTTAACGCCTCCGTGCCGGTGGCAGCCAACAAAGCCTTAACACGGAACACACCACGGACGTAGCCGAGCAACCTATAGGCCAAATAGAATTTGAAAATCGGTAGACTATGTTTACAACCACAACACTTTTGGGGGATGACTCGGACATATGCACCGCAAAAGCGCCTAAGGAATTACAACAAGCTTTGTGTTTTTTTCTTCATGGCGATAGAAGCCGTATGCTTGGCGAGACGCTGCCTGCAAACTGGGTCAAGACACCCACCGGCACTCTAAACCTAGCCACTCTGCACTTTCGAACTGGGTGGTTGAAGGGATGATTTCGGGGTCGGGGCAACTTTCTCAGGCAACAGCACACGTGTAAGGGTTGGGCTTGCCCTACCCGCATCGGGCCAGCACAGATGCGGGGACGGCAAGCCGTCCCCCTACGAGCAGGCTCCGCCCGCGCCATTTCCAAATTCTGTGCGAGCGGACATTACTCTCCCATTGCCCTTGCACTTCGGGTAAAATCGCCCGCTGGAATGTGAAGGCCAGGAAATCGACGCCAGACAGCAGGTCGCATGATCGCAACCGTCACGCTGAACCCGGCAATTGACAAGAGTCTTACGGTTCCCCGCTTTGAGGTCGGCAAGACGAACCGTGGAGAAGTTGCGCGTACCGACGCAAGCGGCAAAGGAATCAATGTCGCAATGGCGTTGAAGCAATTCGGAGCGGAGGTCTGTGCGCTCGGCTTTATGGCAGGAAACGACGGCCAGTTTATCCTCGAGGCGCTGGCCTCGAACGGTATCCCAGCGGACTTTGTCACCGTCCCGGGTGAAACGCGCGTAAACCTGAAAATCCGCGACCCCGTCTTGCAAACGGAAACAGAGCTTAACGAGCCCGGGTTTCACGTACAGCCGAAGCACCTCGACGCGTTAAAAGGAAAAATCACAGAGTACGCCGCGCACTGTGAGGTGATGACCTTTTCGGGAAGCTTGCCGCCCGGCGCCCCACCCGACACCTATCGAGAACTCGTGAGAATCGCAAAGGCTCGAGGGTCAAACTGCATGCTGGACAGCGGCGGCGCGGCCCTGAGGCTTGGCATACAGGCCAAGCCTACACTTGTCAAACCGAATCGGGCGGAAGTTGAAGAACTCCTTGAGCGTTCCCTGCCGGCCCGGAGTGATCTGGCCTACGCTGCTTCGAAGCTGCTCGAGTTGGGCGCAGGAATAGCCCTGATCTCGTTGGGGGCAGAGGGGGCTGTCGCAGCCAGCGAACGGGAACTGGTCGCGGCGCGCCCTCCGGCGGTGGCGGTGCGGAGCAGCACCGGGGCTGGGGACGCTATGGTGGCCGCATTTGCTTATGGGGAAATCACACACCTGTCCTTTCGCGAGTCGTTCCGCCTCGCCATGGCCGCCAGCGCCGCCTCCGTGACCTTGGAAGGTACGGAATTCGCCGATCTAGCCGCAATCAACCGGTTGCTGCCCGAGGTGCACGTCGAGGACCTAAGCAGAGGGTAAAGTGTAAAGGGTGAAGGGTGAAGTGCGAGGCCTTAAAAGCTCGGTGGCGGCGGGGCGTGAATCGCGAACCGTAAATTATAGCCTTTACCCTTTAACCTTTACCCGTCACCACTTCCTTCTGGCTCCTGAATCCCGTCTCCCGGAGGTCGAACGGTGCGAGAAAAACTACAGCGGCTGGGCACATTTCTGGCGGGCATGGTAATCCCCAACATTGCCGCTCTGATTGCCTGGGGTCTGATCACCGCGCTGTTTATTCCGCGCGGTTGGATCCCCAACGAACACCTGGCCAAGCTGGTGTCCCCGCTGATCATGTACTTGTTGCCGGTCTTGATGGGGTTCACGGGAGGCCGGCTGGTTTATGGCATCCGCGGCGGAGTGGTGGGCGCGCTGGGTACGATGGGAGTCGCCGTCGGCAGCAGCGTGCCGATGTTCATCGGCGCCATGGTACTGGGCCCGCTGGGCGGATGGACCATCAAGCAGCTTGACCAGGTGCTGGAGAAACGAACGCCCAAAAGCCTGGAAGTGCTGGTGTCGAATTTCTCTGCCGGCCTGGTGGGCTTAGGACTGACGCTATTAGCCTACGCAGTCGCCGGCCCATTCATCGAGGCGCTGACGATTACCCTGGGAAGCGGCGCCAAGCGAATTACCCAAGCGGGAGTCCTGCCCTTGATCTCCCTGCTCATCGAGCCGGGAAACGTTCTGTTCATGAACGGCGCCATGAATCACGGCGTCCTGGCGCCGCTCGGAATCGCGGAGGCAAAGCAAGCCGGCAAGTCCATCTTCTTTCTGCTCGAGACGAATCCCGGGCCGGGCCTCGGCCTGCTCGCCGCGTATTGGGTGTGCGGCAAGGGCGCAGTCAAGCAATCTTCTCCGGGGGCAATCGTGATTCACTTTCTGGGCGGCATTCACGAAATCTATTTTCCGTATGTCCTGATGAACCCCGCGACCGTGCTGGCCATGATTGCCGGAGGGATGTCAGCGACGGCGACTTTTGTCATGATGCATGCGGGCCTCGTGGCCACGCCGGCCCCCGGAAGCATCTTCGCGTATATTGCGATGGCGCCTAGAGGCGGCTTGATTCCGGTCCTGTCGGGAGTTGCCACCGGCGCGCTTGCCTCTTTCCTGGTTGCCCTACCGATCGTCTCCCGTTACAGCGCCGGCGCTGACGCAGCGAGCGCCTTTGCAAAGGCCAAGCTGACGGTGCAGGCTCAGCAGACACCGGCGGCGGACTGATGGGGCGCGGGCATCTCGCCTGCGCTACGAAGAAAATGCCCGACGCGCGTTGGAGTGCGGCAGCAGAGCTGCCGCCCTGGAATTCGAGAAAACGGCCGTAGCTGGCGCTCCCGCACTCCAGGTACCTTTGGCCCACAGATTGTAGGGGGACGGCTTGCCGTCCCCTGTCTGGGTCGACCTTGCACCATCCAGGGTAGGGCAAGCCCTACCCCTACACGTTTTCATGGCATTGCGAGATTCCTCGTCACCTGTTCTCACACACCCCATGCAGTCCCCGGCGGGAGACTAACGCTCGATTCTCACCATCAACTTGTCCAACACTTTGCGGTCAATCTCGTAGCCCAGTCCGGGCTTGGTAGGCGCAGGTATGTATCCGTCTTTATCGATGCGGATTTTGTCCTTAAAATACGGCCGGTCAGTGATGCCCTGAGGCTGGGTCATTTCAAACCAGACGCAATTCGGCATGGCCAGTTCGCAATGAAAATGCACGGCGTGGTCGAGCGCAGTGCCCCAGTTGTGCGGCTGGCACTCCATGCCGAAACACTCTGCCAGGCGTGCGACCTTCATCCCGCCTGTGATCCCGCCGATGTTGTCGACGACGAAGCGCACCACATCGCATGCTCCACGGCGTATATACTCGGCGTAGTCGTAAGGTGAAAAGACGAATTCCCCGATGGTGACGGGCACGTCCAGCGCCTGGGCCAATTGCGCCAGGCCTTCGATGTCGGTTGTGGGTATCGGGTCTTCGAAGGAGACGAAGCCCAACTGATCCAGCACGCGGCCAACTTTGATTGCTTCATCGCGCGTATAAACACCCACGGAATCGAAGAGGAGCGTGAAGCTATCTCCGGCGGCCTGGCGCACCGCCTTCGCGACCTCGATATCAAGCCTGTAATCGGCGCCGCCGTCGGGCATCTCCGGAGGGTGAATCTTGTAGGCGGTGAATCCCTCGCCCTTGGCGTGCTGGAGATCCGCCACGAACTCGCCCACCGTTTTCAGGTGTTGCGAACTCGCATAGGCCCTGACGCGATTTTTGTAGGCGCCGAGAAGCTGATACACGGGAAGGTTAACTGCCTTGCCGAGGATATCCCACAAGCAATTATCGATGGCCGATGAGTAGGACAGTTGCCCCACTCGGCGTTTGCCCGGCGCCCACTGAGAGGTGAGCGCTGGAAGCTCGAGCACACTCCTTCCCGGCAGGAGGCGCTTGGCATATTCGAGCCATCCCAGATTGCTCCAGTTAGGGTGCCAGTAACGCTCGGCCAACGTATAGTTGCCTTCGATCCCGCCCTTGGTTACGATCGCGGCAATGCGGGTTAAACCTTCGCCGGCAGCTTCACCACCCCTGCCGGAGTTTACGACATAGACTTTGACCTCGTTAATCGTGAGGTCGGGCAGGTCGCCGCCCTTGATCCCAGCCGCCTGGGCAGCAGCGCCACCCGGATCAGCCAGTGCGAGCGCTCCCGCGCCCGCCCAGGCGCTCCCCGCGATGTCACTTAGGAAATCACGACGCGAGCCGATGCTGGTAGACATTCGCCCGTCCCTCTCGCATTTTAAATTCCAGATTCCAGATTCCAAAGGCCGCGACCCACAAACAAATTCGAAATTGTCAGCTCAGCTTAAGTTCTGACCGTGTCCTGATTTTCCTGGTAGCGCCGACCTTTAGAGCCTGCCCTGAGTGAAGCGAAGGGTCGGCAGATGCTGGCCTAAAGGACAGCGCTACGCCGAAACTAGAACACTACTTCAGTTTTCGAATTATGAATTTCGGCTTTCCAGTTTCCATTTTCCAATTTCCGTCTTCCGCGCCGGCGCTACGCCTTAAGGTAAGGCTTTAAGTAAGTCAACGTATCTCGAAGTGCCTGCTTCCCTTCCTCGTCGAGATGTGCTTCTGGCTGATCGCCTCCGGCGGCGACTTTGGCGGCAGAAGAGAAACCTGGCGATTGCCTGGTGCGAAGCCCATAAGTCTTAAAAACCCCGCGCAGGCACAAAACGTACTTCACCGACTCGGGGCCATGGCTCAGCATTTCGGTGAGGATCAGCAAAGTCCTGGCGTGCATTGCCAACGCTTCGTCGTGCTTACCCGCATGCCAGAGATTCCACGTCTGGGCGTAGAGGTCGGCAAACGGCGCGGCAGGCATGCAGCCGGCAAAGCCTCGCCGCATTTCATCGATCAAATCGCGCCCATGGCTTCCCGAGAATACTCTGAGCTGGTCTGAACTTCTTTCCCGGAGCGGCCCCACGCTCATCAACGGGCTGCCGGCTTCGTCTTTCACATAGCGAAATGTAGAGATGGCCTTATACATTTCAATCAGCAAGTCGACACTCATGTTGCCCACCGCTTGCACAAACATGGGGAGTTCAGTCGCGGCTCCGACTGCCTTGTAATACTCGAGGTCGGTTTTCGGATCGCTCGACTCCGACGGTGGAAGCGAGATGATGGCGTCCGCGCCGACCTTTTCCGCGTGCTTTGCATATTTGATAGCACTGGCAAGATTAGGTCCCTGCACCCCGATTACGATCGCCGGGCGCAACTTCTTTCCGGCGGAAGCGATGGCTTCGTTACCCTCCAGGCGCTCAGCCTCGGTCAGGGTCATCCACTCGCTGGCCATTTGCGGCCAGACGAACCCGTGCACTCCCCCGCGGTCGATGAACCGGACTTCTTTTATCAGTGAGTCCAGGTCCAACTTGTTCGATTCCGTAAACGGTGTCTGAGCGACAGGGAAGATACCGCGCAAGGGTTTGGAACTCGAAGCCTCGCTGCCAAAAATCTTCCAGCCCGGAACAGCAAGGCCCAGCGCGCCGACACCCAAGATTTGCAGAAATTCCCTGCGATCGCGCCGTTCAAGTGGTTTCGATGGGTGCATGGCACGCTCTCCTTTTTCGCCCACACGGATGTGGGCATGATACACATGCCGGCGGCAAGGGTAAAGGCTGAAGTGTAGGGGTAGGCCTTGCCCTACCCGGTCGATCCGGGGACGGCAAGCCGCCCCCCTACAAGCAGGTACTCGCAGCTCGGCTCATTTAACAGAGCCAGTACCGAACAAATCCGCAACTTGACAACCCTTCTCTCCCTCTCGTAGCATAGCCTTTCAAACCCTGTTCTAACCGGCTCTTCAAAGAGGTGTAACCGTGAGAATTACGGCCCGTTTCGCCGACGATATTGCTATTGTGAGCCTGAGCGGAAAATTCCTGGCGGGGAGCGATGGACCCTACCTGCGGCAAAAGGTCAAGGATTTCATTGACGCCGGGACGAAGAAGCTCGTGATCGATTTTGCCGACGTCCCGTACATTGACTCCACCGGATTGGGCTTTCTGGCAGGGACTCGCGTGACGGCTCAAAACGCTTCTGTCCGGATGGTCTTGTCGAACATCAATGTGCATGTTCGAAAGATTCTGGACGACGTCAAGCTTTCGCAGTTTTTCGTCATTGCTCCGGATGAGGCAGCTGCCTTGGCTAAGGTGAATGAACTCGAGCCGGCCACGCCCGACTCTCCCCCAGAAGCGGCGGCGCCAAAGCCGCGCGGGAGAAAGGCAGCCGCCAACCCGACCGAACCCTCATGATCCGAGTTGATCGCAGCCTGGCATTCTCCCTCGTAGCTCTGATTTTACTGCTCGCGGCGCCTTGGCGATTGTCTGCCCAATCGAATACCCGGCTGCTGCTGTCCGCCGGTTCCGGTGTTCCGGGACACCCGGGCATCGCTTTCGGCCCGTTCATCGACTTGGCGATGAACGACAACCGGCAGATTGCCTTCCTTTCGTCGCTGCGGAGCCCGCGCAATGAGCTGCGGGCCGTGGTCGTATCCAGCGGTGTTAGTTTTTCTGTGGTGGCCTTTCAGGGCCTTCAATCGCCGATTCCAAAGACGTCGTATGATTCCTTCAGCGCTCCGAGTCTTAACGACGCAGGAGTAATCTGCTTTGCGGCTGGATTGAAGGACACGGAGGGGGCTCCGAGCAGCGCGATTATCCGGGTGGACGGGAGCGGATCGAGGGCCCTGGTGACAAGCACCGACACCTTTCCAGGGACACCAGACGCCAATTTCCTCGAGTTCTCAGCGCCTTTGGTCAACTCGCAGGGCAACATCCTGTTTGGCGCGCGCTGGGGTGGAAAGAAACCGGGCACGGGTTTGTTCCTCTGGACGCCGCGCGGGTTGCAACGATTGGATTTTCCGGCCGGTATTTCACCCATGCCGAAGGACCTCTTCGAGCCCATCTTTTTCAACCACGATGAGGCGGCGCTGGCGCTGCGCGGCACTCCATGGACGACCTCAATCGAGCAGTTCTTCAGGGCCGTCGCCATTCGCAGCTTTCAGGAGATCGTTCCTGTGCCTGATCCGGCAGGCACCGTCCAACTGCTTGCGCCCCGCCCCGGCCAGGCGCCGGTTAACCTGGTGCTGGTCATTATGGAAGGCGAGAACGTGCAAACGGCGCTTCTGGCGGGCGACCCTTCCCAGCCCGTGATGGCCAGGCATGTTGCCGACGCACCCGAGATAAAACCCCTCGGGCAGGTGGAGGGTCAGACGACCTCCGCGCAAGGAAATATTATCTTTGCCGCAACGCCCCTGGATTCGCCCGACGATATCGGGCTCTATTGTTACTGCGCGGGTCAGGTCACACGGCTGACGTCCGCGGATGACTTGGCACCCATTGTCCAACCCGCGCCCGGCAAGCCGATTCTTTCGCTCGTCGGCGACTCGCAGCAAACCACGGCCTTCATCGCACCGGGCGCCGCCGGTGGCGGCTCGGCCATCTACGTCACGTCAATTCCGTAAGGGCAGTCGAGAGTCGTAAGGGCAGTCAAGAGTCGAAAGTCAAGCTCTCGACACGCCGACTACTGCACTCTTCCACTCCTAGTGCTGAGTTGGATTAATAAGCGCAATTCCAAATGACACTCGGAAGGGCGGGGCTTTAGCCCCGCCGCCTAGGGGCGTGGCGTGAAAAGGGCCTTTAGGCCCTGAAGTCGACTTGCTTCAGGGGCTAAAGCCCCTAAATCCCGCCCGAGTCTAGCGGCGGGGCTAAAGCCCCGCCCTTCCATCTCCGAGGAAATAAGATCGCTAACTTCCGCAACTCAGCACTAGACTCCTCGACTCCTTCACTTGTCGACTTTTGACTTTCGACTCTCGACTTTCGACTTCTAACTGATTTCCAGCTTCCACGGCGCGCGGTATTCCCGGCTGATCAGCTTCTGCGCCGCCGGGCCACCCTTGGTCAGCCGTTGGCCGGCCACATCCCATTCAATCCGCTCCTTGCTCCGGAGTGCGACGTTCCCCAGCAGGCAGGCGCTGGTTGAGTGGTAGCCGTATTCGATGTCGGTCTGCGGCATCTTGCGGGTCCGCATGCACTCCAGCATGTTGGCCACGTGGTTTGCCAGGCCGTCGTCCTCCACTTCCATCTTCATTTCGGCAGTCTTCCCTACTCGTTTTCCCTCGAAGCCTTGGCCCTGCGGGAAGACTTGGAACACATCACGGTCCACAAACATGGTTCCGTCCGTACCGTAGAACTCTATCCCGTAGCCGTGCTCGTGTTGCCGGGCGTCATTGCACAGCCGATTCTCGTAGGTGGCGACAAATTCCGGGTACTCGAGCGTAATCTGCAGGGTATCTGGCGTGTCGCTATTATCCTTCAGGTAAAACTTCCTGCCCAGCGCCGTAACGGTGTGCGGGCCATCGACTTTCATTGCCCACTGTACAATATCCATCAGATGCACCATCCAATCGCCGGGCCAGCCGTTGGCGTAATCGTAGAAGTAGCGGAAGGTCGACCAGCGGTCGCCCACCCCGAAGCGGTTCGAGTTAAACGCCACCTTCGGAGCCGGCCCAAGCCACATGTCCCAATCGAGTCCCGAAGGCGGATCGCTATCCGGCGGATTGCCGATTCCTTCCGGGTAAATATTGGAGTAGTTCCAAGTGCGCGCATAAGTGACTTTGCCGATGAGCCCGTCCTGGACGAGTTGGACGGCCTTCTGAAAGTGCACGTTGGAGCGCTGCCATAAACCCACTTGCACGACTCGCTTATATTTCCGCGCCGTCTCAACCATCTTCTTGCCTTCTTCGACGGCAACGCAGATGGGCTTTTCCACGTAAACGTCCTTGCCTGCCTGACAGGCCATGACGGTCGGGAGGGGATGCCAATGGTCGGGCGTGGCCACGATGACCACGTCAATCTCCTTGTCATCGAGGACCTGGCGGAAATCCTTCAGCGTTTTCGCCTTTCCACCTGCCGCCTCCAGCCCCTTCCGTAGGTTAGGTTCATAGACGTCACACACCGCTGCGATCTCAACGCCCTGATGCAAGAAATTCTGCATGTCGTCACAGCCCTGGCGCCCGCAGCCGATCAGTCCCAGCCGGATTCTGTCGTTGGCGCCCAGCACTCTGCCCGTGCTGGCGCCGGACATCGCCAGGCTAAGCCCGGCGCCGCTCACCGCTGCCCGCCTGATAAAATCACGTCGGTTGATTTGCTCGCTCATAGCTCATTCCTCTTTTTCGCAAATGAAGATGTCGTTCAAGGCGTCGCCCATTGTAACAAAGTTTTGCTTCTTTCGCCCTGGAATACCCGCCTTCCTCATCCTTGGGGAGAGGGGGGACCGCAATCACCATTTTTCCGGCCGTAGTGGGCTGGGTGGAGGGGCCCGCGCTCCCAATCCCGCCTGTCGCCTCCTGCCATCTTGGAACTGACGCGACACGGGCACGAGTGCCTGTCCCACTCAGTGCGGTTGGTTATAGAATGGGTGATGGGCAGCAAGCACAAGACTGAAGCCTTGGTGCGCAGGCGAACGAAGTATATCGGCGAATATTGCTGCGACGAAAGCAACCTCGCACTCTCGTCACCTTCGCCCAGAAAGGCAAGCCGCGGTGCTCTGGTTCTTTCACTTGCCGCAACTCTGGACAGCGCTGCTGAGTTCACTTATAGCATTGGCGACGCTCGCGGGCATCATGATCCGCCCCTTTCGCTGGAACGAGGCGCGGGTCGCCATGAGCGGCGCCGGACTTTTGCTTGTCCTGGGTCTGATCAGTCCCAAGGATGCACTGTTCACCCTCTTGCGGGATTGGAACACCTTCCTCTTTTTTCTGGGCATGATGGCCTTATCGGCCCTCGCAGAAACCGCCGGCCTCTTCGACTGGCTTGGTGTGCAGGCGGCGCGACTGGCGGGCGAGAGCGCTCGACGGCTGTTCCTGAACGTATTTTTGTTGGGGACGTTCATTTCGATGCTCTTTTCTAACGACGCCACGGCGCTCATCCTCACACCCATAGTTTATGTTCTGGTTACGAAGCTGCGATTGCCTGCTCTGCCGTATTTGTTCGCCTGCACGTTCATCGCGGATTCGGCTTCCTTTTTGCTCCCCGTCAGCAACCCCATCAACATCATCATCCTTTCACACCATCCGCTGAAGCTATCGGCTTTTCTGCGACTGTTGCTTCTACCGAGCGTGGTGGTGATAGCGATTAACGTGGGAGTGTTTTTCTTCCTCTACCGCAGGCAACTTGCTGGCTCGTTTGACGTCGAGCGTCTTTCGTCGCCCCGGGAAGTGATAAAGCACAAGGCGTTTTTTCGCTACACCTGTTGTGTGCTAGCCGTGGTCGCACCTGCTTATGTGGCCGCAGCCGCTGTTCAGTTCCCGCTTTCGGTGGTGGCCGTGGCAGGGGCCTTACTATTGCTTGCCGGCGCCTTCTATTGGAGGAGTGCCAGCCTCCGCCAGGCAGGAAAAGCGATCTCGTGGTCGATTTTCGGGTTCATTGCTGGAATGTTTATCGTGGTTCGGGCCGTCCACGAGACAGGGCTCACCACAAAGTTTGGGAACTTGCTGTTGCACCTGTCTCGAGGATCGAGTTTTGGTGCGGTGATGGTGGGGACCGCAGGAGCGGCGCTGGGTACTAACTTGATTAACAATGTTCCCATGGCCGTGCTGATGAATTCCGCATTAGCCAGTATTCAGAGCGCATCACCTGGGGTCCGTCAGGGCTTTATCGCTGCTACCATGTTCGGCTGCGATCTCGGTCCGAATCTGACGACGGTTGGCTCTCTGGCCACTGTGCTCTGGTTGCTTATTCTGCGACATCGAAATGTTGACGTCTCGGGACTTGACTACTTCAAAGTGGGCGTTGTGGTAACACCCTTAATGCTGTTTGCCGGCGCATTCACCATGTGGCTGCTCATATAGACAGAACGAGGGAGGTGACTGTGCGAATTCTCTGTTGTCTGGACGGTACCAACGCCGAACAAATCGGCAAGGCGCTGGAAATGTTCTCGGCGTTCGAGCCGCTCACAGTCGGCATGCTGCATGTGACCGATACCCGCCCGAGAGAAGACATGGATCTCGTTCGCGAGCGATTCTGGCGACACCCTCTGCATGCTCGCCACCCTCCTGCGCCGCCGGAGCCTACTCCCCGCCCTTCTCCGCGCGAGGAGGAAATCAGCGAGGCCGAGAAAGCCTCTGCAGAAGAGATATTGAAAGAGTGCCTTAGCTATTGTGGCGGCGCGGAGACGATGGAACGAGAGGGCCGCCCGGAACGCGAGATCGTCAATGTCGCAGCCGAGTGGCGCGCCGACCTGTTGATCGTCTGCTCACAAGCAAGGTACCGAATGAAGGAGGAGATTGGCCCCAAGTCGGTCGGGCACGTGGCGCGCTTTGTTGTGGACCACGCGCCTTGCCCGGTCCTATTGCTGCGCCCCATGGCGCGGCAGCAGTTCCCGATTAATAGATAATCGGGTTTGGGATCTTTGTCGGCGATGAAGACAGCAGGGAATTTCTTGACAATCCCCTCGCCCCCTTGGGGGAGAGGGTGGCGAGCGTAGCGAGCCGGGTGAGGGGGTCGGAAGACCCACCATGATCGTCAAGACTTGTTTGGGACACCAAACTCGGGAGAACGCTCCATAAGCGTCGTGCCCCACGCACCACAAGCAGAGTCCGCATGATCGATCGCCTCAATTTCCTGATTCAATACCTCTTCGGCCCAGAAGTGTCTCCTAAGCGCAGCCACCTCCTGCCGCGTTGGCTCTGGCTTCGGGCGCTGGGACTGATCTTCTTCTCAGCCTTCTACTCCCTGCTGTTCCAAATCCGTGGCCTGATCGGACCTGACGGGATTCTCCCCGCCGGCCGTTATCTGAGCGGCGCGCGTCAGCAGGCCGGCGCGCTTTCGTATTGGTATGTCCCGAGCCTGCTGTGGTTAGGCAGCAGCAACCACGCGCTCATGGCGATCTCGTGGATCGGGTTGGTAGCCTCACTCCTGCTCGTGCTCAACTTTTGGCCGCGTGGGATGATCGCAGTCTGCCTTCTGATGTATCTCTCTTTTGTCGCCGCGGCCCAGGACTTCTCTTCCTATCAATCGGATGGAATGTTGCTTGAGGCGGGATTCATCAGTTTGTTCTTTGCCCCGCCCGGTTGGCGGCCACGCTTGGCTGATGCCTGTCCGCCCTCCCGCGCCAGCCTTTACCTCTTGCGCTGGGAGTGGTTCCGCATCTACTTCGAATCCGGGATCGTTAAACTGGCGAGTCACGACCCTCAGTGGCGGAATCTGACGGCCCTCGATCAATACTATGCGAACGGCCCCCTGCCCGATTGGATCGGCTGGTACGCGCAGCAACTCCCGCACCGGTTCCATGCTTCGTTTGCGATCGCCACGCTCGTCATTGAACTCGGCTTGGTTTGGATGCTTTTCCTGCCGCGGCGACTCCGCGTTGTTTGCTTCTTCATCGTCACCGCATTTCAAATCGGCATCATCCTCACTGCCAACCTGGCGTTCCTCAACTACCTCGTTCTCTGTCTGGGTGTGTTGCTTTTGGATGACAAGTTCTTGAGGCGGGCACGCGCAGCGCTTGTGGCTGTTCTTGGGCGGTCACAACGGCCCGTCGTGCAGGCTTCCGCGAAAGATCCAGGTGAAGCCATTGACGCTGACGGGGAGCGGCCGCAAGGGCCGTCCCTACACCGGGTCCGCAGATATTTGAAGCGCGCATCGCTCGCCACTTCTGCCGTGATGCTTTCCTGGATCGGTTACAACACCACCGCGCTTTTGCTCCTGATGCTCGTCCCTGGCTTCCCTCTCCCCACTTCACCCGTGTTGTGGCTCGAACCGCTTCGCATCTCCAATCAATACGGGCTGTTTGCGGTGATGACGCGAGCGCGCTATGAGATCGAGTTCCAGGGCTCGAGCGATGGGCATACCTGGGTCGCGTACCCGTTTCGTTACAAGCCGCAGGATCCCCGCGAGGCGCCGCGCCTCTACGCGCCTTACCAGCCGCGCTTCGATTGGAACCTCTGGTTCGCATCCCTGGGCGGATGGAGAGAGTACCCCTTCGTGGTGCGCACCGAAGTGCAACTCCTTCGCGGCAGCCCCAGCGTCCTTTCGCTTTTCGCGGGAAACCCTTTTCCCGGCAAGCCTCCGCGCGAAGTGCGCGCCGTTCTGTGGCAGTACTGGTTTACCGATTTGAAGGTCAAGCGGGAAGAGGGTCTCTGGTGGACGCGCAAGATGCTCGGCCTTTACGCACCAACTCTCGAATTCGCACCCGACGGCTCCGTGGGAGCGGTTGAAATGCCGGATACGCAGGGGATCCCGCCGCCGTAACGGCGGGTCGCAAGACGCACGCACAGACGCACAATGTTATGGGGTGGCCAGTGAAAAGCTACGCGAAGACAAGACGTCCTTTGGGCTGCGGAATTGGCCGACCGAGCTCGGTGGCGGTGTCGATCCACTCTCGGATGATGACTTCGACATTGGCGAGGGCCTCAGCATAGGTATCCCCGTCAGCCGCGCAGCCAGGGAGTTCTGGAACCTCGGCAATGAAAGCATGGTCCTCATCGCTCCAGTAAATGATTACCTCATATTTCGGCATCCGGCTCGCCTCCCAGTCCGTATCTCAGCCCGAATTACATCAAAGGCGCAGTCCCAGCCTTACCTGGCAGGCTCCGAAGAAAATCCTCTCACCGTGTCATTCTGAGCGAAGCGAAGAATTCCAGCAGTTGCAGTTTCGACGAACTGCAGAGATCCTTCGTCGCCTTCGGCTCCTCAGGATGACAGGCACAACGGTTGTTCCGCAGCACACTAGGGGCACGTCACCACCTACCAAGTACGACCTGATTCATACCGTTTACGCCCAGAACGCGTGCCCGTGGCCGCTGGGGCCGTCCAGATGGCCGACGAGGTGATGTTGCATATCGTCGTGGAGGGCTGCCATGCTGCGGCGCAACTCGTCCATCTTATCGGTGCTGAAGGGTGAGAAGTTGCGAGCCAGTTCGACGTTGTGCTCGAGCATCTCGACTTTGGGCATTCCGGTGACCGCGGTCGTGACCGGCAGGCTCATGGCAAAGTGCAGCAGCGTGTCCGCATCGGTCTTCCCACCTTCCGTGCCAATCAGAAATTCCTGGCCGTAGACCTTCATGGCGATAACGCCCAGGCCCTTCTTGTTGGCGGCGACGAGCGCCGTCTTCTCAAACCCGCCCGTGCCCGTGGGGTTGAGCGCCATCTGCGTGCAATCCAGCGGATGCCTTTCGATGGCCTGCGCGAGAACCGCGCCGTCGGTGTGGCAGCTCATGCCGATGAAGCGAGTCATCTTCTGCTCCTTCGCTTCCAGCAACCCTTTGAGGGCGCCGTCGGGAGCTTCGATCTTTTCCAGATCGTCGGCGTGCCGCAGGTCATGGATGTGCACCAGGTCTACATGGTCGGTCTGAAGGCGTTTCAAACTGCCCTCGAGGCGGCGCAGAAATTCATCGCGGGTACGATCGGGAATTTTGGTGGCCAGCCACACTTCCTTGCGGCGCGTGGCCATGACTCTGCCGACACGCGTTTCGCTCTTGCCATCGCCGTAAAGGTAGGCGGTGTCAACGTAGGTGATGCCCAGATCAAGGGCATGGTTGAGCACTTTAACGGCTTCGTCATCGTCCTTGTACATCAGAAAGCGGCTGCCACAACCAAAAGCCAGAATAGAAACCTTGGCGCCCGTGTGGCCCAGCGTTCGCTGCGGCAATCGGGCTTTTGCGCCGGCGATATTTGTCCACAAGGGCAGGCTGGCGCCCGCCGCTCCCCCGATGGCAATCTTTTCCAGGAACTTCCTTCTAGAAACGTCTTTGCTCATGGCGACTCCTTCGTCGAAGCAGTGGCTAGTGGCTAGCGCCAGGTGCCTAGTTCCACCAGCCGCGCTCGATCCGCTAGCTGGGTTCTCAGACCACCTTCAATTTGCCCCGGGAACATTATACCCCTCGAATAGTGAAGTGCAAGCTCGCCAGGTTAGTCACCCATACGTTGATGACGGCGGCTCGTAGGGGGACGGCTCGCCGTCCCCGCGTTTCTTCTGGACCCGACGAGGGTAGGGCAAGCCCTACCCCTACGCATCCGGGTCCTGCCGCGGGAGACCTAGGGCCGCACGGCCCCGCACTACCCACGGCTCTTTACGGCTGGCAGCCGGCGTCGGTGGATGAGAGCTTGACGTCGGTGTAGTCGCCTGTCTCATCGAACGACCCGAGGCCGACCCGTCCGCACTTGAAGGTCTTGTCGACCACCGAAAAGCGCGGCTGGGATTCGCCGTCGACGAATACTTTTATTGAGCCCGAATTGACATCACGCTCGACGCGCACCGTGTGCCAATTCGTGTCCGGGAGCGCCGGGGCCGCTTCCAAACCCGCGATGCGGCGGCGCGGCGCGCCATCCACGAGGAAGATTCCGTTGTGGACATCGACCTTGGCGCCCGGGTCCCTGGAGAGATGCGTGTAATAGAAGTGCAGCGTGTCGACGTAGTTGAAAGCGATCATCATGGAACTGCCTTCGCGCCGTACGCGCGTCTCGAGGGTGAAGCTTCCCACGGAAACGCCCTTCACCAGCGCAAACTGCTGTGGGCGGCGCGGCACCAGCGGGTCGCGACTGCGCAGCATGTGCAGGTAATGGAGCGGGCCCTCTTCTTTCACCACCCAGTCCTCGGCAAATGGGAATTGCCAGGAGTCAAGCTTGCCGGAAGAGAAATCGTCGCGAAAGTTGACAGCTAGAGGCGCCGGTTGTGCCGCAACGCGAGCAATCATAACCGAGAGTGCGGCAACAGAAAAAAGTAAACCGGCGACCAATCGACCTCTGGGCGAGATTTGCATGCATCAATACCCCCTGATTTAGGCTGGCGGAATTAAAGACTAGCGGGGTTTTGCACTCCTGGCAAGCACCTTGTCGAATTCTGTAGGGCAGTGTCTGAAACCGCCCATGGGCAACCACAAGGAGGCTGCTGAAAAACCCTTCTTGGCATGTCATTCCGAGGAGTTGTCATGGGCTTGCCGTCCACCCGAGCGAATGAAAATCAGTGTCGTCCCCGCGAAAGCGGGGACCCATTGTCAGTCGGGAGAAAGATGGATTCCCGCTTTCGCGGGAATGACGAGTCCGGGCGTGATTTTCAGGGCGAGATTCGTCGCGGAGTTTGCCCTGAGCGGCAGAGCGAGATTCTTCGCTCCGCTCAGAATGACAAGCGAAGGGCTCAGGATGACAGCGAAGGGCTCAGGATGACAGCGAAGGGTTCGGAATGACAGCGTCGGGAGAGGTCTTTCAGCAATCTGCAGGGTTTCCCTACGTCAGCTTCGCCGTTCGCACCCATTTCCCCAAGTCGCGAAGATTTCTGGCCAGAGCTTCGAACTGACGAAGCGGCAGCGCGTTGGCGCCGTCCGACAGGGCGCGTTCGGGACGGTTATGGACTTCCATAAAGACGCCATCCACGCCCGCCGCCACCCCCGCCCTCGCCAGGACGCCGATGAACTGCGGCTGTCCGCCGCTTTTCTCACCTTCACCGCCCGGAAGTTGCAAAGCGTGGGTTACGTCGAGGATGACCGGAAACCCGAAGTCCCTCATGATGGCGAGGCCACGAATGTCGACCACCAGATTATTGTAGCCGAAGGTGCTGCCTCGCTCGGTGACGAGAATGCGTTCGTTGCCCTGGCTTGCGACTTTTTCAACAACGTGGCGAACATCCCAAGGCGATAGAAATTGACCTTTCTTGATATTCACCACTGCGCGCGACCGGCCGGCTTCGACCAGCAAATCGGTCTGGCGACAGAGAAAGGCCGGAATCTGGATCACATCCGAGACTTCCGCCACCGGCGCAACTTGCGCCGGTTCGTGTACGTCAGTCAGGACGGGTACACCGATTTCTCTTTTGACGCGCGCCAGGATCTGAAGTCCTCGTTCCAAGCCGGGACCTCGATAAGAACGGAGCGAAGTGCGGTTGGCCTTGTCGAAAGAGGCCTTGAAGATGTAAGGAATGCGGAGGCGGCGCGCAACGCCGGCCAGGCGCTCAGCCATCATCAGCGTAGGTCGTTCACTCTCGATGACACACGGCCCCGCAATCACAAACAGCGGATGGCCGGCTCCGAGCTTCAGTTTGCCCACAGGAACCACGTGACTCATTGTTCGCCCGCCGTGCAGAAAAGGAAAATGGAAATTAGAAACTGGAAAATGGGATCTGGGAAGTCGCAGCTAGAGCCGGTACCGCGAGTTTCAATTCCCTAAATCCGACTCGTACATAATGACGGACTGCGCCGCGATACGCACTTTGGAAGGGCGGGGCTTCAGCCCCGCCGCCTCGGGGACCACGATGAGTTGGGCCTTTAGGCCCTGAAGCCACGTTGCCTCAGGGGCTAAAGCCCCCCAATGATAAGCCGCTTTCCACGGCGGGGCTAAAGCTCCGCCCTTCCCCGCACGTCCGAATATGACGCGGACTTTCGTCAGCAAAGCCTAACCCGCCAGACTGGAGCCATTTTCCAATATCCACTTTCCGATTCCCATTTTCCGCTATGTGGACGCGGCCACCTTGGCCTCTTCCGCCAACAAAGCGCTCGGAAACGCCCCCAAACGCTTTCGGCGATACTGGTATGCGGCGCCGATAAAGGCTTTGAACAGGGGGTGTGGCTCGAGGGGGCGCGACTTGAATTCAGGATGAAACTGGCAACCCAAGAACCACGGGTGGTCGCGAATTTCGACAATCTCCACGTAGGTCCCATCCGGGGTCACTCCCACCATATCCAGCCCTTTGCTAACCAGGATCTCCTCGTACTCGCGATTGAATTCGTAGCGATGACGATGGCGCTCGGAAATCTCGAGCTGACCATAAGCCTGGTGAGCGAACGATCCCGGCTTGAGCCGCGCAGTCCAAGAGCCCAAGCGCATCGTGCCGCCCAATTCATCAATGCCCCGCAATTCGCGCAGCTTGTAAATGACGCGGTGAGGCGTGGAGGGATCAAACTCGGAGCTATCGGCGTCCGTCAAGCCGCAGACATTGCGAGCGAATTCAATGACAGCGCATTGCATTCCAAGGCAAATGCCGAAATAGGGCACCTTGCGCTCGCGCGCGAACTCGATAGCTCGCACCATGCCCAGGATACCGCGCTGCCCAAACCCTCCCGGGACCAGGATCCCGTCCAGTGGTTGCAAATGTGCTTCCCGGTCCTGACCCTCCAGTTCTTCAGCTTCCACCCAGATTTTGTTGAGCTTCAAATCGTGCGCAATGCTGCCGTGGACCAAAGCTTCATTCAGGCTTTTATAAGAGTCCTGATAGCCGACATACTTTCCCACGATTCCGATGGTAACCTCATCCTGCGGGTGCTGGATGCGCTCCACGAGCTCAATCCATGGCTGTACGTTCCGGTCCCCTGTTTCCAGTTTCAGGCAACGCAGTATCTGTGAATCCAAGCCCTCTTTCCCCAGGATGATCGGCACCTCATAGATGTTTTCCACATCCTTGGCGGTGATGACGGCGTCTTCTGCCACGCTGCAGAAAAGAGCGATCTTGGCTTTGATGTCGGAGGAGAGAAAACGGTCTGTGCGGCAGAGCAGAATGTCAGGCTGAATGCCAATCTCCCGCAGTTCCTTCACGGAATGTTGGGTGGGCTTGGTCTTTTGTTCGCCCGAGGCCTGTATGTAAGGGACGAGCGTCAAATGCACGAAGAGCACGTTGTCCCGGCCCAGTTCCTGCCGCATCTGGCGAATGGCCTCGAGGAAAGGCAGCGATTCGATGTCTCCCACCGTGCCGCCCACCTCGACGATCACCACGTCTACATCGTGCGCAACCTTTTGGATAGCAGCTTTAATCTCGTTGGTGACGTGAGGGATGACTTGCACCGTTTTCCCTAGATAATCTCCGCGCCGCTCCTTGGTGATGATGGTCTCGTAAATACGCCCGGCAGTGCAATTATTGTCCTGACTCATCCTCGCATGGCTGAACCGCTCGTAGTGGCCTAGGTCAAGGTCGGTTTCCGCCCCGTCGTCCGTAACGAAGACTTCGCCGTGTTGAAACGGACTCATGGTTCCCGGGTCGACGTTCAAGTAGGGATCCAGTTTCAAAAAAGTGACCTTGAGTCCTCGAGCCTCGAGCAAACAACCCATCGAAGCTGAAGCCAAACCTTTCCCCAGCGAACTGACTACACCACCGGTGACGAAGATGTACTTTGCACCCATGATCCTCCTTGGCAATGTCTAATGGGCTGGAGATATTGCGACCTGAGCTCGATAGACCCAAATGCCCGTTGCAGTCTAGAAATATCCCGCCAGGTCGTCTGTACCGAAATGGACGTTCTCGGAAGGAATCGGTACGGTCAATTATCCGGGTGGTGCCGCGGTTTGTCAATGAGAAATTCCCTGCTCTTTCACATCTGCGCTGGATCTCCTCAAATCCGAGGCGCGGGCGCGCCGCTACCGCTTGCGGCAACTGGCTGCGGACGACATTTTGGAACTGTGCTAAAATAAGTCAATGAGCCAGGTAGGGCTGCAAGTCTAGGGGCAGGCCGGGGGCGCGCCTCCCACTTACTTGCCTGGGGAGGGGCCGCGAGGATGAATGCGCTATCGAAGCACCGGGTTTCGCGACTCTGGATGCTGAGCCTCGTCGTGGGAAGCCTGTTGGGCGTTGCCGCAATTAAGGCGACTGCCGCGCAAGGCACCCAGCAGCCGAATGCCACGCCTCCACCAGCGGTTGATAAGCCAAACACGCCGAAATCGGCTGGCGACCCTGAATCGAATCAAGTCACCGTCCGCAAGCCCGATATCCACGTTGCGCCGTTTTTGGTGGACGTAAACTTGGTGGTGATTAATGTGACCGTCACCGATCCGTTCGACCGGATCGTTACCGGGCTCGAGCAGAACAATTTTCAAGTATACGACGAGAAGGTTGAGCAGAAGATCGCATCGTTCTCTACGGAAGACGCGCCCATTTCGGTAGGCTTGATATTTGACAGCAGCGGCTCGATGAGTGATAAGATTCAAAAATCCAAGGAAGCAGCCTTACAGTTTTTCAAGACATCTAACCCCCAGGATGAGTTCATGCTCATCAACTTTAGCGACCGTCCGAACCTGATCACGGGCTTCACCTCGAAGTTCGAGAACATTCAGGACCGGTTGCTATTTGTGAAAGCGGGCGGGAGAACGGCGTTGCTCGATGCCATTTACCTGGGGTTGAGCGAAATGAAGAAAGCCACGACCAACCGGCGAGCCTTGCTGGTAATCTCGGACGGCGGCGACAATCACAGCCGGTATACGGAGAATGACATCAAGCGCGCAGTTCGAGAGTCCGACGTGCAGATCTACGCGGTCGGTATATTCGAGCCGCTGTCCTCTCGTGCACGCACGCCTGAGGAAGCAGGCGGTCCGGGCCTGCTGGCCGACTTGGCGGAAGTATCGGGAGGCCGGATGTTCAGTGTCGAGGATGCGAACGAGCTACCCGACATTGCTGAGAAAATTTCCATTGAGCTAAGGAACCAGTATGTGATCGGGTATCACCCCTCGAACCTGGTTCGCGATGGTCGCTGGAGGCGAATTAAGGTAAAGCTCGATCCTCCCCGGGGGTTGCCTCCGCTTCAGGTTTATGCGCGCACTGGTTACTATGCACCTACACAATAGTATGAACTTCAGGATCAGAAAGAAGTCTCGCGGTTTAGTCCCACTTTGCCTGGCCCTCACTTTCTGTAATTGCCTTCTCGCGCAAGCCCCCCAGCCTGCCAATCCGCAGACTCCGTCGCCTGAGAAGAAGGGCCGCGAATACACTATCAATGTTGACGTAAATATGGTCGTCCTTCACGCTACCGTCGTCGACAAGAAGGGACGAATGGTCAACGATCTCAAGTCCGACGACTTCCGGGTGTATGAGGATGGCGCGCTGCAGAAACTCTCAGTGTTCAGCCACGCCGACGTCCCGGTGACTATGGGCATTGTGATCGACGACAGCGGCAGCATGCGTGAAAAACGCCAGGCGGTAAATGCCGCCGCCTTGACCTTCGTGAAGACGTCCAATCCTCAGGACCAGGCGTTCGTGGTCAATTTCAATGATGTCTATTATCTCGACACTCCGGGAGATTTTGCCAGCAACATCGAAGATCTGAAGAGTGCTTTGGAGAAGATCGATTCCCGAGGAGGGACGGCGCTTTACGATGCCGTATACGCTTCACTTGACCACGTGAAGCTGGGCAACCGCGATAAGAAGACCCTGCTCGTCATTACGGACGGCGAGGACAACGCCAGCCGTTATACGTTCGACGAACTATTGCGCTACGCGCAGAAATCCGATGCCGTCGTTTATACGATTGGCCTTCTGGGGTCGGAAGAGCCCGGAGGCCTGTTCAAAATGCACGGCGGCAGCGCACATCGGGCCCAGAAAATACTCGAAAAGCTTGCTGAAGTCTCGGGCGGAGAAGCCTACTTTCCGAGATCCCTTGATGATGTACAGAGCACCTGCGAGCAGATCGCGCACGACATTCGCAACCAGTACACCCTGGCGTACTATCCCACCAATGCCAGAAAAGACGGCACCTTCCGCAATGTTCGCGTCGACGCCTTCGCCAGCGGCAATCACTCGAAGCTGGCCGTCCGCACACGTCCCGGTTACTATGCCCCGAAGCTGAACGCCACGACGGCTTCCGCCAGCGGCCAGTAGCGCCGGGGACGGGAACCTGACGCCGATTTCTCATCACGCGTCGGCGGCGACGAGGCTTCCGAAACTGCGGCAGAACCCTTGAATAGTATCATTCTGAGCCCTTCGCTTGTCATTCTGAGCGGAGCGAAGAATCTCGCTCTGCCGCTCAGGGTAAACTCCGCGAGGCATCTTGCTCTGAGCATTTTCAAGGCACTGCGAGATTCCTCGTCGCCTTCGGCTTCCCCGAAATTCACGTCATTCCCGCGAAAGCGGGAATCCATTGTACTGATAATGGGTCCCCGCCTTCGCGGGGACGACACCGATTTTCATTGCCTCGGATTGGCCGCAGGCCCATGATAACTCCCCAGGATGACAGTCAAACGCGTTTACCCGCTGACTGTTCAGTCCCGCTGCTTGAGGGCCTTGCCGATCATCTCAACTTCCCCTGGTCGCCAGTCACAGCCACACGACCACCGCTGCGTCTAAGCCGAACCTCCAACCCAAGTTGTCGTGACGATTATTCGATTAGGAGGCGACCTGTAACCTGCAAGTTGAGGCACTTCCGGCCTAGCTAATGTCCAGCTTGGTGACCTTGGATTCTCTTGCCTTGCTCGTGTTTTTCAATGCTGCAAAAACTGCTGCGCCTGCGAAAAGTCCACCTCCGAGTACGATGATTACCATGATTACACTTACCCTCCAAAGTTTGCGTTACTCACCTAGACACACTTTCTGGCGATTTGTTCCAGAAACTTCTGGTGTCGTTCCGAGCGCAGCCAGGAATCCCGCTCTGTTACAGGTCGCACCGTGCAAGGAACCTCGGCGAGATTCCTCGCTGCGCTCGAATTGACAGTACGTTTCTACTTCGCTTTAAAACTCGCTGTCAGCTTCATGTCACCCCACTGAATCGCAATCATTCCGCCTGCACCCGATTTCGTGAGGTTAACGGTGACCGTCTCGGCAGAGTTTGAAGCCTTGGTTTCCTTGAGTGGCGTCGAAGCCAGATCCTGCGCAGCGTCGTGGTCCGTTCCCCACTGCCCGTGCTGCTTGTTGAACACCAGCTTCCACGAATTGCCCTCCGCCTTCCCTACCCAAAGGCTGTACTCTCCGCTCGGAACCGTCGTGTCACCAAACTGGAGATCAGCCGCAGTCGAAAATGTGGTGGACTTGTCGGCTCCGAGCCGCCAGAAGTCACCCGGTTTCAACTGGTCGAGCAACTCGGATACCTTTCGTCCCTTCAGGGCAGGACGACCGTATTCCACGGAGACCATTTTTCCGCCAATGCTGATCTGCGTTGTTGCACGCGGATTGCGTTGTGCAAGTGCGCTCTCCACCGTAATTGCGAGCAATCCCAGTGCCAGAACCCCCATGAGAAGTCGTTTCATTTTCCCTCCTTGTTTTTTTGGATCCTCGCCGCAATTATACCGCGCCAGGGTGTGACTCGCCAGAATTCTTAGTCAGCGTAGCACAGGCACTCCTGCCTGTGCCCGGTAAGTAGGGGCACAGCCAAGAGTGGCCGTGCTACGTCCCCAGGTCTCGCAGGAAGTCTGACAGCTCCGGAGGAAGCGGCGCCGACAGGCTCACCGCCTGGTGCAGGCGCGGGTGCTGGAACTCCAGGGAACCCGCATGAAGAAAGGTGCGCGAAAGCGTCGGCGTTTCGCGGTCTCTAACACGCAACTTGCCCGGCGCGCCGTAAGTTGTGTCGCCGACGATGGGGTGCCCGATGGCCGCGAAGTGCACGCGGATCTGGTGCGTTCTGCCGGTTGCGGGGTGTGCCGTGAGCAGCGTAAAACCGGGGAATCGCCGCAGCACTTTGTATCCGGTAAGCGCCTCCCGCGGTCGCAGCCCCCCAACCTTCATGCGGGTGCGCCGAACGGGATCGCGCCCCACGGGCTTCGAGATTTGGCCCTGATCGCTCGTGAGGTTACCATGAACCAGAAGAATATAGGTCTTGCGGACGGTGCGCGATTTGAACTGCTCTGCCAGTCGCCGGTGGGCGGCATCGTTCTTCGCCACAACCACTAACCCCGAAGTCATCTTATCGAGACGATGTACGATGCCCGGACGGGACGCGTCGCCGCCCGCAGAAAGGGTCACAACGTGATATAGCAAGGCATTAACCAGCGTGCCTGATTTGACGCCTGCGCCAACGTGCACCACCATTCCCGCAGGCTTGTCCACCACCAGCAGATCCTCGTCCTCGTACACAATGGAAAGCGGCAAGGCTTCGGGCGAGGCCGCCAATTCCTCTCGTTCCGCGCGCACCGAGATAAGATCGCCGGCTTCGACCAATTCCCCGCCCTTGCGCGCCGGATGCTCGGAAATGCGGACTAATCCGGAGCGAATCAGCCGCTGTATCTGGCTGCGGCTCCAATCAGGCATTTGCCGGGTGAGGAAGATGTCCAGGCGTTCGCCGCTCTCGGAAACTCGGAATACGAATTGCGAGACCCGTGACGCTTCGGCCATGGCGAGAAAGAACAAGTGGCACAGGCACTCTTGCCCGTGAATGACGCTAGTGTCGCGTCTCAATAATTCGCAATTGAGGTCGAGACGATTCGGCCACGTGTCAGCAGCCCCGTCAGGGGCGCCATAAAGTAGCCCAGGGCGTGAGCCCTGGGTTGGACGGCCCTCGCCCCGCCTGCGGCACCCCTCTCCCGCCCGAGCGGGAGAGGGGCCTTGGGGGTGAGGGAGGACCTCACGAACCCACGGCTTACGCCGTGGGCTACTCGCTTAAGCCCGCTCCGCGGGCTAACAGATTCAACGAACTTCTAGGACAGGACGCTGGGAGTTCACCATGTAAAGCACAGGCACTAGTGCTTGTGCTACCTCTTTAGTCCAAAAAAAGCAACTCAAACACAAGGAACCCTGCCCCGACGACAATGGAAGCGTCAGCCAGGTTGAAGGTGTACCAGTGATACGACCGGAAGTAAACGTCGACAAAATCCACAACTCGACCGAATCGGACGCGGTCCAAGAGATTTGAAAGCGCCCCGCCCAGGATCAGGGCGAGTCCCATGCCCGCCACGCGACGAAGTTGCTGATTCCGCCAGACGACGCCGATGACCATGGCCAGCAGCAAGCTCGAGACGACGATGAGCACCACGGTCTTCCAGGCCGATGGCGATTCCGAGAACAAACCAAAGGCGGCGCCCGCATTCTTGGTGTGAACGAGATTGAGAAAGTGGGGGACCACAGGCACCGTGCTGTGTTCCGGAATTGAGGCCTCGACTGCGGCTTTGGTCACCTGGTCCGCAACGAATATTGCAATGGCGATCACCGCCCAAACCGCGCGTGAGAAGCGATTGACTCGAGTTGGCATAAACTAGTTTTCAGTCGTCAGTTTTCAGTCGACCGTACTGTCCCGCAGCAAGAGCTCATTGAAAGACCCTTTCTAATTCCAGCCCGTTTTTCGGAGCCCCGCCAGGGGCGCCAGAGTGTGGCCCAGGGCGCAAGCCCTGGGTTGGATGGCCCTCACCCCGCCTTCGGCACCCCTCTCCCGCTGGGGCGGGAGAGGGGACGGGGGAGAGGGC
>Ga0209517_10001038_pt1 | contig 44200 bp, 34 predicted proteins | sample PeaSoiMetSII2010_FD_187695 | JGI IMG/M metagenome (GOLD analysis project Ga0209517, IMG submission 187695) | Peat soil microbial communities from Weissenstadt, Germany - SII-2010 (SPAdes) (version 2) | ecosystem: Environmental > Terrestrial > Soil > Wetlands > Peat | place: Germany...
AAGCGGGCCTCTCTTCGCCGGAAGCTTGGCGACCAGAGCCACCGCCTTCCCCGACGCCGTGCTCGTTCGCAGCCGCTTGAGGTCTGAGCAAACGTCAGCCGCCCGCTGGTATCTCTGCTCTTGATCTTTTTCCAGGCACCGCCCGATGATCGAATCCAGTTCCCTCGGTATCATCGGATTCACGCTGCTCACCGGACCTGGCTTCTCATTCAGGATGGCATGCATCAGCAGTACACGATTCTTAGCCGCAAATGGACGCTTCCCCGCCGCCATCTCATAGAGCACGACACCCAACGAAAACAGATCGCTGCGGCCATCAATCTCTTCCCCCCTGATCTGCTCCGGAGACATGTACGCCGTTGTCCCCGGAATCACCCCGTCGGCGGTCAACGATTCTTCATCCACCCCATCCTCAAGAGGAGTTCCCGCCACCTTCGCCAATCCGAAGTCCAGAATCTTCACCCGGTCGCCATCGACCAGAAAGAGATTCGCCGGTTTGATGTCGCGATGAACGATTTCCTTTGCGTGCGCCGCAGCCAGCGCATCCGAAACCTGAATCCCAGACTCGAGCAATTCCTCCGGCGTAATATTTCCTTCCCGGATTCTCTCTTTCAGGCTCTTCCCTTCAAGCAGTTCCATCACGATCACCGGCTGATGATCGCGCTCCTCCACTTCATAAATTGTGCAAATGTTCGGATGATTCAACGACGACGCCGCGCGCGCTTCCCGCTCGAACCGTTGTAAGGTCCTGGGATCACGCGCCATCGCTTCCGGCAGAAACTTCAAAGCTACGCGACGTCCAAGACGCATGTCCTCCGCTTCGTACACCACTCCCATGCCGCCGCTGCCAAGCTTCGAGAGGACGCGGTAATGGGAGATGATTTGACCTTCAGGAGATGGGGGAACGAGCGCATCGGAAGCGCGGGCCGTCGCCTCAGCCGCCACTTCAATCGCGGGTCGCTGCAAGAAATCCGCCGCCTGCCGGTGCGAAGTCAACAGCGATTGCACCTCCCGCCGCAGTGCCACGTCTTCGCCGCACGCCTGCCGCAGAAACGCATCGCGCTCCTCGGGCGGACGCTCCAGCGCCGACTGCAGCAGGCTATCGACTTGTTTCCACCGGTCAGAGTCCATCGGTCGCCCCGCCAGTTAGTTCACGATAGAGCCAGGCCTTGGCGGTGCTCCAGTCGCGCATCACGGTGACGGGCGAGACTTTGAGCACTTCCGCCGTCTCTTCCACGCTGAGTCCGCCAAAGAATCGCATCTCGACGACCTGCACTTTGCGGGGATCGATACGGGCCAGCGCATCCATCGCGTCATCGAGCGCTACCAGGTCCGCACCTCGGTCCCCGCCCACCATGGCCGTCTCTTCCAGAGAAACGTGCTGGACCCCGCCCCCGCGTTTCAGATTGTGACGCCGCGCATGTTCAACCAGAATGCGCCTCATCAACTGCGACGAAACCGCGAAAAAATGGGCGCGATTCTGCCACTGCATGCTCTTGTAATCCACCAGCCGCATGTAGGCCTCGTTCACCAAGGCCGTCGTTTGCAGGCTGTGGCCGGGGCGCTCGCCTCGCATGTAGTGCCTCGCGAGGCGGCGGAGTTCTTCATAGACAATCGGGGTTAGCCGGTCCAGCGCGGCTCGATCTCCGTCGCTCCAGGCTCGGAGCAACCCGCTCACTTCCCCATTGTCGGGAGCCTGCGCCGCTTTGTGCACCGGTTGCTCTGAGTTCCCCATGCCCCCACTCCGGGAGAATCATACCCTGCCAAGCTAGCCCTTCTAAGAAAAGAGATCCCGGGATGATAGTTCTGCGCTACAGATTGCGCCTATTTAGACGAGAGCGAAATGAGCTCAAAGATCTGCCGCACGTACGCGGACAAATTCAGGAGGCTACATGCGATTCCAAGCTCTACTTTCCCTTTCGGCGTGGTTACTTACGGCGCTGGCCGTTCCACTGAACGCGGCCGCGCAGGAAACATCAGCCCAGCAACGCCCGCTCCATCCCGCCCGCTACACCGTAACCGACCTCGGCACGCTGCCTGGCGGCAATTCCAGCCAGCCATACCTCATCACGCAGAACGGCCGCGTCGCCGGATCCGCAAACCTCGCTGACGGCTCATCTCATGCCGTTGTCTGGTCCAGGAAACAAGCGACCGACCTCGGCACGCTCGGCGGATCCAACAGCATCGCGTTTGGTGCAAACGACGCTGGCCAAGCCGTCGGCGAGGCCGAATCCTCCGCCTCTGATCCCAACGGAGAAGATTTCTGCGGCTTCGGCACCCACCTCATCTGTCTTCCCTTCGAATCGGCCAACGGCGTGATGAATCCTCTCCCCACGCTCGGGGGCAACAACGGCGCCGTCAACATGATCAATCGCCGGGGAACGGCAGTTGGATTCGCCGAGACTTCCGTCCCCGATCTAGCCTGCCCCGCCCCCCAGCTTCTTCAGTTCCTGCCCGCCGTTTGGCGTGATGGCAAAGTCCACAGTCTCCCCCCGTATCCGGGCGATTCCGATGGGCTGGCGCTGAACATCAACGATCGCGGCCAAATCGTCGGCTCATCCGGCACTTGCAGCACCTTTCAGCCCACGCTGATCAATCTTATCGGCGTTCACCCGATCATGTGGGAGAACGGGAAACCCATCGACCTCGGCACCCTCGGAGGCACGACGGGCGTGGCTGGCGGAAACATCGCCTGGAATTTGAATAACCGGGGTCAAGTCGTCGGAGTCTCCGATCTTGCCGGAGACGCCACTTTCCACGCTTTCCTTTGGACTAAAGCGACCGGAATGCAAGACCTCGGCACCCTTCCCGGCGACGTCAATAGCACCGGCTCCGGCATCAATGACGCAGGCGACATTGTCGGCTTATCCTTCGATCAAAACTTCAACGGACGCGCCTTCCTTTGGCACAACGGAAAGATGACGGACCTCAACACACTCATCCCCCCAAACTCTCCTATGTCCCTGTTCTCGGGCTGCTCCATCAACGACCACGGCGAGATCACAGGCTTAGGCGTAACTACAGGCGGCGAATTCCACGCCTACCTTCTGACGCCAACCCCTCAATGGTCAGAAAACACTCCGGATGCTCCTCGATAGGAGTGACACCTCTGTCAAGCGAGTAGTTTTTCTGGGCGGTGCGCAAGCACCGCCCGGTTAGCAACAATGCAGACTCTTCTTCGATCTTGCGTCGCAACAACGAAGACTCTTCTTCATGTTGCGAACTGGGTATGCCCTGCGTGCTGTTGAGCAGTATAAGGTGACCTCCGGTGCGGAATTATCAGATTGCACAAGAGACCGACGCCCAGAACGGGGCACGGCGGAGGGATGAGTAAAGCGACCTCTAGGGTCTAGCACTCCATTCCGACCAGATGCCGAGTACTTGTTGTGAACAGCCTACACTCAACACCCGGTCAATGAGTGTCATCGCGATGTACGACAACAACGTTGTCGAGTCGCCAATCAACACACGGCGCGTCTTTACTTTCGGATTTATTTCAAGCCCAGCTCCCCATTGTATTGTTGGGTAATCCCGTAGCATTCACAGGCGGAGGCCTCAAGTTTCTTGCGGTTCACGATCTTCACTGCGCCACGGGTATACTCGATAAGCTTCTTCTTCTGCAAAACACCAGCTGCCATAGTCACGCTAGGCCTATCGGTCCCTAGCATCGTTGCGAGAAAATCATGGGTGATGGGCAGCGACTCCGAATCTACTCTGTCCTGAGTCATCAGCAACCACCGCACCAGGCGCTGCCCAATGCCGTGCAGCCGATTACACGCGGCTGTTTGTGCAACCTGCATTCCCTGAACTACTGCATAGCGGCTCAGCATCAATTGCAGGTGTGGAGTTGATTCCAAGGTGTTCTGCAAAGCTGCGATCTCTACCCGAAACCCATCCCCCGTGACTTGTACCACCGCTTGAAGCGGACTTCTACTAAGGCCAACTGCCGCCGGTGTACCTGTGAAACCCTCATTGCCAACGATGCCGGCTTCGGCGGTCTTTCCATCCTTCATTACGACCACAAGAGAAATCAAACCTCGATTCGGGAAATACGCAAATTCTAGCTTTCCGCCCCCCTCGTGAAGGATCAGATGGTTTGGCAAGCTGACGTATTCAAGATGAGGACGAAGTGAGCTGTAATCGCTATCGGAGAGCGACAGAAGTATTAGGTTGCTGACTGGTTTCCCTTCGGTATTCGTCCGCTCGCCAGACTGCACGACTTGGAGTCCTTTGTTTTCCACAAACCATCCTAAACAGACCAAGATCAGACCAACAAACCTCGCAGATGTGGGAACGAACTCGCCTGCCATGCGGCGCCAACAGGATAGGGTTCTCGCGGCCATGCCGGACCCATGTTGAAGACCTATCAACACTACCCTGCATCCGACCCCTGATACTGAGCAATTCTGACCGCTTCAAGACGCACAAGACCTGAAACCAACCCAAGCGGCTTCTCTACTTCAAACGTGGCCCTGAAATCGGGCGTGCGCATACACAAGAGTCTTCCATGTTTGTAGGGTGCCCGACAGACCACCCCGATTGGCGCATGTAAAATTCACCGCCATGAGCCGGAAGCTGGTATGGATTGACCAACAGCGTTTTCGGGGCTTTGGTTGTTCCGAATGTGACTGGCGGTTCAAACCTTCTGGAACGCTCACCGGCTCGTCGTTCGAGGAAATGATGCGCAACTTCGAGTTGCAGCGCGACAAAGAGTTCACATCCCATGTTTGTGCCGATCACTCCAAGAAAGGTTAGGGACGAGTGGCAATTCAGGGTGATGAAAATCACAGACGGGGAGGCGGGAAACTTCTGCCTCGACCCCGCTTGGTACGGAAACGGTGTGGCGTTTGCATTAGGGCCACCAGCAAAGCAGCACGAATCGGACCGATCGAAGGAATCTGGCGCAATACCTTCAGGGCTGGATGCTTGTGGCTCTCCGCCACGAAATCGCATCGCGCTTCTTGATGCAAGGGCCGCAGCGATTCGGGCAACAAACGCCTCATGTTCGCGCCCGTGCCCAGCCAGGGCCGGGTAGTTCGCCTGCTCCATCAAAGCTTCTTCGACTTTGAAGTGGTTCTCGGCATAGTCCGCGAGGTCAGCCAGAACCATCGCGACGGCGAAACGCTCCTTGCCCTTACCCTGTGATTCCAGCAGGATATTGATCAGGCAGAAGAGATATTGATGATGCTTATCGAGTTGCGTGACTTCCACGCTATAGGACGGATCCCAACCCAGCGCTTCCGTATGCACGCTGCTGACCGGCTTGACCGGAACCGTCGTGGTTTTGTCTCCAACCCGTGCCGCCGTAGCCATCGAGCGAAGACGGGGGCCGCCTTGCGCTTGGGACCCATGATTGCCGTAATCACGGCGGCGGACGCCTCCCCAAATTCGCTTTCTGTACTGAGAACAGCTCCGGTCTTGATCGTCAGCCCCAACCGCGTGCCACCCACCACATCCCCCACAGCCTTGTGAAACCGGGCGTGTTGACGCTTAAGAGCGGCGTATTCGGGATAGCTGGAATATTGCGACCCTTCCCCATGGATCCATTGGCCTAAGGGGCACCGGTCGTCCAAAGCCACTTCAAAGGGATTCAGGCTCCCGTCCCGCTTGGCGAGGTACTCGATCAACCTGTCTTTCCATTCGAGGTGGCTTATGGCGGCTTCGTCGAAATCCATGTCCAGACCCGCAAGGGGTGCCTTCATCCGTCGCTTACTAGTTATCGGCAAATTGGGGTAAGGACTTCGGTAGTTGCCTCGTTGACAAGTCAGCACCATCCCAACGGAAGGATGAAACCGTTGCCGAAAACGGTTTCAGAGGAACCAACCCATCTCCTTCCCGCTCGCTCAAGACTCCGGCGCCAATAGCCGATAGTGAGTAGTGTCCTAACGAGAAAAGTGCCGTGGCGACCAGTGGTCAGGCCAACGCCGTTGAAAATCCGCCGGTTCCGTGCATCGCCAGGCAGCCGATTCTGACTGCTAGCGAGGACGTGTGTGGCTACGAATTGTTCTTTCGCGAGAGCCACCAGGACCGCCGAGCGAACTTCGATCTGGAGAGCGCCACCTGCACCACCATCGACTCGCTGATCCTCATCGGTCTCGATGTACTCTGCGACGGTCACCCTGCCTTCATCAATTGCACTCACGACATGCTCCTCAAAGATTACTTCGGGCTGCTTCCACCCCATCAGATCGTGGTGGAAGTGCAAGAGAATGTGCCGGCGGACCAGGACGTGCTCGATGCTTGCCAGCGCCTGAGAGGTCTGGGTTACAGGATTGCTCTGGACAATTTCGTCGTGAACGACTCGCGCTTACCCCTGCTCCCGCATGCCAACTTCATCAAGGTGGATTTCCAGAAACTTTCACCCAACGAACGAACCGCCGTGGTCGCCAGGCGCGGCAAGGCCCAGTGCCATCTGCTGGCCCAGAAAGTGGAGACCAGGCAGGACTTTGTCACCGCCCGGAAGGAAGGATTCGACCACTTTCAAGGATACTTTTTCCGCCGGCCGCAGACTTTGAGGTCCCGGCAGATACCAGCGCATCAGTCAACCTGCCTGACCTTGCTAAAGGCAGTCTCGAAGCCCGAATTGGACCTGTCTGAAGTGGAAGACCTTATTAGACGCGAACCTTCCCTTTGCTACCGTCTGCTGCGTTACTTGAACTCGCCGGTCCTTGGCCTTGTTTCGGAAGTGCAATCGATCAGACAGGCCCTATCTCTGTTGGGAGACCGGGAAGTCACGCGGTGGATCCGCATGGCAACCACTCTGGTGATGGGGCAGGGCAAGCCGTCCGATCTGGTGCTGTCGTCGTTGGTGAGGGCGCGCTTCTGCGAATTGCTCGGCTCCAAGGTGCAACACGGAGACTCAGACCTGTTTCTCATGGGCATGTTGTCCTTGATGGATGCGATTCTCGAAGCTCCGATCGGGATCATCACGGACGGGCTCGCGCTCGACCCTGTTACCAAGGCCCAGCTGGTGGCGGGAAAATCCGGAGCGAAAACGCCCCTCTCCCCTATCTACGAACTGATGGTGGCGCGAGAATCCGGCGATTGGGAAGCCGTGACCGCGTTGGGCAAGCGGTTGAATCTGTCTCTGTACTTCTTGGCCGAAACCTACAATGAGTCCCTGCGTTGGGCTCACGCCGCCACTAAAACGGAACCCTGAGTCGGCTGGCGAACGGCAATACGAGCCTGCGCCCCCTGCCGCGCTAGAGCGTCCACCGTTTCGCCTTTCGTTGACTTTGCCTCCCTCCGCTCCTAAGATGGCTCACCGGACTTGAGGCTCTGGCTTGCGGAAGCCAAGTCCACTGCGCAGAAAATGCTCGACCAGACCATCTCTCATTATCGGATCGTGGAAAAGCTCGGCGGCGGCGGTATGGGTGTGGTCTACAAGGCCGAGGACACACGCCTGGGCCGCTTCGTCGCCCTCAAGTTTCTCCCCGAAGATCTGGCCCAGGACCGCCAGGCTTTAGAGCGTTTCCGGCGCGAAGCCAAGGCCGCGTCGGCGCTCAACCATCCCAACATCTGCACCATCTATGACATCGGCGAGGAGGGCGGCCGCACCTTCCTGGTCATGGAGTTCCTTGACGGCGCCACGCTCAAGCACCTGATCGGCAACCGCGCCATGGAACTGGAGACCATTCTTTCCCTGGCCATCGAAATTGCCGACGCGCTCGATGCCGCCCATGCCGGGGGTATCGTCCACCGCGACATTAAGCCCGCGAATATTTTCGTCACCAAGCGCGAACACGCCAAGATCCTCGATTTCGGTCTGGCCAAAGTGAAGTCTGGTCCGGCCGCCAGCGGCCAAATCGGCGATGTGACGGCGCCGACCGCCGTCGTGGTGGAAGATCATCTGACCAGCCCCGGGTCAACGCTGGGTACCGTCGCCTATATGTCACCGGAGCAGGCCAAGGGAAAAGAACTCGACCCGCGCACCGACCTGTTTTCCTTCGGCGTGGTGCTCTACGAAATGGCGACCGGAACACTGCCGTTTCGTGGCGAGACTTCCGCCCTCATCTTTCAGCAGATTCTCGACCGTGCCCCGGTTTCCCCGGTCCGCCTGAATCCCGACCTGCCCCCAAAGCTCGAAGACATCATCAACAAAGCTCTCGAGAAAGACCGCAACCTGCGCTACCAAAGCGCGGCCGACATTCGCGCCGACCTGCAGCGCCTGAGGCGCGACACCGGCAGCGGACGCGCGGTCGCCGCCAGTTCCGGCTCCGTTCCCGCCGCTCCGGAGGTACCGCCGCAGCCGGCGCATGTACCCTCGTCAGCAGCCGTACCGGCAGCGCAGGCTTCAGCCTCTTCGCAAGCTGTAGCCGCGTCCTCAGGCGCGGTAAGCGCGGTCACCGCGCCCTCGCCCACAGTGAGTGCCGTGGCCGCACCCAGGAAGCCGTGGAAGACTCTTATACCAGCGGCAGTGGCGCTGCTGGCCGTGCTCATCGCCGGCGGCTTGTATTGGCGCTCGCGGTCGGCGAACGCTTTGACGCAGCAGGACACGATCGTGCTCGCCGACTTTGCCAACACCACAGGCGATCCCGTATTTGACGGCACGTTGCGGCAAGCGCTCGCGGTGGACCTGGAACAATCTCCATTTCTGCGCGTGTTGCCCGGTTCGCGGGTGCGGCAGACGCTGGGCTACATGGGCCGCTCACCCGATGAGCGCCTGACTACCGACCTGGCTCGCGATTTGTGCATGCGCGCGGGCAGCAAGGCCATGCTCTCCGGATCCATTGCCAATCTGGGCAGTCAGTACGTGATTACGCTGAACGCGCTCAACTGCCAGACCGGCGACTCCTTGGCGCAGGAGCAGGCCGAGGCTCCCAGCAAAGAGCAGGTGCTGGGCGGGCTGGGAAGTGCAGTCTCCAAAATGCGGAGCAAGTTGGGTGAGTCGCTGGCTTCGGTGCAGAAGTTCGACGTGCCCATCCAACAGGTGACGACTTCGTCGCTCGAAGCGCTGAAAGCATTTTCCCTGGGCAACGCTGAATTCGAGCAGGGCCGCGAATCGGAGTCGCTCACTTTTTACAAACGCGCCGTGGAACTCGATCCGAATTTCGCCTGGGTTTATGCGCGCATGGGCGCGATCTATGGCAATGAAGGCGAACTGGAGCAATCAAAAGAGAATATCCGCAAGGCCTATGAATTGCGCGACCGGGTGAGTGAGAGGGAAAAGCTTTACGTCACGGAACATTACTACGAGACGGTCACCGGCGAGTCGGACAAAGAGATCGAGACCCTGGAACTCTATCAGCGGACCTACCCGAGCGATGCCATCCCCAGCAACAATCTGGCTGTCGCCTACGGACAGACTGGAGATTTTGAGAAATCGGCCACGGAAGCCAGACAGGCCATCCAGACCGATCCCAACTCGAACGGCGGTTACATCACCCTGAGCGCGGACTACGTGGGATTGAACCGCAATGATGAAGCCCGGCAGATCGCGGACCAGGTGCTGGCGAAATTTCCCACCTCGCAATTCGGTCACTGGCTTGTCTATGTCGAGGCGCTGGGTGCCGGGAGGGCGGCGGACGCGCAGCGCGAACTCGATTGGGCACGAGGCACGCCGGGGGAATACCGTTTCATCGCCACCAATGCAGGTGCGGAAGCGCAAGCGGGGAAGCTGCGTAGGGCTCGCGAACTGTCGCAACAGGCGATCGAGATGCAGAAGAGCCACGGCGTGACCGAGGGCGCGGAAAGTGACCTGGGAGGACGTGCCGTGGCGGAGGCGGATTTCGGCGCCTGTGACGAGTCGCGGCAGGACGCGGCTGAGGTGGCGTCGCACCCCGGCCGCGTGGCGTCAGCCCTGGCGGCGTTTGCCTTTGCCACCTGTGGCGAATCCAAAAAGGCCGAGTCCCTGGCTGCCGATCTGAACCAGAAGTATCCCCTGGAGACTTTCGCGCAAAAGCTGGACATCCCCATGATACGGGCTCGTCAGGATCTGCAGCGCGGCGACGGAGCAAAAGCCATCGAGGATTTGCGTTCCGCGCAACCGATTGAGTTCGGATGGGCTGCCGGCGGTGTTCCCGCCTACTTGCGCGGCTTGGCATATCTCAAGATGAAGCAAGGCACGCAGGCCACCGCCGAGTTCCAGAAGATTGTTGATCACCAGGGAGTGATGGCGCTCTCGCCCTATCGCTCGCTGGCCCGGCTTGGATTGGGACGGGCGTTTGCGCTCTCCGGAGATAGTGCCAAGGCGCGAACCGCCTATCAGGACTTTTTCGCCTTGTGGAAAGACGCCGACCCGGATGTTCCGATTCTCAAGACCGCCAAAGCCGAGTACGAAAAGCTGAAGTAGCGGAAACCACCACAGGCTCCTGATCGTCTGCGAGGCCCCATTCAATCGCCCCGCCTCCCAGCAGCGGATCAATAAGCGCTACGGCCTGTTTTCATCAGTTAAGATTGGGCAGATGTATCGGCCTGTCCAGGGGGGTCGTGAAGGGGGAACGTGAATACTGGAATCGCAGTACGTTCGCCTCTATTTGCGTCGGTTCTTGCTCTTTACCTTCTCTCCTGTGACCTGTGCCGGTGTCAAGAAACGACGAGCAAAGGCCCTATCGACGTTACGATTTCCGATCTGTCTTTGCATCCTCAGAAATTCGATGAGCATGTCGTACGGGTTCAGGGCCTGCTTGTACTTAGCTGGGAGGGCGACAATTTCATGTCCGACCCTGATCCTCAGAGGTCGTCTTCGCCCTACGTATGGTTCTACTGCAAGCCCGACCACGAGCGGCAAGTTTGCGGCTCATTCGGTGCGCGGAGAAGCATTCACGGCTTGTTCACTGGATACTTTCATTTCGTACCCAAGCCGCACATAGTGAACGGCGCTTTCAATCCAGGTCCTCTGCAGTTTGAAGCTATCGAAGTTTCCATTGCGGAACCGCAAGCACGGTCGTTGTCAGAAGCTATCAGAGATGGAAACTTAGAGGAGACTCGTAAGATTCTCCGTTCCCGGCCAAACCTCAACATATTGGATGAATATCAAGTCCCTCCACTGTTTCACGCCGTCGAGGGTGGTTATTTAGATATTGTCGACGATCTTCTAGCAGCAGGCGCTGATCTCAAGCTCACAACTCCTAGCGGAGAGACCGCCCTGATGATGGCAGCTTGGAATGACAGGGTGACGATCGCGAAGGACTTGCTTGATCGTGGGGCACTGGTGAATGCAGCAAACAGCAACGGTGAAACCGCCTTGACATTAGCCTCTCAGACCTGCCCCGACGGAAAGATGGTGCAGTTATTGCTGGGGGCCGGGGCTGATCCGAACGCGAAAGGCAATGACGGCGGAACGGCACTAAGGGCTGCAGTTGGTAATCCGATCGTTGTCGAGAAGCTGCTTGCGGCGGGAGCAGACCCGACCGTCAAGGACAAGTACGGAAATACAGTGGAAAGTGAGTCATGCGACCGAGGCGAGAGGGACCACGCTCAGGTATGTGCCCTCGTCCGTCAAGCCTTGGGAAAGAAGTAGTGTCGCTCAGTGGCGCAGTATCGCCATAGCACTCTCTTTCACCTTTCTCCAACTTTAGAATCCAACCGCCGCGCCCACTCGTCTGATATGTTGTAGTTTCGCCTGTTGTTCTCCGATTGCAATGCACCCAGCTCAGCGCCCACGCCGGTGGATGGTCATTCTTGCCTTCGGACTCGTGTACCTGTTCTGGGGCTCGACCTACCTGGGCATTGACATCGCCGTGCAGACCATTCCCCCGGCCCTGATGTGCGCCGTGCGCTTTTCGATTGCCGGAGTCGTCATGCTGGCGGTGTGTGCGGCCACCGGCCGGCGCATCCTGTATTCTCCACGGCAAATCGCGCTGTCTGCGGTCGTTGGCATTCTTCTCCTGATGGGCGGCAACCTCACGCTCTCTTACGCCGAACTCTCCGTCTCGTCGGGCCTCGCCGCGCTGATCATCGCCATCACTCCGCTGTGGTTTCTGGTGCTCGATTCCCTCCTGCTGGGCGACCACCACATCTCCGCTCGCGGCAAGGCCGGCCTGGCGCTGGGAATTGTCGGACTGTTCGTCCTGGTCTGGCCGCAACTGCAATCCGGTACCATGGGGCATCGCGAGTTCTGGGCTTCGATCAGCCTGATCGCGGGATCGTTCAGTTGGGCGCTGGGATCGGTGCTCTCCAAGCGCTGGCAGTCGGGCATGGACGTGTTCAGCGCCACCGGCTGGCAGGTCACAGCTGCCGGAGCGGGGAATTTTATCTTCGCGCTGTTCAACGGCGATCTTTCCCGCGTGACCTGGACCCCGCGCGGCATCGGCGCCGTGATGTACCTGGTCGTCTGCGGCTCCTGGATTGGCTACACCGCCTACATCTGGCTGCTCGAGCACGTCCCCACGTCGAAGGTCTCAACCTACGCCTATGTGAACCCCGTGGTCGCTGTGTTTCTGGGCTGGCTGATCCTGCACGAGCGCGTGGACGGCTTCATTTTGGCCGGAAGCGCGATCGTGGTGCTGTCCGTCGTGCTCGTCACCAGCGCAAAGGTAAAGGAAAAGACGGTAGCCGAAGAACTGCCCGCAGTAGAAGCCGCCGGAGATTAGGAAGGTCTGAAGTCCGAGGTCTGAAGTCCAAGGTCCATTTTCCCTACTTCGACCCCTCCTCTTCCTCCTCCACATCATTCACCAAATCCACCACATGCCCGCGCACGGAAAATGTCTGTTTGCCTCCGCCCGCCGGCTCAAAGCTGACTCGTGCCGGGTTCCGCTGCCACAACGGCATGGACAAGCCGAGTCCGGAGGAGCGTCGTCAGCCAGCCCGTCGTTCGACAGGGGCTTTTTCAACACCGGCTTGCGCCGTCCCAGTTGCGCCACCATGGCATAAGTCTTCTTCCCATCGTCGGAAACCCCGCAGTAGGCCACATAATCGCGGTACCAGTTCGCGGCCGAGTAGAAGGCATCGAACTCAGGCAGATTGATCGGGGACACGCGGCCCGTCGTGCGGTCCACCAGCAGCCAGCCTCCGCGCTGCCACTGCCAGCGCGGGCCCGAGTCTTGGGGAAGACTGTCATTCACCCGAAACGCCCGCCGCACGACAAACAAGCGGTCGGTCACGTCGTGCGGCAAACCGATCACGTACTCCTTGACGCGGCCATCCACCATCAGCGCGCGGATCTTCAGCGGCAGCCCCGCGTCGCCATCCGCCTCAGTCCCCGCGAACCACTGAACGTTCGTCCATTTCCCAAACGTGATGACGTGCACTTTGCCGGCCGCGCCCGCCGCATCCGTAAGCGCGACTGCGCCGAGAAGCCAGCCAAGAAACAGTCGCCTTAGCATCCATCGCACGATTCCAGAGTAGGCACGGAGCTCGCTCTGAAACAAGGTGATCGGTCACATGTGTCGCGGGGCAGTCCCGAACTGGGAATCGCGCCCTGACGCGCTACCGTCTCCTGCCCCGGCAAAGACTCGTCATACGCGGTAGAATCAGGCACAGTGGTCTTGTCAATGAAGCCGCCGCTATCTTCGCGCAATTCGCCGCATCCTGATACCCAGACAACTTCGTCGGAGGAAACGGCTTCTGATCAATTCATGAGCGAGCTTTTGCCGCGCCGCCGCGCCCCGCGCATCCTCGTGGTGGACGACCAACCCGGTATCGCCGGCCTGCTGCGCCAGTTGCTGACCATGCGCGGATACGACGTGGTCACCGCCTCCAATGCCGAGCAGGCCGAGGCCGAAGTGCGCAGCCAGACCCCCGACCTGATCCTCTCCGATGTGATGATGCCCGGCCGGTCGGGCTACGAACTCTGCCGCAGCCTCAAGGAGAATCCAGCCACGCGCCTGATTCCTTTCGTCCTCATCACCGGACTCAGTGATAGCAGCGACAAAGTGCGCGGCATCGAGGCCGGGGCCGACGACTTCCTCAACAAGCCCGTGCTCGCCGAGGAGTTGATTGCCCGGGTCAAATCCCTGCTCCGCCTGAAAGAATTCACCGACGAACTGGAGACAGCCGACTCCGTCCTCTGCACTCTGGGTTTGATCGTCGAAGGCCGCGACCCCTACACCGAGGGCCATTGCGAGCGGCTCTCGGTCCGCGCCGCCGACCTCGGCCGCCACCTCGGCATGGATGAAGACTCCCTCCTCGCTCTGAAACGCGGCGGATACCTGCATGACCTGGGCAAGATCGCCGTGCCCGATGAGATTCTGAGAAAAGGCAGCGACCTTACCCCCGCCGAGTGGAAGATCATGAAGCTCCATCCCATCACCGGCGAAAACATCTGCAAGCCGCTGCGCTCGCTGCGTCCGGTGCTGCCCATCATCCGTCACCATCACGAACATTCCGATGGTTCGGGCTATCCCGACGGCCTCGCCGCCCCGGAAATCCCCGTCCTGCCCAGGGTGCTGCAAGTCGTGGACGTCTACGACGCCCTGCGCACCGCCCGCTCCTATAAGCCCCCGCTCTCCCACGAACTGGCAGCCCAGACCATGCGCGAGGAAGCCGCCCGTGGCCTCTGGGACGCTGAACTCGTCGCGGAATACTTCTCCATGCTGGAGCAGAAGCGGCAAGTAGCTTGAGCAGTTCTCAGTTCTCTTCTCTGGACAGCTTCATTCTCATTTCCGCAACAGTCAAACCACAAAGTACAATGACATGGTGGTTTTTCCCATGCCGCCCGGTCCAGTGCTCAGTGCCTTCAACTGAGAACTGAGAACCGAGAACTGAGAACTGCTCTTGGAGCCCGCATACAGCGTCGTCATTCCGGCGTACAACGAGAGCGCGCGCCTGCGCTCGACGCTGGAGCGTGTGCTCGCCTACGTGCACGCTCAGGGCTGGAACGCTGAAGTCATCGTCGTCAACGACGGCTCCCGCGACGACACCGCCGACATTGCCCGCACCTTCGCCGCGAAAGATCCCGCCCTGCGACTGGTCGAGAATCCCGGCAATCGCGGCAAGGGATACAGCGTGCGCACCGGCATGCTCCACGCCCGCGGCCGCATCGTACTCTTCAGCGATGCCGACCTGTCCTCGCCCATCGAGGAAGCGCCAAAACTCCTCCAGGCGCTGGAAGCCGGCGCCGATATCGCCATCGGCTCCCGCTGGCTGCGCGCCGAAACCCAGACTCAGCGCCAACCCCTTTACCGCCAGCTCTTCGGACGCGTGTTCAACCTGCTGCTGCGCATCACGCTCGGCCTGCAATTCGCCGACACGCAATGTGGCTTCAAAGCCTTCAAGCAGCCGGCGGTCAAGGCCATCTTCCCGCTGCAGAAAATCGAGCGCTGGGGATTCGACCCTGAGATTCTGTTTCTGGCGCGCAAGTTCGGTTTCCAGGTAAAGGAGATCCCCGTCGCCTGGGGTCACAGCGGAGGAACCCGCATTCATCCGCTGGTGGATGGTTCCCGAATGTTTATGGAGATGCTGCACGTCCGCTGGAATGACTGGACAGGAAAATACGACGCTAGGCCGCCGGCTACGGGGCAACCTGCTGAGACCTTGCCTGGCGACCGCGGACGACGAGCCTCATAACGCTCTTAGGATCCCTGTAGGGTAACTGAGGTGATTGGCACAAGCCGCGATTTCGCAGACGCCAATAACACAATGGGTGCCCACGAACGCATGCGCGATGGGGTTTGACTCAGAGCCGGATTCACTGCAGGAAAATACTCCCAAACTCAAGCTGACTTCTCGCCCCGCGCCGCTGCCCTGACTGTCTCCACCACCCGGTGCCCCATCTCTCCCGTCGAAATCGCAGAATGCGTCTTGCCCCCCAAATCCGCCGTCCGCGCGCCTTGCCCAAGCACCGTGGAAACCGCGCTCTCGACGCAAGCAGCCTCCGCTTCCAGCTGAAACGAATGCCGCAGCATCATGGCCACCGACAAAATCGCTCCCAGCGGATTGGCAATCCCCTTGCCCGCGATGTCGGGAGCCGAACCATGCACCGGCTCATACAAGCCTACCGGTCCACCCACGCTGGCCGAAGCCAGCAGCCCCAGCGAACCGACGACGCCCCCGGCCTGGTCCGAAAGAATATCCCCAAACATATTCTCCGTGAGCACTACATCGAACTCCGTCGGCCGCTGCACCAGCAGCATGGCCGCCGAGTCCACATACTGATGGCCCAGCTTCACCTCGGGATAGTCTTTCCCCACGCGCGTCACCACTTCCCGCCACAGCCGCGAGCATTCCAGCACGTTGGCCTTGTCCACGGACAAAACCTTGCGCCGCCGCTTCATGGCCAATTCGAAAGCCACCCGCGCGATGCGTTCGATTTCCGATTCGCCGTAGCGCATGGTGTTGACCGCGACCCGCGATCCTGGGGCGCCTTCGATGGACCTGGGCTGGCCGAAGTAGAGCCCACCCAGCAATTCCCGCACGATCAGAATGTCGGTTCCACGCACGATCTCCGCTCGCAGCGGAGAACAGTCCTCGAGCGCCGGAAAGAAAACTGCCGGCCGCAGATTGGCATACGCACCCAGTTCGCGCCGCAGCCGCAGCAGGCCGGCCTCAGGCCGAAGCTGTCCCGGATTATGGTCGAACGCTGGACTGCCGACCGCGCCCAACAGCACCGCCGACGAGGACAGGCAAGCCTGCACCGTGTCCGCCGGCAGCGGATCGCCAGCCGCAGTGAGCGCCGCTCCACCAATCGGCTTGCGTTGAAGTTCGATTTGATGGCCGAATGCGTCAGCGACCGCTTGCAAAACCAGAACGGCCTGTTCAGTAACTTCCGGGCCGATGCCATCGCCGGGGAGAATCGTGAGGTTCAAGAGCATGGAGGTGATTTTTGAAATTGGGTCGGACAACTTGAGTAATTGGGAAATTTGGCAATTGCGTAATTGAAAACCTGCTAATTCTATCTCTTGAGAGGAACCAGAGGAAAGGCTACCGCCAGAAGAGTTCGCTCTTCAAATCACTCAATCACCCGATCACTCAATTCCCCAATCCCTACACTCCCCACAGATAATCTTCCTGCTGCGTCTGCTCGTGGTGGTGATCGAGGTGAACGGGCAACGGCACACCGAACGCATTGGTCGTCGGCGCGATGGGAGCAATCGAGAACGGCTTCGCCGGCTCCGGCTCGGGCGTGTTCACGGCGGTCGCGTTCCCGCCAGCCGCTTTCGCCGGCGCCAGCGGCTCAATGAGAGGTGTCGCCGAGCCGGCCGGCTTGTGCGTGTCGCGGATCAGTTCCAGCAGGTGATGATCTTCCACATGCTTGATCTTATCCGCCAGCCGGACAAAACGCCGGTAGATATCGTCCAACGCCCGCCGGTCGAACTGGTAGCCCAGTTGTTCGCAGCGCAGGCCCAGCGCGTGACGGCCGGAGTGCTTGCCCAGCACAAGTTTCGAATCCGGCACCCCCACCGACTGGGGCGTCATAATCTCGTAGGTCAGCGGATTTTTCAGCATGCCGTCCTGATGAATGCCCGCTTCGTGGGCAAAAGCGTTGCGTCCGATGATCGCCTTGTTCGGCTGCACGGTCACACCCGTGATCTCGCTCAGCATCTGGCTGGCGGCGAAAATCTGCTCGGTGACGACGCCGGTTTCGTAGGGATAGCAGTCCGGACGCGTCCGCATCGCCATCACAATCTCTTCCAGCGACGCATTGCCCGCCCGTTCGCCGATTCCGTTGATCGTGCACTCCACCTGCCGCACTCCCGCGGCCACGCCCGCCAGCGCGTTGGCGACCGCCATGCCCAGATCGTTGTGGCAGTGTGCCGAAATCGTAACGTTCTCGATTCCCTTCACCCGTTGCCGGATGGTCGTGATGAGCTCGCCGAACTCGGACGGCACCGTGTAACCCACGGTGTCGGGGATATTCAGCGTGGTCGCTCCCGCTTCGACTACGGCCTCCAGCACCCGGCACAGAAATTCCGGATCAGTTCGGGTCGCATCTTCCGGCGAGAACTCCACGTCCCTGCACAGCGTTTTAGCAAAACGTACCGCATCCCGCGCCTGCGCCACACACTGATCCCGCGTAATCCGCAGCTTGTATTGCAGGTGAATGTCGGACGTCGCCAGAAATACGTGAATCCGCGGATGCGCCGCGTCTTTCAGGGCTTCCCACGCCCGCTCAATATCAGGACGGCAGGCCCGCGCCAGGCCTGCAATGATCGGCCGGCGCACCACCGCCGCGATCGCCTTCACTCCCTCGAAGTCGCCGTCGGAGGCGATGGGAAATCCCGCTTCGATCACGTCCACACCCAGGCGGTCGAGTTGGTGGGCCAGGCGCAGCTTTTCCTGCTGGTTCATGCTGCAGCCAGGCGACTGCTCTCCGTCGCGAAGTGTCGTGTCGAATATTGTGATGCGGGGTCGCTCTGCGGTCATGATCTCCTCAACATGATCTCCCAACAACAGATGTCCCTCAAAACAAAACTGATCTCTTATGGTACGGACCTCCGCCTCAGAAGCAAAACTTATAATTCTTCAGTAATCATTAGTAATTGTTTTATAATAAGAATCTCTAATGGTTTGACGAGATTCTATTAAGGAGCGCCCGATGGAGCTTTCCCAACTCGAGGTCTTCCTGGCTGTCGCTCGCGAGCGCCGCTTCTCCCGCGCCGCCGAAAAGCTGTTCCGCACCCAGTCCGCCGTCAGCCAGACCATCCGCAAACTAGAAGACGAACTGGGCGAAGCCCTGTTGGACCGCTCTTCTCGCGAGGGAGTCCTCACCGACGCCGGCAAGGTCCTCTACGAGTACGCCGAGAAGCTGATCAACCTCCGCAGTGAAGCGGCCGAGTCCCTCACCGAACTGCGCGAACTGCAAAAAGGCAAGCTCATCATCGCAGCCAACGAATTCACTGTGCTTTACCTGCTGCCGGTGCTGGCCGAGTTCCGCCGCCTGCATCCCATGATCAAGATTACGGTCGAGCGCGCCCTCGGCAGTCACATCCCCGACGATGTCCTGCGCTACGCCACCGAATTCGGCGTGCTTTCCTACGAGCCCCAGGAACCCAGCCTGCACTCGGTAGTTGTCTATCTGGACGAACTGGTCTTCGTCGTTCCGCCCAAGCATCCGCTGGCTTCTTCGCCGCAGGTGAGCATCCGGCAGTTGGGCGTGGAGAGTTTCGTCGCCCACATCGTCTCGTCTCCCTACCGGGAAAAGGTCATTCAACTCTTCAAGACGCACAAAACGCCGCTGCACATGGACCTGGAACTGCCCACGCTGCAGGCCATCAAGCAATTCGTAGCGATGGGGAATGGAGTGGCCCTGGTCCCGGGGATCAGCGTCGAAAGCGAGGTCGCGCGTGGTGAACTGGTGCGGATTCCCGTGCGCGAGTTGCAGCTGAAGCGCAAACTGCGCCTCATCTACCGCAGGGACGCCAACCTTTCCCACGCCGCCCGGGCATTTCTGAAGGTAGCCGAGGCCGTGGCTGTGGAGCGCAAAGGCCGCTACCGCTTTCAGCGCGAGCACTGACAACTCTGTACCCGCTTAGCAGTCGGCGCACATCTGCTCTTCGCAGAACGATTCCAGCGCCGCATTCACCGACGGATGCATCTCAAGAACCGCGTCGAGATTGGTCAGGTTCAGCAGCGCCCGCACCAGCGGATTCGCCCCGGCGCACTTGAGGCTCGCGTTTTTCTCTTGCGCCCAGGTCTGCAGCAGCGCCAGTTCTCCAATGCCGGCGCTGTCCATCGAACTGACTCCGCTCAGGTCCAGCACCAGTTTGCTGCTGTGTTGCAGGAGTTCTCCCACCAGCCGCGAGAGCGCCGCCGCTTCATCGCGATACACGATGCGCCCCTGGCAGTGCACAATAACTACGTCGCTATGATTGCGGGTTTCCAAACTCAGTTTCACGGCCGACTCCTTATGCGGTCCAAAAGCATCGGGACCGGGCTGCTGCTGTTCTGCTTGCCACTCTGTATTCATCGTTTGCATCCTGATAGATAGACGCGCGTGAACTGCTTTCGGAACCATGAAAACTGGGTAAATTTTCGTTCGGAAAGCGAACTGGACATCCCGGACAAATTTTGTCAACCAAGACATCTTGACCATCCGGTACACTGCATCTAACGGATTTCGTTGATGGAAATGTGACTTTTTGCCGGCTCTTTCGCCGGGGAGGGATAGTTCGTGTCGAAGACTGCCGCTGCGGTGCTGGCGTTCATAATCCTTATCTTGTGCTCGATTCCAATGTCGGCTCAGATCCTGCCGCGTGGAAACGTCTACGCCGGAGTTTCTTACGGCCGGTTCACAGACGTCACTACCCAGCAGTCGTACCGCGGCTGGAACGGCTCCGCCGAAGACCTTCCTTTTGTCCGCTTCCCGCACCTCGGGGTCGTACTCGATGCCAGCGGCTACTATCGTACCGGCGTCACGCAATACAACCTTCTCCTCGGCCCCCGCCTGTCGGCCAACTTCGGAAAATGGCGCCCCTTCGTGCACGCTATGGGAGGCATCCAGCGGGTAACCTCCAGTCCCAACACCTATGATCATGTGGGGATAGACTTCGGCGGCGGTGCCGACTACAAACTCTTCTTCAAGAATTTTTCCTGGCGGGTGCAGGGCGACTACATCCACACTCACTACCTGAGCGCCAATCAGAACGACTACCGGGCTTCCACCGGAATCGTCTGGCGCTTCTGACGAGCGCGCCGCAACCGTCAGCCCACGCAAAAACAGGATTCAGCTGGTTGGCTGAATCCTGTCTCTTGTGGCCACAGACAAAAATCGAAAAGAACATGTGGGACAGCCGCCTCGGCTGTCCGTCGAGCGCAGCTCGACAGCTCTGCCGTTAGGGACTGGCAACTACCAGGCCCTAAGCCCGCGGCACCCTGTCGGGCTCGCTCGCCCAGTACTTGTGATCCCGCAAAAAGTATTTCTCGTTCCAGAAGTTCATGGCCGTCCACAGGAACAGCCAGCCCACGCGCAGGTGCCCCATCTTCTGGAAACGCCGGTTCGTGGTGTAGACCCCGCCCCGCACGATGCCAAAGCGCCCGCGTTCCACCTGTTGGCTCAGCCGGTAGTCTTCGGCAAAGTGAATCTGCTCGTGAAATCCGCCCAGCTCCCAGAATTTCTTCCGCTCAAACAGCATGAACATCCCCGTGGCAAACGGACGATGCAGGTACGACAGATACTGAAAAACGTCATTGCCCGCGTAAAACAACTTGTCCATCCAGCTGCCGTCGCGGCAAAGAATGTTGGTGGTCACGCAGTGCAACCCCTTGCTCTGCGCCCGCTCCACGCAGCGCCGGATCAGCGACCGGTCGGCCAGCTCAATATCGGCATCCAGAAACAGAACGTAGGGGGTATCGGCCTGAGCCGCGCCCTGGTTTCGTCCGACCGAGGGCATCCCGCCCTGAATCACGCTCACGTTCAAGCGGTCGCGAAAGCTGAGCACGATCTCCGGAGTGCCGTCGGTGGAATTCGCGTCAGCGACCAACACTCTCGTACTCGACATCTTCGAGTAATCCTGATTCGTCAGCGACGTCAGCAAACGCGGAATCAGCTTCGCCTCGTTCTTCGCCGGAATCACGATCGTCAGTTCGTTCGTCGTGCTCATGCTCGTGGTTCTCATGTTCGTGGTACTCATGGATCTGTACCCCCTGTTCGTCAACCGTGAGATAAGTGAGCCGCGAGTCCACCCACCCGCCCGAGTTGTAGTAGTCCACTCCATCCCGCTCCACGTGCAGCGCTTCATGCGTGTGCCCGCAGAAGATGCGGTCCGCTCCGTGATGCCGCGCGTACGCCAGCGCTCCCGAAGCCACTTTCGGCGACATGCGCAGCCAGCGCGTGTTCAGCCGGTCTATCAGCCGCGCCACCGGCTTGTTCTTGAAATCCAGCTTCTGCAGTTGCAGATACAGCGACGTCCCCCACCGGCTCAACCGCACCCGGCTCACCTGGAAGCCGTCAAACTGGTGCCCGTGGATCGCCACGTGCCGCAGCCCGGCGTACTCCCACTCGTAATGCTGGTACACCCGCACGCCCACCAGGTGCGACATGATGTTGGTCAGCCCGTGGTCGTGATTCCCCTCGACCCAAACCACTTCGATGTGGCGCTTGGGATTCGACAGCTTGCGGATATACCCCAGGAACTTCCAGTGTTCCTTGGTCAGGCGGGCAAAGTTCAGGTCCGCGAAAATGTCGCCCAGCAGTATCAGCCTCTGGAAGCGATTCTCCTTCAGCACGCGCGTGGCCTCGCGCGCGCGGCTCGTCTCCGCCCCCAGGTGCAGATCCGAAAGGATCAGCGTGTTGTAGACATGCGGATCCATACTCTTTTCTTTGTAGCAGGGGAATGTTACGGGGTGATGAAATATGCATCAATATTGGTGCACTGGGTTTACTGCTAAAGTAACCCCGCCATCTCTCTGAAAGGGCGCGCCTTCCAGTCTCATGCGACGGCAGTCCAGATCCAAACTCTCATTTCAATGCGCTGAAACCCATGCACTGCCGCCCATCCGGCGGAGTCGTGCTGCCTCCCGGGTTCAGGTCAGCTCGAATCACACTCTTCTCCGTCGAGCAGAACACTCGCTTGCCAGTGTGGTCAAACACTTCAGGCGCCGCTCCCACTACGTAGCTCGTGTTCGCTCCACCGGACGGATTTCCCCCAGTTGCCGCAAAGTTATACCCTGACTTCACGCCCCCAGCCAGGCTCTGGTCCAGCAGGCAAGCCGTGGCCGCCGATTTCGTGCACGGGTCCGCCCCGCCCAGATTCGCCAATGAGTCTGCATACCCGCCGTATGCCGCCTGGTACGACACTTCCGCCGTGTTGATCGCCCGGATCGAACCCACGGCGGAAGTTTCGTCCGCATTGATCTTCGCTTCCTTCATGCTCGGAATCGCAATCGCAGCGATGATCAGAATCAGCGCCACCACAATCATCAACTCCATCAAGGTGAATCCGCACTGACGTTTCATTCCTGTTTCCCCTCTCAAGGCTCCCCTGCAGCGGAGCGCCCCACGCCATCGAATGGAGAACGGGCGCCCGGAAGCACCTTGCACAAGAAAAAACCATCCCGGCCGGGAGAAGGCTCCCAGCAAGGGTTCTGCATGGCGTACCCCGCCCGGGCAGGTACCAGCGTAATGTTGACCTTGGTATATAGGAACCCTATATTCCGAACATAGGAACCCTATACAGCGATTCCTCGACTGCGGTTTCTATAAAGACATGACCAAACGCATTCGTTCCAAAATCGCACGCGGCAGCGGCGAGCTGGCCATCCTTGCGATCCTGGCCGAACAGCCCCTCTACGGCTTCGAAATCGCCAAACAGATCGGCGAGCGCACCGGCGGCGCCCTCCAATTCACACTCGCCTCCCTCTACCCCCTGCTCTACGAAATGGAAAAACGGGGCTGGGTCGAAGGCCACTGGCAGGCCAACCAGGCCGGCCGCGACCGCCGCTACTACCGCCTCACCCCCAGCGGAAAGCGCCAACTGGCCCCGCTGCGGCAGGAGTGGCGCAGCTTCTTCCAGGCCCTCGACAGCCTGGCCGGGGTGAGCCATGTCTGATTGGAAAGGATTTGTCAGGGCGCGTATGGCCAAGCTGCGGCTGCCGTGCGATGTAAAGGAAGAAGTCGTATCCGAGTTGGCTGCACATCTTGAAGATGCTGACGAAGAAGGCCTGACGCAGAATCTCCGCGAATCGGAGGCCCGAAGCTTGTCCAACATTAATTGGCGCAGCCTCGCACGCGAAATTCAAGACAGTAAACTTAAGGAGGACGCGATGAACAATCGGACGAAAGGCCTGTGGTTGCCCGCGCTGGCAAATCTGACGATCGCCGCAACCCTGCTCGTAGCTTTAGAAATGCTGGGCCTGAAGGCTCGCATCTTGTTGGTCAGTCACCTCGCAATGGGGCTTCCTTTTCCCTGGCTCTTCGCGCTCCCAGTTTCCGGCGCGGCAGCAGCCCTTCTGGCGAAGCGTGCCCAAGCTCCCTTGGCAGCGCGGCTGATTGCGGGGTTGGCCCCTTCCTTGGTCTCGCTGGCGGTGTTTTGCATAATGCCGCTCGTCTTCGTCCTTGACCGGTGGCAATTCTCCGGGTTCCCGATTCCCCTCGACTACTTCTTCCTTTCCGCACTCGTGTGGATCGTTCTCCCAGTCTTTCCATTGCTCGTGGGCACGCTCCCCTTCCTGCGGCAATCGGGCCTTCGCAAAACGTAACGACGCGGAGAACCAGGCTACTTCCCGGCCGGCGGCACATACTCCTTCGGCTTGGACGATCCTTCCCCGAAGAAAAACTGCTCCAACTGCTTCACGATGACTTCCTGATCCTCACGCCGCGCCGGATTCAGCCGGTACTCGTTCAGCAGCATCTTGCAATGCTCCATCCACATCTTCCACGCTTCCTGGGAGACGTTGTCATATACCTTCTTCCCCAGGTCGTTGTCGAACGGAGGCTCATCCAGCCCCGGCATCTCTTTCTTGAACTTCACGCAGAAAACAGTGTGCGCCATAACTTCCCTCAGTGATTAAGACCGTGAATTCGATGTTCCGATCTCATTATCTTACACGGAGATCGTGGGCCGTTGCGGCCGCCGCCCCGCGGAGGGGACTATCTCAGTTCGTGGAAACACCCATGTGGAGACAGCCGCCTCGGCTGTCCGTCGAGCGAAGCTCGACAACCCCTGCGAACAACGCGGGCTGATCTTCTGAGGATGATCTTCTGAGGAATTACGCTGACCTTGGTTCCAAGCTCTACGGCTTCGCCGCAGCCAGAAGGTATTCCGCCACCATTTTCTTCGTTTCCTCATCCACTGCGGGCGTTGACCCGCCGGGCCCTTTGGACACGTTAGTCACCTTCCCCTTCACCCCAACGTAAACCCCGTCATAGGTCGTATCGCCGAGATTCTCCACCATGTGCTTGAATGGCGGATACCAGCGCACCTCGCCGGCCTTGGAGTACACCTCGCGCGTCTTCCCGTTCTCGTCCGTGAACCGAAGATGGGCTTCGGTGAGGCTCACCACCACGCCGCCGGGATGCTCATGCATCACCGACCTTTCGTGCGGCCCGTAGTGAACTGAAACCACTTGCACCCGGTCGTTCTCAAAGTCCAGCTTGTAGTGTTTCGGCTCCACTTTCGTGGGATCTTGCCCCACCGCGCAAGCTGTGGCCACTAATACCAGGGCTCCCGCCAAGCATAGCTTCGCACGCATGCTTCAGCCTCCTGCCTGAGGTTCCAGTTTCTGTTTTGAAAACCTGACGCAACTCTACGTCTGGCCTCCGGGGGAGTCAACGGTTCGCGGCAGCCACGCCCCATACTGGTTAATCTCAGTGCAAGACACTTGCCGGTTACCAAAGTCCTTGGCCCTTCGAACACTCCGCAAGCAAGACCACGGGTTAACCCCGCCTAACCAACTTAGCGTTAACGTAGTAGGTATATGCGCTCAGCGTCTCACGGCCGAGCGGTTCCTACTCCTCGCGACAAGGCAGAGGCTATGCACAATTCAAGTGTCCCCCCTTTACGGCGCAGCTCGAGAGTCCCGGTCGTAGTGCCGGTACTGGTGACCAGCCTGGAACCGGGATCCCGCTTCTCTGAAGTCTGTCAGACCCTGGAAGTCAGCGCCCACGGTTGTGCCATGCGGTCTCCCGCGAAGCTGGCAGCGGGAGTTCCCTTGCGTTTCCACAGCCAGGACGGTCGTGAGGCAACGGCGCAGGTGGTTTACTGCCAGCCGATCGGGTCCGACCAACCGGGATGGAAGTTGGGCGCGAGGCTCGACAGTCCCGAAAATTTCTGGGGATTGAGAACCTATCCGAAAGATTGGGGGCGATTGCCGGGGCCAGCCGAGGGAAACCTCGCTCCAAAGCTCCCTTCTGACACCATCCAGGCCATGCCGCCGGATTCGGCTGCGGCCTCCGTGAAGATCGTCCTCGACCGGATCAAGAACCAGCTCTCCGACGAGCATCTCAAGGCGGTGCTGGCCGAACTTGTTCAGCCCCTCGAAGCCGAAGTAACGGATGTCAAGGAAAAGCTCGCGCGCGCGGCCCAGCGCAACCGGTTTGAGGTGTCGCTGTCGCAGATTCCCCCCGAACTCGCTGAGCAGTTGGAACTCCGCCTGAAGAAAGACCTGGGACCACAAGTCCTGGAACAGGCGCGGGAGCGGTCGGAACACGTGCTGGAAGCGGCCAAAGCGGCCATCGCCCAGAAGACCAAGGAAACCCACGACGAATTCCTGCAGCGCGTCGCACACGATCTGCAGGCTGTCGAACAACGGACCCAGGGCCTCTCCACCGCTGTCACTGAGAATCTGCGGGAGCACCTGAATCGTGGATTGGGCGAGCTTCACCAGGAGGTCGCAGACGCCGGCAACCGCCTCAAGCGGCTGAGCGAAGAACTTCTCCGAGTTCTGGAGCACAGTCTGGGTGAGGCCCACGCGGCGCACCGCCAGGAATTGGAGCAGGTTCAAGCCGCCATCGCCTCGGAGTCGGCGCGCCTGCAGGAACAAATCACCGATCTCGACGGGCGCATGGCCAAGCTCGACGAATCCGCACGCCGCCTCGAGTCCGGCCTCGACCAGCGCCTGTCGCGAATGTCCAGCGACACAGTACGCAGTGCGCGCGCGCAACTGGAGAGCGCGCTCGAAGTTGTACTGAATGAACTCGGAACACGCAACGCCCAGGCGCTCGCCCATCAACTCGACGAGGCCGGCGCCAACTTGAAGAGGATCCAGAAAGAGATTGAAGCCTCGGTTTCCGAGTCGCTGAGGACTCAGATCGCCGGGAACCTGCAGTCGTTCGAGGACAGCATGGAAGAACTCGCGCAGCAATCCGTGGATCGGTGGCGGCTTGCGCTCGCCGGCAGGCTGAACTCCCTGGCAGGAATTCTTGGCGAACAATTCCGCGTGCCAGCCGACTCCGCCAGCAACACAGGCCAGCATTCCCCCGTGGAATGACGGGATTTACCTCTGGTGGGCCCACCAGGATTCGAACCTGGAACCAACAGATTATGAGTCTGCTGCTCTAACCGTTGAGCTATGGGCCCGCGAAACCCAATCTAGCACATTCGCGCACCCCCAACTCGCCTGGGAAACAGGGCCAAAGGAAAGGGGCCAGTCTGAGTAAGACTGACCCCTGACCCCTGACCCCTGATCACTGGCCACTGATCACTGGCCACTGCTCCTAGTCCTCTTTCCCGAACTGCTTGATGTCTTCGGCGACTTCGCTGACGGCGACCGGCTCTTTCCCTTGCACCAGTTCCCGTACCTTCTCGACCACGTCCGGATTCGCCAGCGTCGTGATGTCGCCGGTGTTCCCCCGGTTGGAGATGGAGGCGAGAATGCGGCGCATCAACTTCCCGGAACGCGTCTTCGGCATGTCGGGCACGATGTGGATGTGCTTCGGCCGGGCAATCTTGCCAATCATGGTTTCGATTGCCTTGTTAACCTTGTCCAGAATCTCCTGACTGGCTTGGAGTCCCGGCTGCAGGGCGATGTAGACTTCCGGCACGCGGCCCTTGATTTCGTCCACTACAGGCACCACTGCCGCTTCCGCCACTTCCGGAACCGTCAGGCACGCCGACTCGATTTCCTTTGTGCCCAGACGGTGGCCGGCCACGTTGATGACGTCATCCACGCGTCCCAGAATCCGGAAATACCCGTCCACGGCCAGCACAGCTCCATCCGCCGCAAAATACGGCCAATCTTGCCATCTTTTGCTCTGGGGGTTCTTGCAGTATTTCCTGTAATACTGGTTGACGAAACGGTCGCGGTCTCCCCAGATCGTCTGCATGATGCCCGGCCAGGGATTGCGAATACAGATGTTTCCTGCCTTTCCTGATCCTGCCAGCACTACCTCGCCCATTTCGTCCAGGATCTCCGGGTAAATTCCCGGCATGCCAGGGCCGGCGCTGCCGGGCTTCATCGGATCCAGCGCAGGTTTCGTGCTGCACAGGAAGCCTCCATTTTCGGTCTGCCACCAGGTATCTACGATGACGGCTTCGCGCTTGCCCACGGTCTCGTAATACCAGCGCCAGACTTCCGGCTCGATCGGCTCTCCCACCGTGGTCATGTGCTTGAAGTGGTAGTTGTACTTGGTGGGTTCATCGTGACCCGCCTTGCGCAACATCCGAATGGCCGTCGGCGAAGTATGGAAGATGTTCACCCCCAGACGCTCCGCAATCCGCCACACTCTGCCCGCATCCGGATAGGTGGGGACACCTTCGTAGATGACGCTGGTCGCCGCCAGGGCCAACGGACCGTAAACGATATACGAGTGGCCCGTGATCCATCCGATGTCGGCCATGCACCAATAGACATCCTCGGGGTGAATGTCCTGAATGTACTTGGAGGTGCCGGTCACATAGGCCAGGTAGCCCCCAGTCCGGTGCTGGCATCCTTTGGGCTTGCCGGTGCTGCCGCTGGTGTACATCAGAAATAGCGGGGCTTCCGCATCCATGGGGATGGGAGCCACGATTTCACCGGCGTAGTTGGGCAGGATTTCGTCCACGAAGAAGTCGCGGCCTTTCACAAACGGCGAAGCCGACGCATTCTGCCCGGCGTTTCGCCTCCAGACCAGGACCTTGTCCAGCACATGGCCTTCCTTCTTGGAAATTTCCAGCGCGATGTCAGCTCCCGCTTTGTGATCGAGCAGCTTGCCATTGCGATAGTAACCGTCCATCGTGATCAGGACGTGGCTGGCCGAATCGGCCGCGCGCATGCCGCACGCCTCACCGCTGAAGCCGCCAAATACAACCGAGTGAATGATCCCAAGGCGGGCGCAAGCCAGCATGGTGATCGGCAACTCGGGAACCATGGGCATGTGAATGGTGACGCGATCTCCCGCTTTCAGGCCGCAAAAATCGCGCAGCAGCGCCGCGAATTCATTCACCCGCACATAGAGTTCGCGATACGTCACCGATACCGGCGCTTCGTTCTCTGGCTCCGGAACAAAGATCAATGCCGCCTTGTTCTTGTACTTGGCCAGGTGCCGGTCCACGCAGTTGTACGAGGCGTTGATCTTGCCCCCGACGAACCACTTCCAGAACGGCGGATCGCTGGTGTCAAGCGTGGTGTGCCAATACTGGTCCCAAGTCAGCAGATCGGCGTACTCCCGGAAACACTCGGGAAACTTCTCCTCGCTGAACCGGTTGAGGACGTCGGGATCGGTCAGGTTCGCCTGACCGATGAACTTCGAAGAGGGATAGTAGTATTCCTCCTCCCGCCAGTGAACTGCAATTTGCGCTTCGCTGGTTTCAATCACCTGCTGTTTCTGACGAATCTCAGCCATATTAGTTACCCCTCGTATTTAGTGAATTTGTGCTGCCTTTGCAGGCACTTCTACTACCGGATCATCCGATGGCGGAGTCGCTCGGAATCCCGCTGCTCCTGAATGAACTGTTCCTCCGCGCCTTCACTTTCTGCGCCTGCGCCCCCAACGCGGTCTGGAGCCGCGGCGCAAAACCAAGCTTCCGCCCTCGCCACTCAAACCCCGAGGCCTGGGAGAGCGGGCGCTCGTGGCTACGAGCGCCGCCGGCAATCTCTTCCAAGCCCACACATGATGGACCATCCCTTGCCAGACTGCAACGCCTTCGGTCTGGCTAGGCCGCCGTGGCAGGCGCGTTCTTTGCCGCCAAACCACCTGCTGGGACTGTTGGTCGCTTGGCTGCCAGTTCTGCCAGCAGGGCCACCAACGCCAGCACTGCCGCCGTGTAGAACGCCATCTGGTAGTTCTTGTACTTGTCGAACAGCACCCCGCCGATGCGGGGACCAATGATGCCAGCCACGCCCCATGCCGTGAACAGCATTCCGTAGTTGATGCCGGCGTTCTTGGTACCCCAGAAATCCGATGCCGTCGCGCCATTCACCGAAAGCTGCGTTCCGTAGCACCAGTACACGATGAACACCACTGTGTAGAGTAGCGTCACGTTGCTGCCCACCTGGTAGAGAATGGGCATGGCAATCATCGAGACGGCGATCATCAGCCGCAGCACGTTCAGCCGGCCGATTGCATCCGACATCCAGCCGGACAGGATGCGACCCAAGGCGTTGCCAGTTGCGGCCACGACCAGGCTCATCGTGATCAGCGAAGCGCTCGGAATGCCCACGCTCTTGCCAAATGGCACCAGTTGGCTGATCACCATCAGTCCAGCCGAGCAACCCAACGCATAGGCAACCCACATGAAGTAGAACGCGGGCGTGCGCAGCGTCTCGCCCGGGCTGAATTCATAGGTGGTCGCGGCAGACTTGGAGGCTGGCGCGGGCGTCCAACCGGTGGGCTTGTATCCGGCCGGCGGATTACGCAGCAGGAACGCGCCGAAAACCGTCATGACCAGGAAGATCCCCCCCAGTATCTGGAACGTGGTGTGCACACCATAGGCGGGAATCAGCTTCAGGTTGGCCAACGGCCCAAAAATTGCCGATCCTCCGCCGTATCCGGCCACCGCCAGCCCTACGGCTAGACCGCGCTTATCGGGAAACCATTTGGCCATCACCGGTATAGGCGTGGAGTAGCCAAATCCGTTGCCCAGCCCGCCAATCACCCCGAAACACACAATCAGGTAGGTCAAGCTGTGCGTGTAGGAGCACAGAAAGAAGCCCAGGCTGACCAGTACGCCCCCAGTCAGGGAAACCCAGAATGGGCCGAACCTGTCCTGCAGCCGTCCCGCCACGATAAACGTTAGTGCGAACACAACCACCGCCCAGGTGAACACCGAGGAAGTATCGGTTCGCTTCCAGCCAAATTCTTTCTCGAGCGGGGCCACAAACACGCTCCAGGCATACAGCGAGCCCAGTGCCAGGTTCATGGACATCCCGCCGACCACGTGCCACCACCGATTCAAATGATTCGACGAAGCATCTGCACTAGCCACAGTTTTTCTCCTTTACAGAAATATGGAATGCGAACCAGGAGCCGGTTTCGTTCCGCGAATGACTGCGGCTCCAGGACCACTCTGCGTGCTGACTCGTCAAACTAACCAAGCTTCAAAACTAAACCAGACTCGAACTGTACCGGCCATCTCAGAGCGCCGTTTTTCATCACTGCGACTATCACTGCGACGTAAAGATTAGTCCGATTCTCTTACGCGATCCTTCGATTACTCGACTCTTGTCCGCGATCCTGTACTGTGCTTTCAACCCCGCGCTACTGCACTTTCTGCAAAACGGCGTTCACCGTCAGCTCCGATTCGGGCGACACCGTCAGTTCCCGCTTCCACTGCACAAAGCCCGGCAGCGTTACTTCCACCACGTGCCTGCCCACTCCCACGCCGAGAACCGAAGGTGTGCTGCCCACGTACTGCCCATCGAGTGTGATTTCCGCTCCCGATGGATTCGAACTGAAACTACAACGAACCTTCTCCGGGAGGACTTCTTTCGTGACACCACCCTGCGCTCCGGCCGGCGGCAGGGCAGGCACCGCGGCAGGGTGCTCGGCAGGTACAGGCACAGGCGCATTCTGCGGCGGTGCCGCAGCCGGCGGCTGCGCGCCTGCAGCGTTCCCAGACTCCGGCTCTGAAGCAGCGGCAACAAACTGGTAGAACTGCTTGCTCTCCTTGCCCTTTGCATTTGCGTACAGGATTGTGATCCCGTGTTTCCCCTTGCGTGCTTCGAACGTTTCCCCCACCGGCAACGGGGCGCACTTGGACCATCGCGATTCGGCAGTGCATGCAATGCGGTAGGAGTTTCCATCCGTATCCTGCACCAGCATGATGCTCCGTAACGACGGGTTTGAGGTTCCGTTGCAGTAGGCCGAGTAATTCGCCAGAGCGCAATCCCTCGGAGTCTGGGCGTCCCCGTTGAGGCCACGGGTCTCAGCGCTTAGCACTTTGATTCGGAGGGCAGAGGCATCGGACGCGGCTCCCGCGAATGCGGCGTTGAGGAAGAACAACGCCGACCACAGCCCGAAAAGGTAACGACGCGCGCCCATAGTGCCTCTGCAGTTTCTTGAAGATGGGACAGAAATCGCTCCTCGCGCTACTCCGTTTCGGAACAAATCCCGTCCCCGTGTGTTTCCTGGCAGGCGCCATTGTAATCCTGGCGCCTGCCAGGTGGTGCGGACATTTCTAACCAGCTACGAATTTAGAACGTGAAGACCGGTCCAAATTCCGTTCGCTGATCCTGCCAGATGCGGTTGGGTGATGCCGCAATGGTCCAGAAGTTGCCCAGTTCAGGTATGGCCCGCGAGCTGTAATGAGTCTGCTCGAACCCGAACGTGCACCACGGGTTCAGCTTGTAGTACAGGGTCGCCCCGGCAAAATCGCTGCCGATCATTGGGATACCCAAACCTTGGCCAACCTGGTTCGGGCCAACTCCGTTGACTACCCCAAGCTGCATGAGGGCGTCACTGTGCCGCAGTCGTTCTTTGCCCGCGTGCAGATAGAGCTGCCAGCCCGCGTTGTGGCCCTTTGGATTGGCATTGGCCCAGCGTGAAAGCGGCAGTCCCAGCTCAAAGAATCCACCATACGCTTGCACCCCATGCTGGGGAGCAACCGCAATATTGCCGGAGGGGCAGGTTCCTGCGCCTGGATTGACGGTGCAACCCAGCAACGCAAAGCCGGAGAGCACGCCCGCAACGTTGTCCACGCCCGTACCCGAGAAATAGCCGGTCCCATTCGAAAGGCCCAGCGGGAACAGTTTTAATGCGTTGCTGTAGTCGGTCGTGAGTTGGCCGCCCAGCACCTGGCGCAGATCGGCGCCTTTGTAGACGCTCGCCACCAACGTAAACCAGCGGGTCGGCAATTGGATGCCAATCTGATTGCCATACATTGCGCTGGTAGCGGTAAAGCCCTTGGCGAACTGAGTGCCCGCGACCAGGGCGGTTGGGTAGGCGTTGCCGAAAAGGTCCGTCGCAGTGTTGGTCACAATGGACGAGCGTTTCCCATAGAATCCGGACCAGAAGATTTGCGCTGGAGCAACCGCAGGGGCCTTGTCGAGTTGGAATTGCGCAGTCAACCCGGCTTCATACTCCGGACGGTTGGAGTCGGCGCCCTGACGCTCAGCTTCGCCGATCTGGTTCAGGAAACCGGCTGCCTGCGACACCAAAGGAGGACAGAAGGCGCCCGCTAGAGTACAAAACGAGAGCTTTTCCACCTGACCTGAGCTCGGCATCATGATTGCGAACTCCGGCGACAACTTGAAATTGCTCGGAGAATCGCCAAACTTCTGAGCGAGTCCGATACGGAACTGCGGCGAGCGGTTGTAGACCACACCGTAGTTCGCACCGAGCCACGTCGTCTCCAGCAGGTTGGGCAGTGCCTTCGAACCGAACAGTGTCCAGTCCTGTCCGCCTACGAACCACAGATTGGTGTGGTCCGAAGAACGGTAATCCAAACGCACGTAGGCCAGCCGCAACCGCACATTCGGGCTGCGAATCGAGGTGACGTCGGAGTTGTCGGCTTCATTGAAGTTGCCTTCGAAGTCCGCCTCGATGCGTCCGGTCAGAACCAGATTCGGGGACATGTCAGGCCACTCGATATTCAACCCCATGCGGCTTGCACGTGCTTTCATGTGGAACTCGGGACCGGCAGTCGGGCCCGTGTTGCTGCCGGGCAGTAACATGAGACCCGCGACGATGGGGAAGTCGTCGCCGTTGGGCGAACTGGTGTCGTGCGCCGCGGTTGCCTTGATAAAGCCGTAGGGTGCAAACGTCAGTGCGCCGACCTTAAGCCCAACTAAACCACCGGGTTTCGGAGGGTCATAGGGCAGCACCCGCAGGGGAGTGATCGCCGCGACCACCGCCGGAGCGGCGGGCTTTGGTGCCGGTGTAGCTGCGGCCGCTTGCGGTTCCGGAGCCGCCGGAGACGCTGCCGCCGGGGCTGCCGCAGGTGTAAGTGTAGCTGCAGCCGTCGTCAAGTCAGATGCGCTCACTACCCCCTTGCGGGCCAGTGCGTCCACCAGTGCTTGGAACTCGGCCCCAGGGGGCGCGGCCTCGATGGACTTGGCCTCCGGGGTCGTCAGGACCCCCTTCATGACCAGCACACCCAGCAGGGCCGTTACGTTCGTATTCCCTGCTACCGGCGTTATGTTGGGGGTGGCAGCGGCGGGTGCCGGCTGCGCGGCGGGGTTGGCGGTTGTCTCTGCGGTGGTCTTCGCGTCGGTGGCATCCTTCGTCCCTGCTAGGACCGGCGCCACCGATACGACGGCAAGTAGTGCGCTACAAATCCATGGCTTCAACTTCGGCATAAAAAGTTTCTCCTCCTTGACCGGGAAGCGGCTCCCTTCGAATGAATCATCACGGCATTTAGCGATCTGCGACCGGGGCGCCGGGCTTGCGGTTCGTGCTGGCGCCCGACGTGGTCCCAGTTTTGGGACCCAAGGGCCTCGTCCGAGTTCGGACGTAATGAGCAGACACACTAGGCTGGAACCATCTGGCAAAGCTGTGCGGACGCGCACCGCTGATTGTGATTCGCATCACAAGGGGCCCTGAAGAAGCCAGGTAACGCCCCGCACATCGAATTTCGCGACCACAAAGGGAATCGTTCACGCTACCCATTGGGCACACGCTTCCCCCCGACAATCTCCAGCGGGAAGGATTTGCGGACGGGACCCACCCGGCAAACTTCGCTTTCCTCCCCTTGCGTAAAAACACGTCACTTTGTGATTCCGATCACTGCTCGCCAACCGGGATAGCAGCAGAATCGCCCGCGGCTGGTTTCCCGTTCGAGACCCTACCCGTGCGCGGTGCACTGCAAGTAATCAGGAAACGAGGAGGCGCGCAATGCAGCTTTTGAATCCGATGGTGGAGAAGTGGGTCAATGATGCGAGGCAAGACCCAGATGGTTTTTGGGGCCGTGCAGCTGAGCAGTTGCCATGGTTCCGCAAGTGGGACCGCGTGTTGGATTGGAATCGTCCGACCTTCCAATGGTTCGTTGGCGGCAAGACCAATCTCGCATACAACGCGCTCGACCATCACGTCAACCGCGGTTGGGGAGGGCATGCCGCCCTGGTGTACCTCAACGAGCGCGGCGAGCGCCGCGTCTTCACTTATGCGAGTCTGCTGGCGGAAGTTCAGAAGACCGCCGCGGCCTTGCGCAGCCTTGGCATAAAAAAAGGCGATCGCATCACGCTGTACATGCCCACTTGTCCGGAAGCCATTATCCTGATGCTGGCCACGGTACGCATCGGCGCCATTCACTCCGTAGTCTTTGCCGGCTTTGGCGCCAAAGCACTCGGGGACCGTATTCAGGCCAGTGGTTCACGCCTGGTGTTCACCGCGGACGTCACCTACCGCAAGGGCAAAGAAACTCGCCTCAAAGAGATTGTGGACGATGCCTTGGCAAATACCGACTGCGTCGAGCGGGTGATCGTGCTGAAACGCATGAGCCCGGAGCCCCCGATGAAAGCCGGACGCGACATCTATTGGGAAGAGTTTCTCGCCGGCGCTCCCGGCCACAGCAGTGAGTATGTGGAGATGGAATCCAATGAACCGGCTTTCATTCTGGCCACGTCAGGCACAACCGCCAAACCGAAACTCGCCATCCACACTCATGGCGGCTACCAGGTACACATCCACAGCATGGGCAAGTGGCTTTTCGCGCTGCGGCCAACCGATGTATGGTGGTCCACCTCCGATATCGGCTGGATCGTCGGCCACAGCTACATTGTGTACGCACCCCTGATTGCTGGATGCACCACCATCGCCTTCGAGGGCGCCCTCGACTACCCGCAGCCCGACAGCAACTGGAAAGCGCTGATGGAAGACTACTGTGTAACCGGCATCTTCACTTCGCCCACCGCGGTGCGATTGCTCATGCGCTACGGCGATTCCCTCTCCAAAGTGGACCACAGCCATCTGGAGCGCGTGTTTTGTGCCGGTGAAGTCCTGAACGCGCCCGCCTGGGAATGGCTGCAACAGAAGATGTTCAAAGGCCGGATTCCGGTCATTGATCACATGTGGCAGACCGAGACCAGTGGTCCTATGTTCGGCAATCCTTACGGACTCGGAATGCTTCCCATCAAGCCAGGATCGGCGACCATTGCAATGCCCGGAATTGAAGCCGAGGTGATGAACCTTGACGGCAAGAAATGCGAGGTGAACGAGAAGGGCATCATGGTAATCACCCGGCCCTTCCCCGGATTGACCCCGGCCTTGTGGGGCGAGCCGGAACGCTATGGCCGGGACTACTGGAACATTATCCCCGGCGTCTATTACACCGGTGACTCCGCCCAGATTGACGAGCACGGTTACGTGTGGTTTGCCGGGCGCGCCGACGAGATCATCAAGATCGCCGGGCACCGCATCGGCACCATCGAAGTCGAGACCGCTTTGCTGACCCATCCTGCCGTGGCCGAGTCGGCCGTCATTGGCCGCCCCGACGACCTGCGCGGCGAGGTGATTTCCGCTTTTGTGGTGCTTCGCCAGGGAAATGTGGCCTCCGATGAGTTGAAAAAGAAATTGCTGGAGACGGTGCGCCACGAATTAGGCCCGGTCGCGGTGATCGGCGAACTGAACTTCGTGGACATGGTTCCCAAGACGCGCAGCGGCAAGATCATGCGGCGCGTGCTCAAGGCCGTGATTCAGGACAAGAATCCGGGCGACATTACGACCATCGAGGATGAAGGTTCGGTGGAAGAAGCCAAGCAAGCCTGGCACCAGATGAAAGAGGAACTCAAGAACGCCTGAATTTCTGCTCATGTGGCGACGGCCGCCTCGGCCGTCGCGTCATAGCCGGCCAAGTCGAACCATGAGAGTGCCCATCCTTAACGTCGCGCCCTTTGCGACGTTAGGGTGGGGCTTTTGACTTTGCCCGCGCAACTTCCCAAGCCTCACCCCAGCCGCGAAGCGGCGAAAGAATGCAGCCCCGGTTGAAGAACTTGCTGGAAAACTGAAGCCATGAAGAACTGCGGAAACTAGACGCCGGTCGCGGTGCCCTTTGCCGCGTCCCCGACCAGAGACTTCAGGCTCGCGCCCAGCGCGGCGCAATTCGCCTCGGACATCTCCACGAAGCGGAAAGGTTGCATCCAGCCCTGCGTCGCCCACATGGGAAACAGCATCTCCGCCTTCTCCCGGACCGTGGCGCCCCCGATGTGGAAGATCATTTCCACCTTGATCTTTTCGTCCAGCGCCTTTTCCAGATGGATGACTCCGCCTGTGGTCGAAAGCTGATGCAGCGCCGCGCGCACCGAACGGCGGTTGGGCAGCCGCACCAGCACCAGCACCGAGCCGCGAAGCTTCACGCGGAATGGACGGCTCACCTTGCTCTCGCGGGCCGGCACTTCGGGCGCCCTCGAATCGGACTGATCCACCATATAGATGAAGTATCGCAGCGCGTCTGACCCGATTGAAGTTACGAAAGAACAGGATGGGCGTTCGTCCCACAGACTACAGCCTGTCTCATAAATGGTTTCGGGAAGGGCGCGGCTTTAGCCATGCCGTCGGCTACGGGCTTTAGCCCCTGAGGGGCGCTTACTTGCGCCCGGGATGTGATTCCGCGCCCTCTTCGAACAGGTTGTAGGGCCACGATTTCCGGTTCACATTCAATTGGGGCGCTGGTTCCGCCTGGCCTTTGGGAGGGCCTGCCGGAGCGCTCTGGGCCGTGAACTTCCAGTCTTCCGGAGGGTTCACAATCCCCCACACATTGCCGTGGTTGTAGAGCGCGGCGCCTATTAGGAAGCTCTTGCCGTCGCTGCCGAGAGGAACACAGTTCGCCACCCGGGCAGTCACGCTGGCGCCGCCGGGAATGCCCGCGATCATAATCGGGGTTTCGGTCTGCAGCGGCTGCGGACTCTGAATCCCACACCCCTGCGCGCTGACCACCAGCAGCACGCACTGCCCGGAAAACGGTCTCATGCGGTCGAGGCTGGTCACCGTGACCGGAATCTCCACGCGAATCCGCGTGCTGCGTCGCGTCGTTTTAGGCGTTAGGATTTCCATGTCGCTGATGCCCACCCGCGGGCCGGGTTCTGCAGCCTGCGGATGTTTGCACCTTCGATTGTGACAGATTCAAGCCCGGCTTCCTCCGCGAGAGGGGTGATGCATGGTCACAAAAGTAACCGAAAGTTTCTAATCCGCCGCGGTTTAGACGTTACCGGCTGGCCAGCCCGCCCGCCGTCTCTCCGCCATCCATCGTAAACACATGCCCGGTGGCAAATGCCGCATCATCCGACGCCAGATAGGCAAACAGCCCGGCAATTTCCTCCGGCGTCGCGTGCCGACCCAGCGGAATCTTCCGGTTCACTTCCTCCAGCATCGCGGCGGAATACTCCGCCCGCTGCATCGGCGTCAGCACATATCCCGGAGCCACCGCGCACACCCGCACCTTCGGAGCCAGTTCCAGCGCCATCGTGCGCGTCAGCTCAATCACGCCTGCCTTGGTCGCGTTGTAGTCCGCGTAATAAGGCTGCCCGACCAGCCCGTTGGTTGACGCCGTTTGCAGAATCACGCCGCTGCCCCGCTCCCACATGTGCCGCGCCGCCGTCTGCGCCACGTAGAACACGCCCGTCAGATTCACGGCGATCACCTTCTCCCACTCTTCCGGAGTAATGTCCAAAAACTTGTGCCGGATGCTGATCCCGGCATTGTTGATCAGCACGTCCACCCCATCCATCAGCCGGATCGCTTCGGCAAACGCCGCCTCCACCTGCATCAGGTCGGTGACGTCTGCAATAATGGCCTCGCCCAAGCCACGCAGATCGTGCTTGATGTGCTCACAAGCCGTGGCGTCGCGGTCCAGCACGCACACCCGCGACCCCTCCTCCAGAAACCGCGCCGCCGTAGCCGCCCCAATCCCGCTCGCCCCACCGGTAATCAAAACTCGCTTGTCTTTTAACCCTCGCATGAACTTCTCCTTACCCACCTTACCGTGTCATTCGAAGCGAGGAATCTGCCGGGTGCCCCACCCTTGTCGCGCATTTTGCGACAGGGTGGGGATTTTTTCCCGACAGCACACGGGCCCTACTCCGCCATCCTCACCCCAATCGTATGCGGCACCGCCCGCAACTGCCGCATCAATTCCTCATCGCACGCTCGATTAATGTCATAGATCGCATATCCCAGTGTCCCGCGCGTATCCAGCACCTGCCGCTCGATGTTGATTCCGCGATCCGCCAGAATGTCGTTGATCGCCCGCAGAATCCCCGGCACGTTGCGATGAATGTGCATCAACCGGTGCCCCCCCGGCTCATACTCCAGATGGCAATGCGGCAGATTCACGCTGAGCAGCGAATTCCCCGTCTTCACATAATCCACCAGCCGCGCCGACACGAACTGCCCAATATTCTGCTGCGCCTCCTCCGTGCTGCCCCCCACGTGCGGCGTCAGGATCACATTCGGCAGCCCCTGCAGCACGCTGCGAAACTCCGCGCCCGATTCCGGCTCCTTCGGAAACACATCCACCGCCGCGCCCGCAATCTTGCCCGTCTTCAAACCCGCAGCCAGCGCCTCATGATCCACCACAAACCCGCGGCTCAAATTCAAAAAGCACGCGCCGTCTTTCATCCTGCGGAATTCTTCCGCGCCAAACAGATTCTGGTTCTGCGGCTTGCCGTCCACGTGCAGCGTGACCACGTCGGAAATCTCCAGCAGTTCGCCGAAGCCGACCGCCCGCGCATTGCCCCGCGCCAGCACGTGCGACACGTCGTAGAACACCACCCGCATGCCCAGCGCCTCGGCTAGGTCCGACACCTGCGACCCGATCTTGCCGTAGCCCACAATGCCCAGCGTCAGCCCGCGCACTTCATGCGCGCCCGCCGCCGATTTGTTCCACACGCCCAGGTGCATCTGGGTTGACGAAAAAAAGACCCGCCGCAGCAGCACGATGATCTCTCCCATCGCCAGTTCCGCCACCGAGCGCGAGTTCGAGTGCGGATCGTTGAACACCGCAACGCCGCGCTCGCTCGCCGCCGCGCGGTCAATCTTGTCCACCCCGATGCAGAACGCGCCCACCGCCACCAGCTTCGGCGCCGCGGGGGCCCCACCCTTCTCGCGATTTGTGCCAGAGGGTGGGGACTTTGACTCTATCCCCACCGGTGATGCTGTTTCGCACGCCGCCGCAATCACCGCCGCCGACACTCGCGTCTTCGACCGCACGCCAAGAATGGAGACCGAAGCCCCGCGCACCTTCTCTTGTGTCAGCTTCTTGACGAGCTCCCGCTCCTCCAGCGCCGCCGTCAGCGCCTCGACTTCATATCCCGCGTCGCGAAACTGCTCCACCGCGACCCCGCTGATGTTCTCCAGCAACAGAACCTTCAAGCACCCTCCATAACCATGCCGTCGCAAAGACGTAACTTGTTACGTCTCTCTAACACGTCGCTGCAACCAAGGATTATCTCAAAGGATGCCCGGAAAAAAGGCTTGCCATCCTGGGCGGAGCACGTCGGCGAGCGAAGCGAGCCGGCGTGCGTAGTCGAAGGGACCTTGCGCTTCACGTTGTCATTCTGGGCGCCCTGCAGCTCCTGGCGGCCGCGGGGTGCCCCACCCTTCTCGCGTTCTTTGCTAGAGGGTGGGGGACCTTGATCTTCAACGTTCCGCCTGGACGGGCAAGAGTGCCCGTCCCCACACTACGGCCGCTTTACATTCCCGGACCTTCGGGATAAGCCGGGAGGTCCGGAGGACGTGCTGGCAGCTTCTTGGGATTGGCTTCGATCTGCTTCATGACTTCCTCGATGGCGCGATCGAGCTGAGCATCCTTGCCGCGCACTACGTCGTCGGGACGGTTGTCCACTTCGATGTCGGGAGCGACGCCGTGGTTCTCCACCACCCACTGGCTTTGTAGGTTGTAGTCCGAGAATTCAGGGCGAGTGACGTAGCCGCCGTCCACCAGAAAAGTGTACCCGCGAATGCCGCGCACTCCGCCCCACGTGCGCTCGCCAATGAGCGGACCGAGTTTGTACACCTTGAAAAACTCGCTGAAGATGTCGCCGTCGGATGCGGCGTACTGGTTGGTGATCGCCGCCATGTATCCGTGGAAGACGATGGGAGGCGTGGTGGTGCTTTCCCAGTTGCGCGCGGCGTCCATGCCGACCAGAATGCGGCGCAGACGCTCGAAGATGAGCTGATCCACGAAGCCTCCGCCGTTATAGCGCACGTCAATGATCATTCCCTCTTTGCGAATCTGCGGGAAGAACTGCTTCATGAAGGCGTTGAGTCCGGCGTCTTCCATATCGGGCAGGTAAATGTAGCCGACCCGCCCATGCGTCGCCGCGTCCACCTTCTTGCGGTTGGTTTCCACCATATTGAACTCGCGCAGCGGATATTCGTCGGCGATGGGCTTCACTGGAACCGTGCGCGCCCCGTCTTCGCCCGGTTTTGAATTCACGGTGATAGCGGTCGTTTCCCCGGCCGTGTTGACCAGCAATTCTTCGGGAGTCTGCGGAGCCCGCAGCGGCCGCCCGTTGATGGCCAGCAGGTAGTCGCCTTCCTTGACGTTAACGCCCGGCTCGGTGAGCGGCGAACGGGTGTCTGGATTCCAGTTCTCGCCCTGATAAATCTTCTTGAAGCGGTAAAGGCCGCTGGCTGCGTCGAGTTCATAGTCAACTCCCAGCAACCCGACGCTGACGGGATGAAGATCAGGCTGGTCGCCGCCGCCCACATAGGTATGGGAGTTGGCAAGTTCCCCGATCACCTCGCCCATAATGTAAGTAAGGTCGTAGCGGTTGGCGGCGTAAGGAACCAGCGGCGCGTACTTCTGCCGCACGCCCTCCCAATCCACGCCATTCATGCTGGCTTCGAAGAAGTAGTCCCGCTCCTGCCGCCACACTTCGTTGAAAATCTGCTGCCACTCGGCCGGCGGATCAACTTCCGCCTTCATGTTCCCGAGGTTGAGCGCTCCTTCGCCGGCTTTCTTCGGCGGCTCAGCCTTGGCGTCAATGATGCCGTAGGTTTCCTTCGCCTGGTAAAGAATCTTCGAGCCGTCAAAGGAAATCGCCCATTTCTGGATGCCTTCGATGAGCGTCTTCTCCTTGCGTTCTTTCATGTCGAAGGCGTGAATGGCAGGTTCTTCGCCGGGAAGCGGCCCGGAAAGCCCCTGCACCGGCTGCGTCGAGTAATAAAGAAAGCCCTTGGCGGCGTTCAATTCCGTGATGCTCGCAGGAGGCACGGGAAAAGCCACAATGCGGTTCTGAATCCCGTCCAGATCAATGCGGAAGTTTTTGATGACTTCCTTCGCTTCTCTTTCGAGGGCCTCCGCTTCCTCTTTCTTCTTCGCTTTGGACGTCTTCTTTTCGTCTTCCTTCTTCTTGTTCTTGTCTTTGTCTTTGTCGGACGCTTCAGGAGCTGGCAGGTCTTCGCGCTTGATCGCAGTCTCATCGCTCAGCGCGGGGAATGGTGAAGGCGCGTCGGCATGCAGGGTCACCAGATAAGGACGCGTCGTCTTGGGATTGGCAAACTCGAAATCAATATTGCCCAGCACTTCGTTGAAGTCGCGATCGGAAAGAAAATACAAATAGTTCCCTTCGGGATCGAAAACCGCACTGTTGCTGTTGACCAGTTCGCCCGTGACCGTTGTAATCTTCTTGTCAACGGTCGAGTAAAGATAGACTACGCCCACGCCGCTCTGTAATTGCTTGTCATAAGCAATCCATTTGCTGTCGGGTGACCAGGTGTAGTTGTTGATCTCGGCATATTTTCCACGATCCACTTCCACCGGCTTGCCGTCATTGATGTCGGTGTACCACAGGCGAAGATCCTTGTCGGACCACGCCACCCTCTTGCTGTCGGGCGACCACACCGGACCAAACTTGAATCCCTTGTAGCCGCTGGTGATCTGTCTTTCTTTGTCCTTGCCGCGCTCTTTTTCCCAGGCGGCTTCTTTGGCGGCAGCTTCCTTGTCTTTCTCCTTCTCCTTGCTCTTCGATTCCGGTTCCTTGCCCAGGTCCACGTTGCCCATGCCGTCTTGTGGGGTGAGGTAGATTTCGTCTTCGCCGGTGCGGTCGGAAACGTAGGCGATCCAGCGGCCGTCGGGAGACCACGCCACTTCCTTGTCGCGAACGCCCGGCGAGTGCGTCAGATTGCGCGTGGCGCCTTCCTTGGCCGGCACCGTGTACACGTCGCCGCGCGCCGCAAACACCGCGCGCTTGCCGTCAGGAGCGATGTCGAAGTCCGTGATCAGCTTGCTCACGCCGGCCCAATGCTTCATCGTCATATCGCGCTCGCCGGCAAGCGTGATCGTCAGCTTGGCGGGTTTGCGCGTGGCCAGATCAAACAGATAGAGATAGCCGCCGTTTTCGAAGATGATCGAGGAGTCGCCCAGGCTCGGCCACATCACGTCGAACCCGGTGAACTGCGTCAGTTGTTCGACCTGCTTCGAGCCCAGATCGTAGCTGTAGAGGTTGAAGCGGTGCTCCGGTCCGCGGTCGGAGCTGAAGTAGATCGTATTCCCGTGCCACATGGGAAACGTGTCAGTGTAATCGGTGTGCGGAATCTTCTGCTCCAACAAATTGTTCTTGATGTCGTAAATGTAGATATCCTGCGCCAGCCCGCCCGTATAGCGTTTCCACGTCCGGAAGTTGCGGAAGATCCGGTTGTAGGCGATCTTGGTGCCATCCCCATTGAACGACGTCAGTCCGCCCTGGTCCATGGGCAAAGGCTCAGCCAGCCCGCCATCAATCGAAACCATAAACGCGCGCTTGGTCCATCCGTTGGAGGCGTCGCGGCGCGTGAGGAATACGATGCGCTTGCTGTCCGGCGTCCAGTTAATCACCTCATTGTGAATGCCCATGCGGTCGTTGAGCTGCTGCGGGGCGCCCTGGTAATACGTCAACTGACGCGGCTGCCCGCCCTCGGCGCTCATGACATAGACGTTGAAATTCCCGTCGTACTGCCCGGTAAACGCCAGCCACTTGCCATCCGGCGAGAACTTCGGAAACAGCTCCCGTCCGGGATGCGTGGTCACCCGCCGCGCCTCGCCTCCGGCCGTCGAGGCCAGCCAGATATCTCCGCCATAAACGAACGCAACTTTATCCCCGCGAACGTCAGGGAAACGCAGCAACCGCCCTTCCTGCGGTTCCTGGCAAAAAGCGACTGTGGCGCACAGCACAACCATCAGGGCAGCAAAACGGCGAGCGAATGACACGATGAGGACCTCCATAGAAGAAATACGGACGCGCAGATGTAGGGCTTCAGGCAAACGCTAAATTCTACAGCAAGTTGGACGTCTCCACTCTGTCATGGTGAGCGAAGTCGAAGGATCCTGTGTCCACTCTGGCTGGACATCTTCTGGAAAGCGTCATCCCGAGCGGAGCAAACTGGCGGCTTCGACGTGAATGCTATACTGCCCACCAGATTCCGAACCTAGGGAAAGGAGCGCTCCCATGCGTAACAATGTTTTCAGTGGCGTCACAGCGTTTTGCCTCAGGGGAGCTTGCAGGTCACTCGCAAGCCTTCTGCTCGCATTCGGTGCGATGGCGTTTCTCTTCAGCGGGCCCATCTCCGTTGCACAGGATTCCAAAACTCCCGCCGTACTGCCCGCGCCATCCA
>Ga0209517_10001043_pt1 | contig 44028 bp, 87 predicted proteins | sample PeaSoiMetSII2010_FD_187695 | JGI IMG/M metagenome (GOLD analysis project Ga0209517, IMG submission 187695) | Peat soil microbial communities from Weissenstadt, Germany - SII-2010 (SPAdes) (version 2) | ecosystem: Environmental > Terrestrial > Soil > Wetlands > Peat | place: Germany...
CACGGCTGACGGTAGTGAGCATGCTTATCCGGTTTAGACATGCAGGAGCTAGATGTTGATGACTGATAAAATTGACGACGAAATGCGCAAGCGGCTGGCTGCCATACTTGAGGCTGGCATATCTGATGATACCATGAAGGCCATCAATAAGCAGGTCGAGCATATCCGGTGTGACATCGAGGATGATGTGATGTACCGGCTAAAGGACGATCTCGCCCCAAACCTTGCCGCTTTTGCTGCCGATATGGCACAGCGCGCCGTCGAAATGTTGCTTGAGGGTAATGACGATCAAATGCGGCGCTACCTGTCCTGCGAAAAGCGCGGCGAGGATGGTCAATATATTGGGTGGACCGGGCGCTATGATCCAAAAGCATGGGGTGCGCGGCGGGATATTTCCGAACAGCACCCAATCATTCATGGCAAACTATTCGAGCAGGGGTGCGTTGCGCTGCGCAAGCGGATTGTGGACGCCCACCGCGAGTTGCTGGCAAACGAGCGCATTCTTGATCTTGAAGATCAGGTTAAATCACTGGTCGCCCAAGTGAACAAGGCTAACGCCGAGAAAGAAAGAATGTGGGAGCGTCTTGGTCATCTTGAAACGCGGGGATAGTAGTTGCATGTCTAAACCGGATAAGCATGGTAGTGAGGGCGGGCACCCGTTCGATTGGATCGCCCTTCGCGGGCTGCTCGCCGATCCCGAAGTTCGAGCCTGGGTTGCCGAAATGACTCGGCTCGGGTTCGCGCCAGTGAAACGCGAACGGGATCGGAGAATCGCAGACGCTTGGCGAGAGCACGATCAGAAAGTCGCAAAGGCTCGGAGGAAGTGATGACTCAGGAACAACTCGTGACAGAGGCCGACGAGGCGGACGACGATGCTTTCGATACCATGATGTCGGCGCTCGACGTGTTTTTCCATGTTGCCAAGTGCCCGAACCACTCGAAAGAGGAACGGCAAGAGGCACTCAAAGAAGCGGCGGATGCTTTCGCAGCCTACGTCGGCTATGACCCGCTCACCGGACCGGAAAATGGGACGGAAGCTGCGGCGAGAGAAGTTGTCGCAGACCTTATCGAGAAATATGTACCGAAGGACGTAGTGCCGGACGGAATTCCGGTGCCAAACGCTCCGACCAGCAACAAGGTGCATTGATGTCATACACTCGGGCCGAAGCAGTCAAGATCATTAACGCCTACAACACCCTGCGCACATGGGCTTTGGAGATTGTCAGCGATGTGCCATATACGGCGTCGGTTGAGTATACCGACAACCCGTCTATCAGCATCAGCGGCGACGAAGTGATCCTGTTTTGGAAGGAATACGACTCGGACTATTACGGCAGCGGCTCTTTGGAGGAAAACGAAGCAAGATTCCCGGTCGCCGCCCTGGTATTCAATGCCAAAGAATTACGGGCTACGCGGGAGAAAGTGAAGGCGAAGGAGGCGGAGCGCCAGAAGAAAGTCCGCGCCGCCGAGCGGGCGGTCGAAAAGGATCGGCAAGACGCACGCGACCGCACCGAGTTCATCCGGCTCACCAACAAGTTTAAGCACGGGATCGAGTTCCCGGAAGGTGACACGAGGAGCTAAGACAGCGGTACATCTACCCCAGGAAACAGTGATGTTGAAAAAGCCACCGAACATGAGCGACGAGGATTTCGGCCGCTTCCTCGCCGACTGCGCACTCGGTCCGCTCAGTGGACCGATGGAGTTTGACCGGGGCAATGTTATCATCCTGTTAGCCGCAGCCGTGATAATCGGTGGGATCATCGTGGCGCATCTGTTAGGGTATATTTCATGACCCCTGTCCGCGTAATTGGCTATGATCCCGACACGAAGAAGCACTGGCAGGCGTTTCGTGGCGAGCGTAACAGCAAGGTATGGGCGTGGGTCGAGATTGCCCATGCCGACATCATGGATCACCCCGACACGGCGGGCGATATAGTTTTCGTGTTCCCGAAAGGCGGCGCGAAGGCTGCGCCGAAAAGTCCTCCGGCTGCTATGAAGATGGGACCACCTGTGCCAGCTATCGTAACCGAGGTATAAAATGAGACATGCTTATACGGTTTAAACATGCGAACACAATAGGTGGAATATGAAAGACGCGAAAGGACACGGCAGCGACGCGCACTCCGCAGGCGTTGAACAAGTTGGTCAGCCAAAGACCTACCAATGGACTAAGGATGCGAACGGGGTGCATCATCTTGTTATGGGCAACGAGTCGCCTATCGCCTCAGTTTTCAAAGCGGGGAGCGAAAATCCGCCGCTGTCGAGCGGGCCAACACCAAAGGGCTATTATTACGGGCAGCTTCACAAGGACTTCAATACTGGCGGCTCGCGTGCCGGGAATTGGGGTCTGCTCGGTAGCGTACAGGCGGCAAAACGATGGGTTGAGACGAAAGCTGCGAACAGTTGGGACGCGCCTAACATTAGCAATCCTGCGCACAAGCGGTAGGGATTGCATGTTGAAACCGGATAAGCATGAAATGAGAGCCGATCCGTATCAGGCGCGTGCGCGCGAACTTTGCAAAGCAGACGGCAAGGACCCGGACAGCCGAGTCTATTCGTTTGTAGGCATCAATGTCGATCACGGGACTCACGTAGATCAAAAACGGGGGCGTCCGGCGTGGTGTGACTACCGCGATGCGGCGCGCGCCGAACACAACAAGCGTGAGACCGACGCACTCGCCGAGTCTATCGCGACCTTCCGGCCGCAGGAACTTAAATACCAGGATCGACCACTCATGGTCATGGGTCAGGATCACGATCAATCGACGCGCGATCAGATGCGCAATTGCATGAAGGTCGGCAATGTGGTCGGCGGCGCACTTTGCGCAGACGGGCACTTGGGTTATGCGCAGTCAGTCGGCGGCATCATCGCCTATGAGGATCAGATCAGCGTGTCCGGCGTCGGCTTCGACATCGCCTGTTTAGACGAGGAGACCGAGTTTCTTCATCGTGATGGGTGGACTCGAATGGACCAGTGGAGCGGTCAATATGTTGCTCAGTATGACCCATACAGCGGATGTGCGTCTTTCGTGCAACCGGATGAATATATTGTGCGACCCGCCGAGCGTTTCCTGCATTTCAAGACGAAGTTTGGCATAGATCAGATGCTTACGCCGGATCATAGAATGCTAGTTTATGCTCCCGGACCTAAGCGTGAGTTTGCTCAAGGTCGAGTTGTCATAGCGCAGGATTTTGCGGATCATCATAATAGTCTTGTTCTCGGCGTTGATGACCGGATCAATACCATATTTGAAATACATCACCATGGCGAGGTTGCTTACACGGACGAGGAACTTGCGGTTATCGTAATGACCTGCGCGGACGCTTATCTTGAGCATCGTGAGGGTCGAGGTATCGGAACCGCGATACTATCTCTTAAGAAAGATCGCAAGATACGACGTGCTCGACAGTTGTTGAACCTCGCGGGGGTGCCGTTCAGCGAGAGTGGCCCTAATAAGTTAGGCTACACGACATTTCGGTATATGGCATTTCCGGTCGGCAAGAAGTTGTGGGAGTTGTGGGGAGCCAGTCCTCGTCAGTTGCGGGTCATAGCTGACGAGGTTTTGTTGTGGGACGGTAATCTCGATGCGCAATGCTTCTACACCCGCGTTAAAGGGAGTGCGGATTTTATTCACTACGCCTTTGCTGCGACCGGGCGGCGATCTGTCATGCGTCAGGATGGTGTCGATTATCGTGTCTTTGCTCAACCGAATACCAAGGTCGGGCTTAAAGCTACGCCGCACAAAGCGATTAAAGAAGTCGCGGCGACGCCCGGACAAAAAGCATTTTGCTTTCGGGTTCCAACAGGGTTCTTTGTAATCCGGCGAGGCGGTCAGATCGCGGTCACCGGCAACTGCGGTAACATGGCAGTGCGGCTTGCTATGCCGTACTCAGTTGTCAAGGATCGGGTGTCCGATCTTACTCGGGAAATTGCAAACACGATTTCATTCGGTGTCGGTCGCACCAATGACGAGCGCGTAGAGCATGAACTGTTTGACGACGCCGAGGCTTGGTATAAAGCCGACCGTGAGGACTTCAAAGGGAAGGCTCATGCGCAGCTTGGGACGGTCGGCGGCGGCAATCACTATGTTGACTTGTTCGAGGACGAGGCTGGTCTCGTGTGGATCGGTGTTCACTTCGGTTCGCGCGGTCTCGGGCATTCGTCCGCGAAGAAGTACATCGAAGCAGCCGGCGGCAAGGACGGCATCCACGTTCCGCCGACTGTGCTCGACCTAAACAGCGAGCTAGGTCAACGATACCTAGCAGCCATGAGCCTTGCTGGCCGCTACGCTTATGCCGGTCGCGAATGGGTCGTCGAGCGCGTGCGCAAGATACTCGGCGGTCCCGCTGTGGTCGATACAGTGCACAACCATCACAACTATGCTTGGCTTGAGGAACACAACGGTCGCGCACTGTGGGTCGTGCGCAAGGGCGCGACGCCCGCGTTCCCTGGACAGCGTGGCTTCGTCGGCGGCTCAATGGGCGACAACGCAGTGATTATCGAGGGCGCCGATAGCAACTACTCGCGAGCGATGTACTTCTCGACGATCCACGGCGCCGGTCGGCTGTTTGGCCGAAAGGAAGCGAAGCGCCGCTTCGCGCGTCCCGAAATGGATGCATGGCTCCGTGACAAGGGCGTGTTTCTCGTCGGCGGCGACCTGGATGAGTCGCCGATGGCATACCGCCGTCTGCCTGATGTGCTCTCGGAGCACGTCGGTACGATCAGAGTGCTTCACACCTTGCGACCATTCTCGGTCGTGATGGCTGGCGAAGGTGAGTACGATCCATACAAGGAAGGATGACAACGATGTTTTTGAAGATTATGTCGGGCGAGAATGCACCTGACGGTGATACTCGCAAAACGTTTCGGATTCTCGACGACGTGACCGCAGCGGACTTTCGACGCGACTCGGATGGAAAGCCACACGTGGCGGTTACGTTCCGCGACAAGCCCGGAGTTCCGCCGATAACGGAGACTTTCGATCCGAGCGGTAACTGCTACCTCTTGAACGATGGCGGTGACACCGTTGCCGCATTCGGGGTCTCGCCCTATGTGCCCCACAAGGGCGAGCGGGGGCAGACTGGTAAGATGGTTCCCGCTGGCGGCGCCAAAGAGACCGGTCTCTAAAACGTCACCCGGCGCGGTATAGATACCGCGTCGGGTGATACAAAACCTCGGCTATAATCCCTCATTCATCCGATGTTAACTATCATCGCAAGTTCCGCTAGGTCGGGACCGGCGTCGGGGCTATATTCCTGGCATGAGAAACAGGAGTAGGAAATGCGTCTCAACAAGTGGGTCTACTGGCACACTGAATGCGATCCGACCTGGGCGGACATTGCCAACGCTACTGGTCGCAATTCTGCCGGCTTGGGCGACGATCCGCCCGAAGAAATCGTCGCGGTCGGCGTCGCAATGGCGCGGCGCGGTGTCAACCCGTACCGTATCGAGGAACCATCAACCGTCGCCGACTGCGAAGCGCACTTCGGTCCGGAGTCCAGCCATGACGCGCGCTGAACCGTCACTAGATCGTGACGGCAAAGACGTGTGGTACGGTCAGTATTGCACCGGTCGTTTTTGGCACACGGTTCGCCATGACGACGGTCAGGCTGTCTGTTTCAACTCCGAGCAGGAGGCTACCGTTGCCGCGCGCAATGAGCGGTTGATCCACTTGCACACTTCGCCTCGGCGCGCTCGGGCCGACGTTGAGGCTGAGCATTTAGCGGTCCGCTACGCAGGATAACACTATGAACCATGCTTATCCGGTTGTCACACACAAACGCTGAGAGCCACTAGATGTTGTGTCGATTATGGAGCCGAAAATGACCGCGCGTAAAATAGCCATTGAAAACGAAATCTTACGCGGCATCGTAGGATCGACTTCTCATGGCACGGCCATTGACGGACAGGATGACCGGGATGAAATGGGCGTCTTTATCGAACCGCCGGAATATGTCTGCGGTCTGACGCCGCTCGATCATTACATCTATCGGGATAAGCCAGAGGGCGTTCGTAGTGCGGCGGGAGACCTTGACCTTACGATGTATAGCCTTCGTAAGTTTTGCCGCTTGGCAGAGCAGGGGAACCCGTCTGTGGTCATCCTACTGTGGCTCCCGGAACATATTGTCAGGACCGAACTAGGTCGCGCTCTTCTCAAGATGCGTGAGGCATTTATCAGTCGCGACTCCGGTAATCGCTTCCTTGGCTATCTCGTCGCCCAAAAGATGAAGATGAAAGGCGAGCGGACGGCCACCACGAAACGACCAGAACTGATCGAGAAATACGGCTACGATACAAAATTCGCGATGCACGCTCTCCGGTTGGCGTTTGAAGGCATCGAAATGTTAACGCATCGCCGAGTCACGTTGCCGGTAACCGAGCCAAATCTTTCGATCTTGCGCGGCGTTCGTACCGGACAGTATGAACTTGGCGATGTATTTGGGATGATCGACCGCGCGGAAGCACAACTTCGCGAGCTATTGAAGGATTGCAACTGGAAAACTGATCGCGCTCGGATCAACGCTTTCATGGTTAAGGCGCACCAAATCCACTGGCAATCCCGGTTTAGTAGACGTGGGTTTGGCCACCGCAGCCAGGGCCACAAGATGTAGGACTGTGTGTGACAACCGAATAAGCATGCTATGAACAGCGCGAAAAACTACATCGTCATTTGCCGTGCGGACACCGCGCCTGACGGCACCAAAGGCGAGTATGTTTGTGCCACGCATCGGCTGTTCGATGCCGAACAAGCCGCCGCCTACGCCATGACGGTCGCGCGCTCGCGCGAACCACGCATCGTGACCACCGCTGAATATCTGCAAGTCTGTGAACGCTTCCGCGAAAACGATTCGTTGCGCAGGCAGCTAGTAGATGTGGAGGTTCCTCTTGGGTGAAGTTGTCCCGTTCCGACCGAAGCAGTTTGCTCCGTCAGTGCCGCCGCGAGTCTATGACACCGGTCCGCTGACGTGTGATGAGCTTTTGCGTGTCGAGGAACTTCTGCTTCGACCGCTTCCAACAGTATTCACGAACGGCAGCGCGTCGGACGAACCGATGCTACCGTGCCCGCTCACCGACGTTTCGTGGCTAGAGGATGATGTGTCATGAAGGACCCCGCATTTGAGTGTCACGACTGTCACGCAGATACGTTCGCAGGTATGGAATACTACATGGTTGAGCACGATGTTTGGGCGAAAGCGAGTGCGGCGAAGCCGAAGAAGCACGGAATGCTTTGCATCGGGTGCCTCGAAAGTAGACTCGGACGACAACTCACACCGGCCGATTTCCCGACGCGCATTCCGCTCAATCATATGATCGCCTTCGATCCGCGCACGAGTGACCGGTTATTGTCTCGGCTGCACGGCATCCCCGAGGCTGACGTGCGAAAGGCAGTTATCAGATGAACCAGTCCCGCTTTCCCTGCCGTGAATGCGGCAAAGTTAAGGTCAAAGACGAGCGCACGCGCGCCGTCAAAGGTGGTTTCGTCTGCGGCGAGTGCACGCTGTTCCCCTATATGGATTTCACACACGCCGCGCGCGAACCCGATCAAAGCTCTACAGGAAGCAACCGAACGGTTAACCAAGGACAAAACTAACCCTTGACCAGTCCGGGGCTTTGGACGACACTCAGGATCATCACTTTAGGAGGACGACGACATGAGAAAACTTCACCACACCGATCCCAAGTCTCTCGGACTTCTCAATGCCCGAGTGGCTGACGAACAAGCCCTTGCCTACGCGCAATCGAAGCGCAACGCCGCCGAGTGGGGGCGCCGGGCAGTTCAGGCTATTGAACGCGAGGACTATGCGTTGGCTGTAAATCTGGCGGCTCAGGCTAATCTTGAGTTAAAGCGCGCGTGAGGTAGCGCGCTCGCGGCGAGCGCCCAATGCTCCGGGGGGCACTCGCCGCCTCCATTTTAAGGGAGTGTCATGAGAGTCAAAGAACTTAAAGCGGCGCTCAAAAACCGGGCTGTGGTACTGGCTATGATCGCGTACAAACTTCTTCGCGTGCGCAAAGACAAGTCGCTCGGGCCGCTGTTCATCAATCGAAGTCAGCGTATCCCGGTCGGCAAATGGATCGCCGCCGAGCCGCATCGGACGCCCGGCTACGCCTTTCGGCCCGGCTGGCATTGTTGCTCGAAGCCGGTCGCGCCGCACTTGTCAAAGAAGGGTCGGCGGTGGTACAAGATCGAAATCGGCATGATGCACTATGAGGAGCATCGCCGACCGCAGAGCCAAGGTGGTCTGTGGTATGTCGCGGAATTTATGAAAGTGATCGGACCCCTGCATCATGTCGTATGAGTACCACGGCGAAGCTCGGCGCGGGCACTACACCGCCGAATATGAGATTTGGCGGGCGATGAAAGGGCGGTGCTATAACCCGAACAACATTTCATTCCCCCGCTACGGTGCGCGGGGCGTAAAAGTTTGTCGGCGGTGGTGTCGGTCATTTACCGCGTTCTTAACTGACGTGGGGCGGCGTCCGTCGTCTCGGCACTCTCTTGACCGCTGGCCGGACAAACACGGCAACTATGAGCCGAACAATTGCCGATGGGCGACTCGACGTGAACAGGGCGCGAATACTCGCAGCAACAGATTGATTTCTTTCGGCGGCCGAACTCAGCATTTAGAAGATTGGGCGCGCGAGCTAGGAGTGAAGCACAGTATACTTTTCGAGCGAATAGAAAAGTGGCCGCTCCGCAAGGCACTCACGACACCAAAACGAAATCCGAATGATGGGTGGACCGGCTATAGGAGGGCGGCATGAAGCGCCCCGAAGGGCTGAGCAAACGAGACCTACTTGTGGGGGTTCTGGCCGGTGGCGCCGTCTCGGCCGACATCCACCCGGCGCTCGACATCGCCGCGACCGCGTGCGAGCCGCTATTCGAGGATTACATCCCGGACATGCGGCGCTGGTATCCGATCATTGATCCGGCACACGCCCGCGCCGCCATCGCCTACGCCGGTCGCGCTTTCCACCACGGCGCGCTCACGCCGGAGGAGTATGATTGGATTTGTGACAAGGCGCGCAAAGCAATCATCCACGGCAAGCCGTCACGTAACTTCGCGCTCGCCGACTTTCCAGGTCGTCTCGGAGCGGGAAAAGTTCGAGAGATTGGTACAGGGCAAGAGGTAGTCATAGTAGGAGAGGGCGATGATCCGCAAGCTGCATAAACGCAAGACTCATACCGGTCTGACAAGAGAACAGTTGGTCAATGAGATTTACAGGCTAAACGATGAAATCGAGAAGGCGGCCAAATCACCAGCCGTCATCGTGCCACCGCTGCGCGCGGTCGAGTGGAACCTCGAAGCCGCCGCCCGCGTTGGCTATGAGGGCTTCTTGCGGCTTGCTACGAAAGACCGGGACTTAAACAAAGATGCCCGTGTCGTGGGATGGGAGAAGCTCGATCCGGACATCCGCGCGAACTGGAAAATACTCGCGCGAGAGGTTATCACCGCCGCCCTTAAACCCACTTGACGCGCGACCCGTTGAGTGCATAAGATGCGACAGTGGAGTTCGGAAAATGAGTGAAGGTCGCAAGATGATTTTGGTCGGCGTGGCGTTCTTGACGCTGCTCGCCGCCGTTACTTTTCTCGGTTTCGCATTCCAGGGAGTCTCCCTTCAACCGCACTACTACACACGAGCGGGGGACCCGATATGAGCAAAACATTCGAGTTCGACGATGGGCAACCTTGCAACAGTTACGACACGCGCTCGGGGCGTGTTACGACATGGACCCGAGAAGAATTCGTGTACGCGGTCAACGCGTACAGTAAGACAAAGGGGCCTCGCCAAGCGGCTGCAATCATCCAACAGATTTGTGGTATGGCCGATCCGACGATGGTCCCCTCCTATTCGTTTGGCGCCATCATCGGCATAATGGCTCAACAGTTAACCGGGCGCGAGGAGCGCGACCACGCGAGCAACTATCGGTCAAACATTCTCGGACGTGTTGGGCGACGGACTCACCCACTTCTCAAACTACCAGCCCCAAAGGACGATGCATGAGTGAATTAGATTTCGGTCCGCCGATTCGGCTTCCCTGCTCTCCGTTTACTCAGTCGCCGCCAGCGGTGACAAAGCTCAAGCGCGGAGGCGTCGGCAAGCAAGGCAACAGCGGACCATCCGGCGCCGCTCGTCGCGTGCGCACACCCCCACGCGCCATGCGCAATAAGGTCGGCGTGCATGTTCCATGGCCCGACCGGGGTCCGGCGATTCGGGACCCGCGCGACCCGTTCATCCTCGCGTACCAGGAGGCGCATCGTAATCCTGCGGTCGCCGTATCCCCTCGCAAGGCAGTCTTTGCGGCGGCGATCAAGAAACTCAAGCGTTTGGAGGTGCAACGCTTAGAGGCGCAAGCCAGTGAGTAAGTTGGAAAAACGTCTCCGGGAAATCGCCGAGCAGGGTGAGCTTGTCGGTCTCAGCATCGTTCCGGTTGCCGGAAAGGGACCGAATGATCTTGTATTTGTCGCGACCTACCAGCCAGCCACGCGCTACGGCGCCGCTGTCGCGCGAAATGCCGATCCGGTCACGGCAATGTTGGAGGCGCTCGACGGCGAACTGCCGCCAGAAGTTGGAGAATTAGTCACGCCGCTGACGCACACGCCGCGTAAAAAACCACAGGCCCCGGAACCACCGCCGGTCGAACCATGGGAAGTGTGAAATGGCATACGAGAAAATTTGGGGATCGACCGAGCCACTGATTGTCACGCCATTGCTCGAAGTGCATCGGCTGCGCATCATTCCCAATCACCGCTGCTCGCTGCATGTCCACCGGTTCAAGTGGAACGCGTTTTACGTCTGTGAGGGAGAACTGTTCATCGACACCGTGGCGGGCGACATGGGGAGCGCCGTCATATCCGTCCAGCTTGGGAGGGGCGATCACACGACGATAGCGCCGGGACTGCATCATCAGTTCCGCACCGGCTTGGAGCCGTGCATTTGTTTAGAAATGTACTATACTGAGCCGCTGAGTGAGGACATCATTCGGCGCAACGTCGGGGGACCGGCATGAGGAAACGGCTCAAGAAAAAGAAGCGTTCATGTCCGCTGTGCAAGCCGCACAAGACCGGCGGCGAGAACCGTTGGGCGCCTAAAGAGCGCGACCGACTTGAGCGTGCGGAGCGCGAAATACGGAGTGCACATACATGATCGGCAAGCTCATAAAGATTTGGAGTTTGTGGGTGGTCACCAACTTGGCGGTGCTCATTGCCGAGGGTCTCCAATACATCGGTCTCTACATTGAGTCGCAAACGCCGCTCGTGATCGCGGATGCGTGTATCCGCCGAGCCGACGAGCTTTTTGAGGCGCTGACTGTCGCGCGTCTGTACGCGGCGGCTGACCGAGAGTTCGAAGGCAAGTGAATGGCTTGCCAGTGAAAATGCGCATAGAGTGGTATCGCAAAACGCAGCCGATGGGTCAGTGGCTCTCGGTGGTGGATATGGTGACAGACTTGACGGCGGGACGCCTCGAACTGCAACCCGGCGACCGGATGACCATACTTGAGGACGAAAAACCGGCTCGGCGCGAAGGAAACGTGCTTCGGCCCGACTTTCACTTCCATAAGTAACCGGTTGCCTAGCGCGGGCACCCCGAGGATACGCTTCGGCACCGCCTAAAGTACGGATGGGCGCCGGAGCAAACACTTACAAGGGAGCCGCACTATGGACAACGACCTGCTTGAGATACCTCCCTTTTTGGACCTTCGTATTCCTGAGAACCTCGCCGCGTGGAAAGAGGGGCGCCGTAACTGGCGCCCCGGCTCTCCCGCTGCGAAGCGCGCGGAGAAGCGCAAACAGAACTTCGACAGTCAAGGAAACCGACTGCCGGATAACATGGACGAAGCGTCTTGGGCTTTCCTGCATCAGCTTGAAGGCGAGCAAGCGGCGAAAGCCAAGGCAGCGCAAGCCGAGCGTGACGAGTTAAAGGCAATCGAGCGCAACGCGCGGACGCAAGTCCGCGAGGAAGCTCGGGCGGCGAAGCGCGCCATGCGCGAGGCGGAGAAACAGCGCAAAGCCGAGGTCAAAGCCGCCAAGACCGAAGCCCGAGCCGCTAAGACTACCAAAAGTTGACAAGAAACCGTACTTCGTTAACTGTACTGCGAGGTGGGTCTTGCGCTCCTCGGGGGCTTTGGCATATGGTCCGCCTGCTAGTTGGAGTGAGCCGCTCGCCGACCCGCAATGTGCACTAGCGGTCGGAGAAGGCGGGAGCGCAAGGACCGGCCGGTCCAAAGCCACGGGGCAACCCTAAGGCCACTAGCACGAACCGGTGTGACGATACACTTTTCGCCCCGCGACCCGGTGATGTCGGTCAACCGCGACCTGTGTGAGTAAATGGCAACAGTCAAGAAAGGCATTTTGGTTCGGGCTGGCGAGTGGTGGAAGCATCTTCGCAAGCGTAAAGCTCATCGGCCGTTCTGGAAACGTCATCGGCTCGCGGAGAAGCGGGAGATTGGCGAGGAATTGAAACAGCGAGCGTATGAGGGCGACTGATGAAATCTTTTGAAATAGTCGAGGAAGCGGTGAACCGCACTCGGCTCGAACTGAAAGAGACTGCTCACGTTGGGGGCGACGGTCCTAACATTCACGATGCTTTCGCGATCTTCGCCGCCAAGCTCGGCGAAGTTTATCAGGAGCAGAAGAAATGAAGTCTCGCCTGCATCGTGCTCCCCGTGCGGACTCGCGCAAATGCGTTCAGATAGTCAGCCAGGGCGTCCCCGGTCGCTTCTCAAACGATGACGCGCACCGGCTCGTCACTATAGACCACGACGGGCAGTATTGTCCGAAGTTGGTTTTCAAGAAGTACCGCGCCGCGCATCCCGAGCATCCGGCGAATCACCGCATCAACTCGGAGGGGAAGATCGTCGCCGATGTCTAGCCTGTATCCGATCCTCAATCTCGACGCCGCCCCTCCTGGCCGAAAGTTGCCGCGAAAGACGTACAGCTACGGCGACGACTCAATGCTCAACCGTTATCTCGGCGAGCCGGTCGATGCCGATTGGGCCGGTTTCGTGTGAGTGAGAAGCTATGCGACATCAAGATGTGCGACCTGCACCCGTTCTGTCAAGATCAGGGTTGCGAGGCAGACCCGACCGACTGCAAGCGTGTGCGCGATCTTAGATCAGGCGCCGCGCGACCGCTATCGGACCATTGTCTCCGCCATCTTGACAATGGAATCGAATGCGATAATACAGATGCGGCGATAAAACAAGCTCTGGCGGCACCGCCGCCACGGCACACAATCGCCGAGTTTAAGATCAAGCTCAAGGGAATGACCGACGAGGAATTGTTCGGTCAATGGTCAACGGAATACGATGCCAAGCGCAAGGATTTCACCGAACTTGTCATCGCGGAAATGAACTTTCGAAAACTCAACCAGGAGGCTATCGTACTATGATGACGTTCTTGAAACGAAACGCTTTGTTTATCTTCGCGGGCGCCCTGTTGCCCGGTATCGTGGTCTTCGCGTTCCTGTTCTACTTGGTCGCGTCCTTCGCTTTGCCAGCACACGTAGACACGACGTTCATCGCTCCCCCGACAAACTCGGGGTGGATGATCGAGCAAAACGGCGTGCGCATTTGGGGTGAGGGCGCCCCGCCGAACCCCTACGTGCGACACGTTCCGCCGCCGGACGATCCAGCCGCCGCAGCCGCGCGCGAGCGCAAGTGGGTTGCCGAGTGCGACCCGAAGCTCGTCCGTGACCGCTACGGCGTGCAACGCTACACCTACGCCGCCGGCTGCGAGTTCGGAAGCCACCCATGAAGAACAGGCTCGCGTTTCGGCTCTATCGTTGGTCTGTCAAGTTCAATCGGTTCGCGTGGCGCATGTGGCAGTGGAGTGAGAACCTGCAAACACGCGCTCATGATAACTGGCTGTTCGATGAGTACAAGCAGAAGCACCGAAGGGATTACTGATGGCACTGATTCGAGTTCACAAGTTTTAGCTCCGGGAGATATGCGATGTCACTGACACTGCAAGACATGCGCGCGGCTCTCAAAGGACAGATGCGAGCAGAGGAAGCTATTTTCTTCTTTTGTCTCGCATGGAACTCCGGTGCCGAAAGCGATTTATACCGCATCATGGTCGCGACCGAGTTCCACCCGCGTCTGCATTTACAAAAGCAGGTCGAGAACGACCCTGAGATTTTGTACTGCCACGAAATCCTCAAGGACCTGTACGAGAAAGCATCCGGGATACCGCTGCGGGAGTTTCCACTTCGACCGGTGAAGTTCGCCGACGTGAAAGAGAACGATGTGTTGGTTCACGGACCGGGGCGTCCATTCGTGTGTCTCGAAGCCGGCTGGCCATGCCGAGTCTACAAGTGGCACGGCGACCTGGGCGTCGCGTGCGCGGAGGATGGTCACGGCTCCTCATTTCATCCACTCAAAGCCGACATGAATGGCAACATAGTCGGCTTCCGCTGGTAGCAACCGGCACCCTATAAGTTCTAGCTTATAGGAACCGCTCAAGATTATCAGACATAGCCTATAGCCTCGACCGGAGAGAACTTTTCTTTGTTCTCTCCGATTGAGGTTTCATGCGATTTGTGCGATGTTCCGCCATCAAATCAAACCAGCGGGAGGCGGACATGGGCAAGAAGAAAGATACGGCGCGTAAAGCGAAGAAGGCAGAAAAGAAAGCCGCAAAGTTGACCACGCCGACCGTGGATACTCCGGCAGTTCCGGAGACTCCACCGACTCCGGTGACGACCGACGACAGTCCAGCCGGCGACGATGACGGGTCTGTGGAGGGAGATAATCCTTTTTCGACGTAAAGGAGTCGCAATATGTTTTGGCATTGGCATCGTCGGCAGCGGCATAAACCAGACTGCGACATTCGGGTTTGGTTTGTCGTTGAAGTAAGTGACGATCACGGCGTCTACTTTCAGGCGCGCGAACTAACAAAAGGGAGGATTACAACTATGGCTACAGTTCCGTTGAACGTCGGTCACACTGCGAATATGTCGTTGGTGTTCACCGATCAGAATGGCAATCCAATGCTCACGCAACCGACGCCGGATGCGTCGCCTGCTACTACGTGGTCGGATGCTCCGGGTTCACCGGCTGTGGGCGTACTGACTCCGGCGGGCAATACGGCTTCCGAACTTGCCGAAAACCCCGGCTCAGACGTTGTGTCCGTAACGACCTACGTCGGTGGTGTTGAGTATCAGGCGTCAGTGACACTCGTAGTGTCCGCCGCTCCGCAAGTTCTGACCGGCGTTCAGATCGCCGTTTCAGTGAGCTAATCGAATACGGCTGAGGCGTAGCGCGCGCTGAGGCCGTAAAGAGAGCCGAGACGGAGTAGGGATGTGTCGGCAGGCACCCCCGAAAGGTCTCGGCTCTCGGCTATTAACACTGTCGCCGTTAGCGTGCAGTTCGGCTGTTAGTGACTTGACATCGGGTCCGAATTTTGCGAGGTTGACCGCTCGCGCATCTGCGACGTAAGGCGGAACAAGGGATAGCCGGGATTACGCCCGGAACGCCCCCGCCGAAAAGGAAGGGTGCAAGTGGAACATCCACGATGGCGGTGGAAGCCCGCCCCGGTTTCGTTTTAGAGAAAGTCCCCCGAGTGGCTCGCTACAAACACGGCACACAAGGCAAGTGGATTCAGTGCGCTCTCCCGCCCCACCGCAACAAGTTTGCGTGTTGCGGCTGCGGCATGACTCACGAACACGAATACAAAATCATTCCCACAACACGCGGTCCAAAGCGCCTCACGCTCTGGACGCGCATTCGGCTTGACAAGCGGGCCACCGCTCGGATACGGAAGCACCAGAAGGAACTTCACGAGTCAGAGATTTTCTACATCGCAATCTTCCCGAAAAAAGGAAAGCACGCACCATGGGCGCTCATACCGGACGATGTTTCAGGGCTTGGCGACGAACTAAAGCTCGCAAGCAAGCTCAAGGCCTCGCGTGGAACTTCCCGATTCGGCAAAAAGTCCCGCTCGCGCTCCGCCCGTTCCTCACGGGCGAAGGTCGGCAAAAGTCGGCTAGTCGGAACGCGATGACGCTCGCGATCAGCCGCTACGCCGAGCACCAAACGATGATCGGCAAACAGGTTGAGACCATGCGTCGGGGCACCGCTCGGGGTCAGTAAGTCACGGGTTGCTTGAAAACCCGAAATCCCTTAAGAGTGTCTTAATAGTTGTCCCCCCTCTCCCGTCACGAACCCATGGGAGAGTATCATGGCTGTACTCAAGGAAGCTGCGAAGAAGCGGATGGCGCCGAGCACGTTCGGTCTGCCCGCGAAGAAAGGTCCGCAAGGCGGCGTCAAGGGCAAGTACCCAATGCCCGACAAGGCTCATGCCGCGAATGCAAAAGCCCGCGCGACGCAGATGGTTGCCAAGGGCAAGCTGTCGGCGGCCGATGCCGCGACGATTCGCCACAAAGCCAATCATATCCTGGGCGAGACCGACTCCACGTACCACAATATCCCTAAGTAACCGCCGGTTAACCGTTTTCAGGCAATCCGGTTGCCCGGCGGCTTTCCGCCGGGCATAGTGTTATTCGGAGCAGACCCATGAAGGACGCAAAAGGACACGGTTCGGACGCGCGCGGGAACACTTCTATCGCACCCACCGGCTTGACCGCCGCAGCGCGGGATCGGGTCATTCGCGGCAAGATGGTCGATCAGTCGCACTTTCCTGTGACCACGGTCTCGGATCGAATGGCGGCGAACGCGCTCGGGCAGGCACATCCCAAGTCGTATATCTCGCCGCTCGGATCGAGCTTTGCGGCGGCTCAGGATCAATTGGACCGCGCGCGCAACCTCGCACTCCCGCGTGGCACGCCTGGACGGAGGAAGTCATGAAAGACGCAAAAGGACACGGCAGCGATCCTCGTAATCGGATGCCGACCATTGAGGAAGCGTCACGTCCTGGCATTCGCTCGCCTGCGGGCGCCGGGAAGCCAATGGCCTCGGACAACATCGACACGATGCGGATAATTGCCGACCTGCGGGCGCGGATGTCCGGCACAGGTCCGGGACACCAAGCGGCGCTTGGGCAAGGAATTCGAAATCTACAGGGCGTCTCGTTTGATCGAGGCGGCGGGAGGCTAAAATGAAAGATGCAAAAGGACACGGTTCGGACGCGCGCGGTGGCGGAAATCTCCCCGTGGTTCAGTCAAATGCCGCTTACATTTCCGGACCGGCACACCAAGCCGGTGTGCAGCAAGTCGGTCAGCGACCGGCGTTGCCGCCGGAAGGTCCAGAATCACGCGAGTTGCGGCTCTTTGCCGACAACGACGCCAATCTTAATCGGCAGTCAACACAGCCGATCCGCGACAACCTCGGCAAGAAAATGGACAAGGGCGTCTATGACCCGACGTTGGCGACAAAGCTGTGGGGCTATCACGCCGACCGCGCTGCGCAGTCTTACGCCAAGCAGTTCGGCAGTGCCGACCAGCCTTGGCATAAGATGTTCACTCCGGCTGTGCGCAAGGAAGCGGCTGCGCATTGGGAAGCCGACGAGCGCGACGACATTAAGAGCGGATCGAGCCGCACCTACAAGGGGTAAAGTGCCATGAAGGATGCCAAGGGACACGGCAGCGAAGCGCACGGCGGAGCCGGTGCGCACTCAGAGGGCGTGCAGCAAGTTGGCCGTCCGGTCGCTATGCAGCGCCGCCAGTACGAAGCCATCGCGGGAGCGATTAGTCGGCTCCCCGCAGATATTTCGTATGCGAAAGGCAACATTGCGCAGCATTTCGCGGATGCCTTGAAGGGTACGAATCCGAATTTCAACGCAGGCAAGTTCCAGACCGCAGCGATGACCGGCGACATGGGTCGCACACAAAGTAAGGCTCCTGGGATGCAGAGCCGCCACTATGAGGCGGTTGCCGGAGCTATCGCCAACTTGCCATCCACATTACGCGGCTCAGTAGCCACGCACTTCGCGGGCGAGTTGGGTCGCAGCAACGCAAACTTCAATTCGGGGCGGTTTTTGAAATCAGCGGGAGCGTGACATGAAGGATGCCAAAGGGCACGGCTCAAACTCACGCGGCGGTCCGACGATGACGCCGGGAATGGCGACTGGCGTTGGCATGGACGCTGGCAACAAGAGTATGCGGGCGGCTGGACGCACTGCCTGGAATGAGGATGACCAGAATGCGGCGAGCGCCGCGCTCGCGCAGGCGCGACGCGGTATCCGGTTTCCGTGAAAAGTACGGCGCTCCGCGCGATCACGCAGCCGAAGCTCGTGGCTTCGCCAGCGGGAAGCGGGAAATCAATCGCCTCAAGAGGCAGGGGAAGTAAACAATGGCTTGGTCAGACGCGGCTCGACAGGCGGCTCGCGCCGCCGAAGCGGCGAAGAAGGGCAGCGGCGTAAGCGATCAACAAGCCGCTCAATCTCTTGCGGGCGGCGGGGCAAAGTCGGCTCCGGTGCCATTGCACTCTGGTACGTTGCCGACGCCACAAAGCGGCTGTCGGATTATCTACGACTCGGGTCAGTTCCTTCGTGTCACTCCTGATAACGGCAGCGTGCCCAACGCTTGCGCGATAACATAATGAGGATGTCATGTCCGGCTGGACAGAAGAAGCTCGGCAGGCGTCGATAGAGACCCGCGAAGCCGATGCAAAAGGAAAGCAAGCGCAAGCGCAGCGGTTCGGACCGGGGCGTATGGCGCATTTTGCCAAGAAGAAAGGTCAGCGCGGCGGCGGCGGAGGCGGCGGTAGCGGTGGCGGGGGTAGCGGCGGAGGCGGTATGGGCGGTCGCGGCGGAGGCGGTCGCGGCGGCGGCGGAGGCGGCGGCAGCGGTGAAATGCACACGCACAATCTTGCGAAAAAGCACGGCCTTCAAACGTCGCATCTTTCTATGCTGGATCAAAAAGAACAAGAGGATCAGCAAGCTCAGCAAGGTGGCGGGAGACGAAGATGAAAGATGCCAAAGGTCATGGCTCCGACCCACGCGGCGGCTCACATCAAGACGGCGTGAACCAAATCGGGCAGAAGTTTCGGTCGGCATCGCCGACCGAGTTTTTAGCCGCGCGTGCTCAGTCGAGCCGTCCAGGCATGTTCACACCACACGCTCCGGAGGACCTTGCACAATTCAAGTTGTTCATCAATCCGGCGGGTACGGTCGGCGGGGCGGTCAGTCCGACCGGCGACATCCAGAGCGTTTTCAATAACAGCGGTGTCAAGGGTGCGGGTGGCGCGGCGGTAGAGGAAGCCAAAGCTCGGGGCGGCAAGACGTTGGACTGTTTCGCTCCGGTGCTCCCGGAAATCTACAAGCAGCATGGATTCGAGGAGACCGGTCGCGCTCCGTTCGATCCCAAGCAGGCGCCTCCGCAGTGGGACACGAAGAAATACGGCACACCTGACGTTGTGTTCATGAAGCTCAAAGGTGCGAAATGACGCCGAAAGTATCGCCACTTGAAAAGATTGTTGCATTCAACCCGGCGCCCCATGCGGTCGCACCGACTCCGCGCGACATAAACGAACTCACGCCCACCGAAGTAGCGAGCGCGCTTGCTCAGGGTCATCCCAAATCAGTCCCGGTTAAAACCCACAAGGGAATGGAGGGTGGTCGTACTGGATACCCGCACTTGACACCGCATAGTTTGCGTTTTCGGAACGCACACGAAACCGTAGGGACAAAGATCGAACCGGACAAGAGGATGACATGAGTGGTCCAGCGCACCAACAGGGGGTCAAGGAAGCGACTAAGAAGCTGACCCCGATAATGATCCCGATCCGCGAGATTGCGAGCACCGGCTATCCATTACAAGATTACGCCGATGTCGAGAAAGTTCAACGAATGCAAAACAGCATTCGCATGGGCAAGAAAATAAAACCGATCCGCGTTAGTGAACTGACGCCCGAGAACCGGGACCTTTACGGCGTCCAAGACTCGAACAAGAAGTGGTATCTAAATAACGGTCATCATCGGCTGGCTGCGCAGGCGCTCGAAGGCGTCAAGAAAGTTCGGGCTGTTTCGTATCTTCACAGCAAGAGGATTTGATTTGCCATGGTACAACCAGTGAAACAAGAAGATCAAAGTAAGAAGCCGAAGCAGTGGCCAATTAAGTCTCAGGTGCCACACATTGGCGAGCTTACCCGGAAAGAGGTAAAGCCGGACCCGCCGGGTACGGTACAACCTCCTCACATTCCGATCTTCGACCATAACGGACATATACGCGGGCGCGTCGGTCCGAAGGCTACCAGCGTGACCGTGGCGAGATTCCTCGGACGGCACGGCGCCACGCTCGGCAAGAAAGACGGCAAGCCTGCATGGCTTGGTCAGAAACCTCCCATGCCACCAAAACCTATAAAGTTCGTAACACCAAAACCTACGGCTTCCCCCGCCCAGGCGCAGAATCACAAGCTCGAAATATCGCTCAAAGCCGACAAAGGCAGCGTGAATAAGAATCCAAAAAGCCGACCGGAAACCCATGTTCGGCCACATCGGGGGTAAGTCACATGAAAGACGCCAAGGGACACGGGTCCGACCCGAAAGGCGCTCACGCAGAGGGCGTCGATCAAATTGGGCAACCAAAAACTTATACATGGGCAAAAGGATTAGATGGGGTTCACCGACTAGCTTCGGGTAACGAGCCGCCTATCGCTTCGGTATTTAAGCCTGGAACCGAGAAGCCGCCATTGTCCGGCGGTCCGGTACCAAAGGGGTATTACTACGGGCAGCTTCACAAAGATTTCAACACCGGAGCAGGGAAATCGGGAAGTTGGGGACTTCTTGGCTCTGTGCAATCGGCAAAGGGGTGGGTTGAACGTAAATCAGCGAATAGTTGGGACGCTCCGAATATTTCAAATCCAACTCGTCGGGGGTAAAGTCATGAGCGACGCCGAAGTCCTTTCGTTTATCTCATTTGCGCGGACGCCCCGGCGCTTCGTAATCCGCCACGACGTATCGTGGATCGGGATCGCAATAGCGTATGCGAGGAAGCCATGAAAGACGCCAAGGGCCACGGCTCAAATCCGCGCGGCGGTTTAGTCGCGCATCAAACCGGTGTGAATAATATCCCGAAGTCGGCGTTCAAAGGCTTGACGAAACTCGGGCGCAAGACACTTCGACATTTCTATGAAGGTCAGACCGGACATGCTCAGGTGGTCCCCGATTGGAAGCTTGGGCAAGATTTCTCGACGTGAGGGGTGGTGATAACTTATGCGACACCATGAGGTAGGGGTGGGCGATATCATTACGATCATCTTCGTGATGTTTGCCTTCGCAGTTATGTTTTGGGCGATAGTGACATGAAAGATGCAAAAGGACATGGCTCCGATCCGCGCGGCGCGCATGCCGCAGGAACAGATGCGGTAGGTAAGACGCCGCTGACACTACCCGATGTTACCGAACGCCCGACCGATCCATTCATTGGGATCGTTGCGGAACGAGCGGTATCCGAATGAGATCGGTCAAGAGGAGCGTTTCTATCATGGGTCCGCTCGACAGTTCGCTTCCGGCGCATTGATTGAGCCGGGGCACCCCGGAAACTTTGTTCGGTCAATGACGCATGTTTACATGACTACACAACCCGAAGGATCGGACATCTACAAAGGCGCACGTGGCTACGGGACTCATGTCTATGAGGTACGCCCTACCGGACCGTTCGGACATCGGCGTGATGCACGAGATTCGGAATGGGCGTCAGAGTTTCCTCTACGAGTTGTTAGTGAAGTCAGGGGAGCAAAATGAAAGACGCTAAGGGCCGCGGCGGTACTCGCCGCTTCGGCAACGATCCCAAGACAACGATTGGATCGACTAGCCTAAAAGAAGCTCGGCGCGCCTGGACGTTTCTTTCGTCGCCATCACCGCACGAAAACGGTTTTCGGTTATCCCGGAGGAAGTCATGAAGGATGCAAAAGGACATGGCAGCGACTCGCATGGCGGAGTGAGCAGTCAAGTCACCGCCGTCAAGGGATTGGTCAATATGATCCGGGCACCCGCCGCACATCAAGAGGGCATTCGGCAAGGTGTGCCGATGTCGGACAGTGAGCGTGCGCAGAAGATCGCTGACTGGCGTGATAAGGGAGCGTCGAATGCCCAGGTGCGCGAGGGTGTGCGCGCGATGTTCAATTTGCCGTCCAGGGAGAAGGCGTGATGAAGGACACGGCGAAGGCTTGAAACTCGGGTTGCTTTTGTCCGGGATTCGTATACAGGTGGACTCATGAAGAATCAAATTCAGCAACCCGACGCCTCGCGCGCCTCACAGGTAGAGCTTCACAAGGCTCGGGTTTCTCAACGTGCGGAGGGGGTTATGGCGAAAGACCCGAAAATGAACGGTCCGAGTGACGGCGGTCAAGTCTGCGCAAGTGACGCAGACGCCTCAGCCTGTTTGGCGCAAGGGCATCCGAAGTCCAGTGCGGTCAAGACTGCGTGGGGCATGAAGGACCAGTCTCTCGACAACGACGGCCCGGATGATGACGCTCGGCTGCAATCGTTCAACAAGGGCAAAAATCGGGTGCTCTGATGCCGGTAGTCAGCGGATCACAAGCCGGTCTCATGGGTATGAGTTTGACCGCCAAAGGGCGGGCCAAGCTCCGCGCTCACGGCAAGAAGCCTGTTGATCCGAAGGTCGCCCACGAATTCCTGCACGCGAGCAAGGGCATGAAGTTCGGCCAATTGCCCGCGCATCATCACGGCATCCACGCTGCCACGCACGGAAAATCCCTATGACTACCACACTCCAAGACGCTTGGCCGTTGATCGCGCTCGGCGGGACATGGGCAGTCGTCATCGCTTTTTGGGCGGCTGAGTCTTGAGCACGCACTTTTGCCGGATTCGCTGTCCGATAAGCGCGGCGCTGCGCCGAATTAAAAGCCATGTGAAACTCCGGTTGCCATCATGGTTAATTTCGGGTAGGGTCCACCGTGGGCGTAGCCCCGAAGTCGCCGTGTGCGGCTGACAATTCCTTTTTGGAGGAGAGTAACATGGCTGTCAAGGGTAGTGGACTCGGGGCCGGACCCGACAAAGGCGAATTCGTTGAGCAGACTCACTACGACGCGCGCAAAGGCGCGCCGAAGAAGGCGCTCACCACGTTTGAAACCAAGTGGGGCATGACTGACCAAAACAAACCCTCCGGCGTTACGAGCGCAATCGCTCCGATTCATCCAGGCGTTGGTCCGGACGCAAGTGCGGCTGATGTCATGGACCCGGAGACTCCGACGGAGCGCGGCAAGACGCTTCGGCGTCAGCCGGGCGGCGTTGGTGCTCAGACCAGCAATGGCACTTGGGTCCCAGGCAAACTCAGTTCGTCTTGGGGCATGAAGGGTGGCAACGGTCAGGGCGTGGACAACGACATGAGTGGTAAGGTGCTCGGCGAGGCGATCCTCTCCGGCTCCACGAAGCTCCCGGCGGCGGTCGCCCTGAAAACCGATAGCGGTGCGGCTCCCAAGCCGTTCCCGACTCCAGATCGGGGCGGTTAATGTCCGATGCGCCCGATAGCATTCCACGGGCGCGAGGACATTCGAGCAGCGCAGGCGAATATCGCACCGGGGTTCAACGATCCTGCAAATCCCGCTCAGCGGGCTAAAGCTCCGGCAACGCAAGGCGACGAAGCCAAATCCGTAATGGGACATGGCTTCGTTACTCCACAGTTCGCCGCCGCAGTCATGCACCGCGACTTGAGTGACGACGAGAAGTTGCTTGCTCAGGGCGGACAAAACACACCAATTCATCCGGCACAAGTCCCGTCCGAAGGCTCCGATACACAAGAGACTGAGGGCGATGCTTCCGTGCGCGACCCGACCGGTATCGGGAGGGGCGCGTAACATGGGCAAGACCCGGCGAAGAAAGAGACATTCGACGGCGCATCAAGAAGGCATTGAACGTAGCATCCCCAATATCGACCAACTGAAAACAGATTGGCCCGATCCGGAGGATCGCAAAGAGGTTCAGGAGTTGGATGAATGAGTAAGACACGGCGCGGAACACGAGCACGCGGCACTGGTTATAGCGGACCAGATTCGACGAAACCGGCGCAGCGACCAGAAGCGAACCGCGCGAACGATTGGAGCGGCAGTGGTGGTTCGGCGCCTGGGGGACTGACTAGCTTTCCGCTTACGAGCGGTCAAGGTGTGAGCACGTCTCGACCGAACGCGAACGACGAGCCAATGGATGCAGATGCGGCGCGCATTCTGGCACAGGGACATCCGAAGTCGGTACAGGTCAAACGATCATGGTAACACTGAACAAAAAGCGGAACTCCGACATCGCCAATATGGGCGCCACCGCGCCCGGCGGAAGTCGCGCTTTTATGGGTGCGTCAAGTCAATGGGCGACTTCAAACTCTGCAAAGGGTGCTCAGTTTCCGAGCGGATCGAACGTCGATCCGGTAAGCGCAGCGAAAATGCAACACGTGGGTCTCGAAGATGAGTCGCCCGCCGAGAAGGGCGACGTTCCGGTTCATCCGGGATTGCGTCCCGGATTATTCCGAACGGCGCGGGACGCAAACTACAAAGCGCCGGACGGGCAGGTCCCGACCAGCTTTACGCCATTCAACGACGCGACGACGAACGATGGTCGTGTGGCGTCGCCGGACGGCAGGCATCGAGGAGAAAGTCCGTTGATCTTGAAGCAGTCGCGAGGAGACTACCGCCCATGAATACGATGATCCAGATGATCGCCGCGTGGGGTTTCATCTTGACACTCATGCTTGTGTTGCGCTACCGTCGCACACTCGCGCGTGTAGTGGTTCGAGCAAAAAAGTCGAGGGGGTAACGATGACTTGGGGACCCGCACAGTGGGAAGCATCGGCTGCGGCGCGTGCGGCGGAAGGCGGCACAGGGAAAACCGAGCCGCAAACCGCTGAGGAATTCGGTCAGTACGTGCGCGCGCAGCGCGCGCAACAGTCCGCGCCTACCGATCAGGATGCCGCTGTCGCACTTGCGCAGGGCGGCGCGAAATCCGCCCCGGTTCCAGTTCATTCGGGTGCTCGGGGTCGCGCGCCGCAATACGAGAATTAAAGGGGAGGAGCCATCATGGCACAAGACATCGTTGGATCGAAAATGCCGTCGCTGGCATCCGAAGCGTTGAAGCCGTCGAAAGCCGGATACGGTCAGAATGGCTACGCAGGCGCATCAAGCGACCTGCCGGGCGAGAATACCACTAGCGGGTTCCTGCCGGGTCCGCCTTTGGGTGATGCACTCAAAGCCGCTGTCAGTCCTTTGGAGACGGACAACCATGGGCGCTCGGGCAAGGGCAACCCTCCGACGCCCCCGAAGGGCGGCGACACGTCTCGCTTCACTCAGACGCGACCGGTCAAGGCTGACTCCTACCCGCTCAGCATGGGCATGGCTCAACGTACTCCGCGTAACAAATAACCCGCTACGCGCCAGAAAAGGCGAGTTACGCGCAATTAAAGTGCTCTTGAGGCAACATTTGACGACTTAATGTGCTCTCAAGAGCACATTAACTGAGATAAGGGCTACGAAAATGGACGCTGCTATCGACGTGAAAGAGCACAACGGTCCCGGTCAGGACCCACATTTGGTCGGCGGTAACGAAGGTTTCGCCTTGGTTACGACCCGGTACTCAGATTTGGCGCCGTCTTATCTTGCACGCTCTCGGCGTCTGGCGCACACCGATCCGCCCTATACGGCAGACGCGGGGAAGATCGGCAGCGGGCAATGCACTGTTGGCAATGGCCCTGACCCTTTTCTTGGAGGGGGATTCAAGATGACCTAACGAGGCGTCCCTCTAAATAGGCTATTCCGCGTCTCATTCCTTCGACACTATCACCGAAACGCCCAAAAGCAAGGTTACAGTCATTGCACAGCCAACCCCTAAATTTGCCGGTCACGTGATCGTGGTCTAATCGGAGTCTCGTTGTTTCTTTCCCGCAATGATCGCATCGGTTGTCGTAGGGCGGGCGAACAGTCGTCGGATCGCAAGGCAAATAACTGTAACGTTTTGCGAGTCGCCGAGAAGATTTTAGTGCGGTGTGAATTTTACCGCGTTTAGCGTACCAACGTCGTTCAACTGCCCGTTTGTTTGAGTGTCGTTGTTCTGCGGTTGCCAGCGGCAATATAAGTATGGTAAACGCGCTGAGAGGGAGAGTCCAATGAGCTTCAACATGCCCCCGAATACGCCGCCCGGTCCGCAAGGTCCGCCGGCAGCACCGCCCCCGCCCGCCAGTCGCACGCTCGCCGATGTCAGTGCCATGGGTACTACGGCAGGCGCCCCGGCCGCCACCACGAGCAAAGGACCCCCGCCCGGCTCGGGTCTGCCCGGCTCCGGTCCTCCACCGCCGATGCCCGGTCAAGCTCCGGCGCCCGCACCGCAGCCACCTACCGGAGCGCCGGTCGGCGAAGTCACAGACGGCCGACAGGTTGTCAATCCGCATATGAACGCACCTTCGGTCGGCACGCATTTTTCGAAGTCGGCTAACAAACGAGGCAATCCAGTCCATGGGATGTAAATCAACTCACGTACAAGGCAAAAGACGATGGCAACTTGGCCGGCGGTCATTATTGTGCATACTCTCGCCGGCAAACCCATCGGGGTTCGTCTCGGGCGAGATTTGATCTATGAGACGGTGCCAGTGCGAGTCGTGATCGACGGAGTTGACTATTTGGTTCGAGAGACCAAAAAGGAAATCGACGAGATAATTCGGGATGTTTGACCATGGTGGACTACGATGTGAACTTGATCGGTGACGTGGCGCGTGGTCGCGTATACCAGGGTGCCTCCCCGAACGAAGGGATCGTGACGTTCCAGACCCCAGGTCGGATGCTCATGTTGGTCGAAATGGCGGCGGGCGTTGACGCGCTCAAGTGGGTCCGCCAAGGAAATTTGCGGTCGGTGCTCTACTTCGGCATCGACGATAACGAACAGTCCGCGCTCGACGATCCGACGCTCGAAGCGTTGGCTCTCAGTTGTCGGGCATGGTTGCGAGGCGGCGGCGATATTATATTCGGGTGTGCCGCCGGCATTTCTCGGTCGAGCTATGCCGATTGTGCGACGTTGATGACGACGCTCGGTCTTAAGTTCGACGACGCGCTTGCCATGATCCGCAAGGGTCGGAAGCAAGCGAATCCAAACCCCGGCTTCGTCGCACACTTGCGGCACATGGAGCCTCGATTTCTTGATCTTGCGATGACATGAGTATATCGCAAGCGAAGTTAAATACAGCGCGGATGTCTGCGCACGTCGGGATGACCCGACGAATGAAGATTGGGAGGACGGCATGAGCCGCAAGGGACAACCCGCATCAGAGGCGGAAGCAATAGGGCTGGCGAAGGGTCGCGTAAGTCCGAATCGTAAAAACCGGGGCGGTCGGGCACTCGAAAGAGAACTAATGCACAGCGACAGCATTATGGGCGATGCCGCTCGTGAACTTGCTATCCGCAATCCCAAAGCAATGCTAAAAGTCCTTCGCGCCGCCGCAACATGGCCGCATCTTGCATCTATTTGCAGGGGCAGTGGTGTCAGCCGGTACAAGCTAGGATATTGGCTTAAGCTCAGCAAAAAAGGGCATCCCGGCGATGGTTTTGATTTACCAGTCGATGACGGTCGCACCGAGCGGTTTCATATTTTATTTGCGGAAGCGTGGGACGCGGGAACGGATATAGTCGAGGACCATGCGCTAAAGCTCGCGACTGGTATCGAGCGCAAAATCCTCACTAATCAGCAAGGCGTCATCTTTGAAATTGACCCCGATTTAATCAAGCTCGGTCTTAGAGGCGAGGAAGCGTATCTTTTGGATGCGGACGGCAAACCAGTTCCGCAAACGGTCCCTTGGCTTGACCCCGAAATGACTCGTTGGTTGCTCGCCCGCAAGCGTCCTGACAGTTATGGCAATCGAATCCAAGTTGCGCACGAACACAAGGTAGGTGGTGTGCTCGTCGTCGGCGCGACAAAATCCTCGAAAGAGTTGGAGGCATCGTATCAAATGAAACACCATGAAATCGAGGATGTAGAGTTCGAAGAAGTTGACGAGGCGGCGCGGGAATCTGATGACGACTTGCAGATGCCAAATCGGTCATCCCAAGCCACCCCTGAAACCGCTTAACCTCAACGGATGCCCGTTGAGGCAACTAAAAAGACGGATGACCGCGCCTGTCGGGGATGCCCTTGGCGGGAAAAAAGTGGAGTAAAGTGCTATGAGTAAGGACAAAGGCAGCAAAGACGACAAGCCGAAGTTGTTTACCTTCGACAAAAACACCGGATCATTTTTCTTGAAGCCGCGCGGCATTCCGACCGTTCACAGGTGGAAACTCCGACACGGCGAGTATATTCCAATCATTATTGACGATGACGGTCAAGAAGTCGAAGTCGTGTGGGCGCCGCAAAAAGGATCGCAAGCCGCGTTCCTGGAATCAACCGAAACGGAAGTCCTGTTCGCCGGCACGCGTGCCGGCTGTGGCAAAACTGACGCCCTCCTCATGTCCTTCGCCATGGATGTCGGCAAGGGATGGGGACCCTCCCTCAAAGGCATCATTCTGCGCCAATCGCATCCGATGTTGAAGGAAGTGATCGCCAAGAGCAAACGTTGGTTTCCGCGTCTTTGGCCCAAGGCGTTCTACAACGAAATCAAATATCGTTGGGAGTTTCCGGACGGTGAGACGCTCGTGTTCGATCATCTTGCCGACCAGACGGACTTCCGGCGCTACCTCGGAATGGAGTTCACGTTTATCGGTTTCGAGGAGCTTATTACGTGGCCGGACTTGACCTGCTATGGCTTGATGTTCTCGTGCTTGCGCAGTTCGGTGCCGGGCATTCCACGCAAGATTCGGAGCACCACTAATCCGTGGGGTCCTAGCCACAACGAAATCAAGGATCGGTTCCATATCAGTGACCGCAAGTCCGGCGAAATTCTTGGACCGCTCATTGATGACGCGCGAGACGAACAGGGTCACAAGCTCCCTTCGCGCCGCGCGATCTTCGGACACATCAGCGAGAACAAGATTCTGAACAAAGTGGACCCGCACTACCTCGACCGCCTTCTCGCCAGCGCGCCAAGCGAATCAGTGTTGAAAGCGTGGCGGGATGGCGATTGGGACATCACCGCAGGCGGCATGTTCGGCGATATTTGGGCAACGCACCGGGATAGCATCTTGGTGCCGGAGTTTGTAGTACCGGCGAACTGGCACATCACGCGTGCATACGATCATGGCTCCTCCAAGCCATATACTTGCTTGTGGTTCGCAAAGAGCAACGGCGAGGATTTGGCGCTCCCGGACGGCAAGACTATGCGTACTATGCGCGGCGACCTGTTTATCGTCGGCGAACTGTACGGGTGGAGCGGTCACAAAGACGAGGGGGTAAACGCACCGCCCGTCGAAATTGTCAGGCGCATAATCCAGTACGAAATAGACCGTGGCTGGCGCTACCAGGACCCCAATGGCGGTGGCTGGCTGTCTCGGATTCGACGCGGACCCGCCGACACTCAGATTTGGGCTGAGACAGACGGACGCCCGAGCATCGCTAATGAAATGGAAAAGCCTGTCGTCGTCAACGGTGCCCGGTTCCGGGGCATTATTTGGGAAATGGCCGACAAGGCACCCGGATCGCGCAAGCAAGGCTGGCAATTGATGCGGCAAAAGCTGGCGGCGACTCTGGCGCCCGGCGGCTTCCGCGAATACCCCGGTCTGTTCGTTTGCATGAATTGCCGACACTGGATTCGGACCGTTCCGCAACTGCAACGGGACGAGGACGACATGGACGAGGTTATGGAGCCTTCGGAGGATCACTGTGCAGATGCGACGCGATACCGGCTCCGCTACTACGAGCCGCCAGGAAACTTGACACGACGAGCCTAATCGCCGGGTCCCCCTCGGTCGGGACACGTCCCCTGTCCCGACCGACCCCTCACAAAATGGAGAAGTCAGATGACCACTAAAACCAAACGCAAGCCGAGAGCGAAAGCCAAGGCTGTTACCCTTCACGTCGGCGAGCAGGTATTCGCCGGTTTGTCCACGCCAGAGCCGGTCGAGAACGCACCACCCCTTCCGGTTTCGCTCTTGTCTACACCCGCGACCCCGCTTCCGCAGGCATTCTCATTCCTTCCCCGACCGCACGCGGATAACCGTTGGGGGACGGTCAATCTCGACCGTCCGGCATGGCTCATGTGGTGGTATCGCTGGCGTTTCCGATGGTCTTTGGCGAGGACTTCCGGCGATCATGCTGCACAGCGGGGCTGGTATATGCAGCCGGCTGCACAGCGGGGCTGGTATATGCAGCCGGGCTGGCGTCGTAGATGCCTGGACGCCGTGCTTACTGGAAAGATCACTGGCACAAACGAGAAGCGCGGCCGCACCGAGAAGGAAGCGGTCGAGGCGGCGACTGTGGCTGTTCAGCGGCGAGTCCTGCCAATCGTGCGTTTTTGGCGTAGTTTGACGGGCGGATGGCTCGATAACGTTGCGTAAGCCGAAAGGCTTGCGTCCGAGCCGCCCGTATGGTAAACGAGGCTCCCCCCGGAGGGTTCTCCCATGGCTATCGACGACAAGCACCCCCAATATGTGAGTAAGACTGGCGAGTGGATTCAGATGGGCGACACCTATGCGGGTGAGCGAGCCATCAAGAAGAAGCGCCTAGACTACCTGCCTCCCTCCGAAGCCATGATCCAGGACGGGATGACCACCCCGTCCTCTCCCGGCTGGAAAGACTACGAAGCCTACCTTACTCGGGCATATTTCCATGATGTCGTTCGCGATGCGGTAAAAGCGATGTTAGGAATAATGCACATGAAACCGGCGGTTATCAAACTGCCGCAACGTCTCGCTCCGATGATGGACAAAGCAACGATTCAGGGCGAGGGAATGCAGATGTTGCTTCGCCGGATCAACGAAGCACAGTTGGTCAAAGGTCGCTGCGGTTTGCTGGTCGATGCGCCCACGGGCGTTGACCCATACAATGCGCTTCCTTACATCGCTTTCTACGATCCCGAGCGGATCATCAATTGGGATGCCGGTCGGCGCGACGAGGGACGGAACATTCTCGATCTTGTCGTGCTCGACGAGTCAGGCTTCCAACGCGAAGGCTTCACATGGGTCGCAGAGCGTAAGCACCGCATCCTGACGCGCGGCACGCCGGAGAGCTTGGAAAGCGGCTGGACCCGTCCGCCGCTCGACGCACCCTATCAGGTGTGCGTAAAAGTTAATGACACGAGTATGCCGATCCCGGACGACTTCATTATGCCATCAATCGCCGGACGTGCGCTCACCGATATTCCGTTCGTGTTCTGCGGTGCCAACGACCTTGTGCCCGAGCCGGACGAGCCGCCGCTCCTCGGACTCAGCACTCTCGCACTCTCGATCTATCGCGGCGAAGCAGATTATCGCTCGACTCTGCACTATCAGGGTCAGCAAACTCTCGTTATCATCGGTGGCAACGTATCCGACGTAGACGAGAACCAACAACTCCGCATTGGCAACAAGGGTGTGATCGACCTGCGCATCGGCGGTGACGCAAAATACATCGGCGTCAGTTCGTCTGGTCTCGGCGAAATGCGCCAGGCCATCAAGAACGATTCAGAACAAGCCGCGAGCTTCGGCGTCCAGTTCATGGATGTCGGCTCCGCGAGGGGCGCGAGCGGCGAGGCACTGCGCATCCGCGTGGCGGCTCGCACGACCACCATTCAGCAAATCGCGGTCGCAGCCGGCGCGGCGCTTGAGCAAGTTCTCAAGTACGCGGCGCAGTGGGTCGGTGAGGACCCGAATGAGGTTTCGGTGTCGCCGCAGACAGACTTCGCGGATGCCAACGTGGCTGGCGCCAGCTTACTCGCCTTCATGCAGGCTAAGCAACTCGGTCTGCCGCTGTCGCTCAAGAGTCTGCATCGCATGATGCAACTGAACGACATGACGGACATGGACTTCGACGAGGAGAACGACCAGATCGAGCAGGAAAGCGAGACCCTGGTCGGTATGATGGTGCACGGCGCCAACGTCGGCGCGGTGGACGAGTCCTTCCTCGATACGGCTGGCGGCGTCAGCACCGATCCAGGCAACCCGGAGGACTTCGTACCCCCGGCGGCTCCGGCGCCGAACGAACCGCCCGCCCACACCATCGGTACGGGGAACGTCCCTGTAACGCCTCACCGTCGCGGCTCGCCCACCCCCCTCAAGCGGAAGGTCGGCAAAAAGGGCGCCTCCGCCGTCACGTAAAGGGGAGTTGTAAATGGCCGGTCCCTATACCATCGGCGAAATCCCGACACATGATCCAACGCCGCCGAGTACGGCGAAGATTGAGATTGAGAACCCGTCAGGTCCGACTTCGGAGTGGTGCACACTTCAAGAGGCGGTCGAATCTGTCGGCGGTATCGGCTCGACCGGCGCGACCGGCGCGAGCGGCGGTACGGGGGGCACAGGCGGCACCGGCAGTGTAGTAGGCGTGAGTGGCGCTACGGGTGCGAGTGGCATCTCTGGAGGTTCGGGTGGTACGGGCGGGTCGGGCGCAGCCGGACCGGCAGGCGGCACAGGCGGTACGGGCGGCACGGGCGGGTCGGGTGCGGCCGGGAGCGCGGGCGGCACAGGCGGGACGGGCGGGACGGGTGCGACATCAAGTCAAGCCGGACCGGCGGGCGGCACAGGCGGCACGGGCGGTACGGGCGGATCAGGCGCGGCGGGATCGAATGGCGGCACGGGCGGCACGGGCGGCACAGGCGGAACCGGCGCAGCGGGATCAGACGGCAGCGCGGGCGGCACAGGCGGAACCGGCGGCACGGGCGGTACGGGCGGATCGGGCGCAGCGGGATCAGACGGCAGTGCGGGCGGCACAGGCGGAACCGGCGGGACCGGCGGGACCGGCGCGACATCAAGTCAAGCCGGACCGGCAGGCGGGACCGGCGGTACGGGCGGCTCAGGCGCAGCGGGATCAGACGGCAGTGCGGGCGGTACGGGCGGAACGGGCGGAACCGGCGGCACCGGAGGCGCGGGCGGCGAGGGCGGTACAGGAGGCATTGGTCCTGCGGGAGCGACGGGACTGCCTCCGGCGTTCTCGTGGCTCTACTCAAGTTCAACAACCCTTGCATCACCGGGCACCGGTACATTCCTTGCGAATAACGCAACATGGTCGAGCGTCACGGTACTGGCGCTTATGAATACAACGAACGATGCTGGAAACCCAAATGTCAGAACGTGGCTCGACAATATCCCGGTAGGCTCTACGATCTTGATTCGTGACATCACGACGCCGGGCGCATATGCCATCTTCACAAGTGGCACGGTCACGGATGAAGGCTCAAACACCTGGGTCGAAATTTCGGTAGCATACGTCAGCGAATCGGGAGCGTTCACGAACGGGGATGTTTGCGAAATTGCAGTTTTTGGCGGCGTTGGCGCAACCGGTGCGTCGGGTGGCGCGGGCGGAACCGGCGGTACAGGCGGCACAGGCGGATCGGGTGCAGCGGGATCGGCAGGCGGCGCGGGCGGCACAGGCGGAACCGGCGGATCGGGCGCGGCCGGAAGCGCGGGCGGCGCAGGCGGCACAGGCGGTACGGGCGGCACCGGAGGCACAGGTGCAGTCGGAGGAGGAGTGACGTATTTTGGTCAGTTGAATTTTGTACCGACAGCAACCGCCACCGAGTTCAACGTTAATGCTTTTGGGGGTGCAATGTTTTTGATGCCCGCCAACTTTACCGCCTCCAACATTAAATTCTATGGATTTTCAGCGGCTACTACGGCGAAACTGACGCCAGCTATTTACTCAGTGTCCGGATCGACCCTTACCTTGGTAGCGACAGGTCCGCAGGTGACCGGGGTCACGGTCGGCATCAATACAGTTCCGCTCACTTCTCCGGTCACTCTTAACGCAGGCACGATATACCTCTTTGGTTTCATCGTACTCACGGCGCCTTTGTACACAGCGGCGGGTCCGACTGTCCCTGTAGGGTATTTCTCGAACTCGGGAGCCACCGCCCCGAGTTCAGCAACCGCATCCACCACTACGGAAACCTGGACATTCTGGCTGAGTTGACCGCCGGGCATAGAAATGCTAGGACCCAAACCTAAACCGCGCGGGACCCCTTAACCATGCGTAAGAACCTAGTTGTCATTCGGGTTGGCGAGAACTCCCCACATCGAAAGTGGCTCGACGGCGATCCAAAACGCTCGTGGGATTTACTCCTCTGTCCATACCAGAAAATCTCTTTCAAGGATGCGCTCAGTTTGATGCCGAAGGATGTCTTGATTAGCTCTATCATCCCAGGTTTGAAGTGGTCTGGTATTCGGGCACTCTTTGCTAAGTGGCCGCTCAAGCGGGATTGGCATAGCTATCGCTACATCGTTTTCGCGGACGAGGACCTGCAAATCCCACCGGGAACGTGGACCCAATTTTTCAAGACCGTAACAGAGCAAAAGGCGGCGCTCGCCGCTCCCGCGCTTACTATCGGTTCGATAGCAAGCCATCCGGTGACCATCCAACAATCTCCTGGTGGCGCACGTCCGACGACATTTGTTGAAGTCATGACGCCGTGCTTCCGTGTCGATGTGTGGGAAAAGATGTTACCGACACTTGATGAGACACCAAGCGGCATTGGATGGGGTCTCGACTACGTGTGGCCGAAACTACTCAACTACGAAGGCATCTATGTCGTTGATGAAACACCGGTCACTCATTCCAATCCTAATCACTCTCCTCAAGAAGTTTCACAATTAGGGTGGATAGAAATGGCAGCGATGCTAAAAAAGTACGATTGCGAGGATAGACCGGAAAGGAATCTTTAGTGCGTTTTCACATTTTAGCCGTACCCCACACCGTTTCCGTCCCGGAGTATTCGACCTGCGCGTTTACGCAGAAAGTCGTAAGGCTCTGTCGGCTTCTCAAGATGCGCGGGCATTATGTGATCCATTACGGCAACGAGGACTCGAAGGTCGATTGTGACGAAATGGTTGCGGTTACCTCAAAAGCCGACCTTGAAAAATCCTATCCGGGACACGATTGGCGAAAGAGTGGCTGGCCTACATTCAAATGGGAGGACCCGGTTTATCAAGCCTTCTACGCCAACTCTATCGGAGAAATCCAGAAACGAAAGCAGCCGGGAGATTTTTTGCTCTGCCCCTTCGGCGGCGCCCACAAAAAGGTAGCTGACCTTCACACAGACATGGTGACGGTCGAGACCGGTATCGGCTACCCCAACGGCAGCTTCGCACCTTATCGGATTTTTGAATCTTACGCCGTCATGCACGCCTTCCAAGGCCAAAAGAAGATCGAGTTCGCCAGCAATGATTTTTGGTACGATGCGGTGATTCCAAACTACTTCGATCTAGATGAATTCAAATACTCCGCACAGAAGCAAGATTATTTCCTGTTCCTCGGGCGCGTCAACGACGGTAAAGGCGCACATATCGCGCAACAAATCGGCGACGCGCTGAAAACCCAAGTCATCATGGCCGGAAAGTTCGACAATAACAATGTTCGCATCAGTGGCAGCAAGAACGTCAAGCTCATCGGGGTGGTCGATCCGCACAAACGCAAGCAGCTATTGACACGCGCTCGGGCGGTGTTGTGTCCCTCGACATTCATGGAGCCGTTCTGCGGCACGCAAATTGAAGCTATGCTTTCGGGGACTCCGGTCATATCATCCGATTGGGGAGCCTTCGCTGAGTACAATGTCCACGGCGTCACCGGTTACCGGTGCAGAACTTTCGAGCATTTCGAGTGGGCTGCTCGCAACATCAAAAACATCAAACCGGCGGACTGCCGAGCGTGGGCGGAACGTTTTTCGCTAGAGCGTATCGGTCCAATGTATGACGAATACTTCACGACGGTTCAAGATCGGGTCAACGGCCGGGGCTGGTACGAGAAGCGTCCGGACCGGAAGAATCTCAACAGCACAACCTTCAACGTGAAAATGGGGTTGTAGTAGACTTCTTCCCTAAAATGTGGTTAACCTCTCCGGTTTCCCCCGCCGAAGGGGGATGAAGGATGAACCATGGCGTTTGATCCCACCGAGGAACGGGACCCACACGGACGCTGGACACGCGGCGCGGGCGGCGAACTGCCGTCCAAACCCGATCCGCGCGTCATGGATGTCGGTGGCGACGAGTGGAACAAGCAGACAGCGGCTCGGCTCGAAAATGAGTACGATGCAGCACGCCCGGCGCTCGACAAAATTGCTCAGGAGGGTATTGCTAAAGATGCGGCTGCAAGCGCCCTATTAAGCGCCGAAGAAAAAGCAAAAACTACACCTAACTTCCACGACCTAACACAGAACTTGGCTGATGACGAGCAACACGCGCTTGCCGACAAGTACGGCTCAATTTATGAAGCATCCAAGGCTCTATACGGTAAAGGCGTGCCGGGTAGTGCGAGCGAAGATAAAGAGGAAGAACCGCCGACGCACATTCCTGAGTCATGGGATGATATGTCGGCAGGCGCTCAAGAGACGGCGCAAGAGAAGTACGAGCAAAACAATCTCTCCGCGTACCTCGACGATGAAAAGAATAACTGGTACGAGAACGATGCGCCAGCCGAACAAGCCAGAGAAGTCGCCGAGGATCACGACTGGAAGGCGGAGTGGCTTTCGGATTATCTCGACGACCGTGCCAAAGAGACGGACGAAGATGGCAACCCACTAAATCTACCGCGCATCCCATACACAGCACAGGAATTGTTGAACGCAATCAAAATCAATTTTGACAGCGACGCGGCGTCGGGTTCTGGCTACTCGCTCGCGCATATGCAAAAAATGGACCTGCTCAACATCGACTTTGATGACTCCAAACTGCAAAACCCGGACACCCTCGTCAAAGATCAGATGCAGCTTCCGGGCATCGCGCACAATCCGGAAGGCTCGCTGACTAAGGACATGCGCGCCGACATTGAGGATAAGCTCCGTGAAGCGTTTTGGGAGGCGGCGGACAAGAAAGACGTTACACCGCCAGAGTATCTTGAGGAGTCGGCTAAGGAACAGATACAGTCTGTTTGGGGGGATTTGTCGGACAAGGAGAAGTTCAATTGGGTCAAGAAGAACACCGACATGCTCGACGAGGCGGCCGAGGAAGCGGCAAAGCCACTCGAAATTCCTAAAGTTTTCGACCCGATGAACGAGACCAGCGGCAAGGACTACCAGGACACGCAACGGCTCGCGAAGTACATGGCGGACCAGCGCGCTATTCAGGTCATGAATGACCGAGGTATCAAGTCGGGCGGCGGCGGCTATCTCGATCCGTGGTTCGCCGCCTACTCACTTGACGAACTCAAGGATTTCCATGCGCATCCCGAAGAAGCGATAAAACTGTCCGGAATGCCGAACGAGGCTTCTGCCAAGACTTTTCTAAGAAACCTTGCCGACGAAATCAGTCATCGGGAAATGGCAACGCCGGTCACCGTTGCCAACATCCAGAGCGTTGATAGCAGGCTGTGGTCCGGCTGGAAAGGAAGCTCAAGCGGCACCGAAGGTCGCATCCTACAGGTCGCGGCGGCTGACGAGCTTGGCGGTCGGCTGCGCGCACAACTCAAGCCTGGGGAGGAACCCGGCGGCGAGAAAGGCGAAGCATGGAAGGTCGGCGGTTACGCCTCTCCAATGGAGTACGCCAGCGCCAAAGGTGTGACTGTTGGCGAGGCGCATGAACTTGTCCCGACAAATGGCGTTACGGCTGAGAAGTATCAAAACTGGAACGCGAGTGGCAAACCCTATCCAGTGATCGAAGGCATGGCTGGTCCCGGCTCATTGCATGAGGCGACGACTGAGGGACAAACAGGAACGGTGACCATCCATTCTGGTGATTTGATTTATCACGACCCCACCATTCAAAAGTTCCTTCCGGTTTCGACAGCCATGGGCGAGGCGAAGGAGATAGGAAGCATCATAGATAAACAGGGGTTTGGGGCAGCGACGCCAGGAACCTTGCAGACTGCGTGGAACAAGTTGAATGACGCGCAAAAGAACTCGGTCGCAAATGCCTTCTATGAAGCGCACCCCGAGTTCAAGAATATCAATCAACCATCGCAAATAGCAGAATTCAAAAGTAGCGAGCCGCCGGTTCTTCGGGGTGAGACGATCACCGCAGGTTCGCATTTTGAGGTTAAACTCCCGCCGAATGACGCCTACGCCCACGACAACTACGTGGGCTACTACACGACCAAACAGGGCGCCGAAACTGCCCTCAACGAAGATTATCCCAAATGGAAAGAAAAAGGGTGGGAAATTATCGAGAAGCCCACAACGGACACTTCGCACACATACACCCGCCTGCCCGAAGTGAATGTTCTACGCAATGGTGCGGCGTCGATGACCACCGATCCGGCGGTAGCGAATAGATGGGGCGGCACTCCGGTCAAGACCGACCAAATCACACGCGAGGAGGCGATCAAAGACGCCAACACAATGTTCCCGACTATCGGCGGCTATGAGGGTGTCAAGGCCGCCGTCCGCGCGAAGTGGGAGACGACACAATACTTGCTTGACAAAGCCGACATGCCAGTGGTGCAACTCTACCGTGGTTTGTCGATGCCGCACTCAATTGCCGCAGGGCCTGTTCCTTCGGATTGGACTGTCGTGCCGCATCCATTTAGTGGAGGACTGTATGCGCTGAAAAACTCATTAGGCATATATGCTGCCAATTTGAACGGAGCGCCAAACGCCGCGTGGGATACCAAGGAGGGCGCACAAGCTGCAATTCCGACATACGCGCCGGTACAAGAAAGACCGAAGATCGACCGTGTTGTGTTGCGCGCCGAAGTGCCGCGCACCGCCATTCTTTCGGTTCCGGCTTACGGTATCAACGTTCACACCGAGCATGAAGTCGTCGCGGTTGGCGCCGGTTGGAAGGGGTGGGACGCATGGTCTGAAAAAGCGCCTAGCTTCTCGGAAGTGCCGATGGCTGGAACCACGCCGTCCTCATACGCTGACAAGCCGCAGACGACGAAAGATTGGGGGGCTATTGAGGAAGCAGCGAATGCGGCGTATCATCCGGTTAAGATCACTTTGACTCCAGAACAGGAAGCGAGCCTTCCAGCTTTGAAGGCGAAGGTTGCCGGGGAGCCGTGGGCGAAGTTGGGCTATCCTTCGTCGGAGGCTTACGAGAAAGCCAAGGCAACTGAAAAATGGGCGGGCTATAAATGACCGTAGATATTGACATCAACGACTATTCGGGTGGTCCGCACTGGCTTTCCCTTAAGGGCAAAGGCGGGCGCGCTGGCATTCGGGCTGCGCACAAAGCCGCGTGGGAAGCTGCGCACCCGCGCAAGCCGAACCCGGTGCGCCCGGAGACTCAGGCGAAACTTGAGCGCGCCTCTACGCGCGCGAAGCGCATAGAAAAGCTACGCTACGTTAGGACCTGGAACAAGGCTATTCAAATCATAGACGCCTCCGAGATTCATGTCCGTGATCTAATCGAGCGCGACCTTGCCGACTTGGCGGGTATATCCGGCATCAAGTACGGCGAGGCAATGCGTGCGGCTGACAAGCTGTCTATGAAAATCAAAGCAATTCGAGAGGCTGCGATTCGGCAAGCCTTTCGTTATCTACGAGACAATGCACCATGAGTTTTAGTTCTGATGAAGCCCGAGACCTTCTCGGTAGGTGGACGGCAGGCGCGGCAGAGGCGCAAGCCGCCGGGAAGAACGTTGCTTTCCACGGTACAACGCACGAGTTCACCAAGTTCAAGTCCGGCGACCCCAAGGAGTTCATGCTCGACCGTGCGCTCGGACCGCACTTCGCTCAGGACCCGGAGATTTCAAAGAGCTTCGTCATGGAGCGCGTCAACGGACGCGACATCGGCGTGAAGCCGGGCGGTCACATCATTCCGGTCGAGTTGCCCCCGGACAGTAAGTTCCTGGTCGCCGATCAACCGCTCTATGATCGGGCCAAGTTACCGGATGGATCGAAAGACCCGGCGATCCCGGAATGGTCGTCTCGGTATTCGGATCAGTCGGCTATCGGCGGGATGGTAGCGGAGGAGGCATTCAAGAAGGACCCGGCACTTCTCGAACGCTACCTCGAACAAGCTCGTGCTATGCCAGCCGATCAAGCGAAGCAGGTCGCCGCCGATCTTGTTGCAGGTAAGAAAGCATATACAGAGGGCGGCACAACGATAGAGAAACAACCGGATGGTACTTTCAAAGAAGGTTCGAAAGTACCCGCTATGGACCTAAATCGTTTCGTGGATAACTACGGCGGTCGCCCGTACAATGGCGCCGACCGACAGCGGATGGTTGAACTGGCGAAGCAGTCCTGGCAAGATCAGGGTTACGCGGGTATCAAGTACGTCAACACATCGCCCATGGAGAACGCAACTGCCACGAATCCGACCAGCTACATTGTTTTCAATCCGGATGATGTGAAGCCTATTGTCGGCACCAATCACGTGCCGGAGACTAATCAGTATCTTGCGGCGTTCGGTGACCGTTCGGTTGCGGAAGCGGTGGCGCGGGCGGCAATCGCGGCGGACAGTCATATGCCGCTCACGGGTCTGCCGCAGAAGCCGATCCAGTTCAAGGATGGCAGCTATTACGTGCCCGGTCCGAACGGCAAATTGCGAGACATCGCCACCGACTACATGCAGAAGGCGGGACTTGCCTATAACCCGCCGACTGCCTATCAGCCGGTCAATGAAGCTCGGGCGACGAAGATCGCACAAGCGTTCGAGGACATGAAGCACAATCCGAGCGATCCGGCAGTCCAAGCGTCGTATAGCGCGCTCGCGCGCGAGGTTCACGCGCAATGGGAGGCGCTCAAGGATTCGGGTCTCAAGGTGCAGTGGATCAAGCCGGGTCAGCCGGACCCCTACGCGGAGAACCCACGTCTCGCGGCGGCTGACGTAAGCAAGAATAATCATTGGTGGGGCTTCCCGACCGACGCAGGTTTTGGTAACAAGGGAGAAGCCTCCTCGGAAGCGGCGATCAGGGACAATCCGTTGCTGCGACCGACCGGCGAGACGGTCGATGGTCACAAGATGGTCGTCAACGACGAGTTTCGGATCGTGCACGATATGTTTGGACATTTCAGGGAGGGCGTCGGCTTTCGCGCCACCGGAGAGGATAATGCGTGGCGCTCGCACGCGGCGATGTTCTCGCCAGCCGCGATCCCGGCGATGACTTCGGAGACGCGCGGGCAGAACTCATGGGTCAACTACGGTCCATATGCAGCGGAGAACAAGCACGCGAGCGCCGCCGACACGCATTACGCGCCACAGAAGATTGGGCGGTTGCCGCCCTGGGTTTGGAAAGATAAGTCATGAGCACAGATTACGAAGATGGTGACGATGAGGCGCAGGGCTTTGCCCGGCATCGGCAGGGTCATAGGATTCCACTAACCCCAGTCCCGCGCGAACAGCGCACCAAGCTACTCCTTGGCAGGTCCTACGCCGCGCACGCCGCGCAGATCGCACGCGAGGACCATAACCGGATTGACAAAACACTTCGGGTCGGCTTGATCGGCGGTCTGGACGGTGCCGAAATTGCCCGGAAAGTTATCGGAAATGCTAACCTGAATGGGACCGATGGCGAGACCGAGGTCACTAGGCAGCGGGTGGCGAGGCTCGGGCTTGCGGCGATTAGACCCCCTATTCACCGCAAAAGGCGCGGAGAATAGGATGAAAATAGATACCGCGCGACTGCGGTGTGCCGGGTAGCGACTGGCGTGATGTCGGCTCGCGGGGCATGGCCTTTTCCGGCGGAGTAGAGCGTAAAGTGTGACCGGTCGCGCGGTATCGCCCATTAACCCTATTGACATCCACCTTAATCTAGGTTAACAGATCGGTCTTGGAGGTCCCTAAATGTCCATCACTGTCAACAAGGTAGGTGCCTTTTTAACCGTCGCCGCGTTCACAGTAGTCATCGTGCTTGGTGTCCGTTATAGAGAGGCAGAGTCCACTTCGGAGTCCGCTCCGGTCTCAACAGTTGTGCCCGCCGAACCGACACAAGTGCTGGAATCGCCCCCTTCTGTGATCGTCCCGCGTCCGGTTGTGAAGCGGGCGCAAAGTCCGCGCTTAGCGCCGCCGCCGCCGCAGCCGCAGCCGCCGCCTGTGGTCAGTTTACCTTGTGGTCGAGGTTTGATGACCACACCATGCTCGGCAGTGCAGCCGATTCGAAAGAACCGGTGCAGAGACGTGCCGAAGATCACCAACGAGTTTGACCGCAAGCAAGTGCTTGCAGCGGCCGAGCAATACGGATTGTCTTCTGAACAGCTTTCGGCGCTCCGCGCGTGTTTGAACTGAAAAGAGGCCATGAGGCCAGCCCGCAAGGATGACCAAACGGGAACACTGAGAGGAGGGCGCCATGCCCGCGAAACTTAAGACATCATATGAAACTGTCGAGGAAATTCCGGAAGGCTTCGGCGATCTTTACGTCGAGCGTAACGGCAAGTTTGATCTAGTCGGCGTCGAGGGCATCAAAACCCAACAGGACATCGACAAGCTGCAAGAGGCCGCGCGCAAAGAGCGCGAAGCCCACAAGGAAACCAAGGAGAAGCTCGCGAAGTTCGCCGACGTGGACCCGGACTCCCTTCCCGGTATGCTTGAGGAGTTGAAAGAGGCGCAAGCCAAACTCACAACTCTGACTGCGGAAGGCAAGATCGACGAGGCTGCGGTTGACGAGCGCATTCAGGCGGCAGTTAATCGCGCGGTCGGCCCGGTGCAACGAGACAAGGAAGGTCTCGCACGTCAGCTTGAGGCGCAGAAGAAGGTGGTCGCTGAGAAGGAGGCCATCGTCACCAAGCTCGAAGCGGACAAGCAGGCTGAGAAAGTCCAGAACTCGATCCGCGCCGCACTCTTGGACGCGAAGGTTCTCCCCTCGGCTATCGAGGATGCAGTGCTGGTCGGCGAGCGCATGTTCGAACTCGTTGACAACAAGCTCGTCACCCGACCGGACATCGGCATCACTCCGGGTCTCGCTCCGAAAGAGTGGGCAAAGGACATGATGGAGTCACGACCGCATTGGTGGCCTGCAAGTGTCGGCGGCGGCGCAGTCGGCGGCCGGGGCGGCTCCTCGTCGCTCAAGGAAAACCCCTGGTCGAAGGAAGGCTGGTCGCTCACGAAGCAGGGACAGGCCGTCAAAGAACTTGGGCCGGAGAAGGCCGCCGAACTGGCGGCTCGTGTCGGCTCCAAGCTCGGCGACACCCACCCCAACAAGGGTGTCTGAACCTCCGGTTGACGATATGGTTAATATCGGGCATGTTTCGGCCGCCTCGTGTCTTGAATGGCATTGGGCGGCCGGTTTCTTATCGGGACACCCTTCATGGTCACTTACGCACCACGCAATGAAGTGAATCCATGGGCGGCTGACACCTACAACGTAGCGGAACAAGGTGCTTTTGTTCGGCGCATGGTCGCGGGATACGGTCGGAATTACGGTCTTGACCGAGCGCGATCCTTCATCACGCAAGCGCAAGATTCTCCCAATCCATGGGCCGGGGACTCATGGAGTGTTACTGCGCAAGGTATTCTTCTCACTGTATTCGGAATGTCGCGCGCCCGAGAATTTGCCCGAGCGGCGGGTACGACAGTTGGGGGTCCACGTCCGAACCAAAACAAAAAGCCACCGTTTCAAGTCATCATTCAAAAACGGATTATTATCCAACAAAACCCCGGCGGTGGCGCAAGTGGAGGCGAGGGCGGTCTGTTTTGGCCTCTCGTGGTTGATGGGGATGAATAAATGCTTCTTGATATCGCCACTAAGTCAGTAACGATTGTACTCGGCGAATCTATTTCGGCGAACGATTGTGATGTGACGGTTGCTTACGCTGATATCAATTTTTCCGCACAGACTTACCTCGACGGCTCAGCCGATCTAACTACAAATGGTACGACTCCAATCACAGCTATTGCGTCTCCCGTTTCCGGAAACATTCGTCGCGTGACGCAAATCTCAGTTTTCAACAATGATAACATACCTCATACCGTCACGATCTATATGACGGACGGTGCGAACAATCGTGTTGTCTGGCAAGGCATTTTGACTCAGGGTCAGATACTCTTGTACGGTGCCGGTATCTGGAACGCTGGCATGATCGGCTCGCAAGGCGCAAGTGGTGCGAGTGGTACGCCGGGTGGTCCTCCGGGTCCTGCTGGCGGAACCGGCGGTACAGGCGGCACAGGCGGATCGGGTGCAGCGGGATCAGACGGCAGTGCGGGCGGCACAGGCGGAACCGGCGGGACCGGCGGGACCGGCGCGACATCAAGTCAAGCCGGACCGGCA
>Ga0209517_10001044_pt1 | contig 43988 bp, 37 predicted proteins | sample PeaSoiMetSII2010_FD_187695 | JGI IMG/M metagenome (GOLD analysis project Ga0209517, IMG submission 187695) | Peat soil microbial communities from Weissenstadt, Germany - SII-2010 (SPAdes) (version 2) | ecosystem: Environmental > Terrestrial > Soil > Wetlands > Peat | place: Germany...
AAGCCGCCAGCACTTCCTCGATCCGCGCCCCTGCTCCCGCCAAATCTCCGGCAGCTTGCAGCTTGCGGGCCCGGGAAACGCATTCGCTCACCAACTGCTCCCGCTTCTGGTCGGAGATTAGCGTGCGCACTGTCTTGGCGAGAGGGTGGCCGGGATTCAGTTCAACCGCCTGCTGCGCCAGCCGGTCGGCTTCCTGCCAATTGCTTTGTGCTACCAGACGAGCTTGCTCGACCAGTGCATTCGAGAGCACGGCCCGGGTCAGGGCATTGTGCTCGTCCAGCTCGTAGGCGTCGCGCAGAAGCTTGATTCCTTCCGCGGCCCGATTTTGTCCGCACAGTTCCTGGCCTTCGGCCATCAGGCGATGCGCCTCTGTCGAACGCTGAATCCCGTCGTTGGCCAGCTTTTCCAGTTCCGCCAGTTCGGACTCGTCCGGGAACTCCGCCTTCGCCTGCTGAAGCAAGTCCAGGGCGCGCCCGTAGTCGCTGGAATGCATGCAGGCATCGATCTGCTCCACCCACCGCGTTTTGGCTTCGATACGGCTCTGCTGCTCGCGGCGTTTCTGCAACCGCTCCACTTCAAACTTTAAGCCGGGGTATTGGCTGTAGATGGTGCGCAGAATTTCCCAATCGTTGATCGCGTCGACGAATGCGCCTTCCTCTTCATGATGGTGGGCGCGCGCGACAATCGAGTTCACCAGGTCACGCTTGTCCTTCACCAGCCGTAGCGCGCGCTCGAAGTGCGTCTCTCCGGGATGCTGCTCCAGAGCTTCTTTCAGGATGTTGACTCGCTTGTCCAGATCGGGCTCGGCTTCCACCTGCCGGTCGATGGTGGCAATGAATGCCGAAAGCTGCTGCCGCTGCTGTTCTTCAATGTCGTACTTGAGCGCCTGAAAAATCGCATGGTTGGGATACTTCGTGAGGTAGGCCTCGCAGGTAGCCAGCGCTTTGCTGAAGTTACGCTCGCCGAGTTGCTTCTTGGCCTCGGCGTACGCGGTATTCATCGCGTCATGCTCGGAGCGGACCTCGTTGTAAAAACTCTGGTAGGTGGCGCCGCGCTCCGGGGCTGAAGCATCCGGGGCACGCCGGTCCAGTTCCAGGACCACCGCCAGCTTACTGAGCGCGCTGCTGACGTCTCCCTTCTGCCAGGCTTCCATGGCCGCGCGGTGAATTTGCGTCTTTTCCTGGCGCAGCTTGTTGTATTCGTGCTCTTCGCGATCCACTTCAGCGATGAGTTGCAATACCCGGCCTTCCTTGGGCCGAAGCTGCAGCACATTTTGCAGGGCTTCGCGGGCATGCGGGTAGGCGTGATTGTCCATGTGCTGGCGCGCCAGGCGGTACCAGTTCTCAATCTGTTTTTCGCTGCGCCGGTTTTCGATCTGGCTCTTCAACGACAACGCCTGCGCGTTGTCGGGTTCCATCTCCAGAATGTCCTGGAGCTTCTGCAGGGCAAGCGGATCTTCTTGCTCTTCGAAGCGAGCCTTGGCTGCTTCCATGAGCTGCGCAATCGTCTTGCGCCTTACGGTGTTGTCGAGCTGATGCCGCAACGCGCTGATCGAAGTGTCGATATGGCCCTCGGCTTCCAGTTCGCCGAGAATTTCTCCGGCAAACTGGTAGTCGCCGGTTTCGAGTGCCTTGGTAGCGCGTTCCAGACGCGGCCGCGTGCGGGCTGGATCGAAGAATTCGATGGGCTCGTTGCGCAACGCCTTGTTGAGCACCTCAGCGAACTCGCGCGCACTCGAGAAACGGTGCCACGGCTGCTTGGCCATGCCCTTGTGCACCACGCGGCCAATGGCCTGGCTTACCGCCGGATTGATTTCCGAAGCCGGCGGTGGAATCTGCTTCCGGATCGCGTCGACGATCTCATCCGCTCGGGCCCGCTGAAAAGGTTGCCGGCCAGTGAGCGCTTCGTAGCACACCACGCTCAGGGAAAAGATGTCGGACGCCGCCGACAGCGGCTTCATCTCGATCTGCTCCGGGGACATATAAACCAGCGTGCCCTTTTGTCCCCGGGTGTGGGTGTCGGTCATGTGCGCGATACCGAAATCGATGATTTTCACCGAGTCATCTTCCATCACAAAGATGTTGCTCGGCTTCAGGTCCCGGTGCACCAAACCGCGTTCGTGCGCCGCCTGCAAACCTCGGCAGGTCTGGGAAATGATTTCGACCGTGCGTTCCACCGTGAGCCGATGGCTGGACTTGCGAATAAATGTATCCAACGTCGTGCCCGGCAGCAGCGGCATCACGAAGTAAGGTTTGCTTTTGCCGTCTTCCTCGAACTCGCCAATGTCGAAGATCTCGACAATGTTGGGATGGCTCATGGAGGCGAGCACATCACATTCTTTGTAGAACAGTTGCAGCGAAGCAGGATCGGGAATGTCGAGGATGGTCTTGACCGCCACTTCTCGGCGAACCACGGTATCGTAGGCGCGATACACCAGCCCCATGCCGCCTTGGCCTAAAATCTGTCTCACTTCGTAGCGGCCGGCCAGTTTTCGCTGAGCTGTGGGATCCTCCATGACCCTCCCCCCGGGAGAGGTCAACGATCTTAGCAGGCATTAGCGGTTGGTTCCAAGAGCAGTAAGTTAGGGGCAGCAGGGGACGGGCAAACCCTTAGCATACAAATCTTTACGATTGAAGTCTCCGCAAACTGGCATCTTTCCAGTTACACTATGACATCGAAACATAACAACGGATCTGGGGTTTTGGTTTGTTGGCAGTCAAAGCGGAGCCGTGTCGATCTCGATCAGAAGGCCAATCCGCAAATGCACAGGATTGTGAACCGAACACCTTTAACTCTTCTCACTTCGTGGAGGATTCTATGAAGCATTTCAGCATCGCAATCATGCTTTTTATGGTTATGGCGTTGTCCGGCTGCGGGAGCAGTTCCACCAACACGATCAACGGGAACTGGTCAGCGACGCTGACCAGCGGGGACGGGACCCAGGCTCTCGCCTTCACGGTAACGCTGGCACAGAGTGGCAGCGGGCTCAACGTCACCAACCTTAGCTTTTCAACCTCGTCCTCGTGCTTTGCTTTGGGAACGACGGCGACGGGTGCGTTCACCGCCACCGGCACTTCGGGCGGCGTCGCCACTGGCACTTTCCAACTGACAGTTCAGTCAGGAACCGGGAATACAAACGGGACGAACCAGCTCACCCTCCAAGGTACGTTGACCAACAATGCAATCGCCGGTAACTGGACCCTGACCGGAACCGGAGCCGGATGCAGCGGATCGGGAACCTTCACTATGACCGATTGATGAAGAAGAATGGATCACGAGGCAGGCGCGGCAGAGATCAAGCGTCTCAAGTGAGTGTGCACTTTCTTGCATCTCCTCACTTTGTAACTTGTTGAGCTCAAACTACCCGTGTGGCGGCGTAGAACAAGCGCCTGTAAGGCATTGTAGAATCATATGATTGTGAAGAATTCTACGCTCAAGATGATTTGAGAAAGTGCCGGTTCTTCCACCGGCACACATTGTCGAATCGCATGCACGCGGGTGTGCATGAAATTAAATTGTCAATTTTCTCCAGAATTCTCGAATTCCTGATCGAACCCGAAGTATAATGCTCCGCCGACGGAGCTTGGGACTTGCCACAGCTGTTCGCTCCCCCATTCTGTGGTCGATGAATCAACGACTCCGCGTTGTAAGTACAGATCCCCATAAGGAGACCGCAGAAATGCAAACGCAATGCGCGAAAATGTTGCGATTCCTCGGAATCGCGTTGATGGTGTTGGCTTCTTCCATGATTGCCAGCGCTCAGGAACCGGCAGCCGGAACCTGGACGAAGCTCAAACATCAGCCGACCTTTCAGACCGACACCGCCCTCGTGCTCACTGACGGCACAGTCATGATGCACCAGTACAATAGCGGAACCTGGTGGCGACTCACTCCCACCCTGGCCGGCAGCTATGTGAATGGCACTTGGACGCAGTTGGCCTCGATGCAGTCGGGGTACGCGCCGCTCTACTTTGCCTCTGCCGTGCTGCCCGATGGCCGCGTCTTGGTTGAAGGCGGAGAGTACAACAATCTCCAGGGAGTCGAAACTAATCTAGGCGACATTTACGATCCGACTACCAACACTTGGACGACCGTGGCTCCGCCCAGCGGATGGCGCACGATCGGCGACTCTCCGGGCATCGTCCTGCCCAACGGGACATTCATGATGGGCCAGGGAGGACAACCATCCAAGCTACAGGTACTGTTCAACGCCAGCACTTTGACCTGGACCGCCACCGGCACAGGAAAGGCAGACGGATTCTCAGAAGAGGGCTTTGCGCTTGTACCCAATGGCGACGTACTCACTGTGGATACAGAAGACGGAACCAACTCTGAGCTCTACAATCCTTCCACCAGCGTTTGGTCCAGCGCGGGCAGCACGATTGTTGAACTGCCAAACAGTGGTGGACTAGGGATCGTGCCAGAAATGGGACCGCTCGTACAGCGCCCCGACGGCACGGTCGTCGCTTTCGGCGCGACCACGAACACGTCCGTATTCAACACCGCGAACGGCACGTGGACCGCGGGTCCTAGCTTCCCCAACGGGGATGACATGGCGGACGGTCCCGGAGCGATCCTACCGGATGGCAACATCCTGGTTTACACCAGCCCGGGTGTCTTCTCCGGAACCGGATCCTTCTACGAGTTCACCACCGGCAATACCTTCGTTACGGCTCCAAACACGGTGAGTGGAGCCTCCCTGCAATCCTGGGAAGGCCGACTGCTGGTCCTGCCGACCGGCCAGATACTCTACGCTGCGGCGGATGGCTCGACCATCGACGTCGAGCTTTACACGCACGCCGGTACCATCAACAGTGCCTGGCGGCCGACCATTACTTCCGTCCCGAGCACCGTAACCCATGGCAACACCTACACTCTCTCGGGTACGCAACTCAACGGACTCTCCGCTGGCGCCGCCTATGGCGACGACGCGCAGATGGCCACCAGTTTCCCACTGGTAGTGATTCGAAATACGGCGTCGAAGCATTTCTTCTTCGCTCGCACCCACAACTTCAGCACGATGGGCATCGCCACCGGCAGCACCATCGTTTCCACCTCGTTTGATGTTCCCACGGGCATCGAAACGGGCCCCAGTACTGTCTATGTCGTTGCTAACGGTATTCCGTCGGCCGGCAAAGCCATCACGGTAAATTAGTAATCTGTGATCGCCCCGTCTTTCCGGGAAAACACGGAAGGACGGGGCGTTTGTTAAACCTACTCACCGCCGCAATCGCAAAGGTTGCCAGCTGTTCTGGCGCAGGAAGTCCCGCTTGGAATTTGGTAGACGAGGTCATCAAGTGATCGCTACGCGCGTCGAAAAGCTGAAGTTCCTTACAGAGGAAATGCATATCGCACATTGCCTGGCGACACATGGGATTGCGGCTAATTGAGTCGACGACTCTGATTCTCAACTTTGCCCATGGCAACTCGCGGCGTTGGCGCGCTCGCTACGCTTTTCTTTTAGCCAGTGCCGGTTCGTATGCCGCCTGAAGCTTCCGCATTGCAGAAATACCTCTGGATTTCGTCGGGCGCCGTGTCGTTTTTTTTGCGTTTGACGCCCGCAGATGTGTTTCGCGAAGTTCAGCCATAAATTCTGCCCACAGCTTAGGCCCACCTTCTTCCAGGACCTGAGCTAGACCCCTCAGCCTGGCGTCTGGCAAATACTTGTGCCCCCATACAACCATCTCCATCAGAAGAGGAAGCAATCCGATGCCTTTTTCCGTAAGGCTGTAAATGACTTTCTGTTTATGGCTGGCGTCATCCGACTTGACGATGATCCCTTGCTCGATAAGCCTTTGAAGGCGATCGGCCAACATATTCGATGCAATCCCTTCCATAGACTTGGTCAGGAGCTCGCGAAAATGCCTTCGGTTCACGAAAATGATGTCGCGGATGACGAGCAGACTCCATTTATCGCCAAACATTTCGACCATTCGGTTGATAACGCACCCTGACCGGTGATCCTTGCGCACTCTGCCTCCACTTCGACCTGGCATTGCTTGTAGCCGAATCATGATACAACCATTATACAACTAGTTGCATATACTAACTAGTTGTGTTATAGATTTCTCTGGCGACTGGCGAAAATACCGATGTGCCCTGAATGCTGCATTCCGAGCCACCGCCATAGACCTGGCCCAGCCCCCATCGTGATTGCTTCCACCGCGCCGGCGGCGGACGTACCTGACTGGAGATATTTCTTGGCTGGGGTGTCGATTTGGCGCCCAGCCGTTCGATTTACCGGTAGAAGCGGCGGCGGCGAGTTGACCCCGAGCTTTAAGTCTGCATCACAAATATTCAAGGAGGGAACCAAATGAAACGAAAGACCGTCAGAATGATCGCATGGGGAGTCCTTATGCTGGCCCTCGCGCTAGGGATGGCCCGGCAAGTGCAAGCACAGGACGCCAAAACGCCGTATCCCAGCATGGCTCCCCTGGATCAGTACCTGATTGCGGATCGAAACGCCGAGATTGCCCTGGCACGAACCGCGGCCCCGCCGTCGATTTCCCGCGATGCGACAGTTATGGTCCTCGGAAGCCATGGCTATGAAACGGCGTATGAAGGCAAGAACGGCTTTGTCTGCATGGTGGAACGCGCGTGGATGAATCCATTCGACAGTCCCGAATTCTGGAACCCTAAGAATCGCAGTCCGATTTGCCTCAATCCGCCCGCCGCTCGGACGGTGCTGCCGATCACTTTGATGAGGACAAAATTGGTATTGGCTGGAAAATCGAAAGAAGGCGTCAAGGAGAGTGTCAAGGCCGCGATTGAGAAAAAGGAATTGCCGGCTCTTGAGGCGGGGGCGATGAGCTACATGATGTCCAAGGATGCGTACCTCACTGATAAGGGTGGGCACAACATGGCCCATCTTATGTTCTACATGCCGCTCGGTACGGTATGGGGCGCAAATCTGGTGGACTCCTCAAATAATGTGTCGGAACCGTTCCCGGGATCTCCACTCTTACTGGCTCCATCGTACAAAGGCAACCCAGAACCGATCGATATGTTCCTGATGGAGACTGGTGTGTGGTCGGATGGAACGACGGCACCAATGTAGAACGCCGCGTTGAGAGAAATACGGGTGTCACGCCCGCGTGTTTGCTCAGCAGTTCGGTCAAGACTGGAGCGTGAGAGCGTGGTGAAAGCTGGATTTGAGAGAGCGGAAAGGACCGTCTCGCAGCGCGGGCGGCTGCTTCTGGCCGCGTTGCTTTTGTTCCCGTCAACTGCGCTTGGACAAGCGCAGGTGCCAGCAAAGCCGGAGCCCGCCACAATTCGCCCGTTCAAAGCGCATGTTCCCAACCGCGTTCTCATTGATCTTCGGCGCCGTCTGGCGGAAACCAAATGGCCCGATCAACTTCCGGGCACGACATGGGAATACGGCGCCGACATCAAAAAGGTCCGAGAGTTGGCGGAGTATTGGCAGAACGGCTACGACTGGCGTACCCAGGAAGCCAAAATCAACCGTTTTGACCAGTTCACCACGGAAATTGATGGGCAGCAGATTCATTTTATCCATGAGCGCTCGTCCCGCCCCGACGCAATACCCTTGCTGCTCATTCACGGCTGGCCCGGTTCGATTCTTGAATTTCTCGCATTGATTGAGCCGCTAACCCACCCCAAGGACAGCCATAGCCCGGCATTCCACGTCATCATTCCTTCGCTTCCTGGCTTTGGATTTTCCGGACCCACCACAACTCGGGGCTGGGGCCCGCAGCGCATGGCGAAGGCTCTGGTCGTTCTGATGGATCGTTTGGGCTATTCCCGGTATGGCATCCAGGGTGGCGACTGGGGTTCGTTAATAGCCCGTGACATGGCTTACCAAGCGCCCGCGCACGTGATCGGGCTTCACTTGAACCTTATTACCGCGGACCCGCCGAACCAGGAAGCAGTTGCGCAAATGAGCGATACGGAGCGGAAACGGTTTTCGTTCTTTGACCGAGGAGAGAGCAGCTTTTTTTTCCTCCAGGCCAGTGAACCGCAGACTCTTGCCTACGCCCTGACGGACTCCCCGGTTGGGTGGTTGGCCTGGATGATAGGAAAATTTCAACTGCTTACCGACAACAACGGCGATTTTCTTACGGCTGTGGATCGCGACACATTTTTAACCGATGTCACGCTCTATTGGGCCACCGGTACGGTTGGCTCCGCCATGCGAATCTATCGTGAGAACCGGCTCACTGGAGAAGAGGCGGCGCGAATGCCCCGCCTGGAGACTCCTGTGGCGTATGCAGATTTTCCGAGGGAGGTAGCTGTCCCTCCGTTTCGCTGGATTACGCCGACTTACAACGTAGTACAAAGGACGGAGATGCCGCGGGGCGGACACTTCGCGGCTTTGGAACAGCCCGATCTCCTGCTTGACGATATACGCAAGTTCTTTAATGAGGTGATCGCCCGGTGACCGAGCGTGATCGACCCTCAGAGAAAGGGGAACTAGCGGTGACCGAAGAAGACTTCCTCAAGAGGTACCATCCCGGCTGGCAAGAGTGTGACCCCGCCCAGAATGAGTACAAAGGGTGTGCCGCGCTGGCAATGTCCGGAAGCCTGGCGCCAACCGCGTTGGCAGGCATCGTGGCCCCAAGCGGCGATGCGGAAGAATGCGAGCCCGTCAAGGGCACGATTGCAGCACCTAACAAATTGCGGAAGTGCTCCGATGACATTTCAAGTCTTGACACCTGCACGCCGGAGGGTTCCGGCCTTGAGCTTCGAGACCGGTTGGAAGAAAGCGACCACCAGGTGTCCGTGGTCGCATCTGCGCCCGCGCGCGACGAACACGCCACGACTGCAATCGAACAACGTGCCGCCGATCGCGTCCTTAAGCCATCTAGCGCAGATCGAATCAAGAAGGCTACAGATGCGGCGTTTCGAGGAACTGCCGAAGAGCGCGCCGCGGGATTGGCCGAACCTCTTCCGCCGCAGCGGCAGTCCGCCAAAATCGCAATCAAAGCCAACGGGAGAATTGTTTTCATCGATCCTGATGACGTCATCGCCGTTGAGGCCGAAGGCAACTATGTGTCACTGCAGCGTCGGTCTGACTCATACTTGCTGCGCGAGTCCATCTCCGTCATGGCAGAGATACTCAAGCCGTACGGTTTTGTTCGGATTCATCGATCCGTACTTGTGAACAGTTCGTTTGTGGAGCATATCCAATCGCAGCCGACAGGGGCATACGGACTTCGTACAAAGGGTGGAAAGGAGTACACAGTTACACGGACCTACAAGAACAATCTCAAATCGCTGGCAGCAGCCTGGATCGGGACCGACATGTTTCTTGACGAATAAGCGGCTTCTCGCGCTTCCAGTGTCCCAAGCGGGCATCCCTATGAAAACTTGGCTATTGTGTTTGCTGATCGGGTGCCGTTCGGAACTCGTGCAGTTTCGCAGGGTAGAGTCGGTCTGTGGGCGCGAGAAGCGTGTTGCAATCGAATGTCTCGGGTTGACGTTCACTTGCAAGAAGCTCGGAGCTGACCGGCGCACCGACCGCGTAATTTCCCAATTTCTCCCCCGACTTTGCCCCAGCCCGCAGTTAACTTGCAATAACGTCTGGTGGGGACCACCCGTAAGCTGTAGAAAAGATTGGTAGGCGCGGCAGGAATTGAACCTGCAACCCTCGGATTAGAAATCCGATGCTCTATCCGTTTGAGCTACGCGCCCGGCTACAACTTATTCTAGCGAGGCCATGGCTGGCGTCAACGCCTTTGCAGTCTCATTGCAGAATAGCAGACGAGACGCGGAGATCAGGAGACCAGCGTTTCCCGAGGTCCCGTATTTCTGCCACAAGACATCGAGCCGGCCCTAACCGGGCCGGCTCGAATAGTTAGACGAACAACCAGGTCGCTGCGCTTTACTGCACAGCGAAAATCAGGTCATCGTGATCGTTGTACGCTCCCGTAGTGCACGAAGACGCTCTTCCCTGATAGCGGAATTGCGCCCGAACGGCCTGCAAGGCGCCCGTGGGCAGCGTGAACGTCGCCGACAAGCTCTGCGCTCCAGCCTTAGTGGGCACAATCGTCTTGATGAAAACCCACGAAGCGCTGTTGGCATTGGCCGCATAGTAAAGGTCGAGAGCGTCGGAGGTGTAGCCAGTCCAGGCCCACACCGTTGCCGTCACCGTCACCGTGGTCCCGTGCGTCAACGCGTTGCCACTGGTCGAAGCCACTACGATGCGGTCGTTGGACTCGTCGGAATGGAATGTCCCAGAGGTGCCGTCCGCGCAGGAGTTGTTGATGGTGTTAGGTTGATTGGGTTCTGCGCCGCCCGACATGTGGTCGCGTCCCAGCAGTAGTGACGGACCCGAGTCGCACGAGATGCCCACGGTCGAGCATTCCGGAGCTTTCAGCGTAGAGCTGTAAACCGCAGTCTGCGCCCCTGAGGCCGAACTCACCGTCAAAGCGATGTTCGTGCTGTGGTTGAGTGAGCCGGACGTTCCGGTCACGACTACCGTGGCGTTTCCGATGGTCGCCGTGGCGGAGGCCGTGAGTGTGAGGGTTGAAGTCGCGCTGCTGTTCGCCGGCGGAGTCACTGGATTCGGGGAGAACTGCGCGGTCACACCACTGGGCAGTCCGGTCGCGGTAAGCGTAGTTGCAGAACTGAAACTGTTCTGGCTGGTGATGGTGATCGTACTGGTGCCATTGCCACCTTGTTTTATGGTCAGCGAGGCGGGCGAGGCGCTGATCGTAAAGTTTGGCGTCGCGCCTGCATTGACTGTAAGGGCCAGGGTAGTACTTGCGTTCAGGCTGCCAGAGGTTCCGGTGATGGTCACCGTAAACGTTCCAGTACTGGCTGATGCACTCGCCGTCAGCGTAAGTGTGCTGGTGGTGCTGGTAGGATTCGGATTGAACACCGCGGTCACACCGCTAGGCAGACCGGACGCGGCAAGACTTACACTACCGTTGAATCCGTTTAGGTCGTTGACGGTGATGGTGCTGGTGCCGCCCGCGCCACCTTGGGTGATGGTCAAGCTGTTCGGGGAATCCGAGAGCGTGAAGCTGGGAGATGCAGACCCGGCCAGTGCGTTAATCAGGTTCTGCCCATTCATGCTTCCCCATCCGGTTACCAGGTCGTAGCCAGTAACGGCGTTGTACGATTTGCCCTTGCCGTTGTTGTTATTCCCGCTGGTAATGTCGTGGAAGTCGCTGTCGTAGTTGGAACTCTCAGCGATCGGATAGATGAGCGGATTCAGGAAACCCAGAGTCGAGTTGCCGTTAGCCACTACTTGCTGATTGGTCAGCGCGAGAAAGCCGGCCCAACGCGGCGCCGCGAAGCTGGTGCCACCCCAGTCTCCGGCACACGAGCCTTGGTCGCAGAGGTAATTGTCGAAATTCCCCTCCGCGGCTACGTCCGGAAGGTTGCGGATGGTGGTGGAAGCTCCATTGGACGAATTGGCCACTCCTACCTGCCAGCTCGGTATGGCGAAGCCGTTGTCAGCAGGGCCGCCGCTGCTGTCTGCCCACCCCGTTTCGGATACCCATGAGCCACCCGGGCCAGTCGTGGTCAAGTCGGTCCCGCCGACAGCTACCACGTAAACGCTTTCCGCGGGGTAGCTTTCATCGGTAGCGTTATTGCCGGTGTAGGCTCCGGCGTCTCCGGATGCGACGAAAAGATTCTGACCTTGCGCCGCGAATTCCTGGAAGATGGGATCGTCCGACGAAGTGTCATCGGGATTCCAGCCCCAGGAGCAACTGATTTGTTTCGTAATGTCCTCCGTAGCCATTTTGTTGAACATGTCGGTGTCACCAACGCCGATTGAAGTGGTGCCGGGCGCAATGTAAACACGGACCTGGGTCATGCCGGGCGCCATGGAAGCTGCCTGCACGATGTCCAGAACCTGTTCTCCATCGTCGCCGTCCGAACCGCCGCTGGCGCCGTCGATCAGCACGTTGTTGATGGCGACACTGTTTGACTGGCCGTCAAAAGTAGCCGTCACATCGCTCATGTTGTAGCCGTCAAACTCCACCAGCCCGACTGCCTGGCCGGTACCGGTAAGGGCCGTACCGCCGTAGTAGGCTGCCCGCATGTCACTGCCCAGATACGCACCACCAGGGCCCGAACCGCCGGCGTTGCTGCGAATTGGTTGTCCTGCTGGAACTCGCATAAGCTTGGGGCGTGGTATGGAAAAGTCATTCAGACCGGCAATATGCGCCACAGGAACGCTCAGATCGAGGGAGGGTTCTCGATCCGGCGAATAAAAAGTCCGGTTTTCCGTGGGATGCTGATAAACAGTCATCACCACATGGAAGGCCTTTTCGATTTGCGCCACCGAGCCATTGATGTCTACCAGCCGGCGATTCGGAGGCGTATCGGTGACCGTAAAGCCATTGGCCTTGGCGAAATTGACCACGGCTTGGTAGTCCTGCACTGTGGGGCCGAACTGTTCGGTGAACTGGGCCACGCTGAGAAATTGGCGGTAGTCGGGGCTAGATGGATCATAGAGCCGACCTAGCAAGCTGGTCAGTTCGCTTTGGTTGCGGAGCGGCAGAACGATGGCAAGATTCATACGCTGAGTGGGGGGAAGTAAACCCACCGGCGCGGCCTGCCCGCTGGCAACTACCGGCCGGACATGATTATGCAAAGCCTGTAGGGGCTGCTGAGCTTGTACTGGGATTGTGAACAACATGAAAGCCGCTGTGCAGACTAGCGCTGCCAGGGTTTGAAGAGGGAGGGCATTCTTTTTCATGTTCTTATCCTGTCTGGTTCGCGAGATGTCGAACCTTGGCCGTTGGAACGTACCTGCCAGCCAATAATTGCGGCATCTTAACCCACATTGAATGTCTTTGCGCAAGGTTTTTGTGTAGCGTTACGGAAATGGAAATTGCTTGCGGCTATGGTAAAAGTTTTCTATGAGCAAGCAAAGGTTCGCGGTGGTTGGCGCGGGCGGGGTCGGCGGATACTTCGCAGCCGTCTTGGCGCGGGCTGGCCACTCGGTTTCGGTGGTGGCTCGCGGGCAAACTCTTGAAGCCATTCGTCGGGGCGGCCTGAGGGTGATAAGCCCCAAGGGCGACTTCACGGTCGCAGTCGCCAAGGCGAGTGACAAATCAGAAGATATTGGCCCGGTCGACGCCGTGATTCTCGCCGTCAAAGCCTGGCAGGTCACCGAAGCCGCGAGTGCGATGAAACCCCTCCTGACACCACTGACCAAGGTGCTTCCGCTGGAGAATGGCGTGGAGGCAACGGAGCAGTTACGGCAGGTTCTCGGTGGAAGCCATGCCTTGATGGGCCTTTGCCGGATCATCGCTTCGGTCGAGTCGCCAGGCTGCATTCGCCACGGCGGACTGGAGCCCATGGTTGCACTCGGCGAAGCGGACGGCTCGCCTCTGTCCGCAAATGCGTTGGCGTTGGCAGAGGCGCTCAAGTCTGCCGACGTCACTGTGCAGACTCCAGCAGACATGCAAGCGGCATTGTGGGAAAAGCTGCTGTTCATCGCTGCCGTAAGTGGTACAGGCGCTGTGACACGTTACAGGATTGGGGAGTTTCGCACCTGTCCTCCAACTCGCGAACTCTTGCGGCAGTTGATGGAGGAGGTAGCCGCCGTCGCGCGTAGCCGCAGCGTTCATCTCTCAGAAGATGTGGTTTCGCGCACCCTCGCGTTCGTAGACTCTAGCCCCGCCGACGGCACCGCGTCCATGCAGCGAGACATGGCAGCGGGCCGGCCATCTGAGCTTGAGGCCATCATCGGTGCCGTGGTCCGCTTCGGTGGTCGGGCCGGTGTCGCAACGCCAGCCATGGATTACGTTTATGCCAGCCTGCTGCCGCAGGAGAGGCGGGCGCGTGGGCGATGACCCGTCGATTACGAAGCAGCCTTACACCGAGAGGCCTGCCAACGCCGACGACTGGACGATAGAATTGAACTGGAAGGAGTCGTGTATGGTCTTGCCGGAAGGTTTTGATGAATCGCTGAGCGAGGTTATCGAAGACGCTCACGAGTTTGCAGTTGATCTGAACTACCTCGTTATAGCGAATCACAAATTTACGATGGAAGGAATCAAACGGGCGGAAGATGAAGCGCTGACCGGCCTACAGGACTCCCTGAAATACGAAACCGACCGCGATATTGTGTCGTCGATCATTTGCCATGAGGAAAACTTCTTTGACAATCTCCGCGTGGCTGCGCGGAATCTAGCGGTAGTTGGGCTTGTTACGCGATTACAGCATTGGGCTGGAGCCTACGCACGCCGGATTGACCCCACCCGAGAGGCAGGGCAGTCGGTGCAGAAAGAGCTAAGCTTCCTAAACAGCCAACTCGGTGCGCCTCCTATAGAGACCTCATTCTTTCTCAAACTCGCCGAAGTGCGGCACTCTGTGATTCACGCCGATTCGCAACCCCGATGGACTCATCTTGGGAAAGCCAGAAGCGTCGATCCGCGCTACGCCCCAAACGGCTACCGTGTAGAAGTGGAAGACGAATATCTCGAGGATGCAGTTGCCAAGGCGATCACCCAGATTAAGTGGTACGACGAAAAGCTCGCATCGTGCCAAAATTAAAGTGCACGGGAAGCAAGGCTACTTCGGAGTGTGGTCGGCGGAGTCGGCTTCGTGTTGAGGCCGTCTGTGAGCTTTTACTCCTGTCAGGATGGCTAGGACAATCCAGGCAAACAGCGGGTTGATGATTAGCCCAAGGATTGTCCAACATATTGCGCTGCGCCCACGCTTTTGTGCCGACTGACCCAGCGCAATTGCCAGCAGCGCCCAGACCGCCAACAAAACGAACGCGGAAACAGCCTGGGCGGAATCCAAGTTCATTTGAGTTGTCCTCACCGGCGCGGCCTTCTCAATTCACCTTCTATTACCAGTGCCGCGCTTACTCGTGCTCCGCGTTTTACCTCTAGGCCTAACCACTTTCATCTCGCCACCGCAATCCGGGCATTGTTTGCCGGGTCGGGCGATTCTGTTGCACTTGGCGCATTTAACCATGCGCGATTTTACACCACCGCTAGCCTGCGCCATCACCGGCACGGGGCTCCTTACAACACAGGACGTGCGGCCAGTCTCGTAGGGCTGGAAGCTCAGAGAAGCGCTCCCCAATTTTCCCCCTTGCTCCACAGCCCCAGCCTCAGCGAAGATGCCTTCATCTCCTTAACGCTAAGTGGCTAGCAAACTAAAACTCGCACGCGAGAAGAACCTTTCCCCAGCCGCTGCCAAGCTTCGCCTGCTAAAACGTCTGCGATGCACATTGAAATTCGAAAAGCAGGCGTGGGACGGCGGTGCACAACTGGTGGCTGGCGTGGACGAAGTCGGCCGCGGATCGTTGTTTGGGCCGGTAGTTGCCGCAGCCGTCATTCTTGACCCCGCGTATCGCATTCGCGGTCTGCGGGATTCAAAACTGCTGCCCGCAGAACGCCGAGAAGTGTTGGCGGAGCGCATTCGCGAGCACTGCATCGCCTGGGCAATTGCCGCAGTGGACGCCGCCCGCATCGACCAGATCAATATTTACCAGGCCTCGCGCGTGGCCATGCGCGAAGCCGTCATGCAATTGCAGCCGAGACCGAATCATCTGCTGGTCGACGCCGTCCGCCTGGATTGCGATTTGCCGCAGCAACCGATCATCCACGGCGATGCGCTGTCTGCCTCCATCGCCGCTGCCTCCATCCTCGCCAAAGTCGAGCGCGATCGCATGATCTGCGGCTGGGACCCGGTATTTCCCGCGTACGGGCTGGCTTCGAACAAAGGCTACAGCACGCCGCGTCATCTAGCTGCCCTGCGCCAGCACGGCCCGTCGCCTTTGCATCGCCAATCGTTTGCGCCGGTGTGGAGCAACCCTGTGCCGCAGGAGGTTCTGGCCTTCATGCTGGATGAAAAACCGGAAGAAGTATTGAGCGAGATGCTGGAAGAAGTCAGCGAAGCCGTGGGCTAGGAAGCTGCGGAAAACCTCCATCTGCCGACGGAGAACCACGCCAGGGGGCTCAAGGCCGCGCTGACCCCACAACGCCTTACGCGGCCCTGAAGGCCGCTCTTCCACGGTAGTGCCAGCGTTTGTGGCTTTTTCCGCACCCTGCCAAGCGGCGGTCTAGATCTCTTTTCCCAGCTTGGCGCTCACCTCCTTGGCTAAAGCTTCGACCGCGTGCATCTTGGTTGCCGCCAGCGACGGGAGTTCCGGAACTTGCAGCGCCATTTCGCAGGACAGCAGCAACGCGGTGAGGGTGTCTTTCAATTGGTGATGCAGCGCCTGTTCGGCGTCGCTTTTCGCCGCCAGCACTTCCCGCTTGCGCCGCTGCAAGGCCGAGCGCAATTCCCGCGCCGCGCGGGCAGTTCCAGTGATGGCAAAGTTCAGGTAAACCGGAACCGCCGATCCCAGGTACTTGAGCACGGTCTCGCCTTCGTCGGGTTGCGCATCCAGCAAGAGCAGGTCAAAGACCACCGCAGAAAATTCCTTTTCCTGCAATTGCCCGACCGCTTCCCGCAGACCGGTGCAGACGACCACCGGTTCAAGGGTTGCTTCCTCCAGCGCTCGGGCGCACTCCTGAGCTTTTGCTACGCAAGTAATCAGTAAAATCATGCCCGAACCGATTGCACGCGACTGGCCACAGAGCCTCTGTTGAAAATGCAGGAGTTCCGCCGGCCCGCGAGCCCGCGCCATCCCGCCACGGGAATCCCCGTTCCTATAGTTAACACTCGTCGGCACCATATTCCTTCAGCTTGCGGTAAAGCGTGGTTTTGCCGATTCCCAGCAGCCGCGCTGCCAGCAGTTTGTCGCCATTGAGTTGCATGATGGTGCCCAGAATGGTCTGCTTTTCCAGTTCCGACATCGGAATAATCTTGGCGCAGCCGTTTCGGTCGATGGTGATACGACCATTGCCCCCGTTGACCACGCTGGGCAGATCGGTGAGATGGATTTCCGGTCCGCTATTGAGGGCGCAGGCCCGTTCCAGGCAGTTTTCCAGCTCACGCACATTTCCCGGCCAATCGTAGGCCAGCATGGCCTTCAGGGCGGCGTCGCTGAGAGTACACTCCCGTCCCGTATCGCGTGACAACCGGTCGAGGAAGTGTCCCGCCAGTAATGGGATGTCCTGCCGCCGCTCCCGCAGGCTAGGAATCTTCAGACTGAGTACATTCAGGCGGAAGTACAAGTCGCGCCGGAAGTTTCCTTGGGCGACCGCTTGTTCCAAGTCACGGTTCGTGGCAGCCAGAACACGAACGTTGATCGGCAGCCGCCGGGTGCCGCCAACGGGACGGATTTCCTTCTCTTGAATCGCGCGCAGCAGTTTGGCCTGCAGGTCGACCGGCATCTCCCCGATTTCATCGAAAAACACCGTGCCGCCCTCGGCCATGTTCAACAGTCCGTCCTTCGCCTGCACCGCCCCGGTAAAAGCTCCTTTCACATAGCCGAACAGTTCACTTTCGATCAGGGTTGGCACCAGCGAACCGCAATCCACAGGGATGAAAGGCTTGTCGCGAACGGGGCCGGAAAAGTGAATCGACCGCGCCACCAACTCTTTGCCCGTGCCGCTCTCTCCCAAGATCAACACGGGGTGGTGGCTCTGCGACGCTTTGGCGATCATGCGGTACAACCGCTCCATCTCCGGCGCCGTACCCACGATTCCCGAAAAACCCTGCTTCGATTTGATCCTCTCCCGCAGGATCCGGTTTTCACTTTTGAGTTTCAAGTGCGCCGAAACGCGCTCCAGCAGGATGCGCAGTTCGTCCATACTGAATGGCTTGGTCACATAGTCGTAAGCGCCGTTCTTCATGGCCTGCACCGCCGACTGCACCGTGCCGCAACCGGTCACTACGATGACCTCCGCATCGGGCTGCTGTTGCTTGATTTTATTCAGCGCCTCCAGCCCTCCTGCCCCCGGCAATTTCAGATCGAGCAATATTACGTCGATGGCGTGCGACTCCAGCAGGCGGTAGGTGTGCTCGGCAGAATCGGCCACCAGGGCGTTGAAGCCCAGGTTGCGCGCAACCTCGCGGCAGACCTCGCGAATGGAACGTTCGTCATCAACAATCACCAGGTTCAGAAAATTCCCCGGCTCGGATGTGGGCATGTCGACAGCAGGCGCCGCAGCGGTAGTCATGGTCATCGTCCCTCTCTTTAAGTCTCAGGTTGTGGCGCAGAAGCCGCCTCAAATCGGCCGCCGGCTTCTTTGGTAGTGTGAGGTGCGAACTGCGCTGGCAGACGGACAACCACTCGCGCCCCTTTTCCTGGTTCGCTCTCCACCACGATGGTTCCCCCATTCTGTTGGACGATGCTGGAAACCGTGGAGAGTCCCAGCCCGTTGCCCTTACCGGGTTTCTTGGTGGTGAAGAAAGGCTGGAAGACGCGGGCACGCGTCTCGGCATCCATGCCGCAACCGGTATCACCGACTTCGACCTCGATGTGCGGCATCGCCGATGCGGTATGCCCAGAGTCTGAGAAGGCCAAGCCACAGTTGCGGGTGGTGAGAGTGATACGACCGCCATCCGGCATGGCATCCCGGGCATTCAGCAGCAGGTTCAAGATAATCTGTTGGGCGTGCGCCGGGTCCATCTTCACCATGCCCAAGTCAGCGGCCAGATGTGTAACCAACTCGATGTCCTCCCCAATCAGGCGTACCAGCAAATTGCTCAGACCTGTGATGGCGTCATTGAATGACAGCAAACTCGCAGCCACCACCCCTTGCTGAGCCACGGCCAGCAGTTGCTGGATCAGTTCGGTGCCGTGCGCGGCTGCAATACGGATTTCCTGCGCGTATCGTCGCAGTGGACTCTGTTTCTCCAGCCTGGCCAGCAACAAGTCGGAGCACAGCACCACTCCAGTAAGCAGGTTATTGAAGTCATGCGCCACCCCGCTCACTAAACGGCCGATGGCCTCCAGCGTTTGTGCAGTTCGTAACTGTTGCTCGGCGATCGCTTCCGCCGATTCCAGTTTGGGCTGAACCTGTGCCAGTGCGTTCATGGGACAAAGAAAAATGACGAGTGTTCAGGACCGGAACGCTTCCCGATCCGGTCACACGATTGGCTGAGCAAGCTCCCTATTCGGGAAGTCTAGGCGGGGCAGACCGAGAGTTATTAGGACTGCCATCACAGGGTAGAAGTGATGGCCAAACTGGGACTTCAGGAACCAGTGGATATCGCAGCCAGTTCTTATCTCTCGTTTTTTCAATAGAAAAGCAGAACGCAAAGATGGCCTATCCCTGTAGAGGCAGGGGCTGGAGTAGTCGGAAGGTGAGTCGTCGACCGGTGGAAAACTGAACATCATTCGTGCCAGCCGGCAATTCGGCGCTCGGGGTTGACCGGGGACGTTCCCGCGGGCCGCCTTTCGAGAAGACACTCGATGTGTGTACTTCAATAGCCTTGCCATCCATGACTACGGCTGAAAGCGTCAATCGCAGATAGCCCGGCTCTCGAGGCTCGGAGGCTTTTGCCTCTACCACCCTGCCCGTAATCGCAATTCCGCTGGGGGCCAGGGTTTGTCCCTGCACCACGATCGGTTCCTCCAATACAGCCTGAAACTGGTCACCCGAACGCGACTCCGCACTGGACACGGACGACTGCAACCGGATCACGATGCGAGTCCCGGCCGGAATGGAAATGGAAGCAAATGCCTGCGTGGGAGAGATTCCCGCGCGGTGTGGCGGATTGTCAAACGGAAGGGGGTTGGACCGGGCATTCTCCTTTGCGGACAGCAACCCCGGTTGGCGCGAACATGCCGGAAATAGCATCAACGCCAGCCCCACAAATACCCACACGGATCGCCCCGTCCGCTTCATGACTTGATCCTGCCTGCCATCCGCCCCGGCGGCAAGTCGCACGGCAGATGCCATCCCGCGGCCTCGATGGCTCAATCAGATACGAGCGCCGGAGGGCTGAACCAGGGAGTTTCTTCTCAGTAATGCCTTGCCATCATGGAATCATGCAGGAAAGGAGCGTGCTCAATCGTAGGAATGTCTTTGTCATCCACCTCACGCCATGCGGCCGCCTCAGGGAATCTGAAGGCACTTATTGACATCGGTCATGATCGCTGAGGCGGTGGGCTCGGTCAGGCCGCCGGCCAGAGTGGTGGGCACTCCGCGCGCTTCCACATCAACCCGATAGGAGATGGGGCCGAGCTTGCTAATGGCCCAATTCATCCCCGCGACCACGTTTTGCTGGCCCCCGCTTTGTGCCCCAGGGGTAGCGACGACGATTATATTCTCGGCAGACTTCAGAATATGGTTGCGAACGATCACGCGGTGGATGGCATCCTTGGGAATGGTGGTTCTGATGAGGAACTAGATGTCCTAAGTTGACCATGGTCTTTGACCATGATACGATATATCTGGTGGAGCAAATCGCCATTTCGAAGTTCAAGGCTACCTGCCTGGCAGTCTTGGAACGCGTGCGGAAGACAGGGAAACCAGTGCTGGTCACGCGGTTTGGCGAACCCGTGGCCGAGGTCGGGCCACCCTCGGTTGCGAACCCCGCCCGCCGCGAGCTGGGATCGATGCGAGGCACCGCCCGGATCCTGGGTGACATCGTTTCTCCGGCCAGCGATGAAGATGATTGGGAAGTGCTGCGTTCATGAGGCTGCTGCTCGACACCCACATCTGGCTGTGGAGCGAACTGGAGCCAGAGCGCCTTTCCCAGCGAGTCTCTAACGCAATCCAGGATCCCGACAACGAACTCTGGCTGTCGCCCATCAGCGTCTGGGAACTGATCGTGTTGTGGCAGAAGAAGCGAATTCTCCCCGGCGAGAATATCGAAACCTGGATTCCCCAGGCACTGCGGGCATTGCCTTTACAGGAGGCCACCATCACCTACGAGGTCGCGCGGGAAGTGGCGCGCCTGCGGCTTAAACACCGCGACCCCGCTGACCGCTTCCTGGTGGCTACCGCCAAAGTTTTCGATTTAACCCTGGTGACCGCGGATGAGCGCCTAATGAAAGTTCGTGAGACTTCGGTATTGGCCAATCGTGAGAGCACCTAAACATAAAGCGCCTCCTGGGAATCGGACGCCGACATTCTGTTCGGTTTACGTCACACCCCCGCTCTTCTCATCCCCTTAGCCGTCGTAGTAACGGCCGTTGACCTCTTCCCCGACGATCGCAAAGTCGCACTTGGACGTATTCAACGGGTCCGACTTCCACGAAAAACCGATGGCAGGAACTTCGACTTGTGCCTCAAGCTGGCACGTGGCACGCGCGCCAGTGAACCGGAAATGCCTGGAGGCGTCGTCGTACTTCACCGGCTCTCCGGTTGATTTCCAGACCATCCTGAAATTCATCCGTGCGGGCGTGGCGATTGAGTCGAGCGCCGGCCACCGCGGCTGGTCAACCACGGCGACGCTCTGCATTTCCAATGTGAACGTGTTCCCGTCCGGACTGATATTCAGACCACCCTTCGGCACAGGCACCACCCAGTAAAGTCCGGAAGGCGCGATGGGTGGGTGGAAGTCATGTATCTGGTTGGCGGGGACAGCCTGTCCCCGGAAAAGCGTGAGTCATATATGGGTAAAGGTGCCCTGCTGCGTGGTTCGGGCGCCCCAGTACTCGCCCTGCACTACCCCATAATCGGTGGTTGGACTGCCAAACGCGATTCGGTTCCCCTTATTATCGGTCCCGATGCCAGTGAAAGTGCTGCAGCGGGCCACTTGCCCTTTGAAATGGTAAATGTGGGAAGGCTCTAAATTCGTTCCCGCTGGCTGGTTGTGACTGCCATTCTTATCCAGCCATGGAATTGGGTAGGGATCGCTGCCGCCGTTCGCGGCGGCGGGTTGTTGGTCAGCGAAAATCGCGGCCGGCGCAACAAACGGAATGGCGGCCAAAACACCAGCCTTTAAGACGATCCTGCGGCTGCAAACTGGGCACGACTGGCTGATCCGGGTCATCTGGACATCCTCCGAGGCAAGATTGTCTCCCCGACACGATAGCCCACTTGAGTCGCCAGTGCCAGTTCCTCAAGGCAAGTCTTCGTCGGCCAAACAAAAGGAGCGGCTTTCGCCGCCCCTCTTTTGTTCTAAAACCAACGCCAGAACTAATTCGTCGAGCTGCCCACACCCGCTGACGCGCTGCGGTCGCCATCCGGCTGAACCACGACGCCGTCAAACGGAGTTGCGGCTACGAAATGGCCGTGCACCACGCTGATGCGGCGCAGCGGATATCCCGTGTCCGGCCCACGCTGCCAGCTTTGGCCATTGTCCTGACTTTCAAAGACAACGCCGGTTTCGGTGCTGGTAGCGAGCAAGCGATGGCTGCTCTGGTCATAGGTGATGGAGCTGATGTTCTTGTCCGGGAGGCCATTCTGCATGTGCTCCCAGCCGCCGCCCGCATTCGGACTGCGGAAAGCGCCTTCGCGGGAGGCAATCATGATCTCCTTTTCAGGAGTGATGGTGAGGCTGCGAATGCTGCTGACGAACGGAGCCAGAGTGTCCGACTCCTGCCAGCTTGCACCGCCGTTGGTAGAGGTCAGCACACTGCTGCGTGTGGCCAGGGCAATCAATTCACCGTCAGCTTGTACCGAGACAAAGTCCTTTTGCCCCTTGACCGGCCCGCCATTCCAGCTCTGACCCTCATTCGAGCTGGTATAGAGCCCGGCCGCGGTCGCCGCCAGCCAGTGCTTAGGCGTGATCTCGATGTCGCTGACCTTGGCGGTCAGTACCGAGCGCACCGTAGTCTTGGTCTTTCTGGATCCCTTCTCTTCAACGATGTTGTTGATCGGGCTCCAGGTGGAAGCATTGCGGCGCAGCTCGAACATGCCGCGATTGGTCCCCGCGATAATGTCTCCGTCGGTCGCTTGCTTCAGAACAAATACGTCTCTGCCATCCAGTCCCGCGCTCTTCTGCATCCAGTGCTGGCCGCCGTCGTGCGATGCGAAGACACCACCCAGTTCGCGGTCATTGACCACGCCCACATAGATGGTCTCGGGATCTTTCTTGTCCGCGAGAATGGTGGTGACATAGCGATGGGTGTAACCGTGATTGGAAGCGGTGAAGCTCTCGGCCCCGTTGTTGCTGGCCAACACTCCCGCGCGATCAGTCGCCAGCAGCACGCGCTGGGAGTTCCGAGGATCAACCATAACGTCGTTGATCACGACTTCAGGATTGGTCACTCGCTTCCAGGTCTTGCCGGAGTCAGCGGTTCTCCACAGACCTTCCGTCGTTCCCGCGTAGACGATGGCGGGATTGCTGGGGTCCTGCTTCAACACGCGAGTGCGGCGCGCTGAAAATGGAATACCCTGAATCTTCTGGAACTGTTCGCCGGCGGTCTGGCTCTTGTAGATGCCCGAGCAGGCGCTGGCGAATACGACCGAGGTGTTGGACGAGTCCACGATGATGGAAAACACATCGGAGTCGTCAATCATACCTTTGTTGATGTGCGCCCAATTGGCGCCGCCATCTGCGGTTTTCCACGCCAGGTGCCAGGTGCCGGCGTACACCACGCTCGGGTCCTTGGGATCGACGGCGATGGACTCAATATTCTTGATCTCGGAATTGGCGGCAGAAATCTTTTCCCAGTTCTTGCCCGCGTCCTTGCTGCGATACACGCCATCCAGCGCGCCGACAGTCAGAACTTTGGAATCGGAGGCAGCAATGGACAAGGCGCGAATCGACTTGCCGTGCATGGCCGGGACAATTTCCCAAGTCTGGCCACCATTGCGCGAGTGAAATAGCTCGCCAGCTTGCTGGTTCTCTACGCTCCAGACCGCCGCGTACATCTTTTCCGAGTTCTGCGGATCGAGCGCGATGTGGTCGATTACATAGTCATCGCCGCTACCCAGATGAGCGACGCGAGACCAGTCCTGTCCCCCGTTCGTGGAGACGAAAATCGTGCCCGTACTGGTTCCCAGAAATATGTGGTCGGGATTGTGAGGATCATAGGTCAGACTGCGGACATCGCCGCCGTCTGGCCCCAAAGCCGTCCACTGGCCCGCCCAAGCGCTGGCGCAGAGCAGGATAAGTGACATAGCAATCAACAACTTACGATTGACGAAGCTGCTTGTTCCCAAAGTCATAGACTCAGTTTGCCCCTATATGGATGGAATTCCCACAGAGGCACAGCGTGACAGGGTAGCACGGACCGGGCAAGTTACCGAAGGGAAAGGCACGCTGGAACGGGCCGATTGGCCCATAGAGCGCCCCCGCAACCATTGCCAGGAGACGAAAAAGCCGGCCGAGCCCAGGGGGGCCCGGCCGGCTATAGTCTTTCATCTGGTAGCGACGGTTTACGGCTTCGTCGGCGCTTTCTTTTTCGCAGGATGGTCCGGTACCGCCTTCACTTTGGATTCATCCACGGCTTGCGTGCCTTCGCCCGAGTAGGTTCCACCCGCTGGAACCACCCAGTATTCGGCCGTTGTGGTGCCGGCGTTGCCGGTTCGCGTCTCAATGCGGCTGGGATCAATTCCCAACTGCGCTTCGCCGCTGGTGAGATAGGCCTTCGAATTCACGGCACGTTCCGCCGCCAGATTCGGCCGCTTCTCTCCCGCCTCGGCATTACCGACGATCACCAGCCGGGCATCCGCATTCTGTTGCAGGTTCTTGGCAACATCGTCCAGGATGGCCTTGCAAGTGTTGTCCACGCGCCACGGCTTCACTTTATTGGGGAAGTCGCACTGGCTCAGCTTTTGAGCCTGTGGTGGCGCTGGCGGTGGCGCGTTCTCCACATTCACCTGTGTGGAAGCCTGCGCCGTGAGACCCCGCGAATCCGTGCAAGTCGCACTCACGGAAATCGCTCCGGCCGAAGCGCCGGCGGTGTTGAGCGACGCCGTTGACCCGCTACCGGAAACGCTGCCGCCGGTCGAGCTCCAGTTGCTAACGTTGACCGGAACATTGTCCGGACTGGTGCAGGTGCAGGTAATGGTCGAACTCCCGCCCGCCTGCAACGTCGATGGACTGGCGGAGCACGACATCGTGGGAGGATTCTTTGGCGGCTCTTTCACGGTGAAGTTCGCCGAGCAACTGGCGGTTCCGCCGTTCTTCATCTTGGGATCGGAAATGTGGGCGGTGACGGTGTAGCTGCCGCCGGCAACGCCATTGGTGTCGATGCTGGCGGTGTTGTTCTTGCCCGCAACCTTCCCGCCATTACTGGCCCAAGTGTAGGTCAGGGTGTGCTTGGGATTGAAATTGCTGCCGCTGGCAGTGGCTGTGATTGGCTCTCCCACCATTACTGCACTGGGTTGCACGGAACAACTGGCGCCAGGCGTTACGGCTTGCGGATAACCGAAGTTCCACACGATGCCGGTCCGCACCCGCGCACCCTCCAGATCGATGCGTCGCAAACCCGGGAATTCGGGCGCCACCACGTCAGAAAAATTCTGGTGGGCCCAAACCCAATCCGCTTCAACCAATCGGATGCCGATCAAGCGGGTGATTTGAATATCAAGTCCGCCACCCACAATCGCTCCGATGCCGCTTCGCGAGTCCAAGCCCGGAGTCGTCAAATAATTCCAGCCCACCATGGCGTGCCCAAACACGTTCAGCCGGTTGTGCCGGTATTCGAGGTGTGGACCAAACGACAGAGTGGTCTCGTTGGAGTTGCCGTTCTGGTTCCTTCCGAAGTCACCCTCCAACCCCATGTGATTGGTAAAGAAATAAGTGAAGCTGGCGCCGCCGCCGGCCGGCAAGTTCTGCAATTCCAGCCCTACCGGGGCGTTGAGACTTAGGCCCGGTGCCGGAACGGTTCCGCCGGGATGCAACCATTGATAGCCGGTAAAGATTTCGTATTTCGGGGTTTCACCCTGCTGCGCCACCGTAATCGTCGACAGCAGCAACACTGCCAGGGCCACCAACAATCGACAACCGATTACACGCCCACTGTACCTATTGCACAAAACCGACATGTCGTCCTCCGAACTTTCGTGATTAGATAAATTTCCACGCACGCGCATAAAAACTAGAAATTGGGGGCTCCGCGCGCGGCACTGTTAAGATGCCCAGCTCGTTGGGAACAATCCCAACAAACCACACAGTTTTTAAAGAGAAAATGGAGACAACATCATACGCGGCAACCACGAATTTCGTCTACTTTCGTATCCCTGTCGAGTCTCAACTTGATACCGCGCCGTAGCCTCCAGAGTTCGCCTCGCCAGCCTAGGCCGCTTGCAGTATCGGACACTCAGCCCCAATAATGAGTGTGGATATGAGCGCGGAGAAAGTACTTATCGTCGAAGACGAGGAAAACGAGCGCACTGGCCTGGCCGAGGTCGTCTCGGCCTGGGGCTACAGTGCCGAGACCGCGCGGGACGGGGTGGAAGGCCTGGAGAAAGTTACCCGTTGGTCGCCAGCCATCGTCGTAACCGACCTCAAGATGCCGCGCATGGGCGGATTAGAACTCGTAGAGCGTATCGCCGAACTTTCCCAGAACATCGCGATTGTGGTGGTGACAGCGCAGAAGACAATCGACAGCGCCTTTCACGCCGGGCGACTGGGAGTTTACGACTACATCGAGAAACCGATTGATACCACTCGGTTGCGCGCCATTTTGGAGAACGCATCCAAACTGCTCGGCACTTGCAACGAACTGGAGATCACCAAGCGCGCCTTGCGTGACAAGGGTGCTTTCGGTCAACTGGTCGGCTCCTCGAAGAAAATGCAGGAAATCTTCCGCCTGACGGAGATGGTCGCTCCCAGCACCGCGTCGGTGCTGATCACGGGCGCCAGCGGCACCGGCAAGGAGCTGGTGGCTCGTACCATCCATGCTCTAAGTCCTCGACGCAACAAAGCATTCGTTCCCATCAATTGCGCAGCCATTCCTGAGACCCTGATCGAGAGCGAAATCTTCGGCCACGAAAAGGGAGCATTCACCGGCGCACTGGAGCGCCGGACCGGCTGCTTCGAACTGGCGGAGGGCGGGACCCTCCTGCTGGACGAAATCGGCGAAATGCCGGTCGCGACCCAGGCCAAACTGCTGCGCGTGCTGGAGGACCATAAGCTGCGACGTCTGGGCAGCAAGGTGGAGACCACAGTGGATGTTCGCGTCCTGGCGGCCACCAACAAGGTACCGGAAGAAGCAGTCGCTCGCGGGGAGCTGCGCAATGACCTTTACTATCGCCTGAATGTGTTCAACATCCACATGCCCCCGCTACGTGAGCATAAGGACGACCTTCCCGCGCTCGTGGAATGTCTACTGAAAGACATGAACGCCAAGCACGCACGCACCGTGAAAGCCGTCAGTGACGCGGTTTTGACGTCGTTCCAAAACTACTCCTGGCCCGGAAATGTGCGCGAGTTGCGCAATACCCTGGAACGTGCGGTCATCGTCTGCGATGGGGCTGTGATTGAGACCAAACACCTGCCTCCTGGGTTCGGCCAGACCACGCTTCGCGCTTCGTCTGAAGATTCGGATGGCGTGCACCTGGTCGTGGGTACGACCGTGGAAGAGGCCGAGAGATTGCTGGTACTGAAGACCCTGGAGTCCACCAGCAACAATAAAACCCGCGCCGCTGAGATTCTCGGCATTAGCTTGAAAACCCTGCATAATAAGCTGAAGGAGTACGGCAGCGCAGCTGCCGACAAGGACGACCTGCCGGCCTAGAACGCCGGACCGCCATTGTTGGTGTGTCGAAAGTGAAGTATGCGTCGAAAAACCCAGCTCGTGGTGGCCATCACATTTATGGTGACCGTGGTGGTGTCATTTTCCTCGTACATCTACGTTTCGCAGATTCTCCGCCAGCAAATTCTTAACACGCGTGAAACTGCCGACCACCTCGCCTCCCAAATGGCGTACCTGGTGAATGAGGCAGTTCCCGACCTGTCCAGCACCAAGGTAAATACGGACGATCAGAAAGCGGTGCGTGGTGCCACTGCCTATTATCTTTCGATTGACACCAACCTCAATGGGTTCGTGGAGTCCGTGGCAGGTAATTGGCCCACCATTTACGATGCAGCCGTGGTCGATGCCGAGGGCAAAGCCATCTTGCACTCCAATCCGGATCTCTTTGCCAAACCCATCACTGAACGTCCCGATTTTCAGCGTTTGCAGGATGCTCGTTTTCGCGACCAACTGCGGATGCTTTACCGTCCACCCACGGTCTACGAAGTGAGCCTGCCTTTGAAACTCAATGGCGCCGCGTTCGGCAGCGTGCGCCTGGGTGTTTCCACTGTATTCCTCAAGAACGAACTCACAGCGCGATTGCGTCACGCGCTCATTCTCTCTGGGATCGCGATCTTGCTGTCGCTGGTTTTCGGGGCCGTCCTTTCTAACCTTGCCCTCGGCCCCTTGGAGCGCATCAGCCGCAGCCTCGATAGCGCCACCGAAGGCAACCCCGAACCCATCCCGGATAAAGAACCGGGCAGAGACGAGTATGGCCTGGTTACCTCGAAAATTGCCCACCTGGGGCGGCAGATGCGCGATGCCAAAGAAATCTTCTCCGCCTTGAAAGACAACGTTGACCAGATCATGGCCAACTTGCAGGACGGTTTGATGCTGTTCACCCGGGATTCGCGAGTAGTACTGGTCAGCGCATCGGTGGAGCGTTTTCTCGGAAGACCAAGACGAGAATTGCTGGGCCGTACCGCGGGGGAGATTTTTACTCCCGGTTCCGATCTTGGCGGTCTGATACTGGACGGGTTTCGACTGCAACGCGCGATCGCGCAGACAGAATTGGAATCGACCAACGGCAAGCGAGTGCAGGTCTCGCTCGACTTCATCCAGGAACGCGGCACGCCCATCGGCGCACTGCTGATTCTGCGCGACGCCGAGTCGGTGCGACAAATCGGCGATGAAATCGAGATGTCACGCCGCATGTCGGTCAGTGGCCGGCTCACTCGTGGTGTAGCCCATGAGGTGAAGAATCCGATCAACGCCATCGTGCTGCATCTGCAACTCCTGCAAGGCAAGCTGCAGCAGGTCGATCCGGACACCCGCCGCCACATGGACGTCATTGGAAACGAAATTCACCGTCTCGATCGGGTGGTGCAGATTCTGGTGGACTTCACGCGGCCGCGAGACCTTCGCATCGAAGAGATCGATCTCAAGCGCCTGCTGGACGACGTCCTGGTGCTGGCCACTCCGGACGCTGAGCAGCACGGCGTCGCCATCGTCCGCGACCTGACGCCCGGCCCCCTGAGCGTGAAAGTGGACGTGGATTTTATGAAGCAAGCCATCCTTAACGTCGTGCTCAACGGTGTGCAAGCCATGCCGCAGGGCGGAACTCTGACCATCTCTGCCCACAGCGACGAAGGTCAGGTGGTCACCGAGATTCGAGACGAAGGTGGAGGCATTCCTCCGGAACTTCAGGAGAAGATTTTTGAACTATATTTCACTACCAAGCAAGGCGGCAGCGGGATCGGGCTGGCGCAGACCTACCAGGTCATGCAATGGCACTATGGCTCGGTGGACTTTGTATCGGTTGACGGGCACGGTACTACTTTCCGCCTAAGTTTGCCGTTGAGCGAAATGCGCACTGAAGTCAATGGTGACGGGCAAGAGCCGGCCGGAGATAAACTTCGTTCACCGGCCGTTTCGTGAGGGATATCGGATAGCCACATGAGTTTGTTCACTATCGTCTTGACGATTGCATGGTTGCTGGCGTCTGGAGCGCCGCATGCGTCTGGCGTCGCGTTCCCGCAAACTGCTCCGTCTCCGCAAACGTCCCAGCCGGATAAAACCCCAGCCTCTCCCGCGCCAACGCCTCCGCCCGCCACGGCTGCGAAACCTTGTCCCGCGGTTCCACCATCGGGGTCGGCTCCGCAAACGGATTGCGCAGCGACCGCCAAGACCAAGAAGCATAAAAAGAAGGTTGTCCACAACGGCAGCACGGGCGATCCCGACGTGAAGATCGCGCCCGGCGTGAGCCAGCAGCAAGCCTCACAGCAACTCGAGACCACAAATCACCTCCTGGCGATGACCGGCGAGAATCTGAAGACCATCGCAAGCCGCCAGCTCAACCCCGCTCAGCAAGACACGGTGAAGCAGATCAGAAGCTACATGGAGCAATCAAAAAAGGCAGCTGACGATGGGGACGTGCAGCGGGCGTACACGCTGGCGAACAAAGCCAGGATGCTCTCCGGAGACTTGGTCAAGCACTAGAGGCTTCGGCCCTCGTCTAATTTCCTTTGGACCGTGCGGCGTTCACTTTCAGCAAAAGATCTTTCGCTGGCTGCTGCACCGGGCCAGCAATCTTGACGACGTCGGTCAGCACTTCCCGGGCCTCGCTCACCTTGCTCAGTTTGGCATACGCATAACCCAGCCGGTAGCCGGCCACGGCGTAGGACTGATCGTCCTCGCCCTTCAGCAGAGACACGGCGGACTTCAGATCAGGGATAGAGGCAGCAGTCTTGTCTTGCTTCATGAGCGCGTAGCCCAGCGTGGAGTAGGCCACGCCCGCCGACACCTTCCGGGAACGGTCGGCGTCCGGAGCATCGGCTTTAGCCACGTCGATGGCCTTCTGGGCATAAGTAGCGGCCTTGGCGGCGCTGCCCGGCCTCGGATCTTCGGAATAGGTGTTCGCCATGAGCAACAGCGTTGGCAAACTATTGGGATTGCTCGCCAGGACTTTCTCCCCGTAAGAAATCAACCGCGCCGTGTCCTTCAACTCAGACAACGACATCATGGCGTAGGTGGCAATCGAGTCCTGAAAACGAGAATCAGGAAACGCCGGCGTGAACCGTTCGATATAGGCCATGCGGGTCTTGGCATTGCTTTCGTTGGCGATCGAGTTGAAGGCAGCGGCCTCCAGAAACTCGTAGGAACTTCGAGCCGCGTTCTTTTCCTCCGCGATGCGCGTGGCGAACTCCTGGTCGGTCTCACCCTCCGGCTTGGCTTCCTTGGCAATCGAATTGACTACTTCGCCTCCCAGTTCCGCGTATTGCATCACCTTGGCGTTATCCTTCATCTGTTGTGCGATGTTAGCCTGCGACACGATGATGTCCAGGTTGTGCGGCGAACCCGCCAGCGATTTTTCTCCGAACTCCATCGCTTTCGGCAGGTCTCCTGCGCTCTGATACGTCTGTGAAATCTGCCAGTCGCCATAAGCTACGGCCGCCGGATTCGCCGAAAACTTCTGCACGAATTCCTGGTACATGGCCAGCCGCTTCTGCGCGTCCTGCTCGTTGGTGATCGCCGTCAACGCCTGATCTTCGGGTGTTCCCGCCGGGATCACAATCTTGTCAACCTGCGCATTTCCGAAAAGACAGCACGCTTGCAAAACAGCTGCCGCCAGCACACATCTTTGATCGCGCTTCATAGCCACCTCCACGCTTCGCGCCGGAATCGTAGCTCCGATTGCGGACGCTTGCAAGCATGGAATTGCCAAGCGGCAAGCTGGAGCCCACGAAGCCCCATGCTATAGTCTGGGCGATGAAGGGCCGCGACGAGATGCCGACGACGACGGTCGCGCCTGTGCCGCCACCAGCAGGGCGGCGTTCATTCCGTCACTCGATCCTTTTCATCGTCCTGGTCGCGCTGCTGCTGCGGCTGGCCGTGATCGGCATCGGACACACTTACCGCATCACCCCCCGGCGCGACCATTTTCAGTTTGGCTGGGAAATGGGCCGCCTGGCCCGCTCCATCGCCGGCGGACAAGGCTTCAGCTCACCCACCGACCTGCCCACCGGACCAAGTGCCTGGGCGCCGCCGGTCTATCCCTACATTCTTGCCGGAGTATTCAAGCTGTTTGGGATTTACTCCGCTGCCTCGGCCTGGGTAATCCTGACTTTCAATAGCATCTTTGCCGCGCTGACCTGCCTGACCCTTTACCGCATCGCAGAGCCGATGTACGGAATCGGCGTGGCCCGTGCCACCGCCTGGGCTTGGGCCGTGTTTCCCTACTTCCTGTATTGGCCCACACGCGTTGTATGGGAGACCAGTTTCACCACGTTTCTCCTGAGCCTGGCCCTGCTGCTCACCTTGCGCATGGCCGGCCAGCCGACGCTGTACCGCACCTGGATCGCATTCGGGGTGCTGTGGGGATTGATCATCCTAACCAACACCGCGCTCTTCAGCCTGATGCTTTGCTGCTTGATCTGGTTGTGGTTCCGCGCGCCCCGCAGTCCCCGGCGATTGTCTGGGCTTATCCTGTGTGTACTCACCGCAACTCTGCTGGTAACTCCCTGGCTGCTGCGGAACTACCACGAGTTCGGCAGATTTCTGTTGGTGCGCGACAATCTTCCGCTGGAAATGTACGAATCCAACAATGCTGAATCAGAGGGTTTGTGGACTCGAGGCGAGCATCCCGGCAACGATCCTGACGCCATGCGCCGCTTTCAGGAACTGGGTGAACTCAACTTCATGGATGAAAAGAAAACTGAGGTGCGACAGTTCATCCGCGAACATCCGGGAAGATTCTTGTGGTTCACGGTGAAGCGCGCAATGTATTTCTGGATCGCGCCTCCGCAGGCGACGATCGTCGCCGGTTACGACCTCATGATTTCCCGCCATGTCAATTTTCTGCTGGCAGCTCTATTTGCGTTTGCCGGGTTGTGGCTGACGATTCGCGACCGCGTGCGCGGAGGGCTTTTGCTGGCGTGCTTTCTACTGATTTACCCGCTGCCTTACTACCTGGTCAATCCCTTCCCCCGCTACAAACACCCCATCGAACCAGTGATGCTGGTGTTGATCGTTTACTTGTTCTACGAGGCCCGCAAGATCCAAATCCGCTGGCCGTTTCGTTCGGCGCGTGCCTGAAAATCTGCCCCTCAGTTGGCGGCTCTCCGGCAATCATTTAAATTAGAATGTGCGGTCGATTCTTCAGAAGAAAGCGCTACGCTTCGTCTTCGGCGCCAACGTGATCTCCATGCTGGGCAGCGGCATGAATGCCGCCGCCGTCGCCTGGTACATTCTGCAAGCCACCCATTCTGAAGTCGCGCTGGGAACGCTCGCCATCCTGCAAACCATTCCCGCCATGCTGATGCTGCCCTTCACCGGCGTGCTCATCGACCGTGAAGACCGCCGTCGGCTGGTGATGTGGCTCGATGCCCTGCGCGGATTGATCATTCTGATAGTTGCGATTCTGGCCTTCCGGCATCGCGTGCACTTGTGGCAGCTGTACTTGATGAATACCTTGGTGGCGGCGGGCTTCTGGATGTTCTGGCCCACCATCACAGCTCTAATTCAGGAACTGACGCCCGGTGAAGAGTACGTCCACGCCAACACTTTTCTGCTGGCGGGAATTCAAGGCGGCTGGCTGATCGCGGGCGCCATCGTGGGATTCGTGTACAACCACATCGGGCTGGGCGGAGTCTTGCTGATCGACGCGTCCACCTATGTGGTCTCGTTTCTCTTCTATTTCGGAGTGCGCAAAGGACGCCACGTGGTCCCACGCCCCGCCGAGTTGCACGCCGATATCATCGCGGCGGAGTCCGCCCTCGACCGCTTCGTACGCGAACTTCGCGAAGGCATACAGTTTCTTCGCGTCCGGCCCAACCTGATGTTACTGGGAATCACCTGGGCACTTTTTCTGGGCGCGATGATGACCGCGGTGGTGGTGACGGCGCCGCTCAGCGACAAAGTTTTTCATGCTGGCGCGGTGGGCTACGGCTGGTTCAACGGCGGCTGGGGCACAGGAGCGTTTCTGAGCGCCTTAGTTGCGCCCCAGATCATCGCCGCCCTGGGCGCACGGCGGTCCGTGGCGGTTTCCATGGGACTGCTCGCAATCTGCATGAGCTGCGCTCCTCTCGCCCCCGTGCTCGCCCTGGCGGTCTTGGTCTACGCAATCATGGGATGGGCCCGCGGCATTAACAGCGTCGCCATGAACACCAGCATCATGGAGCAGGTGCCGCCGCACTTCATGGGACGGGTGCAGAATACGTTTTACTTCGCCGGAACGGCGCTACAGATCGTGCTGGCACTCCTCGTAGGCGCAGTCGCCCAAGCCAACCTGGTCGCCGGATTTTCCATCATCGGGATGGTTTACGCGATCGGCATGGTCAGCGCCATCTGGCCGGTACGGGCCGCAGTTCCCGCCGGCGATGTCGGCCCGGTGGAGTAGGCAAAAACCCACCACAGAGGCACGGAGACACAGAGAACACCAATATCTTGAAATCAGGAAGCCAAGTCTCCCTCTGTGACTCTGTGTCTCTGTGGTAAAGACTTACTCCGGGCTGCTATCCTTACAGTTTCCATTTTCATCGGGAGATCTCAATGTCATCCGATCTTGCAGGCCGCAATGCCGTCGTCTTCGGAGTCGCCAACAAGCGCAGCATTGCCTGGTCGATCGCCCAGGGACTGCACAACGCCGGCGCCAAACTGGCCATCACCTACCAGAACGAACGGCTGGAGCAAGAAGCCAAAGACCTGATTCTGTCCCTCCCCGGCGCCGAAGCCTTCATGTGCGATGTCTCCAACGATGCCGAGATCGAGCGCCTGTTTACGAAGCTCAAAGAACGCTACGGCAAACTGCACGTCCTAGTGCACAGTGTCGCCTTCGCTCCCGCCGACGAACTGAAGAACGACTTTGTGAACACCACCCGCGAAGGCTTCCGCATTGCCCACGATGTCAGCGTCTATTCGCTGATTGCGGTGTGCAAGGCCGCCGTCCCGCTGATGGAAGATGGCGGCAGCGTCATCACCATGACCTACTACGGCGCGGAGAAAGTCGTGCCACACTACAACGTGATGGGCGTGGCCAAAGCGGCTCTGGAGTGCAGCGTGCGTTATCTAGCGCAAGATCTAGGCAGAAAAAAAATTCGCGTCAACGCGATTTCCGCGGGACCGATCAAGACCCTGGCGGCCCGTGGCATTTCCGGTTTGGGCGACATGCTGAGATCGCATGCCGAACGCGCGCCTTTAGGCCGCAACGTGGACGTGAATGAAGTCGGCTCGACGGGCGTGTTCCTGGCTTCCGATGCCAGTTCCGGAATCACCGGCGAAGTGATTTACGTGGACTGCGGATATAACATTATGGGGTTCTAAAAAGTTTCCTTTGCGCCCTTCGCGTGAACTTTGCGATCTTTGCGGTTAAGAGCTTTTGAACGCAAAGCGCGCAAAGGTCTCGCAAAGTTCGCGAGGAACTACGAGGAACTACTAGGAACTCACCCTGACTTTTCGTGCGTTCTCTCCAACCCTTTCCAGCCCAATCTCCACATCCCGCTCCCTCACGAACCGCGGAAACTTCTCCCCCCACTCGATCAGCAGAACACTGTTTTCTGCGATCAAATCATCCAAGCCCAGCGTCTCAAGCTGGCGTTGCGTATCCACCCGGTACAAATCGATGTGATAAAGATTCGCTCCCGGCCCGCGGTATTCATGGACCAGGGTAAATGTCGGGCTGGTTACGTCATCTTCCGATGCCGCCCGGAAGCCAGCCGCGATTCCTTTCACCAGCGTGGTCTTGCCCGCACCCAGGTCGCCGCGCAACAGCACAATTTTCGGGGGAGCGAGCAGACTCACGAGCGTCCGCCCCAACGCGACCGTCTCCTCCGGCGAATGCGTGATGAACTCCCGCGTCTCCATCGCGAGATCAGTATAGCGAGAGTTCACCAACACTCACGGGGAGGGCTACACCTTTCGATTTGAAAACTGATTGGAGCCGAGCAGGAAGTTCCGTTCCGTGGTCGAGTTCACGGCGAAGCTCAGCGTCTTGTGATCGTTGTCGTCCAACGCGATAAAGCGGAACGGCTGCAGAATCCCCTCGGCTGAAATCCTCCGCGGGTGCAGCATTTCCGCCATTCCGTGCACCGGGCCCGATTGCGTCTGGAAAGCAACTTCCACAAAATCGCCTTCCTGCAATGCCCGCGCCATGCGGAGCAGGCCGCCGGTCACGGAAACGGTTTGGATTCGGGCCTTGGTGCGTTGTCCGTCTTCCAGTTTTACCAGGGCAGAGGCGGTAGCCTCCATTTTGACTCGGGTTGCGCGGTGTTGAGAATTCGTTTGGGGAAAGTGAGTCATAGCATTCCCAATATGGCACACGGCCGTAACCTCAGGGAGATTACAAAAGGTCTGCCGGAGGAGTCGCCCATGGAGATTGACATAGCACCGTCTGCCGACCAGACGATGTCCGGAAGGACAGGGGGTAACTAACCGTTAAACTCCGCCGAAGGGTTGTGCGCGGCCTGCTGCACCCGCCGGAAAGCCTCGGGCAGCGTCCGTACCAGATCGGTCGCGACCAGAGAATGCTCGCCCATTTGCTCCCGCGCCACATCACCCGCCAGTCCGTGCAGATAGACTGCGGCGATCACCGCCTCGAGTATCCGCTTGGGATTTTGTGCCACCAGGCCCGCCACCATTCCCGTCAGGATGTCGCCCGTTCCGCCCGTAGCCATCCCCGGATTTCCCGTAGTATTCACCCAGACTTCACCCCCGGAATCGGCGATCAAAGTGCGATGCCCCTTCAACACCACGATGACCTGATGCTTGCGCGCGAAGGTTCGGGCAACGTTGATGCGGTCTCGCTGAACCGCAGCGACCGTCGAACCCAGAAGCCGCGCCATTTCACCGGGGTGGGGCGTGATGATCGGGGATCTGCCCTTTCCATTTAACTCTGAAGCGTGACCTGCAAAAGCGTTCAGGCCGTCAGCATCAAGAACCACAGGAAGGTTCTGTTTCTTCACCAAGGCCCGCACCAGCTTTGACGTTTCTGGGACACGTGAGATTCCGGGACCAATGGCCAGCACTGTCATGCTTTCGGCTAGCTTCTCCAGGCCACGGAGTGCGCGCAACGAAATGCTGCCGGCTTTGGTCTCCGCCAATGGCTCAGTCATGAGCTCAGGATGAAATCCTGCGACCGTGGAAAGAATCGACTTCGGCACAACCACCGTGGAAAGTCCGGCGCCACTGCGTAACGCCGCCATCCCCGCCATCGCCGCAGCTCCGGATTTTCCAAGTGAGCCGCCAATGACCAGCACATGTCCGAAATTTCCCTTGTTTGAAGCCGCCGGCCGCGGCCCAATTAGGGGCGCAAGCTCACGCGGCGTAATCAGATTCAAGCGCAAGGAAGAAACAATCGTTTCTTCCGGCGAACCGATGGGCGAAATCGAGGTCGTTCCTGGCGTCAAGCCGCCAAAAACGTGCGCCGGACGCGGCGCGGTGAAGGTCACAATGGCGCCGGCACGAGCTACGCTGCCAACCTGCTCCCCCATCACGTCGGCGTCGGCGCCCGATGGAATATCGACCGCGACCACAGCGGCGGCGCTGGCATTCAACGCAGCAATCGCTTCGGCATACAGTCCACTCACCGGGGGACGAAAGCCGGTTCCGAGGATGGCATCAATCAGAAGATCCGAATCGAAGACTGCGCGTGCCGGATCGTTCTTCAACTCAACCAAAGAGCGAACCAAAACCGGAGCGCCCGAAAGCTTAGCGAACATCAGGGCGGCGTCGCCACGCAATTCCGTGGGTTCCGCCAGCAGAAGCACTCGCACTGCCTTGCCAGCTTCATATAGTTTGCGCGCCGCGACGAATCCATCGCCGCCGTTATTGCCCTTGCCACAGATCACACCGATGCGGTTGGCCGAGGGATATCGTGACAGGACAAACTGGGCGACCGCACTCCCGGCATTCTCCATCAATTCGTGAGAGGGCACACCGAAGCGCTCACTGGTCACGCGGTCGGTCTCACGCATTTCAGCAGCGGTGACAATTCTCATTGGGCTGTCTACGACCGACTATAAAACAAAACGGCCCTCCACGTATGCGGAAGGCCTCACTGAAAATCACTGCGCTGGACCTACTCCGTGCTTCTCAATTCCCCCGACCGCTCTTGCCTGCCTCCAGCGCCTGCACTTTGCTGTGCTTGACGCTGTAGGTGAAGTACACGACGAGTCCAATCAACAGCCAGGCAACCAGCCGAATCCAGTTCCACATTCCCAGCTTGATCATCATGTAGCCGTTCGCGATCACTCCCAGGATTGGAATCAAGGGGACCCAGGGAGTGCGGAACGGCCGCGGCTGGCTGGGATTCGTATGCCGCAACACCATAACGGCGATCGACACAATAACAAAAGCCAGCAAGGTCCCGATGTTCACCATTTTTCCAAGTTGGTCGATGGGAGTCAGGCTGCCTACAATCGCCGCCAACAGGCCCACCAGAATCGTGTTCTTCCAGGGAGTGCGGAATTTCGGATGCACATCGGCAAAGAATTTCTTCGGCAGCAAACCATCGTTGGCCATGGCGTACAGCACGCGCGTCTGACCCAGGAGCATCACCAGCATCACGCTCGTCAGCCCCGCCAGAGCGCCCAGCGTAATGATGTGAGATGCAGTGGTCAGGCCCCGATCCAGGAATGCGCGCGCCACCGGGGCTTCGATATTGATTTGCTGCCAATGCACCATCCCGGTCAGCACTCCAGCCACCGCAATGTATAAAACTGTACAGATTGCCAGAGAAGCGATCATTCCAATGGGCAAATCCCGTTGCGGATTCTTGGCTTCCTGGGCCGTGGTCGAGACTGCATCGAATCCGATGTAAGCGAAGAATATGTAGGCTGCGCCGGCCCCGATTCCCGCGAAGCCGTGCGGCGCAAATGTACCCCAGTCCATACCCCAATTGCTGCTATTGACGTAGCGAGCACCCAACGCAATCACAAAAAGCACGACCGCGACCTTAATGACCACGATTCCGGTATTGAACTCGGCACTCTCTTTGATTCCGACCACCAGAACCGCGGTGATCACCAGGGCGATGATAAAAGCAGGCAGGTTAAATCCTACTTCCCAGCCAAACAAATGCGGAGCGCCCATGAAATCATGCGCCCGCTGCAACAACTCGGGAGACTGCGCGCTTATGATGGCGGTCACTTTGTCGAGGTATGATTGCGTACCAACAACCAGGGTGGGATCCGAGGCCTGCGCCATTTGCCGCGCGATAACTGTCTCTGCGGTCTTTAGTGCCGTCCAGTGGTCGTAGGCCAGCCATAGTGGCATCTTGATGTGGAAGATATTCAGCAGCTCAATGAAGTGGTTTGACCAACCTGAAGACACCGTGCTGGCGCCCATCGCGTATTCGAGCGTCAGGTCCCAGCCGATGATCCATGCCAGCAATTCACCGAGCGTGGCATAAGCATAAGTGTAGGCGCTGCCAGCCAGCGGAATCATCGCCGCAAACTCGGCGTAACAGAGGCCGGCAAAGGCGCAACCTAGCCCGGACAGCACGAACGACAAAGTGAGTCCCGGACCAGCGTAGTGTGCTCCCAGCCCCACCATCACAAAGATCCCGGCGCCGATGATGGCACCCACGCCGAGAGCGGTCAGTTGAAACACGCCCAGAGTGCGCTTCAGACTGTGATCGCCCGTTTCCCGAGTCTCCTCCATGAGCAAGTGCAGCGGCTTTGTAGCCAGCAGATTTGCCATCCGTTGGTTTCTCCTCAGCTTAAGTTGACACGCTTGCCTGACGCGAAGCCCGTGACCACAAGAAATACACCGGGATACCCAGCAGCACGATGATTAGCCCCGGCCACGTGTACTGCGGTTTGTAGCGTAATAGTACGACATCGATGAACAATGCCATCACAATATAAATTGCGGGGAGCACCGGATACCCAATGGCCCGATAGGGCCGCTCGGCATCAGGGTGGGTGCGCCGCAACACGAACAGGCCAATGATGGTCAGTATGTAAAAGACCAACACGGCAAAGATGATGTAATCGAGCAATTGTCCGTAGCTGCCAGAAACGCACAGCACACAGGTCCAAACCATCTGTACCATCAGCGAAACCGCTGGCGTTTTGTGGGTCGGATTCAGCCTGGCTACGCTGCGGAAGAACAGGCCATCCTTGGCCATGGCGTAGTAGACCCGCGCGCCTGCGAGAATCAGGCCGTTATTGCACCCGAAGCTCGACAGCATAATGGCGACGGCCATCAACAGGCCGCCCAGGCTCCCGAACATCTGGGTCATGACCGCGGTGGCAACCCGGTCTTCCGTGGCGTATTTGATGCCGCGTTGCAGAATTGTGGCGCCGTCGCGAATCCCCTCCAAGGGCAGTACGTTAAGATAAATGAAATTGCAGCCGATATAGAGCGCGATTACCACTCCCGTGCCCAGCGCCAGAGAAAGCGGCAGATTGCGGTTGGGGTTCTTCACTTCCGCCGCCGTGAAGGTTACGTTGTTCCAGGCATCGGCTGAAAATAACGATCCCACCTGAGCGACGGCCAATACCGTAAGCGTGCTGACCAGCACTCCGCCGCCAATGTCATGCATCGCGCCGAGGCCGGCGTTGTGCCAGAAGTGTCCCTGAAAATTGGCGGCCAGCGCCTGCGCATTTCGTCCCAGAAAAATTCCCAGCAGCACCAGGCCAAACAGTGCCGAGACCTTGGCCACGGTAAAGATGTTCTGAATGATGGCGCCGGTCTTGATCCCAAAGATATTGATGACCGAGAGCACGACCACCAAAAGGATGGCCGTAAGATTTTGCGTGCTCAGCCCGACGTCCATATTCCCCAGAACCATGGGGCCGAGGTGAATGGGCGGAACCTTCCAGAAGTGCACAATCCAGTTCGAGGAAGAAATCGAGGGAAAGAACACACCGAGAAACTTGCCAAATGCCACACCCACAGCTGCGATCGTCCCGGTTTGAATCACCAGGAACAGAGTCCATCCGTAGAGAAATCCCCACAGCGGGCCCAACGCCTCGCGCAAGTAAATGTACTGCCCACCTGCGCGCGGCATCATGGCGGCCAGTTCGCCGTAGCTAAGCGCACCCACCATGGTCAGGAAGCCCGTCACCAGCCAGGCGCCGATCAGCAATGCTGGGGAATTCACTTCGCGCGCGATCTCTGCCGACACAATGAAAATGCCGGAGCCAATCATCGAGCCCATGACCAGCATGGTTGAACTGGTCAGACCGAGGCCCTTGACCAGTTCCTTGTCTTGATGAGTGTGCCGGTCCCAATCGCTGGTGACGTTGCGGGCCGCCGGAGTTCTGATTTCAGTGCTCATCGTGGCTGGTGTGGCGCGGGTGCCGCATCCCCCTCCCGGCGGCTACTCTATCCTAAGAGCCGCAAAAATGCCTCTGCTGATTTGCCCGGTTCCCGTAACAAGTCAGATATCACAGCTACCGAGTCGGCTCCGGCGTCGATCACCGAGCGGCAGTTGGCCCGCGTGATCCCTCCAATCGCTACCAGCGGTTTACGGGTCAACTCTCGGGCCCTGCTCACACCGTCCAATCCGATGACCGGGTCAGGATTGACCTTACTGGTGGTGGCAAATACCGGCCCTACCGCGATGTAGTCAGCGGAAGTCTGGGCGGCGGCTCTCACCTGTTCGAGATTGTTGGTGGAGACTCCCAACCAGAGCGTGTCGCCGATGACGGTGCGAGCGCCCGCGGGCGACAAATCATCCTGGCCGAGATGCACCCCGTCAAAACCGGCCACCAGGGCCAGGTCTGCGCGGTCATTCATAATGAGTTTGACGGAATTTCCCAGCCGAAGTTTCAGTTCGCGGGCGTGATCCTGCATCTGGCGCGCATCCCCCGACTTGTTGCGGTACTGGATCAGGCTCACGCCGGCCGCTGCGAGATCCTCCGCCGCCCGAAACAGGGTATGGTCTTCTCGGAAGGTAGAGGGATCCAGAATCGCGTAGAGCCTTGGGATTTGAATCATACAAAATGCCAAACCAAGTTCGCGCGCCGGGGTACATATGGCTTGCGCACCTAATGCTTTGCTTTCCCGCCCTTCACCAGAAATCTCTCGATGAACGTGGTGTCGATCTTCCCTGCCTTAAAATCCGGATCCGCCAGAATCTTGCGGTGCAACGGAATGGTCGTAAAAATCCCTTCCACGATGAACATCTCCAGTGCACGCGACATTCGCGAGCAGGCTTCATCGCGGTCTTTTCCGCGCACCACCAGCTTGGCAATCAGCGAATCGTAATACGGAGGAATCACACCTTCCGCATACGCGGCGGTATCGATGCGCACACCCGTCCCTCCCGGCGGATGAAACGCCGTGATCTTCCCCGCCGAAGGCGTGAACTTCTCCGGGTGCTCGGCGTTAATGCGGCATTCAATCGCATGTCCGCGATGCACGATGGGCCCGTGCAACACATCTTCCAGGCGCTCACCGGCGGCCAACCGAATCTGGCTTTTCACCAGATCCACGTCAGTCACCATCTCCGTGACCGGATGCTCCACTTGAATGCGCGTGTTCATTTCGATGAAGTGCAGGCTGCGGTCTTCATCCATCAGGAATTCAATCGTGCCGGCGTTTACGTAGCCGATTGCAGAGAGTGTTTTCGAGAGTATGTCCCCAATCTGTTTCCGCATTTCCGGTGTCACCTGCGTCGAGGGCGACTCTTCCAACAGCTTCTGGTGACGCCGCTGAATGGAGCACTCCCGTTCCCCCAAGCTGGCGACATTGCCGTACTGGTCAGCCAGAATCTGGAACTCAATGTGCCGCGGCCGCTCGATGAACTTCTCCATGTAAAGATCGCCGTTGCCGAAAGCTGCCGCTGCCTCTGACTGCGCCGCTTTAAACAACGCCGGCAGTTCCTCTTCACTGCGCACGATGCGCATGCCACGCCCGCCGCCGCCCGCCGAGGCCTTGATGATCACTGGAAACCCGACCTGCCGCGCCCATTCCAGAGCTTCGCCATCGCTGGCAAGGATGCCTTCCGACCCTGGCAGAATGGGCACTCCGTGCCTCTTCATCTCGGCACGGGCCTTTTCTTTTTCGCCCATCAGGCGCGTGATCTCTGGCGGCGGTCCGATGAACTTGATGTTGCTGGTCTCGGCGACTTCGGCGAAGTTGGCGTTCTCCGCCAGCAGCCCATAGCCGGGATGGATGGCGTCCACATTGCTGATTTCCGCCGCGCTGATCACCGAAGGAATATTCAGGTAACTCTGAGAAAGTTGCGGAGGCCCAATGCAAATGGCCTCATCGGCAAAGCGTACGTGCAGGGAATGTCGATCGGCTTCGCTGTAGATGGCAACTGTGCGGATGCCCAGCTCTTTGCAGGCACAAATCACCCGCAGGGCGATTTCTCCTCGATTGGCAATCAGGATCTTATTGAACATTCAGAAATCTTGTGGAGGACCCTCGATCCGGCTTCCCTGCTACTTCCGCCGAATCACAAACAACTCCTGTCCGTACTCGATAGGCTGACCGTTGGCGACCAGTTTCTTCACGATCTCCCCAGCCACGTCCGACTCAATCTCATTCATCAACTTCATGGCTTCCACAATGCATAGCACCTGCCCCGCTTCGACCACATCTCCCGCCTTCACGAACGGCGGAGACCCGGGCGACGGCGACTCATAGAAGGTTCCCACGATCGGTGACCGCACCGAATGCAAGCCCTCTTCTGCGGGCGGCGCGGCTTCCTTGGCGGCGGGCGCATTCAAGACCGGGGCAGTGCCGCTGGGAATCGCCGCAGCGGGCGCCGCCGGCACGGCGAAATGAGGCGTCGCGATGGAAACCGCGTGTTCACTCGCGCGCTTGATGCGCACTTTGACGTCGCCGCGTTCCAACTCGAACTCAGCAATGTCCTTTTCGATTAAGAACTCAATCAGTTCCTTCAGCTCTTTTTGATTCATCGTTGGCGGTGGGACTTCGCCTGCTTCCCCCGGGCAGCCTGAGGCACAGGAGATCGTTACGACTTCAAATCGTTACCAGTTCTTTGCCAGTGGGCGTCAGAATCTGGCACCCTTGTTCAGTAACCACTACCATGTCTTCGATGCGAACACCCCCGACTCCGGGAATGTACGCTCCGGGCTCAATCGTAATCACCATGCCCGCTTGCAAGACATCGCTCTGCCCGGCTCCGAGACGCGGAGCTTCGTGAATCTCCAGACCCACTCCATGCCCCGTTGAGTGCGTAAAGTGCTTCGCTAAACCTTTACTGTGCAGCACTTTACGGGCTGACCGGTCAACCGCGCCCACGGTTACTCCTGCCTTGACCGTCTCCAGCGCGGCTTGTTGCGCGTCACCCACGGCTTCATAAATCCGCCGCATCTCCGGGCCGGGCCGCCCAACATGGACGGTACGCGTCATGTCAGAACAGTAGCCCGCGAGTATAACACCAAAGTCGCAGACCACGAACCCACTGGCCGGAATTGCCGCCTCCGAGGCGCGGCCATGAGGAAGCGCCGACCTGGTCCCCGACGCGATGATGGTTTCAAACGACATGCCATCTGCGCCGGCACGCCGCGCCGCGTATTCGAGTTCGGCCGCCACTTCGGTCTCCTTCACTCCCGGACGAATGGCCTTCAGGATCACATCGAAGAGGCTCGCTCCC
>Ga0209517_10001046_pt1 | contig 43954 bp, 43 predicted proteins | sample PeaSoiMetSII2010_FD_187695 | JGI IMG/M metagenome (GOLD analysis project Ga0209517, IMG submission 187695) | Peat soil microbial communities from Weissenstadt, Germany - SII-2010 (SPAdes) (version 2) | ecosystem: Environmental > Terrestrial > Soil > Wetlands > Peat | place: Germany...
CCCCGCCTCCACTCCCATCGTCTTGATGAGTTTGCAGTCGGCTATTCCTTGGCGGATTGCTCTCCAGCAGGGTCCGCCTCCGCTTTGCCAACCGGGCCCCAGTGTGGGTGCGTTGGAAGGGCCACTTCCCGTGACCAAAGTTGTCGGTCTCAGGTCTCATTAGTATCCAAATAATTTGTTGCGTACGTCGGGCCAGAACTCTTTTGCCACATTGAAGAACGTATCCAGGGCTATTTGCTGTCCCCACTTATTCGCAGTATTTCTAAATGATTGATCCGCGGCTGGATAGTACATATTGGAAATACCAGCAGCGACGGCATTTCCAGCCAGTTCTGATGTGTTGAAGTGGTTGCGACCGTCATCGCCGCGAGTGATAGCTTCCCGGCTGATAGCGTACCCAGTTCGCTTCCAAAATCCGCCCTTGCCTTTCACGAAATAACGGGGGTCCTGATGGAGAGCGACAGGAAATAGGCCTTCGCTCATAATGTTGCCAATCGCTTGATCTGCAAATGCTCCCCCGTAGTATTTGCCAAAGCCCGGAGCTCCGGCACCGAACGAGCTATACTGCCGCTGCGCCATGGCTACCCCGGCAAAGACGCCAGCCACTAGAAACGCCGAGGGGTCGAAAGAGTCATCGAATGCAACTTTCATTTTCGCGCCCGGTGTCAGCGGTTTGATTTCTGCCGAATTTTCGTCCGCTCGATAGTTGGGGATTACCCACAAGATGTGGTTCTTACTCAGTTGATGTTGTTGACCGTCCTGTTCAACGCTTGATGGGCCAGATTGAATCTTACTTGAGCTTGGCGCATCCGGCAGTGTTGACGTTTCCTGGCCGATCGCCGCAACAGGTCCGACAAGGAGATTAAGAAAGAACAGCACTCGACAGATCACCGTGATCAATGAAAGCAGCAGTAGGCTGCGCATTCTAGAATTGATGCGACTTGGCCGAGGCTGTGAGAGAACATGAACAACTTGTCATTTTGCCGCCACATGAATTCATGCAAGGGCCGGACGCGGAGTGCGTTCCTCGGGACAGGAACGGGGGTTTGTGATGGAGAACCGAACGACAGTGTTTTACGTGGACGACAATCCCAAATCCAGCCGATTGCTAACCAGTGTTCTTGAGGAGTGCGGGTTCCGAGTGATCGCGAAAAACGACCCGATCGAGGCGCTCGCGCTTTGCCAGCGCACCCACTTTGATCTGGCACTGCTGGACTACGAAATGCCATTGATGTCTGGTTCGCGGTTGGCCCAGGAGATCAAGTTTCTGCTGCCGGATGTTCCCGTGGTCCTGATCTCGGCGCGCTCGACTCTGCCGGCTACGGAGCTGGCGTTTGTGGATGCTCACTTTGGGTTTGGGACCCTCCTGGACGATCTTCTCTGGACGATGCGGATCCTGGTGCGGCCGAAGGTCGTGACGATGGAGGACCATCGCCTGGATCAGCGCGCGATGACACGGTGGGCGGACTCAACATGAAGCACTGCGGACACCTCTTCGCCGAGTTTCTAGCGGGTGCAAAAGTGAAGGCGCTGTCAAGGTCAAAGTTGTCCTAGGCGGGCGAGTTAAAATGGAGAGCATGATCGCCTACCATATTGTGGGGATTGGCGAGCCACCTGGAAATCAAGCGTCGGACAGTGAAGGAGCGACGTGCTACGCATGGTCATTGATGCGCGGCAAGGATCAGATGGAGGTAATCACCGCCGATCTGGTCACGGGCGAAATAACGCGCCGGTACTCACCCGAGGAATCGGAGAAGGCTGCCAGCATTTTTCGTGATTCCAAGATTCGCTAGGTGCCTCCCGAGGCTTTCCAGTCCAGAAAACCAAGCTTGTGGGGACACTAATTCCAGAGTCGAACAGCGAAATCATTTTGGCCCACATCTCCGCATCGTTTGAATCCGAAACGTGCACTCAGCCCACGTCTCTAGGCTCTTTCGGAGCAGGTTACCGTTGAGTTCCTCCGACTAAGCGAAAATCTCGTTCACCTTCTCGCGTGTCTGCTGGCTGCGTGATGGCTTCAGGTACCGCATGGTGCTCTCCATGTCGGAGTGACCGAGCCACTGCTGAACTGTACGCAGATCGACTCCCGCCCAGAGACACCGGGTAGCGAACGTCGCACGGAATTTGTGGAGCCAAAAGTTCTCTGGGCCGAGCTCCGCACGCTCCGCTATGGCCTTGAGGCAGTCGAGGAAGTCTAGCTTCGGATTGCATCCGGCAGTGGGGAAAACGAGATTGCATTCCCTGTCCGCCTTCGCCTTCCACGCCTTCAAGCTCTTTGCGAGCTTGGCAGGGATCGGAATCTCGCGCTCCTTGTACGCCTTCGGTGTCCACCCACGGTCAGGCTTGTGGCCGACTCGAACGGTGCTGGCGGCGAAGTTCACATCCGACCAGTACGTGAACATCACCTCTTGCTCACGTTCACCCGTCATCAGGAAAAACTCGTACCACAGCCGTTCCTCTGCATCACACGCGGCGAAGAGTTTGTCGAGTTCTTCCTTCTCGTAAATCTCCGGCTCCTCTTCAGTGAAGCGCGGCCAATCGTTTTTCCCCACCAGCCCGCGAATCCCTTGCGCCTTGAGGAAGGACATGAGGTTTTCAAACTTGTTGTACACGCTGCGCGGTGCCTGCTCTTTTTCATCCCGCAGGAACGCGCAGAACTTGAGCAGGTCTTTGCGGTCAATGTCTTCGAGATTGAGTTTGTGGCAGGAATCGGTGAAGTAGCTCAAGGCCGTGCTGTAGGCGGCAAGCGTCTTCGGCTTCTTTGTGAGCGTCGTTTCTTCGAGGTAGTCTGCGACCGATGCCGCAACCGACCTGTGGCCGTTCGCGCCATTCTCCGGCACCGTGGCATCTCCGTTGTTTAGTTCCGTCTCTTTTCGCAGGCGCATGGCACTGGCGTCCGCTGAGTCCTTGCCGACCGATAGGCGGATGCGCTTGCCATCGCCGTGCCACTCTATGTAGTAGGCACCCTCGGGATGTCGTTCGGGCTTGCCGTTGACCAGCACCGCATCAGGCTTGACACGGCCATTAGCGGACACTACCACGGGGCAGTAGCGCATCCCTTTGCTGGTTTGGACTCGTTTGGTGAGATTGACTTCGCGATGCATCGGTGACCCTTTCTTGAAACCGTATCAAGTGTAGGTATCACCGACGCGCAAGTGCTAGATAACTAAAGTTCTGGCGGAGAGGGAGGGATTCGAACCCCCGATACCCTTTCGGGTATGCCGGTTTTCAAGACCGGAGCCATCAACCACTCGGCCACCTCTCCGGGTACTACAGTTTTACTACAGTCCCAATTTTACGGCAGGGGCCGCACCCCGCATGATCCGCCGTCAGCCAGAGTGTAGCGTACGGCAAACCAGGCGGAAAGGTGATCCTCGGAATTGGGGCGCCGGGGGTCAAAGCTGACCTTCCGCGCCCAGATAGCCAATTGCTCTGTTTGGTGCGTTACGCGATTTTAGTGCGGATGTCAAGAGCGTCTGCGATAATCGCGCAGAATGAAAAAGGCAAAAAAGTCTCGCATTAGCCAGCCGGGAAGAGTAACCCTGCGAGATGTCGCGGGACGTGTCGGCCTGGCGCCCGGCACCGTCTCGGTGGTCCTGAACAATGCTCCTTCCGCGCGGGCCATTCCGGAGCACACGCGCCAGAGGATCCAAGCAGCGGCTCAGGAACTGAACTACCGTCCAAATTTCCTGGCACGATCGTTGCGCAAGAAGCGCACCTACACCGTTGGGCTCATCATCGAGGAGATCGGGGACGCCTACGGGTCCATGGTCATAAGCGGAGTTGAGGCCTATCTCCGGCAGCACAATTACCTTTTCCTGACGGTCATTCATCGGCACGACGCATCCATGCTGCGCGATCACTCGCAGCTTCTGATGGAGCGGGGGGTGGAAGGGTTCATCACGGTGGACACCAGCCTGCAAGAACCCCTGCCTTTGCCGACGGTTTCGGTGGCCGGGCACCGAATCTTGAAGGGAGTTACGAACATCGTGTTGGACCAGGAGCGGGGTGCGCGGGTGGCCTTGGAGCATCTGCTGGCTCTGGGCCATCGCAAGATCGCGTTCATGAAAGGCCAGCCCCGCAGTTCGGACTCGGAAGACCGATGGAAGGCAGTATGCAAAGTGGCGCAAGAACTCGGACTTGAAATGGACGCGGACTTGATCATCAACCTCGAATTCGACGACCCGTCTCCCCAGTTCGGACATCCCTACGCGAAGCAACTGCTGGCCCGCAAGAAGCCGTTCACCGCGTTGTTCGCGTACAACGACATTTCGGCGATCGGCGCCATTCGCGCGATCCAGGAAGAAGGTCTTCGCATCCCGCAGGATGTCTCGGTGGTGGGTTTCGACGATATTCCGTGGGCCGCATTCCACACACCCAGTCTGACCACGGTGCGGCAACCCCTGAGCAGAATGGGACAGATGGCTGCCGAGACCCTGATCCGGATGATCGAACACGGCGGGGAGCACCCTTCCGAGATCGCGATTGAACCGACGCTGGTGGTGCGTGAGTCGACTGGACGGGCGCCGAAACGATGAGCGCTTCGATCGGAAATTCAATCAGAAAGAAGATGATTGATCCTATGAGAACCGGTGTCGTGTTTTCGCTGCGCGCGCTTTTCGGCTTGGCCCTGGCGATAGAATGTTTGCCCGTCCGGGCGCCTGGCGATGACGGTCCGCAACGTTGGGTTACGACGTGGACCACGGCGAACGCGGCCAGCAACCGGCCCACGGCTCTGTCCGCGCCACACTAGAAGCCGTACTTCGCGACGACGCCTTTCTCGCGCTTTCCAATCACCGCAATCGCCGCATGTTGCGCCGGCAGCCGCAAGCTGAGCCGCGCACCGGTGAGCTTATTGCGAAGATCGATCTTGGCGTCTTCCGCGACGTCCGAGACCATCACGTACAGGATGGAATCCTCGAGCACCGTCGGATAGATGCGAACGCCGGCAACACGGTGGGCTGGATAGGCCGCATCCGCCACCGGAAATCCGGCTTCGGTAAACACAACGGCGCTGGAGAACTGATCGGCCGCCAAGGCGCCCGTGTCAAGCGACAGCAAAAGCGCGCCAACGATAGAGAGCGAGATCGTTCTCATGGGGATGCCCATGGTACCGCTTTCCGAAGGAATCCGGGGCAATCTGCGGCAGATGTCCCCGAATTGCCAACCAAATACTTCAACGATTTTCTATTGAAGATAATCGATTATCTTTGGCAAAAGATCGTGTTATTTCGAGGTTCGCGATGGGAGGTTCGCGATGGTATGATGTTTGGCCAACGGTAGTCCTGCCCGGCAACGCGGTCACTGCGGAGCAGAGAAGAACGGAGGCCAATGGCGCCAGGCGTTAGTACAGGAACTCAAGCGGAAACATTTACGAAGGCACCACCCACAGCTTATCGAGGGCCGCTGGCCATTGTAACCACGCTGTTCTTCATGTGGGGCTCGCTCACCTCTCTGAACGACGTGCTCATCCCATATGCTCAACATGTCTTCAACCTCAGACTTGCCGCGAGCATGCTGATCCAGACCGCCTTTTTTTCTGCCTACTTTGTCTTTTCGATTCCATCGGCCAAAATCATCGACTGGCTCGGATACAAGAAGGCGATCGTCGTGGGATTGCTGACGATGGTCGTGGCATGTCTTGGATTCTATCCAGCGGCAAAAATCCCTTCGTTTCCGTTCTTCCTGGCGGCCCTCATCGTGCTGGCGACCGGAATCACGATTCTCCAGGTGGCGGCGAATCCCTACGTGGCAGTACTGGGAAAACCGCAAACCGCCTCCAGTCGCCTGAATCTTACGCAGGCCTTCAATTCGCTAGGCACTGCGGTGTTCCCCTGGGTCGGGGCGCGCGTCATTCTTGGAACGACATCCGCGGCGATTGCCCAGAGTACCTCGCAGGAAGCAAACGCCATTGTCAAGTTGTACGTGTACTTCTTCGCAGTGGCGTTATGCATTCTGGCGATCGGCATTGGCATGTCGAAACTTCCCGAAATCGAGTCCGCCGAACACCACATCGGTGAAAAGGTGAACGACTCTCTCTGGAAACACCCGAATCTCGTCTTCGGGGCGATTGGGATTTTCGTATACGTCGGCGGGGAAGTGGCGATTGGGAGCTCCATTGCCAACTACCTGGCCCTGCCCAACATCGGTGGCTTTGCATCGAACATCGCCGCCCCAGCTACCCGCTACCACGCGGCATTGGGAGAGGCGGCGAGGTACATATCTGTGTATTGGCTCGGCGCCATGATTGGGAGGTTTATCGGGTCGGCAATCCTGCAGAAGGTCAAAGCCGGCAAACTGCTGGCGCTGTGCGCGGTTATGGCCGCTCTGCTGGTTAGCTTTTCGGTTCTGACGAACGGGCATGTGGCCATGTGGTCCATCCTGGCGGTGGGCTTGTTCAACTCGATTATGTTCCCTTGTATTTTCACGCTGGGGATCGCGGAACTCGGCCCGCTTACCGGAGACGGCTCCGGCATCTTGAACATGGCGATCGTGGGCGGCGCCATCATTCCATGGCTGGTCGGCAAAGCTGCCGACCTCATCAATCGGGCTTACTACCCGGCAATGGTGCAAGGCGAGACGAGTTGGGGTCAAGGCATTCACTACGCACTTGTCGTGGCCACGATTTGCTATCTCTACATTTTGTTCTTCGCAGTGAGCGGATCGAAACCGAACAGCGAGCGCTACGCCAAGGCGTAGCTTTGTCGGACTCGATTCCGATCAAGCTAGACGCGCGAAAGGTCAGGAATGTCTTCAGTTGCAGTGCGCGACGATCTGGTGATCGGAGTGGACATTGGCGGGAGCAAGGTCGCCGCTGGCCTGGTGGACCCGAGCGGGGAGATCTTATGCCACACTCGCAATCCGATGCCTTCGAATGACGGCGCCGCCAGCGGACTGGCCGCGGTGACCAAGGCGATTGAAACGGCGTCTGCCTGCGCGGTGAGTGTAGCGGGCCCGCATAACCTGATCCGCGGAGTCGGAATCTGCTCTCCCGGCCCGCTTGATCCGAAGACGGGAGTGGTCATCAATCCTCCCAACCTGCCCTGCTGGAGGAATTTTCCGCTGGCGGCAGCGGTCGCGCAAATCTATCGCGTGCGGGTCAAAGTGGATAACGACGCCAATGCTGCCGGGCTCGCCGAAACGTTGTGGGGATCGGGACGCGGCTATCGCAATGTGTTTTACGTCACCATCGGCACGGGAATCGGCACGGCAATCGTGCTTGACGGGCGCATCTATCATGGCCGCACCGGTGCCGCCGGCGAGGGCGGGCACGTAAGCATTGACTACAAGGGACCGCGCTGCGGCTGTGGCAAGCCGGGCTGCATCGAAGCTCTCGCTTCGGGCCCAGCGATTGCCCGCAGAGCGCGCGCCAAACTCGAAAATGGCCGGGCCTCCAGCCTTCTCGATCTGGCCGGAGGAAAGCCGGACCGCGTTACCGGCGAAATGGTCGGCGAAGCCGCTTCGGCGGGCGATCCGGCCGCAACTGAGGTCCTGCAGGAAACGGTGGAACTGTTGTCGTTCTGGCTCGGCAACATCGTTGACCTGCTGGAACCCGATGTGATGATTGTGGGCGGCGGTGTTGCGTCCATGCTCAAGCCGTTTCTTGGACAAATCCGCGATCGGCTGCCCGGTTGCTGCGTGAACCAGCGCTGCCAGGAGATTCCGCTGCTCTCGGCCCGTTACGGGGAAGACGCCGGGATTGCCGGAGGGGCGGCACTCTGCTTCGACGCCGCAAAAAGCGACGACGACCAAGCTGCTGGGCGGCTATAAAGCCTTCAATCAAGGAGCACACTACGTGAAGCGCAGAGCGCTGATTCTCTTGGCGGCTATCTTCATGCTGGGCTCGCTGGCGGTGCCGCTGGATCGGGAGCAACCCTTGACCAACACGCTGGCCAGCACGCCGCCGATGGGATGGAACAGCTGGAACAAATTCGGCTGTAATGTCAGTGAGGATCTGATCCGGCAAATTGCCGACGCGATGGTCACCTCGGGCATGAAGGATGCCGGTTACCAATACGTTGTTATCGATGACTGCTGGCAAGTGGAGCGCGACGGCAATGGGAACATCGTGGCCGATCCCAAACATTTCCCGTCTGGCATGAAGGCGCTCGCCGACTATGTGCATGCAAAAGAGCTGAAGTTCGGCCTCTACTCCGACGCCGGAACAGAGACTTGTCAGGGCCGTCCGGGCAGCCGCGGATATGAGTTTCAGGACGCGCGGCAGTATGCGGCTTGGGGCGTGGATTATCTGAAGTATGACTGGTGCAACACCTCGACGCAGGATGCGCGATCTTCCTATGAGATCATGCGCGCCGCGCTGGACGCCTCCGGCCGGACGATTGTCTTTAGCATCTGCGAATGGGGCAACAGCCGGCCGTGGCTCTGGGGGAAAGGGGTCGGCAATCTTTGGCGCACCACCGGCGACATCACCGACAAGTGGGAAGGCAAGAATAAGTGGCCGAATGGCGATTGTTGCTCCTACGGTATGACCGACATATTGGATCAGCAAGTTGGTCTTGAGTCCTTTGCCGGACCGGGACACTGGAATGATCCGGACATGCTCGAAGCAGGCAATGGCGGAATGACCACGGCGGAATATCGCGCCCACTTCAGTCTCTGGGCGATTTTGGCAGCTCCTCTGATCGCGGGCAATGATGTGCGCGACATGAAGCCGGAGATTCGCGAAATTCTCACGCACAAAGAAGTAATTGCGGTCGATCAAGATTCAGCTGGTAGCCAGGGCCGCCGGGTGCGCAAGGACGGAAACCTGGAAGTGTGGTCGAAGCTGCTGCAGGATGGAAGCCGCGCGGCCGTTCTGCTCAACCGCGGAACTGAAGACCGAGAAATCAGCGTGTCATGGGAAGATCTGGGATATCCCGCGCACTTGAGCGCCAGGGTTCGCGATCTCTGGCAGGCGAAGGATCTGGGGGAACGCAAAGGGATGTTCTCCGCCACCGTGGCGCCACACTCCGTTGTGATGGTAACGGTGAAGCCGTAGGCGGCAAAGCGCAGTTTGCGCCCGCCGGTGGCTAAACGATCAAGCAACTTCTGGACCTTCGCCCGTTTGCATTCGCAATCTGACTTCGCGTCGCGACCGCCGTCCTCTGCCTCTTTGCCAGCAGTGCCCATCAACCCTATAATTGAACTTCGAGACGAGTCCACGGCGCCGACCGTATCTCTGACTCGTGGTTCTACCGATCATTTCGCTAAACACCAGTCACTGAAGAGCAAGGAGAACTTTATGTCCGCACCCAGCCGTCGCCCGGAAATTCGCCGGCGCCGCACCCGCGCAGAAAAAGTCGCTAAGCTGCGCAAGCGCCTCGCCGCTGCTTCTGCTTCCACTGACAAAGACCGTTTCACCGCTAAGCTGCACCGTGTCGGGTTGGTTTCCCCGGGGAACCCGTTGCTCAAGAACGCGTAGAGCGGCTTCACGGTTGCTAGAGTGCACACAGGAGATGCGGCAAGCCGCGTCTCCGCTTAGAATTCCACCGTCACGAATCTCGCCGGGCTCTTGCCCACATTCGTCAACGTGTGGGTGTAGGCTCCCGGCAGCCATTTGACATCGCCGGACTTGAATTTTCCGGGCATCGGTCCCATTCCTTCGACGTCGCTGCGCACATCGAGATCGCTGACCGCGACCAGTAGATACGGACCGTCGTGGCGGTGGCTGGGCATGATCGCGCCCGGTTCGAGGTTGCCTTCGGACACGCGTACTCCATCTTTCACGAAAAGAATTTTGCTGCGGCCACCCGGGAAAGTTTTTTCGCCACTTTCCTCTGGCCAATGGGATGGCGTCTGCCGCAATTTTTCATCCTGCATCAACTCAATCGTCACGTTGCGAAATGGTTGGTCCGAGAGATTCCTGGCGACATGGGCAAAGTTTCCCGCCGCAAACCCGGTGCCGCCGTCCTTGAGGTTGACCTCAACAGGCGGCTTGCCCTCGACTTCGTTAGAAATGTGAGCATCGCCGAGTGTGACGGCGACATAGTCGTGGCGATGGCGATGCATGAGCGTCGCAGCATGGGGCGCGACCTCGACCTTGAAGGCGCGTATGTATTCGTTTTCGATTGCCAGGTGGTGCGATGGTTCAGCGGTGATCTCGACTTCGGTCGCCGTCTGCGCGAGCAGGAATGGAATCAGCAGGAGGAGGAACAGTATGCGCTTCATGGCTGGGAATTGTAGCACTGAGGCGAGTCAATCGGGCAGACCTATTACGGAATGATGCGGAAAGCACGCTTGCGTCCGGCGTGGTACACCGAGAAGTCCCGCCGATCGAGCGTAAAGATTACGTCAAAACCATCGCGGTCGGCCAGATAACCAGCGCGGCATCCGCAAGTTGCGGACGAATATTTCTGTATTTTTCCATCAGCTTCCCAATTTCTGCCGCTTCGGCGCTTTGCATGGAAAGAAGTTCAAGGAAACCTTCTGCAATGCTGCCCAGCAATTGCTGGACAGCTCCTGCGTGTCCGCGCAACAACCAAGCCGCCTCCGTGATGACTGGCCAACAAGAAAACAAGGGGCCGGGCAGATCGTGCAACGCCTCAACGCAAGCTTTGTGGTGCTGATCGGCGCGCGACATGACCGCCACCAACAGCCCCGCGTCCACCAGCACCCGCTTCATCGGATTTGGCTTTTGCCAAAACCTTCGAAATGCTTGCGGTTGGTGCTCAGGTCAGATGGCCCACCGCGCACACAGCCGATCAAGCCTGCTTCTCTCGCCAGATCGTAGGCTGAACTGGAAGTCGGGGCTTCTCCAAGATAGCTTTCCAAGGCTTCGCGCACCAGGGCAGACTCGGAGCGGCGTCTCATTCTGGCATGTTTCTTCAGGCGCTTAACCAAAGACTCCGAAATACGGATGGTGATGCGCTGCGAGGACATGATGTCACACATCTTAACCCATTTGTCTGACAGCGCGAGGCGCTCACCCTGAATACACGATCCTCCCGCCGACAACGGTCGCGACTACTTTTCCTGTCAGCTGCCATCCATCGAAGGGCGTGTTCTTCGATTTCGAGCGTGACTTGGCGGCGTCGAAAGTCCACTTCTTCTTCGGATCGAAGACAGTAACGTCGGCGACCGACCCGCGGACAAGGGAACCGCGGCCGCGGAGATCGAAACAGCGCGCCGGACCGGCGGTGAAGAGTTCCACGATGCGGGCAAGAGGGATGCGCTTCTCGCGATGCAGCCTGGTGATCGCCAGCGCGAGCGCAGTTTCAAGTCCGGTGATACCGAACGCGGCGCGTTCGAATTCCATTTCTTTTTCGTGGGCGGCGTGAGGAGCGTGATCGGTGGCGATGGCGTCCACCGTACCGTCGGCGAGCGCGGCCAGGATGGCTTCGCGATCGGAGGCCGAGCGCAGCGGGGGATTCATCTTGTAGTTGCTGTCGTAGTCACGCATGTCCTCGTCGGTCAGCGTGAAATGGTGCGGCGTAACTTCAAAAGTGACGCGCGCTTTGGCGCGCTTGCCACGGCGCACGCTCTTCAGCGCGTCCGCCGTGGAAAGATGTGCGACGTGCAGGCGGGCATTGGGAATGTGCATCGCGAGCTGGACGTCGCGCTCGACGATCGAGGCTTCCGCAGCCGCGGTCATGCCGCGCAACCCGAGACGGAAAGAACGCGCGCCCGCGTGCATGGAGCAATTTTCGGTCATCCGAGTATTTTCGGCATGTTGCACGACCGGGAAATTCAGCTCTCCGCCCAGAACCAGCGCCTCGCGCATAATGCTGTCTTCGAGGATGGGCTTGCCATCGTCGGTGACCGCGATTGCTCCGGCGGTGTGCAGCGCGCGGAAGTCGGTGAGCGTGGCGCCTTTGCTTGATCGGGTCGCGGCAGCGATGGCAAACACATTGACGACCGCGCCGCGTTCGGGCTGACGAAGCCATTCGATCCACTCAACCGAATCGACAACTGGAACCGTGTTGGGCATGGTGCAGACAGAAGTAAAGCCCCCAGCAGCAGCGGCGGCCGTGCCCGTCGCGATGGTCTCTTTGTACGCCTGGCCGGGCTCGCGCAGGTGCACGTGCAGATCGATTAACCCCGGCGCGACGATGAGTCCGCGGGCATCGAACTTCTCGGCTTTCTCGTCCACGCCGCCCTTGATCTTGTTGGGAGACGCAACTTCGGCAACGCGGCCATCTTTCAGCAGCACGTCCATGGGCGCGTCGATGCGAGCTGCCGGGTCGATGAGGTGGCCGGCCTTGATCAGCAGAGTGGTGCCCAGCAGACTGGGTCGATTTTTTCCCGGGCTAGTCATCGCATCTTTCCCATCGCCCGCGCCAGAATCGCCATGCGCGTGGGTACGCCGTTGCGCACTTCCTCCAGGATGCGCGCCTGGGCGCCGTCGGCGACTTCGCTGGTCACTTCCAGGCCGCGAATGATCGGGCCGGGATGCATCACGATGGCATCTTTCTTCGCCATCTTCAACCGGGCCGGGTTCATCTGGTAGCGCGCGATGTATTCCGGGAGGTCGATCTTCAGCCCGGAAAGGCGCTCCTTCTGTACCCGCAGCAGCATGACAACATCGGTGCCGCGCAAGGCGTCTTCAATGTGGCGGGTCACGCGCACGCCGGGCGCGAGGGTCGTCGCAATGTCGGGCACCAGTTCCGGCGGACCGCAAAGAATAATCTTCACCCCGAATTTGCCTAACAGGTGGCACGCCGACCGCGCCACACGACTGTGAAAGATGTCGCCGACAATCGCGATCTGCAGGCCTTTGAAAGTTTTCTTGTTGCGCAGAATGGTGTAGGCGTCGAGCAGCGCCTGCGAGGGATGTTCGTGGAGTCCATCTCCAGCGTTAATAACGGGCACGTCGATGTGCTGCGCCATCAGGTAGGGCGCGCCGGCGTTAGGGTGGCGGATGACGATGATGTCAGCGCCGACGGCGCGCACCGTGTATCCCGTGTCGAGCAGCGATTCGCCTTTCTCGATACTGGAACCGATGGACTGGATGAGGACGGTGTAAGCGCCCATTGATTTGGCCGCGATTTCAAACGAACTCCGCGTACGAGTGGAAGCCTCGTAGAAAAGTAAAAGCACCCGCTTCCCCTTGAGCAGGGGCCGCGGCTTGTCCGGATTCATGCGCCGGGCAAACTGCAAAAGTCTCAGGATCTCGGCTGCTTCCAGGTGCTCGATACCGAGCAGGGAACCGCGCGCTGGATTCATAATTGTCTACAGCTATAGTTGTCTACTGCTTTTCCATCAGCAGTACTTTCTCCGCGTCATCGACCTCGCGAAGTTTGACCTCAATAATCTGATTTTCCGTTGTCTGCACCGTTCTTCCAATGAAAGCGGCCTCAATCGGTAACTCGCGATGGCCGCGATCAATCAACACGCACAACTGCAAGCGCCTGGGACGGCCCGCGTGAAACAGCGCGTCCATGGCGGCACGGGTGGTGCGGCCGGTATACAGCACGTCGTCAACCAGCACCACCGACTTGCCGGTGATGGGAATTTCCATCTCGCTCTTCTGCACTACGGGCTTGGAGTCGAGGGTGGAAAGATCGTCGCGATAGAGGGTAATGTCGAGCGTGCCGAGCAGTACCGGTTTCTTTTCGATGCGCTGAATAATTTTTGCCAACCGCTCCGCCAGCGGAACTCCACGACGCCGGATGCCGACCAGCGCCAGATTTTCGACGCCATTGTTCTTCTCGAGAATCTCATGCGCCAGCCGGATCAAGGTGCGCTCCACTTCGGATGCCGACATCAACTGCGCTTTCTGATGGATCTCGACGGAACGCCCTGGCACGCGTGAATTCATAAACGCTGCATCATACGCGCGCCGAAAGATGAGAGCAAGGGCGGGTCTGAAACCCGCGTCACTAGCAGCCCGCAATACACTGAGATTCGTACCCGGGCATGCCTTCAGGCATGCCGCAAGTGCTGTGCTAAGAGTGCGCCTTCTGGCGCTGGATTTCTGGATCGGAGTTCCGCCACGGCTGCTTCTGATGGAATTACACCCGAGTGTTGCGGGGTCGCAGAAACAGCGAGGCCAGCGCACCGCCAACCGAGGCGAGCACCACGGTAACAATCATCCCAAAAAAGAAGGTGAGCGCCAGCCCCGACGGAGTGAACAGGTTGTGGATGCTGGCTTGAATGTCAGGGTCCGCCGCGTTTGCTCCGAACCTTTGAGCGACTTTCAGGATGGCCTCGGTGTATTCCTGCTGGGCATGAAAAACAAAAATTCGTATGGTGATCAACAGCGCGTTAATGGCGAAGGCGACCACTCCGGCGGCGCCTCCGAGACGCGACCCGAGAGCAGTCGGAAGTGCGAATCCATTTTCGCGTCGGTAGAGAAAGACACCGAGCGCCCCGGTCAGCACGATGCCTAGGAATGGGATCATCCCGATGAAAACGCCGACCACGCCGGCCTTGAGCGCGGCACGAACGGCAACTCTCCTGTCCATCGTGCTTCCGGCTTGCCGCGTCTGAGAAGAGGCGAGCCTCGTCTCTACGGGAATCTCCTGAGAACGCTCGTTCGGCGCGGGATTCAATCCGCCGGCAATTTCAGCGTCTGGAACCGTCACCTGCACGCGGATTTGAGGTGCGCGGCATTGCGGACAAAACGGCTGGCCATCTTCGACCGTGGTCCCGCATTGTTGACAAAGGTGCTCCACGTCTTGAAGCTAGCGCACAACGAACCGGAGAGCAAGGCATCGGGTGATCGGGTCGTCGGGTCATCTTGCTCTGCCAGAGCTTCCGATCACCAGATGACCCGATCGCCAGATCACCCGATGCCTTCAAAGCGGTCAGATCGAGTCGTCCGAGCCAGTGTGAGTACGCACATAAACCAGGGCAAAGCGGGTTCCCAGGCTGTTGGGCTTAACGGCGACGATGTGCTGGTTCCCCTCGGTTCCGACCTTCAACTCCACCGAGTCTCCGCCGCCGCTATTCCCACACGAGACGGGCTTAGACATTTCATCCTTGCCACCTTTGGTTTCTACGTGGCCGCCGCTCCAGGAGCCGTGGCATCGGATGGGCTTGCCATATTTTTGCAGCTCTTTGTCGTAGTAGGCGATGATTTTGTCGGGAGCGTCGTCGGAGATGAACTCCGCAGCCACCACTTTCAACGAAAATCCCGGAATTGAAAGGTTTACGTTGGCGCTCTTCTTGTCGTCGCTATTGTCTTTTGGAGCGGGCTTGGCGCCGGGATAGAGCGCCAGCCCGGCGTCGCGGATATCGGCTTGGTCACTGACGTGCAAATCACCAATGGGAGACTTGATATCAACGTGCTTCTCGCCATCCTTGCTCTTGTCGTTGGTATTGATGCTGCAAGCGGGAAGAACGCAGAGGGCGGCAAACAACGCACCGAGCGAGAGCTTTGCGATTGCGCTACGGCTGGACATTTTACGGTTGAACATGGGAGGAACCTCCTGGGCTGGGTCGAACTGAGATTGGCCGGGCCGGGCGTTCGAGACCCTCGCCTCGGGATGCGATGCCCGGAATCGTAACCGGCAGATGACCGCTGATCGGGATCTCGCCGAAGATCGCCCTCACGGCAGAGGTTTCCGACACGGTGGCATTGGAGAACGCGCACACGTAATTCTGGGTTGCGGGGAAATCCTGCACCACATAGGGATTGCCCATGGCGAGCACGACGGTGCGACTGGCGGCGTGATCGAGGATCGCGGTGAGTAAGGATCCTGTGGCATCGTCCATAGCAACCGTATTCGTCAAACCTCCGCCGGCAGCACGCATGGCCTTGCCCGCGGTCGGAACCACATACACCGCGGCGATCACGTGCTCCGCCGCTTCCACCGCTTCCACAACGGTCGCCTTCATGGCGGCGGCCGAGCGAGCGTCGACGTAGATCATGCGGGCGTCAGGCACACGGGCTAGAATCTCGCGTTCGAGCATCCGTCCGGAGTCGGTGCGCAGGTCGTCGGAAAAAATCACCGCTACCAGGCGGTTGCTCACCTCTGTCAGTGATTGGTACGGAAGCCCGGCCACCGGAGTTCCAAAAGACTGCAGCGGGATCACTTTACCGTTGTCGCGGATGAGGGTAATGGCTTCGTCGGCAATACGCTGGCCGACGGCCAGATTCTCCGGTTTCGCAATCTGGCTGGAGAGTTGAGCAGGGTCCACCAGACGCCCCTTGTTCAAACCGAGAGAAGCCTTTAGTTCCAGAATCTTACGTACGGATTGATCGAGCCGCGGGCGGCTGATTTCGCCGCTATGCACCGCTTGCAGCACCGAGCGGTAGCTGGCGTCGAGATCGGCCGGAATAATGAGCATGTCATTGCCAGCCATAAAGGATTCGACCGCGGCCCGGCCGATATCCTTCGCGTAAATGCGCGTCAACCCCGCCATGTCGAGGGCGTCAGTCACGACGATCCCTGTGAATCCCAGTTCTTCTTTGAGCAGTCCGTCCACAATCGCCCGGGAGGTTGTGGCGACGCGGTTGGGCTCGGGATCGAGAGCGGGAACGGTTACGTGCGCTACCATCACGGCATCCACGCCCGCCTCGATCGCGCGCCGGAACGGCGGCAGCTCAACCGCATCGAGCCGCGCCCGGTCGCCAGTAACTTGAGCGAGGCCGAGATGAGAATCGGCAGCGGTGTCGCCGTGTCCGGGAAAGTGTTTGGCCGTGGTCAGCATGCTGCCTTCGTGAGCGCCCCGGATGTACGCCGCCACGAAATCACCCACCTGCTTCGGGTCTTCTCCAAACGAGCGCGTGTTGATGATGGGATTCGCAGGGTTGGAATTCACGTCAGCATCGGGAAAAAAGTTCCAATGCACTCCGATGGCCCTCGCCTCCAGCGCGGTGATGCGTCCAAAGGCCTCGGCATTTTCCGTTTTGCCGGTAGCTCCAAAGGCCATCGCATGGGGAAAGACGGTGGTGCCATTCAGGCGCATGGACACGCCGCGCTCGAAGTCTGCCGCGACAATGAGGGGCAGCTTCGATGATCTTTGCAGCCGGTTGAGCATCTCGGCGGCAACATAGGGCTGGCTCTTCAGCAGGACGGGGCCATCCACTGGAACGGTCATGACCAACGATCCGATGTGATATTTGCGGACGTGGTCGCGCAGTTGAATCCAGATGGGGTCGGCGTCATTCAGAAACTGCGCTTTCACCCAGATCGAGAAAAGTTGACCGACTTTTTCTTCGGGCGACATCTTGCGCAACGTCTTGTCGACCCACTTCTGGCCGGATTTGTCGACATGGATGGGAACAGCCTGCAGAAAGCGGTCTTTGCTTTTGTCTTTAGCAAAGCAAAGCGCCGCGGCTAGCAGGAGCATGATCGGCAGCAGATGTCGGAGCATGCAACTGACAATAGCATGCTCGTGTGGGGACGGGCACCCTCGCCCGTCCAAGGTTGCGGGGGACAGCCGCCCTCGGCTGTCCAAGCCGAGCGCAGCTCGGCAGCTGCTTGTGGTCACAACAACTCTGGATTCGCTATAGCCGTCATGCAGGCGGCACTTCGCAGTTGAGGATCGCTCACAAGCTCCCTCAAATTTGTGGTTCGATGGCGGCAATGGCTTCCGCCTGGATGGCTGGGTCATCGCCAAGCCCGGCCAGCCAGTGCACATCCGGTTCTCGCCGGAACCAAGTGATCTGGCGCTTGGCATAGTTACGATGCGCCTGGTGTGCCGCAGCGAGCGCCGACTCCCGATCCAATTCGCCACGCAAAAACTGCACCGCTTGCTTGTATCCCAACGACGTGAGCGGGCGGGCTTGTTCGCCATACTTATTGAGAAGCCTTTCCGTCTCGGCGATCAGTCCTTCGTCAAACATCTTCGCGGCTCGCTGATTGATGCGGGCATAAAGAACTTCGCGCTCCGGATTAAGTCCGAGACGCAGAATGCGAAAGCCGTGCAGCGGTTCGCGTCCCTGCTGCCAAAGTTCGGTCATGGGGCGGCGCGCGGCCAGACATACTTCGATTGCCCGGATCACTTTGGGAACGTCATTGGCGTGAATGCGACTCGCTGCCGAAGAGTCGAGCCGCCGCAGGATGCGATGCAAGTGCTGGGCGCCGTTCTGCTCGGCGCGAGCGCGCAGTTTGTTGCGCAGCTCTTCGGAGCGCTCCGGGCCAGAAAAAAGTCCCTCGAGCAAAGCGCGAAGATAGAGTCCGGTTCCTCCGCTGACGATGGGCAATTGTCTGCGCCGCTCGATCTCGCGCAGCACCTGCCGCGCCTGGCGCGCATATTCTCCCGCGCTAACATCGGCGAGCGGATCCACGCAATCCAGCAGGTGATGCGGAACTTCCGCGCGTTTAGCCGCGCTGGGCTTGGCCGTACCGATTTCAAATTCGCGGTACATCGCAACTGAGTCGCAGTTGACGATTTCACCGCGGAAGCGGCGGGCAATCGCCAGCGCCAGCGCTGTCTTTCCGCTCGCCGTGGGACCAAGCACCACTACGACAAGCGGCTCGCGATCCGTTGACTTCAGCGCGCGCTCCAAGGAATGTACCGCCAGTAGCGGATGATGGTCAGAACGAGCAGCAGAACCGCCATGAGAAGCAGTCCGGTGGCTTCGGCGGCATAGATGGCATGGTGGTGCTGATGCTTGTTGTCAGCTACCGGCTTGGGCGGAATGGGGGCGTTCACGCGGCTATTGTAGCCCTTTTCAGTCGTCGGTCGTCGGTCGTCGGTCGTCAGCAAACGATTCATCGCGAACGACTAACGACCGCCGACTGATTCGCGGTGTACACTACGGGCGCGCCGTCATGCCGATGCCTCCCTCCAACCGCGAAGCCAGGCTTCTGCGATTTGGCATTTTTGAAGTCGACCTGATCGCCGGAGAGCTGCGCAAAAACGGCGCTCGCATCCGGCTTCAGGAACAGCCGTTTCAGGTCCTCACTGCGCTGCTGCAGAATGCCGGTCAAGTCGTCACCCGTGACGAGCTGCGCGAAAAAATCTGGCCCGCCGATACCTTCGTCGATTTCGATCACAGCCTGAATACTGCGGTGAACAAGATTCGCGAGTCGCTGGGCGATTCCGCATCGAGTTCGCGCTTCGTCGAAACCCTGGCCCGCCGCGGATACCGCTTTATCGCCCCTGTCGACTGCGTCGCGGCGGCAGCGTCAGTATCCACGCCCGCCCACGCGCAGGACAATGATCTGCGGGAGAATGCCCCGGCAGCTTCGCCTGAGGCCGTGATCGCGTTGCACCCCGAATTGCACGTGCCCGTTCCCCGGCGTGGATTGGTGCGCGGGCTTTTCGCGCTGATTCAGGTGATGTATCTCATCTTCTACGTGAGCGCTCTCGCTCGCCTGCACGATGTGGACCGGGTCGCCAGCAGCTTTCTCCCAGGCTGGAGAGCTCTGTTCATCGTGGGCGCAGTATTGGTGACGGGCGCGGTGGGGATCCCGCTGCGATTCTATTTGCTGTCCGCGGTCGCTTTCGATTTCCGCAAGCTAGCCGAGGCATTTGGCCGGCTCTTCCCATTCGTTCTGGCGCTGGATCAACTCTGGGCCATCGCGCCGTTCCTGCTACTGCCGCAGATCGGCGTGGGCTTGGCGTTCGCCGCGACTGCCGCTTTGCTGTACGTGCCCTTCTCGGAGAGAACCCTGGTTCGCATGGCTTATCGACCGTAGAGCTGAGATTTCGGGATGCGACAGCAGCGGGCCGGAGCTAAGTCCTTTGTTTGCTATCAAAAGTGATTCACGCGAAACAGGAGTGCGAGATTTTCCTTTGGATGGTATCTAATAGCTATAGCCTGACAATAAATGATTTCCTCCGCTGACGCAGGTGTCTGTTTAGCTTAGGCCTTGTCATTCAGAGCGTGCGAGGTGTCGGCCGAGGGCTCCGCCCCCACAATACGGCTCTCCTGTTTGAGGAATCGGTCCGGGCGGCGAGCGCAGGCCCGGGGTAAAAGGTTCGCCGTGTGCGGGGTCGACTTGCTTTCCGCGAGGTGTGCGCGAAACTTTGTCAGGAAAACGAACGGGGCGGAAAGTAGTTTTGTGCTTTCCGCCCCGATCACCTAAATGCGTCCCGGTGCAAGCCCACATCCGGAGGGCTTTACGGGGTGGGCGTGAGGATGATGTGGGGTGAGTTGCAATCGGCCGCGGGCATGCCGAAGAAATACATCGCGGACGCCAGTTCGTCGGCGATGCTGGGGGCACCGCCAGCTGCGCTCGCGCCCTGCACGTCAACGAGGTTTCCAGCCAAGAGCACAACCAACCGTTTGAGGGGCGAGCCCGCCTCTGCCTTGGCAGGATGAGCGTTCTGCGGATCTCTGCTGTGGCAGTCGGCGGGGTTATCCGGGAAATCCACGTACAAAGTCAACCCGAGCAACATCGTCAGGTCATGGAAGGACTCGCGGGAGTGTGTGTCGCACTTGTCCTTGGGATCGTCGTCTTGCGCTGGCCGGATGACAAAATGAATCATCGGCGTCTCCACCTGCAGCAACAATGGGTTGAATGCGCCGCTGTCCAGAGTGCCCGCTAAGGAAAACCCCTTCAGCGTACTGACGTTGTAGCGAAGCGAGACGGCGGTGGCGTAGTCCTTCTCCGTCGAAGCATCGGGTGGATATGTGGCGCCAAGCCGGCTCCTCGACCGGGCCGAAACCACGTACTCTTCAGGCTTGGGAAGGCGGATGACATATCTCCTTGATGTGCTATCGAGTGCGCGCTGCAGGCTCTGGGGGTCAATTTTGGCCTGCGCAATGCTGGGATCGGCGGTGGCGGCAGCGGGCCCGCTGTGGGCTGGGAACGAGAGATCATAAGCCCCCGAAGCCAACGTCGATTGGTTGGAAGCCTTCACATAGAGATCGCGATGTCCTTTCGTCTTGGGCGCGATCGCAACAACGCTGCCGGCGTTCTTCGGATCGGGAGCGAAAGCCCAAGGGCCTTCAAACACAACGAACACTTTTTCGGTGCTGGGTACCTGGGAAACAGCCGCTGGTGCGGGAGATGCTTGCTGTTGGGATTGTTGACAGGCGACGAGGAACAACGTAGCCAGGACAGTAGCGACCAGCGCAACTGTCATGCTCGTGAAGTAGCGGCGGGTTTTCATTAGTTTCTCCTGTTTGAGGGATTAGGGTCGTCCGTACGCTGCCAATGCCGACCAGTAGTACGGATGAGAGGTATCCCGGTTCGCCAACATTTTGAGCGAGGTCAGGCGGATAGCATCGGAGATCGTCTGGCCAGAAAGCGCATTGCGATAAAAGTCTTGCACGAATCCTCGAGTCGCAGCAGAGTCTACCGCCCACCGGCTCGCGACCACGTGGGGCACACCGGCACGCAGAAGAGCATCGGTAACGCTGTCGAATCCGCTTGTGCCGTCGCTGCCGGACGCGGTGCTGCAGGCCGAGAGCACCGCCAACTGCAAGCTTTGCAGGCGAATCGTCCGCACCGCGTCCGCGTCCATCAGGCGGGGCGTGTTCGGTTGTCCGTCTCCGCCTTCCAACATCAATCCCGTCCTTCCGGGAGTGGTGAGTGAATGTCCGGCAAAGTGGAAAACTGCGGCCGCGGGCAGTTCGCTCCGGATCGCGCTGAGAGTGGCTTCTCCGCCTTTGAGCACGCGTGCGGAATGAAAGCGGCTGGCGACGGCGTCCGCTTCCGCGGCCACATCGGGAAGTGGAATGAGTCCATCCGCCGGCGATGATGAGGCGCTGCCCACCACCAGGGCAGCCAAGTCTGCCGAAATGCCGGTGTCGCTGCGCAGCCGCGCCTGTGAATCCTGACCCAAAGAATGGACAATGGGAGCACGCTCAGTCAGATAGTGATCGTTCGAATCAAGCAGCGCCTCGAAGGGCACGCGGGCCAGCCAGCCGTCGGCTTCGATCACCAGCGTGCGTCCGGGCGTCAATTGTTCTTCCACCGGCGCGATGAGCCACTCATACAGGCTGCGAGCGTCCCGGCGCAAAGCGCTCAGCTCTGACTTGGGATCCGAAGACAGATCGTGAAACCTTGCTGCCAGCTCCTGCAAGTCCTCAGTCGATTTCTGGATCCATCGGGCGTTTGCACCGCGATCGTCATAGACCCAGATCGCCAAGCCGTCGGGCAGTACGGCGTAGGCGAGCACCGTCTCTTTTGTCGGAAGGGGACGGCTAGTCGCCCGTCGCGACGGATCCGGCATCGGCGGGTTGGTCAGCGTTCGAGGCGGGTGGGGATCAACTGGAACCCGCTGGGGCGCTCCTAGGTACCATTCATAGGTATCGAGTGCTTCCCGAGAACGGCCCTGCACCAACTCTGCTTCGATGAGTGCGAGATACGCCGGAGCTGCGTTCTTGCTCCAGTTAGTTCGTTCCGCCTCGGATCTGAGGGTCGCAAGGCTTTGCTCCGCCAGGCCCAGCGCTGGCCGGAGGGCTTGCTCAGCTTCCGCTTCGCGATGCCTGCCCAGCTGCAACTCCCCCAGAGAGGAATAGAACATCTGCACGAGATAGTTGTTAGAAAGCGGGCGAACCTGATCCTGTATGGCCGTCAGGCGGGCGATGGCATCATCGAATCGGCCCTGATCTGCTTCCAGTTGGGCAGTTCGGACCTCAGTCTCCAGAGCATCGTTGCGAGTGGCCTGGGTGCGCGGCGCAGCCGCAAAAAGCCGGGCAGCCTCAGAGTATTGCCGTTCGGCAACCTGAGGCAGGCCGGCAGCCGTCGCCGCATCGGCCAGCGAATTGTGAGCCAACGCGCGCGATAGCAGATTCTCATCGGAGTCGATCAATGCGACAGCTTCGTGCCAGGACGCCATCTGCAAATTCGACCGGCCAACAGTCTCGGCGTTGAAAGCGAGTTCTGTGTAAAGGTTGTACCCTCGCATGGGGGGAAACTGCCCTGACCAGTAGCGTTGCAAACCTGTGCTGGCCAGTTTCGAACCGCCCGATTCGTCGCCGGTAGCAAACATATCCTCTGCGACAAACCCCACGGCGCGCAGATAGAGTGCTCCGTACCCATTCTCCTGTGCACGGTCCATGGCACTCTGCGCGGCCTTTTTGTCCGCGCCAAAGTCGCCCATCAGACCGGAACAAACGCTCTTCTCCAAGCCAAGCTGAATCTGCAACCAGGGGTAGGAATATCTTCCCGATTCCGTCAGCGCAGCCGTCGCTTTTCGCCGGCACTCTTCACTGTGCCGCTCGTTCCGGGCTGCGAAAGTCTGTTCGAACTGCGCGCGCAGCACGCCCGCCATGTTGCCCGAAGCGCGAAATAATTGTTCGGCAGAATCAGCCTGTTCGCGGGAGACGCCATACTCGCCGGCGTCATTGGCTTTGACGGCGCGGGCGAGCGCGGTTGCCGCTTGCGGAAAACGTGGCGCCGAGGAACCGCGCAGAAGATCAGCCAGCCAGCGATCGCCGTGTTGCTGGCTTGTCAAGTCCGCTAAAAAAAAAAGCGCCTGCGAGGCGTGCGGATCCGCATTGGCCCTGGCTTCGGGAAAAGCCTGGGGCAGCCAGGAGCGGGCTGCTTCGTGCAGATATTCTTCGACACGCGGGTCGACTTCGGAAGCGAGGCTTGGGCTGGTGGCCGCGCCAGCCACTTGGGCGGGAGACAGCAGGGGCGTCGCCTTGCTCTCATGCTGTTTCAATTTTTCCCGCACGGCGTTGGCGCGGTTGCGGACTTCTTCTACCCACTGCGAGCCCGGATCCACGCGCAGGTAATGCTCCCAGTCATCGAGTGCCTGTTGATAAAGGAACTGATGTTCCGCGACAATGGCGCGATTGAAGAGCGCAACTGGATCGTCGGGGCGCAGCTTCAGGGCCTGGCTTAGATACTCGTAGGCAGCGCCGAAATCTTCCTTCCGGTCCCCCTGCTGGGCGCGCTGGAAGTAAGCGGTGGCGAGATCAGTGAGGAGAGCTGGCGAACCCGGGTCTAGCTCCAGGGCGCGGCGCAAAGTTTCCACGGCCGCGTCGTATTTGCCTTCCAGCAGGTCCGCTTGCGCCTTTGCCTGAAGCCAGGAAGGATCGGAGGGATGGGATTCCAGTTGGCTGGCAATCAGCGCTTCCGCTTTTAGCAGCGCCGCCGGACGGCTGGTAAAGGAGGCCGCCGGTCCGCGCGACACGCGCAGAGGTGCATAGTTGGCGCCTGCAATCCTGAGTTCCAGGGTGCGCTTCTCGGTGTAAGCTTGGGCAAGGAGGCGGCAGGCTGCTGCGGGCTGGTTCCGCTGGACTATCACCCACGATCCCACGCCAACCACGGCTAGAAGAGAGGCTCCCGCCATCGCGAGGCGCGGAACAGCCAGCCATCTCTGCCACCACGGTGTAGATTTCCGCTCCGTTCCCGAATGCGGAGTCCCGCTGATTCGCTGGGCCAGTCTCTGCTCCCACTCCGCGCCCGCGCTCTCGAGGGTCGCGATATGCTTCCGCTCCGTCTCGGTGATGTCCCCGTTCAGATCGGCCAATTCAGCGACCGCGCCGCGCAGCAACGGACCACAGTAATCACAGCGGCTGGCATGTTCAATGTAGGCAAGCGTCTGGTCGGGTGGTGTCAGGCCACCGGCAATCTCACGCCACACCGCTGGGACGGGACAATCGCCCTGGCGCACGCCAGACGCAGCCGGTCTCATGCTCTTCAGTTGGCGATCCAGCAACGCCAGCCCCTCAAATTGCTCCCGGCAAGTCGGACAGGCGGCGAGATGAGGGTGAACATCCGCCGCGTCCAGCACGGATTCCGCGTCCCGGCGAGCTTCCTCCAGTAGTTTCGCCAGCTCCGCATCTCCGATATGTCCGTCGGGATTTTCTTCCAAGACTAACTCCCCAATCTCTTAGAACGATTTTGCCGATTCAAAACCTTCACTTCGCGGTGAGGAGTTGAATTCATAACGTGACCACGAATCATGGCCGCGAGGCGCATGAGCACACTTTCCACCCCCTCTGTGGTTAGTCCGATGGATGGGATGGCTGCGATCTCACTGGCGGTAAGTCCTTGCCGGTGGCGAAGCCAAAAAATCGCGCGCTTTCTTTTCTGATCCTTCCCCGCTGTAACCTGTCTCAGGACTTTGTCGATCTGTTCGAGCTGAATGCGCTGGCTCACAGCATCAAAACTGTCAGCGCCGGCCATTTTCGGGCCGATTTGGATTGGTTCCGTGATCGCTTCCGTTTGGCCCGCGCCCCGCTTTGCGGCCAGCGCAGACTTGAAATGATCGTGGACAACATTGGCCGCAACCACCTTCAAAAATCCATAAATGGAATCTTTTTGCCGCGGCTGGAACGACCGCAGTAAACGGCTATCATTCTCGCAGAGCTTCAGGTAGGTATCCTGGATCAGGTCGTCCAGTTGCGAGCGTGACGGTTCGCCCCAGTGGCGAGCCGTCCTCAGCACCGCAGCGGCGATCACCACCTGAAATCGCCGGATGAACTCTGCCCACGCCCTCTCGTCTTTCGAGCCGGCGCACACCCTTACCAATTCTGTCGACGAGAACTTCGCGTAGCGTGCCAAGTATCCACTCCAGGTTGGGCGGATTTTACAACAGTCTTGCCACTAGCATCGTTAAAAGATCGGCGGACTTGCCGGTTCGGGTCTGAGGCGGTGAATCATGGAACGAGCTGCCGGGACGGACTAGGCCAGGAGTTTCGCCGCTTCCTTGGCGTAGTAAGTCAGAATCATGCTCGCCCCCGCGCGGCGGATGCAGACGAGCGATTCCATCATCACGCGCTCCCGGTCGATCCACTGGTTCCGGGCCGCGGCCTCGATCATCGCGTACTCGCCCGACACCTGATACGCCGCCAGCGGCAGGTCGAAACGGTCGCGGGCCGCGGCAATCACATCCAGGTATGGCATCGCCGGCTTCACCATGATCATGTCCGCGCCCTCTTCAATGTCCAACTCGATCTCCCGCATCGCCTCGCGAATGTTCGCCGGGTCCATCTGGTAGGAACGGCGATCGCCGAACTGCGGCGCTGAATCCGCCGCCTCGCGGAACGGCCCATAGAAACCGGAAGAAAACTTCGCCGCATAGGAGAGAATCGGGGTATTCGCGAAGCCAGCCTCGTCGAGCGCCGCGCGAATCGCCCCGACCCGTCCATCCATCATGTCCGAAGGCGCGATGACGTCCACGCCCGACCGCGCCAGCGAAACCGACGTGCGCGCCAGCAACTCCAGGCTCGCGTCATTCACGATCTCGTATTCCGCAATAGCCGGTGGCGCCGCGGCCGCGCCCAGCGATTGCGGTCCCGGTTTCTCCTTCACTTTCACTATGCCGCAATGCCCATGCGACATGTACTCGCACAAGCAAACGTCGCCCATTACCGCCACGTCTCGCACCGCACTCTTGATCGCACGCGCCGCCCTCTGCACGATGCCATCTTCCGCCCAGGCGCCCGTAGCCACTTCATCCTTTTTCTCCGGCAGCCCGAACAAGATGATCGACGACACTCCCAACGCACGCGTCTCACGCACTTCCTTCACTGCCTCGTCTACCGAAAGGTTGAAGACTCCGGGCATCGAGCGCACTTCTTTCCGGATCCCGGTTCCAGGGCACACGAAGAGTGGATACACGAGAGATTCGGGCGAAAGCCGCGTCTCGCGGACCAAGGCGCGCAACGTTTCAGTGCGCCGCAAACGGCGCATACGGTTAGCGGGGAATGCCATAACACGAATTCTAGCAGCTGCCGCCCGAACCGATCGAACGTTACCGCAGTAACCTCCGGTAACCAGTCCGTGATCTAAACATCCAGTGGCGAACGTCATATGATGCAAGCGGTGTCTCGGCGCCACATCTCGTCGCTCCTTTGCGGAGTTGGTCTCCTGCTGGCCTTTGCTTTGGCTCCCGCAGTGTCTCCCAGCCACTTCTTTCGCGTGGCCATGGGAGACCTGGTCCCACTGCTGTTGATCGCGGCTGCCGCCATCCTCTCCGCCAGAAACGCCTTCGACAGCCGTGGGCATACGCGTCTGTTCTGGAGTCTTATGACGGCGGCCATGGTCATGTGGTGTTTCAACCAGGCATGCTGGGCGTGGTTTGAAGTGGTCGTCGGCAAGCCGATGCCCGACCCCTTTCAGGGGGATATCGTGTTGTTCCTGCATGTGGTCCCCATGATGGCGGCGGTGGCCATCCGCCCCCATCAAGCCGATGAGCGCGAGGGGATGTTGCCCAGTGCGCTGAATGTCTTCATGCTGCTGGTGTGGTGGGTCGTGGTCTACGCCTTCTTCGTTTTTCCGGAGGAATACATCGTCCCCAATCTGCCGGTGTACAGCTTGCGCTGGGATCTCCTGTATTTCGTCGAGGGAGTGATATTGATTACCGCGTCAGCATCGGCATTCTTCACCAGCTCCGGGTCGTGGCGAGAACTCTATCGCAACATTTTTTTGGGCGCCATTCTCTACACATTTTCCGCGGAAGCCATAAATGCCGCCCTCGCGCGCGGTACCTACAAGACGGGCGGAATCTACGACCTCCCGTTCCTCGCCGCTGTGCTGGCGTTCCTCTGGGTCGCCATCGCCGGGCGACGCTGCCTTCGCGATACCCAGATGACTTCGATCACGCGTGCCAGTCGCCCGGTCGCTCCTCAACTTGCGAAACTCGCCCTGCTCTCTCTCCCCGTCATGGGATATTGGGCACTGTTCCTCAGCCACGACCAGCCTCATCTGCGCCAGGTCCGTTTTGCGGTGGCCATGGGCGGCGTCGCCCTCCTGGCCTTTGTCGTTTTCCTCAAGCAACACCTCCTGGACCAGAGGCTTCTGCAGCTGCTCAATCATTCGCGCAAGAGTTTCGACAACCTCCAGCGGCTGCACGGAAGAGTCATCCAACAAGCCAAGCTGGCCTCGCTAGGAGAACTGGTCGCGCTCGCCGCCGGCGAACTGGAGTTCCCGCTCTCGGCCATCCTGAGCAGTTCCGAACGCATGGCCGCCAGCAGCAACCTCAGCCGCGAGCAACTCTCCAATGCGCAGAAAATCGGCCAGCAGGTCCGGCGCACTCGCGAACTCGTCAGCGATCTGCTTAGCTTCGCCCAGCAGACTCCGGGAGAAAAAAGTCCTCTCGAATTGAAGCCTCTCTTGCAGCGCGCGGTTCAAATGGAAGGATTCAAGCTCGAAAACAAGAGGATCAGCCTGACCGTGGAAAGCAACAATCCTCTGCCTCGCGTCCTCGGCAACCCCAACCAGCTCCTGCAGGCCTTTCTTCAGATCGTCGAGAACGCCGTGGACGCATTGCAGGAAATCGGCGGCGGGCGCCTCCAGGTCTCCCTCTGGCGCGAAGCCAACGAAGTGGTCGTCCAGTTTGCCGACTCCGGCCCCGGCCTGCGCGATCCCGAGCGCGTCTTCGATCCTTTCTACACTACCAAGCCGGTCGGCAAAGGCACCGGTCTCGGACTCAGCGCCACTTACGGCGTCATTCAGGACCACAAGGGGCAAATCACCTGCTACAACCGCCCCGAAGGCGGAGCCGCATTTGAAATCCGCCTCCCCGTGCTCAAAGTCACGGCCCCCCTCGCCGAAGCCGCCCGCGCCTGAACGCGTAGGGACAGCCGACCTCGGCTGTCCGCGGGGCGAAGCCCCGTCACTCTTGAGTGCGAGGATTGCCAAACTAAAACCTTGGCGAGCTGCGCTCGCTTGGACAGCCGAGGCCGGCTGTCCCTACGCATTGCCTTTCTATCCTCCGCTCGCCACCATCGCATCCGCCACTCGCGCCGCCTCCACTGCAAATCGCACATCGTGGGTCCGAATGATGTGCGCCCCTTTCAAGATCAAACCTGTTTCCGCAGCCAGCGTCCCGTAAAGCCGCTCGGCAACCTCCGCATCCTTGCCATCGCGCGCCAGCATTCGCCCGATAAATGATTTCCGCGACACTCCTGCCAGCAGCGGAAATCCCATCTTCTGCAGCTCGGCGAAGTGCGCCAGCAGCGGATAATTCTCCTCGAAACGCTTCCCGAACCCAAATCCCGGATCCAGAACCAGGTGATCGCGCTTGATCCCCGCCAGGGTCGCCGCCTCGGCCCACTGTAGCAAATCCCGCTTTACTATCAGCACCGGATCGCCAATCGGCGGCAACGACCGCCACTCCTCCGGCCGCCCGCGTGTGTGCATCAGCACCGCTCCCACTTTGAGTTCAGCCAGCGTTTTCGCCATCTTCGGATCCCACCGGAACCCACTGACATCGTTCACAACCTCCGCCCCGAGCTCCACCGCCGCCCGCGCCACGCTCGCCTTGTACGTATCGACGCTTACCACCGCATGTGGCCGTCGCCGCTTCAAGTCCCGAATCACGGGCAGCACCCGCCTCCGTTCTTCTTCTTCCGACACGGGTTCCGATACCGGCGGCCCCGTCCGCGCTACCGCGTCCTCCCGCGCAGGCTCGTCCCCGGTACCGCCCGCCGAGGTTCCGGCCACCGGGGCTCCTGGCCGCGTCGACTCCCCACCCACGTCAATGATGGTCGCGCCGTCGTCCAGTAACTGCTCGGCGCAGACCACAGCCTTCTCGGCGTCGATGTAGAGTCCCCCGTCGGAAAACGAGTCGGGAGTTACATTCACGACGCCCATGATCAGAGTGCGCCGCCCCAACTCCAGGATTCGAGAGCCCACGTTCCACTGAAAGATCGCCCGCATGTTGCCGCTATTCTAGAACGAACTCATTTTTTCTGGGTGTTACAATCCACTAAATGCCGCGCCGGCGATCAGTTGCGCATCTGCTTCCCATTGTCCTTCTGCTGGTCGCGCCACTGCTGGCCGCTCCCCCCAAACCGTTACAGGATCGCGTTGCCGGTGTGCTCAGCGCCCCCGATCTCGCCCGCGGCTTCTGGGGAATCGAAGTCGTTTCTCTCTCGACGGGCAAGACCTTGTACTCCCAAAACGCGGACAAGCTCTTCACGCCCGCTTCGAACACCAAGCTCTTCACCACCGCCGCCGCACTCGCGCTGATCGGTCCCGACTACAAGTTCCGCACCACTGTCGAAACCACCGGCACTCTCGACCGCTACGGCCGCCTGAACGGAGATCTCGTCCTGGTCGGCCACGGCGATCCCAATCTCTCCGGACGCGAACTTCCCTATGATCTCCGCACCCAGCGCAACGACGATCCCATTCAAGCCCTCGAATCGCTCGCCGACGCGCTCGTGCAAAAAGGCGTGAAATTCATCGACGGCGACATTGTGGCCGACGACTCCTACTTCGCCTTCGAGCGCTACGGCGAGGGCTGGAGCCAGGACGACCTCGTCTGGGCCGACGGCGCTCCCGTCTCCGCCCTCACCATCAACGACAACGTAGTCTTCGTCAACATCCTGCCCGCCGACCGCCCCGGCGAAAAAGCTTTTGTCAGCGTCAAGCCCTTCGCCGATTACTACCACCTCGACAATCGCATCATCACCACTCCCGCTGGCACCGGACGCAAGTTCTTCGTCAACCGCGAGCCCGGCTCCACCGTGCTTACGCTCTGGGGCAACATGCCGCTTGATGATGCCGGCGCCAACGAAGCTCTCGCCATCGAAGATCCCGCCGAGTTCGCCGCCGGGCTCTTCCGTCAGTTACTCGAGAAGCGCGGCATCGTAGTCTACGGACACCAGCGCACCCGCCACACCGAACTTGCCACCCTTTCCACTTTCAGCGTGACCGCCATTGCGCCATCGCATGGAGGCAGAGACAACGACGGCCAGCCGCGTCCCGTGAAAAACGATCAGCCCATTACGCTCGCCAGTTACGAATCCAAGCCGCTGCTGCAAGATGTCCGCGTAATCAACAAAGTCAGTCAGAACCTGCATGCTGAAATTCTGCTGCGCCTCTTGGGACGCGAGCGCGGCAACTCCGGAACGATTGAAGGCGGCCTCGAGGTTCTTCGCGGATTTCTGACTCAGGCCGGAATCGCCAACGACCAGTACGTTTTCTATGACGGTTCCGGACTCTCCCGCCAGAACTTAGTGACTCCCCACGCCATTGTCCAGTTACTGCGTTATTGCTCGACGCAGCCGTGGGGTGCTGACTATAAGGCGACCTTCCCGATCTCGGGCGTGGACGGCTCGCTCACCGAACGCCTCAACTCTCCCCGCCTGCAAAAGCGCATTGTGGCTAAAACCGGCTCGCTAGGCGGCGTGAAGACGCTCTCCGGCTACGCCACCAGCGATGCCGGACAAGTGGTCGTCTTCTCCATCCTCTCCAATAACTTCAATCTCCCCGCCAAGCGAGTTACAGACGCGATCGATCAGTTAGTCCAAGCCATCGTCGATGACGCGCCAGCGGGACGCTAAATGGAGGGCTGCAAATGCTGGCTTCCAGCAAAGTCATTGGCTTCGTTCCCACCAAAGATTCCGCGAAAGCAAGAAGCTTTTACGAAGGCAAACTGGGGTTCCAATTCGTCAGCGATGACATGTTTGCCCTGGTAATGAGAGCCGGGGAAACTATGCTCCGCATTGGCAAGGCCCAGGATTTCACTCCCGCGCCGTACACCGTGCTCGGCTGGGAAGTCTCCAATATCGAGGAAGTCGTCGCGTGGCTTCAGAAGCGAGGCGTCGCCTTTGAGAAGTACCCCTTCGTGCGTGATAAAGAACTAGGAATCTGGACAGCGCCCACCGGCGACAAAGTTGCCTGGTTCAAAGACCCCGATGGAAATGTGCTTTCCGTCAGCCAGCATAAGTAGCGCCGGCGGCAAGAAGACGGGGCAGCGACTTCGTCAGAGCGCGAGCGTTTCCCGAGCACTCTTCTCTCTTTCGGCGCCTTCCCTGAGTACTGCTTGCCACGCCTGCGGCACGTAGCGTGACAAGACTTCAATTCCGAGCGCGGTCATGCCGCCAGGGAGGGCAACCCGGCGGATTACCTCCGCTGGGTTCATATTGGCTTCTGCCATAAGCCGCAATGTGGCGGTGGCCGTTTCCTGTACCAGGCTGAGAGCCAGCTCGGGTGAAAAGTCAGGATTGCTGCGCGCGGCTTCCTCCGCCATCGATTCCAGCAGGTATGCCACAAACGCCGGACCGCCGGAAGCCAGGCCGATGGCCGGTCGAGACTGTGACTCTGCGATCACGATGGGATGACTGATGCGTCCCAGCAGATCCTCGAGCAGCTTGTGGTCAGCCGCAGTGGCGCGAGAGCCGTACATCAGCAACGCGACGCCTGCACCGATCTCCTGTGTGATGGAGGGGATGAGCTTGGCCACGCGGCAGGGCACGCGATCCTCGAGAGCTTGGAGTGGAATCTGGCTGGCCGTCGTGACCAGCAACTGTCCGGGAGAGAGTTCCGCGTCCATCTGGGCCAGCACGCTGGCTGCGTCTCCGGCTTTGAGGCAGAGAAAAATCAGATCGCAATTGGCAGCAAGCTTGCGGTCGCTGGCGACGTGGATGCCGGGAAACTCGGCGGCCAGCGCTTTCAGCTTGCCCTCGGAGCGATTCGCCGCCCAAACGTTCTCGACTGCGAGCGCCCGGGAGCGCAACAGCGCCCGAACCAGCATACCCCCCATGCTGCCAATGCCAACGAAACCGGTGTTCATGGTTAACTCCCGACACGGAAATGTGCTTTTCCGTAGTCGAAATATGTAGTGCAGCCGGCTGGCGCGATGCGGCTTTCGGAATCATCCGAGAATTCCCATCCTCTTTCCCACGCGCTCCAGCACTTCGAGCGCTTGCTGCAATTCTTCTTTCGTGTGCGTGGCGGTCATGATGGTTCGCACGCGCGCTTTGCCTTCGGGGACGGTGGGAAAGGCGATGCCGGTTCCGAGTACGCCTTCTTTGAACAGTTCACGCGAGAAATCCATGGTCAGGCGTCCGTCGCCAATGATGATCGGGGTGATCGGCGTTTCGCTCGCAGGAGTTGTCTGGCCGCCGATGTTGAAGCCGAGCAGTCCGAGTTCTTTTTTCCAGAAGCGCGTTTTTGCCCAGAGCTGCTCCATCCACTGCGGCTCGGTTTCGAGAACGTCGAAAGCCGCAATGCAGGTGGCCGCGACCGATGGCGGATGCGATGTCGAAAACAGGAACGGCCGCGCGCGGTGATACAGAAAATCGATCAAATCGCGCGTCCCGCAGACGTATCCACCCAGAGCGCCGATCGCCTTCGACAAGGTTCCGACCTGAATGTCGACGCGCCCGTGCATTCCGAAATGATCGATCGTGCCTCGTCCGTTGCGGCCGAGCACACCGGAAGCGTGAGCATCGTCCACCATCATGATCGCGCCGTATTTCTCGGCCGCCTCGCACAGGCCGGGCAGCGGACCGATGTCGCCATCCATCGAGAACACGCCGTCGGAAATCAGCAGCTTCTTCCCCGGCTGGTTCTTCACGCTGGCGAGTTGCTCTTCGGCGTGGGCGACGTCTTTGTGACGGAAGACCAGGATCTTTGCCCGTGAAAGACGGCAGCCATCGATGATCGAGGCGTGATTGAGCTCGTCGGAGATGATGAAGTCATCTTTGCCCAGAAACGCCGAAACCGTTCCCGCGTTCGCCGTGAATCCCGACTGGAAAACTACGCAGGCCTCGACGTTCTTGAAGCGCGCAATCTTCTCTTCCAGCTCCATGTGGATTTTCATCGTGCCCGCGATGGTGCGCACGGCGCCCGATCCGACGCCATACTTGCGCGTGGCCGCAAGCGCCGCTTCGCGCAGTTTGGGATGCGTCGTAAAACCCAGGTAATTGTTCGAAGCGAGGTTGATGACCCGCTTGCCGTCGAAAGTACAGACCGGCGCCTGGTCGTCTTCAAGGACGCGCAGCTTGAAGTGCGTGCCCTTGGCTTTGAGTTCGTCGAGTTGGTCGGTCAGGAACGAAAGCGGATTGGTGCGCCTGGCAGTGGGCATGGGTCCCTCGGATCAGGTGTTGAAAGTTTAATTAGTCTAATAGCGGCGCCGCAACCTCATGCCGGTGGATCATCACACGGCAACGGTCCTAGCTCTTTTTAGGTTCCGCGAGCGCCGCGACCGTTCCGTTGGTCGCGCGCAAATAATCGCCCGGCGCGATCAGAATCTGCAGTCCGCGAACGCCTGCCGAGATGGAAACTACGTCGAACAGTTCGATGGTTTCGTCCACATACACGGGAAAGTCGCGCTTGGCCGCGAGCGCGGTCACTCCGCCGCGAATGTAGCCGGTGAGCGATTGCAGTTCTTTCACCGGGACGAGCTGAATTTTTCTTTCTCCCGCCGCGGCCGCCAGCGCCTTCAGGTTTAGTTCCTGATTTCCGGGAATCACCGCCATGGAAGTTCCGTTACGGTCGCCACGCGCGACCAGCGTTTTGAAAACCTGCTCCGGCGGCAACCCGATCTTGGCCGCAACCGTTTGCGCGGCCCGAGGTCGTCGGGATCCACGTCGTACTCCTTCAGTTCGTAGTGGATTCCCATCTGATCCAGCAGCCGCGCGGCGTTGGTTTTCTGAGCCACTGTTTTCGAAGCCGGTTTCACGTTGTATAGTGTCCAATCATTCTTTCTTTGAACGTTGAAGGAGGCTTATCGTGCGACTTCTGCTCCATTGGGTTCTAAGCGCTCTAGCGGTTTGGATCGTTGCCCACGTAGTGCCGGGCATTAGCGTAAGCGGGCCGGTAGCGGCGCTGGTCGCGGCTCTCGTCATTGGCTTGATCAACGCAACACTCGGATTGCTGCTCAAGATTCTAACCTTCCCGCTGACGATTCTCACGCTCGGCCTGTTCTGGTTCGTGATCAACGCGCTCATGCTGGAGCTGGCGGCAGCGTTCGTGCGCGGATTCGAGGTGCGAGGCTTCGTGCCAGCTCTGATCGGCGCCGTCGTGCTGAGCCTGGTGAGTTCGGTGTTGCAATGGCTGGTCATGCCGAGCCGTAACGCGCGCTAGGAGTACTGCAAATACGGTGTCTCTGAGCGGCCCACGTCGCCTATACCTCGCCGGCCGGAAGCGTAGGTGGATTCGCCGAGCCGATCGCCGCGGCTGAGTTCATTCTGACGCTCTCGCTGGCCGTGCGACCAGATTCTACAAGGGCGAAGAACGTAGCCATGTCGCATCCAACTGGCGCTGGCGGCACGTCTTTAGGAGCATTCTCGAAGTAAGACGAGATCATCCACGACCCCAGGTGGCGATAGCTTTCGAACTGCGCTTCGTTGAAGAACTGGTTCGAGGTAGCCTCATGAGGGAAGGTCTGATGGGAAGCGGCATAAGCGCGAATGTCCGGTGGCTCGCTGCCGTTCAGCATCGGTTTGATGAACAACAGTTCGCCCTTGGACTCACTGTAGTCGGTGCAATCGTATTGGATCTCTCCGCGAATGCAGTAGATGTTCAGAGGTTCAACTCCCTTCTTCATGGGCAGCCCACGCGGAAAGTCGGGAAACGTGATCGGGATACCGAGGTCAATCTCGATCTTGCGAACCGCATTGCCCAGGTCTTCAAACTGAAATTCGCCGTCCGCATCGGCGTCCACCACGATAATGTGGCGGCAACGGCGCAAGACCATCTCGTAAAGTCCGAGATTTTCGAAATGGCCGCCGTCGGATAGCTCGATCCACTCGTAGGAGTCATCGGTGTTCCCAAGCGCCTCGTTCAGCAAGGGCATCAAAGCCCACTTCGGGCCGTTCCTTCCGAGGAAGCGACGCGTCTTGCTGCCTGCGAGCCATTTCCGCCGATGCGGCCAAATGGGATTGGGGAGCCACCAGCCGAGTCGAGCATTGAAGAAGGTCATCAACAGCGTGACCAGCGGAGAGGAGTGATAACCCATGTTGGGATTGAAGGCTGCCCCGCTAATCGCCATCGCTGTACCGAGGGTCACACCTTTGCTGCCACCGTAATCCTCTGTGGGCACGTACCCCAGACGCCAGCTTCCGACGCTGATCGGACTGAAGCTGAAGGGTTCAGCCTTGCGCTGCTGCCACGCCATGTTCCGTGTTGCCACGAGGTTCAACGCGGTGTTGATGACGTGCAGCGGCGCACCTTTGCATAGCATGTCGGCTTCGTACATGTTGTCACTGCTGTCGAAGTTGGTGAAGGCGTCGGGATGGCGAGCGAAGTTCGAAGCGCCCAGGTACGCGCGTGTGAGCCGCATGCGGTACATCCCATGCAGCGAAAAAGTATTGATGTTGATGAACATGTTGGCGAAGAGCGCCAAGAGGCCAACCGCAGCAAACACGATGCAGGCGGCGAGCGAGTCCAGTTTGAGCCGGTCGAGGGTGTCGACCCAGAGAACCGACTTCGCGCCATAGACTGTCACCCCGAGATAATGGAACCAGGAACGTTGCACGACGCTAGGGCCCAGCGAGATCGCCTCTTCGATCAACCGGTTGTACAGATTCACCCGCAGCCAACTGGTGAACGTTGCCAACGCCAACGCGAGACAGACCAGCGCGATGCCGGACGCTACCGGAGCGATCATCCCATGGTTAGCCAGGAACGTCTCGAACTTCGTTAGTTGCTCGGCCTTAATGCGCTTGAGTCCGGAGGTGGTGGCTGCGCTCAGCCCTGCCGCGCTGCCGATATAACCAGCCCCAACCCCCACCGCTCCGAGGATCGAGGCGTGCATGAAGCGCAACCAATCAGCCGCGAAGAAGGCGATGCAGTTCAATGCCAGCCAATACAGCAGGCACGAAAAGAGCAGGCCTCCCGCACGCGCCCACCATTCCCGTTCCTCTTCCCGTTCGATTTGGGTTAGCAACCCCGTCAGCAGGGTCGATGACAGCATCATCACGCCGAGCACGATGGGGATCACCAGAACCACAAACTTGTGGCCGATAACAAGATGCCAACGATTGACTTCCATCAATTGGGGGCCGAGGCGCAATGCGCATCCGGACAGTAAAAAGGATGCGATCGCCGCTACTAACAAGGGCGCGACAAACGACCAGACCACCCTGCCCCAAGCCAGCCGCCCGGTCCCATCATGTTTGTGAAAAGTCGTTGAATTCGTGCCATCGCTTTGCCAAAGCTGGCGCAGGCGAACCAGCGACATGCCTAAGGGCGGAACGGCTGTGTAGAACATCAGGTATCGAGCCAGACGTAGTAGCGGCCACCGATTTCCACTCAGCGGGTCGTTGATGTGGGCCAGCGTTTTACTGATGTAGGCCCAGGCGGAAGCTTCGCCTAACAACCAGGCACTCGCCAAAACGGGCAAAGCAAAAAAACAAACCTCCAGAAAAATACTCCCTTCTTTCTCCGGATCAGTAAGTCCTGACTTATACTGCGGTCGCGCCATTCGCCACACCGCAGTCACGGAAGCGAACATGACACACAAGATGGCCAATCCCATCACTCCACGAAACCAAGCTTCCCCGGAATGCGCATGGGCGAAGGCCCAGCCGTAGGAGAAGTTGTAGAGAAATTCCGGCAGACAGAACAACGCCATGACGAGGGGCACAAGAATCAGCCAGTTCAGGATCATGTTGCGCATCACGATCGACAACAATGTCAGCGTGTCCAGTGTGAAGCCGTAGCGTGGTGAGAGGTAGCTGGTGTACTCGCGCAGGTGGCGGATGGGCTGAGGCTCGGGGTCGCCCGAGGTCGGAGCTGCCGCGGCCAATTGGTCGATGACCTGATGGTAGTCGCTTCTCTGCGACCAGGCCATCAGCCAACTGCCAATGTAGCCCCCGCCGGAAACGGTAGACAGGTAGTCCAGCGTATCCAGGAGGGGCCTTTGCTTCTCCGCGCACGCCGCGCGCCGGCTGAATCGTGCCAGTCCTTCGAGAATGCCCAGCGAAAAGCTTGCGCTGCGAATGCCGCCGCCGGAGAGGCACACGGCCGTAGCCTCCATGGCGTGGAAAATGGATTTCAGCGGCCAATCATAAATCTGGCAAATGATCTCCGCGAGTAGCATTCGCTCGTAAGCTTCGACCAGTCTCTTCTTGAACTCCTCGCTTGGTTCTCCGCGCGTCTGCCGCTGGGCTTGCAAATGTTCTTTCGCCAATCCGAGGTTCCGGTACGCTTGCTCAGATTTCGTGATGTCAGCATCAAGCCTGGTCCATACGCTTCCAAGGTCTTGCGGGGTCAGCTCTAACTGCAGAATGTGTTTCGCCACAGCGGTGGTAAGTTCCCCAGTTCCATGCTCCGATTTAAGAATGCACTTCGCCGCTGTTTCGGCAAGGTGTTCCGAACTACGCGCGGATTTCAGAATGTCCGCCAGCGCTGCGTACGCCGGGTCTTCTGGAATACGCTCCGGCTTCCGAATGACCTTCAGCACCGCGTCGGCAAGATCCTCCGGACGCCGCGCACGGTATTCGCCAAAAATGGTGCGGAAAGGAAGCGCATGCGGATGCGCGGGATAGGTCGTCCAAGTGTCCGAACTCAAGGCCGCCCCCTCTCAAAATGCCGTGTCATCGCCGACCACAACTGCCCGGTCATTGAAATTGCATTTATGTTTAATCCGGAATTTCCGTTTTAGCTCCCAACAGCCCCACACTATACATCCCTCGAGGGATTCCAGCGCGCTGTTTTTTCTTGGGCAACGCCAGTCGCCGCCACGAATAGCCCAGGTTGTAAGTCACCGCACTCAGCCCCAGCCGTACCTGGGTTGATAGTTATAAAGTGGGGCGCGAGCGCAGCGCGGCGAAAACACGCTGCACTTGCCGCTCGGTGGAATCGAGCGATCCGGAGTTATCGATTACAAAATCGGCAGCTTTGATTTTTTCTTCGTCGGCGATTTGGGCGTCCATGCGGCGCGTTACTTCGGCTCGGGCAGCTTCTTCGGAAATTCCTAGGCGGCGGGCGTACCGCAGGATGCGCTGTTCGGGATGGCAGGTCACCACGATCAAACGGTCGAACCGGCTGGCGGCGCCCGCTTCGAGGATCAGGGCAGCTTCGACGATGGCGATGGCGTTCGGATCGCGCTGACCGATCTCTTCCATCCACTCGTTTTCGTGTTCGACCACGGCGGGATGCACAATTTCGTTGAGTTCCTTGACTCGCGGGGGCGTGCCGCCGGGGGTGCCGAACGCGGCTTCGGCCAGCCGGGGTCGGTTGATGCTTCCGTCGGGATTCAGGACTTCGCGGCCGAAGCGGCGGACGACTTCCTCATAGACCTCGCGGCCGGGCTGCATGAGCCAGTGCGCGACGGCATCGGCCTGAATCAGGTGCGCGCCGAGTTTGACGAACATCTCGCCGACGACGGATTTGCCGCTCGCGATGCCGCCAGTAAGGCCGAGTCTTAGCAATGGGTGCTCACGGTTGTCGATACCCAGCCCCTAAAGGGGCATCTGATTTCGGAGAATTGCGGCATCGCTAAAGCGATGCCCTGATACGAATCCCACTCGCTAAACCTGGCTCAACTCGGGATGTCTGAGTTTACGCCGCAGCATTGCCGCTTTTACGGTGTTGGCCATCAGCATGGCGATGGTTAGCGGGCCAACCCCTCCCGGAACGGGCGTGATGGCGCCGGCGATTTCGGCCACCTCGGGGTGGACGTCGCCCACCAGGGTTGAGCCTTTGGCCAGGAACGTTTCTTCGCGCTTTTTGTTTCCGGCCTTGTTTCCGGGGAAGAAGCGGTCGAATTCTTTTCGGTCGGTGATCCTGTTGATACCGACGTCGATCACGGTGGCTCCGGGCTTGACGTAGTCGCGGGTGACCATGCCGGCGCGGCCAATCGCCGCCACCAGGATGTCGGCACGGCGACAAACCTCCGGCAGGTCGCGCGTTTTGGAGTGGCAGACGGTGACGGTGGCGTTTTGGTTCAGCAGCAGCATGGCGACGGGCTTGCCGACAATGTCGCTGCGCCCGACGACCACGGCTTCTTGTCCAGCGACCGGAATCGCGCTGCGCTTCAGAATCTCCATGACGCCGGCCGGTGTGCAGGGCACGAGGCCGGGACGCTGCGTGGACAGGTAGCCCACGTTCATGGGGTGGAATCCGTCTACATCTTTGGCGGGATCGACCGCCAGGAGAACTTTCTTGGAATCGACGTGCGCGGGCAACGGCAACTGCACCAGGATGCCATCGATTTCGTCGCGGCGGTTCAGTTCGGCGATCAGCGTGAGCAGTTCTTCGGTGGTGGCGCTTTCGGCGGGCGTGTGTTGTTCGCTGTAGAGGCCGACTTCTTGCGAGCTCTTCACCTTGCCACGAACGTAGACCTCCGATGCGGGATTGTGCCCGACCAGCACCACGGCGAGCCCCGGACGGACACCCGATAACGCCAGAATGTTCGCCTGGACGGTGACTTCCGCGCGGATTTCACCGGCTATTTTGGTACCGTCGAGAATCCTGGCTGCCATTCCACCTCGCTGCGGCGTGCGGTGAATTGCAAGGCGATTCTATCGCATCGCAATCCCGGCAGATGCTCAATCTCGAGAGCTGCACTGAGGCTCCGCGCCACTTTCAGTCCGCGGTACAATGGAGTCGCTATGATTTCGCAGGATCTGCTTGAGATGCTGGTCTGCCCGGTTTGCAAGAAGCCGGTGGTCCTGAAGGCGAACGGGGAAGGTCTAAAATGCGGCGAATGCCGCCGCGTGTACCCCGTTCAGAACGACATCCCGATCATGCTGGTGGACGCCGCTACGATTGACGCGGCCTGAAGCGGAGCCGCCAAAGTTCGGTTTTCTCCCGTCGCGAAACGACATTTAGTGTCATTCTGGCAACGGATGCCGTTGTTATGTCTCCCCGCTCGCCTGCCAGTTAAATCCCCGCAACCTTTTGCAAGATCTTGGGTTCTAAGAACTTGAGGCTCCTGAAGGCCGTACCTGACGGAGTACCAAAGTTACGGCATTACGATTGCTGGAAACGAAATAGTTGCCGATGAATCCAATAGGACAACGGTAGGGAGGTCGAAGGTGAGGATGGCTATGAAAGAGAGGTTTACGGTGACGGAACTGTGCGCCTTGCGAAACGACCTGATCCAGGGCGGCATGGTGGATTCCCGCGAAGCAGCGGAGCTGCTGCAAGTTTTTTTAGCGGGGCGTGGCTATGGCGTTTCGCAGACGGCTGCGATCGACGCCGCTGGGCGGGTGGAAATGGCGGGCTGTTCGCTGCCAGTGCTGGAACGTGAACTGGAAGGGCTCGCGTTGGTAATGTGAGGTTTTGCGACATGATTGAAACGAGGTTAACGGGAAACTGATCTAGCTCAACTCAGCGATTGACAGTTTCTCCGTACGAAGCGCCGGGCTCAATCGCCCGGCCTTTGGTTTTTTGGGCCCCTGACGGCCGCTCCCCCGCCCCGGTCTGGCATGCCGACAACCAAGGTTCGCCGGCGAGGCAGTTCATCATCGGAGATTTCCGCCAAGAAATGCATGTTGAGGCCCAGCCGGTCGCATTCCTGACATGCCGCGCCGTTGAGAAAGTACACGATATCTCCCCCAAATCGATCCTTGAACCGGCGGCGTTCATCGAGGTCGAACGGGCTCACCGAATACACTTTGATCTCGGCTCGTTCGCGCAGGACGGCGCTCAGCTGACGTTGGAATCCGAGCGCTCCTTGCCGCACTTGCGCCATGGTCAAAGCAATAACGTGATAAGGCATAGCCAGAGTCAGGGATGGGTGACGGGCGAGAGCCTGCCCTGAGCTTGTCGAGGGGACGCCCGTCGCTCCACCAAGAGACGAAGCATAGCAGGCTTTGCCGGCTGGCGAGCCGCGAACGACCAACGACCGCCGACCAGCGACGGTTCTCCCCCTGAATCCTTCCCGCCCCTCCGGCATCCAACCATATAGTCGTTACAACGACTAAATAGGAGCGAACATCATGATAACCATCCGACGCAGCAATGAGCGTGGTGGCGGCGACTATGGCTGGCTGAAGACCCGCCATACTTTCAGTTTCAACGATTACTCCGATCCCAAGTGGATGGGTTTCCGCTCGCTGCGCGTGATCAACGAAGATTGGGTCGCGCCCAACGGCGGTTTCCCAACTCATCCCCATCGCGACATGGAGATCATCACCTATGTCCTGTCAGGCAAGCTCGAGCACAAAGATAGCCTTGGCACCGGCTCGGTGATCCTCCCGGGCGACGGGCAGCGCATGACCGCCGGCCGTGGCATTCGCCACAGCGAGGCGAATCCGTCTTCGACCGAGGCCGTCCACCTGCTGCAGATATGGATCTTCCCCGATAAACAGGGCTACGAACCCGGCTACGAACAGAAAAGCTTCCCCGAAGCGGAGAAGCGCGGCAAGCTGCGCCTGATCGCGTCCAAAGACGGCGCCGAGGGTTCGGTAAAGATCAATCAGGACGCGAAGCTGTTCGCCACTCTGCTTGCGCCCGGAGAAGAGGTCACGCAGTCGCTCGGCGCCAAGCGTCACGCGTGGCTCCAGGTCGCTAAGGGCGAAGTCGAGCTGAACGGCAAGAGATTGCACCAGGGAGACGGTGCGGCCATAAGCGAAGAAAAAAAGCTGACGATCAAAGCAACGGAAGACGCTGAAGTTCTACTATTCGACCTGGCGTAGAGCGAATCGGGTCATCTGGTCATCGGGTCATTGAAAATCGGGAAATCGGCTCGGGGCTTCTTGATCGCCCGATGACCCGATCACCCGATATCGTTCATTCCGGTCTGATCCCTGCCGCCCCCATCATCCTTCCCGTTACACCCTTCTCCGCCCGAAAGCTGAACAGCAATTCGGTATGGCACGCCGTGCATGGTGCCGCTATATCGATATTTTTCGCGAGCACGCCCGCATCCAGCAGTTGTCGCCGGTTCGCCTCTACCAGATCGAGAAAAAGTTTCGCCGGCAATTCGCCGTGTCCCGGCGCGCGCGCCGTCAGGAACAACAATGGATATTTTTCCCGCACCGCGTCCGATGCTTTCATTTCGCGAAACAAGTTCGCGGCGTACGCAAACTGAGATTCAAACTTGGTGCGCACCTCTTCGCCCACTTCGTAGCAGCACCCCTGCACGCCCGGCCCAATCGCCGCCCCCAGGTTCCGCGGATCGCTCTGGAAATGTTTCCGCATTTCGCCGACACCTTTCTCGACGATGCGCTTGACCGTGCCGCGCCAGCCGGCGTGAAAAACGCCGACAGCCCGCCGTTTCCGATCTACCAGAATGATGGGAAGGCAATCGGCAGTCTGCACCGCCAAAAGCAGCCCCGGTGTGTCCGTGACCATCCCGTCCCCTGCCAGAGGATGCGCTGGCATCCCGTCGATCCGATGGATCAAATCAGAATGAATCTGCCGCAGCGAAACCAGCCGCCAGCTTCTGCGTCCATTCGCCGCGCCCAACTCCTTGAGGAAAAGCTCGCGGTTGCGCTCGACGGCCGCGCGCGAGTCATGCTTCGTGAACCCAAGATTCAGCGCATTTCCGCCGTAGCCGCGCGACACTCCGCCATGCCGCGTCGAGAAGGCATGCACCAGCCAGGCCAGCCTCTTCAGCTTGTCGGAACGCAAAAGTTGTAGTGTGTTCTTTGCAACGCGATTGGTCACCACATTTCGATCATACCCTGAGTGATCGGGTCATGAGTCATCGGGTCATTGAATCATTAAACCATTTAGTCATTGAATTGAGGCATTGAAGATCGGCCCGGGCGTTTCAATGATCCAATGGCTCAATGGCTCAATGCCCCGATGACTTACTTCTTCTTCACTATTTCCGCGTCAATCTGGATCTTGACGTTATCTCCAACCACCGCTTCACCAGTCTTCAGAAGATTGTTGTAGACCAGATTGAAATCTTTGCGGTTGATGGCCGTCGTCGCGGAAATTCCGCGGCGCAAATTGCCCCAGGGATCGGTCAATTCAGGCGTAGGTCCATCAACGTCGAGCGCGATTTCGTGCGTGGTTCCGTGGATGATCAGATCGCCAATGACCTGCAACTTCCCGCCACTGCTTACGATCTGTTTGGACTTGAATTCGATGGTCGGGTACTTTTCAACGTCGAAGAAATTAGGGCTTCTAAGATCCTTGTCTCGCGCCTCGACCCGGGTATCGACCGAGCTGACGTCGATGCTGGCCGAGACCTGCGACTGCGTAATGTCTTTCTCGTTTAGAACGACGCTTCCCGTCACCTTCGTAAAGCTCCCGGTGACATTCGAGATCGCCAGGTGACGCACCGTAAACTGCGCGGTCGAGTGCGCCGGGTCAATGTTCCAGCTTGAGGTCTGCGCGAGCGCCGATAGACTCGCGAGAAGAGCGATCGCGGAAACTATACCAATCCGTTGAGCTGTTTTCAGCATGACGATTCAATATCCTTTGAGTGAGTTCTTCCTAGCAGGCTGCGGAAAAATGGACTCCGCGACTTAGGTTCTCTCCAGTCCCAGTGATTTTGTGATTGGGGAAGGGTTCTGGCTGCATCCGCTGGTGTCCCGCGGATTCATTTTCGGGTCTGCGAACCCATC